>Ga0326728_10010805_pt1 | contig 21177 bp, 17 predicted proteins | sample MB3enrmetagenome_FD_207602 | JGI IMG/M metagenome (GOLD analysis project Ga0326728, IMG submission 207602) | Lab enriched peat soil microbial communities from McLean, Ithaca, NY, United States - MB31MN | ecosystem: Environmental > Terrestrial > Soil > Wetlands > Peat | place: USA: New York... | reverse complement strand
CTACCAGAACGGCGTCGCAATGGCTCAATTCCTTGAGCGCGTCCGTCAGTTCGGCCTTGCTCTGGGCCACGTGGAAAGGAACTTCCAGGATACCGGCGTAAGTCTGGAGCTGGTCCACTGCTCCGATACGGTACGTGTCCAGTGAAATGATCCCCAACTCGATCTGGCGCTTGAGCTTGAGATGGGCTGCCAGTTTGGCGAGGGTCGTTGTTTTTCCCACTCCCGTAGGTCCAAGAAAAGTAAAAACGGACGCGCCGCTCGAACTGGAGATGACCCGCAACGGCTTGGCGCAACTGGTTTTGGCCACAAAATGCCGGCAAAAGGAATCGAATACCCGGCCGCTGTCAACCGGATAACCGTTCAGGTCCGATACGGCCTTTTTGAGCAGGATAAAAGCCTGCTTTTCGTCAAAACCGCGGGCCAGAAGCGAGTGATAAAGCTCGGCCAGCACATGGTCTTCCCTGATTTCCGCCAGGTGCTCCTTCGAAGAGATGAGCAGCGACAGGAAGCTTTTTATATCTCGAACCTCGTCTCTTATTTCAGCAGCCATGGCCCCATCCGCTGAAACCGACGGGGGCTGGTCGGGATGATGGTCGCGAGCCGCGCTCACCTCGAACACGGTTTCCCCCGAACCGCCGGCCGCCTTTCTGCTCGAAAGGATAATGGCATCCGGGCCGAGTTCCTTTTTGACCAGGGCCAACGCCTTTTCCATGGTGGGGGCCTTGAAAGTCTTAACTTGCATAATCCATCCTGATGATCCCGACCGAACGGATTTCCAGAGAATTGCTCAGCTCGTTGTGACTTATCACCGCCACATCGGGCAAAAACCGCTCCAGGAGCTTTCTCAAGTGACGCCTGATCGCAGGCGAGCAAAGCAGCACCGGGTGATATCCCAGACTGACCGCTCGCTTGACCTCGTCGCTTGTTGCCTGGAGGAACTGCTGGAGAAACCCGGGGTCAAGGCTCAGAAAGCTGCCGTGCTCCGACTTCTGGATGCCGCGGGTAAGTTTTTCCTCCAAAACCTGTTGAAGCGACAGGACCGGAAATTTCTGATCTTCCGTCTCATAGGGTCGTGTGATAGTGCGGGCGAGCGCCTGCCGGACGTATTCGGTGAGAATCTCCGGGTCTTTGTTGAGCGGCCCGTAGTCGGCCAGGGTTTCACAGATCGTTTGAAGGTCCCGGATCGTGACACCCTCGCGGATAAGATTCTGGAGCACCTTCTGAACAACCCCCACCGAGAGCACGTTGGGCACGAGTTCTTCAATAAGTTTCGGCTGCTGAAGCGCCAGGTTGTCGAGCAGCTGCTGGACCGTATGGCGGGTCAACATCTGATCGGCAAACTTTTTGAACAGCTCCGTCAAATGTGTGGCGACGACGGTCGATGGATCGATAACGGTGTAGCCGGCCTTGGTGGCTTCGTCCCGCCTGTTTTCCGGTATCCAGACCGCAGGCAGGTCAAATGCCGGGTCCCGGGTCGGAATGCCTTTTATCTCCGTGGTGCTTTCGCCGCTGCTCAAGGCCAGGTAATGACCGACCATGATTTCACCCTTTCCGACCGGGTTGCCTTTGAGCAGCAGCCTGTATTCAGCGGGTTTCAACTGGAGGTTGTCCCTTACATGCAGCGCCGGGACAAGGATCCCGTATTCCAGGGCGAGTTGCTGCCTTATCGCCTTGATTCGAGGCAGCAGATCTCCGCTCTGGGACTCATCGACCAGCGGAATGAGTCCGTAGCCGAGTTCCAGTTCAAGAACATCGAGCAGCGGGGGAAGGTCCGAACCTCCCTTGGGTTTTTCGCTCTCGGTCTCCGCGGTTTCCGGTTTGCCATGTTCCGTTTTGCTTTTCCGGTCCACATATCCCGCGAGCACAAACAGGATCGTACCGACCAGGATCAGTGGAATGGCCGGAAAACTTGGGACCACACTCAGAAAGAAGAGCACCGCCCCGGTGATCGCCAGCGGCCTGGGATGCATGCTGAACTGTTTGCCAAAGGCCGCGCCCATACCGATTTCCGAGGCAGCGCGGCTCACCAGGATGCCCGCCGATGAAGAAATTACAAGGGCCGGCACCTGCGCAACCAGGCCATCGCCAACTGTCAGGAGGGTGTAGACCTGCAGGGCTTCCGATATGGGCATTCCGTTTTGAATCACCCCTATCGCCAAACCGCCCAAAATATTTATCAGTGTGATAAGAATCCCTGCTATGGCATCGCCGCGAACGAACTTGCTCGCGCCGTCCATCGTGCCGTAGAAATCGGCTTCCTGGCGTATCGTCTCACGCCGCTTGCGAGCTTCACGATCGTCGATCAACCCCGTGTTGAGGTCGGCGTCAATGCTCATCTGCCTTCCGGGCATGGCGTCCAGGGTAAATCGGGCCGCCACCTCGGAGATACGCTCGGTACCCTTGGTGATTACCATGAAATTTACGATCACCAGGATTATGAATACGACAAAACCGACCACATAGTTCCCGCCCACGACGAAACTGCCGAAGGCGTGAATGACCAGTCCGGCGGCCATGGTTCCTTCGTGGCCGTGCAAAAGCACGAGCCGGGTGCTGGCCACTGATAGAGCGATGCGAAAAATGGTGGTCACCAGAAGCACCGACGGAAAAACCCCGAAATCCAGGGGCTTGTAGCTGTAGATGGCTGTAAGAAGGATAATCAGCCCAAAGGAGATGTTTATGATCAGGAGTACGTCAAGAAAGCTGCTCGGCAGCGGCAAAACCATGACGGAAAGGATGGACACCATGCCGATGCCCATGATGGCGTCTCCATCTGTAACCGACTTCAGCCGCTCTGTCAAAAGACTCTTTCCCGTATCTGCTCTAGCCATTCTGATTCCGCCGCATCGATTGTTTCTGCTGATAGATATAAGCCAGTACTTTTGCCACAGCCCTGTAGAGTTCGACCGGAATTGTCGCCTCCAGCCTGACCTGTTTATACAAAGCACGTGCCAAAGGAGGATTGCGCACTATCGGTACGCCATACTTCTTTCCTGTCTCGATGATCTTCAGGGCCAGAAAATCCACCCCTTTGCCCACCACGGTCGGCGCTTCCATGCCGGGCTCGTAGTGCAGGGCCACCGCGAAATGGGTCGGGTTGGCGATGATCACGCTTGCCTTTGGTATTTTTGAGAGCATTCGCTGTCTGGCGATCGTTCTTTGGATCGAGCGAATTCTTGACTTTATCTGCGGGTTGCCTTCGCTTTGTTTGTGCTCTTCCTTGATTTCCTGCCGGGTCATCATGAGGTCTTTTCTGGTCTGCCATCTCTGGTAGAGAAAATCGAGGAGGCTCAGGGCGAGCATGATTCCAGCCACTCGGAACAGCAGCTTGAGGGCCAGCGTTCCCGTGAGGCGCGCAAAGTCCCCTACCTCCAGCCCCGCCAGCTCGGCCAGCGCAATGCGTTCGGGCCACAGCACCGAGTAGACGGCATAAGAGATAATCAACAGCTTGAAAATGGATTTGACCATCTCGGCCGCGGACCTGATTGAAAACATCCTCTTCAGGCCTTTCAACGGATTGAGGTTCCCCAGGCTTATCTGCATCGCGTCGAAGGACATAATAAAGCCCTTCATCTGGATCAGGTTGAGAACCACTGCCGTGGCGACGATCGTCAGGATTACGGGCGCGAGCATAAGGAAAATGGAAACAATGATATTTTTGGCAAAATCCGAAACTGCAAAGTAGCCTATGATTGAAAAGGAATCGCGGGACCAGGCGGATTCGATAATATGCCGAAAATTGGACAATATGATATCTCGGGACAGGTAGATCGATGCCCCGCCGGCGACAAGGACGCCTACGGCTGTCAGGTCCCGACTCTTGGGGACCTGCCCCTTCTTGCGGGCTTCGCCAAGCCGTTTTCCGGTTGGCAGCTCAGTTTTTTCCTGGGTTGTCGCAGCCAATTCGCCGTTCTTTCAAATGCAGTGGCAACATGGGTCGACCGCAGAGGCGCAGGCGACGCCGAATGAAAAACCCTGACTTTCGCCGGTCAATCCGGCGGTGATGTCAAAAACCGCGTTGCGGGTCAATTTTTTGTCCGGATACGGACAATGCCGAGCTGCGTCCATGAGCGGAAGGCTCCAGGGCTTTCTGCGCAGCAGACTCACTTGGTGAAATTTCCAAGAAAATAAAAAAGCCGGGTGAATGACTCGATTCCCACCTCACCCCAGAAAATCAGGGTAATACTGAAGAAGAGCAGCCCCAGGGTGATCGTCAAAGGAAAGCCCGTGGCGAGGATGTTTACTTGCGGTGCGAACTTGGACATCAGCCCGAAACCAATCTGGGTGAGGATCAGCACGGCCAGGACGGGGGCTGCGAGCTTCATCGCCAGTATGAACATCGTGCCGCTGATTATGAGCATCCTGGTAAAGATGGCCGGGGCGATTGTGAACGAACCGACCGGTACGAGTTTGAAGCTCTCGACCAGGATTTTCAGGATCAAATGATGCCCATTGACAGAGAGGAAAATCAGGGTCGCGAGCAGTTGAGTCAATACGGCCAGGACCGAAAACCTCGTTCCGGACTGTGGGTCGACGGCCTGTGAGAAGCCAAATCCCATTTCGAAGCCTATCAACTCGCCCGCCAGCTCGAAAGCGCTGAATATGGCGAGCATACAAGTGGCAAAGAGTATCCCGTAGATAAGTTCGCCCATAATCACTGAACCGAAGGCGGCCAACTCCAGCGGGAGGGGCTGGATATTTCGCCTGACAACCGGAAAGAGCATTGCCGAGAAAGCGACTACGGCTAAGGCTTTGACTACGGACGGCAATTCGGACGCACTGAAGATGGGCAGCATAAAAAGAATGATGCTCAGGCGCAGCAGGATTGACAGGAAGATGGCAATTTCAGCGATATTGATGTGTATGGACAACACTCCGGATCACCCCACCAGGCTCGGAATGTTCACGATAACCTCACGCAGAAATCCGGCCAGTTTGGCTAACATCCAGGAACCGAAAAACAAAAGCGCCAGAAAGGTCACTACGATTTTCGGCACGAAAGTTATCGTCATTTCCTGAATCTGAGTGACCGACTGGAATACGCTGATCACGAGCCCGACGGCCATACTGAGGCCAAGCACGGGCAGGCTCACGAACAGCATTGTTTCAATCGCCTGCCTGCCAAATCCGATGATAAATTCATAGCTCATTGCCTTTATCCCCTGATCCGCGGTTATCGAGCGGTAAGTGTTCACAGCCGTTTCTTAGCCTTTGCCGTCATTGGAAGCTCTTTACGAGTGAGCCGATCAGCAGGTTCCAGCCGTCCACCAGTATAAAAAGCATAAGCTTGCATGGAAGAGAGATCATCACCGGCGGGAGCATCATCATGCCCATCGAAAGAAGAATGCTGGCCACGACCATGTCCATAATTATGAAAGGAATATAGAGCATGAACCCGATCTGGAAGGCCGTTTTCAGCTCGCTGATCACGAAAGCCGGAATTACGGTCGAAATGGGAAGGGCTTCCGCATTCTGCGGTTTTTCCTTTTGCGACATCGAAACAAACAAAGCAAGGTCTGTCTTTTGCGTGTGCTTGAGCATGAACTCCTTTAGAGGCGCCGCACCGCGATTGATGAGTTCTTCGCCCGAGATCTTTTGCTGCTGGTAGGGCACTATCGCTTCCTGGTTTATTCTTTGCCAGACTGGCTGCATTACGAAAAAAGTGAGGAACAGGGCCAGGCCGATTATTATCTGGTTCGGAGGCGATTGCTGCGTCCCGAGCGCGAACCTCAGGAAAGAGAATACGATTGCGAAACGGGTAAAGCTGGTCATCAGAATGAGAACCGCGGGCGCAAGCGACAGAACGGTCAGGAGGAAAATGATCTGAAGCACTGTGGATATCTGCTGCGGCCCCTTGGCGTCATCGAGGTTGAAATTGACCGCCGGAAGATCCATTCCAGCCGCAATCGAAGGGGCCGGATGAAAGATCAGGACGGCGGTAATGAGGCAAAGGAGAAGAACGGGCAGGCCCGAGCGGGCAAGGAACCGATGAGCTTTGTTTTCGTCACGGCTGTTCATAGATTCTCGGTCACATCGAGGGCGTTCGTGCCGGACAGGGTCGGCGTGGTTATGGACAAAAGGCTCACGTTCTGGGGCGAAATTCCCACCAGGATTTTGCGTTCCCCGGTCACTTTGACCAGGAACAGGTGATGTCGCGGTCCAAGTGACTGTTTGGACAGGACTTCTATCATGGTTTGCGAGGCGGCTCTGCGTGCCAGACCTCCCCAGCGCTTTAGAACGTAGACGATGGCGAAGAGCATGCCCAGGACCAGGGCCAGTGCCCCCACCGTCTTCAGTAACTGCAATCCCATATCCATTTGATCAGCTTTCAGCTAACCGCGCGCAGACCGCCCGCGCTCCGATTTTTCCACTATGCCAGCTGTTTCACGCGCTCCGTCTGGCTGATTATGTCAGTGATTCTCACCCCGAATTTTTCGTTCACAACGACTGCTTCGCCCCGTGCCACGAGTTTATGGTTTATCAGGATCTCGAGGGGCTCGCCAGCTTGCTCAGTTCGATAACAGAGCCCTGGCCAAGCTGGAGCAAATCGTTGACAAGGATCTTGGTGCGCCCAAGTTCAACCGAGATTTCAAGAGGGATGTCCAGCAGGAAATCCAGGTCCTTCATGCTCTTCTGTCCATGACCCTTTTCGAGCTTTGGAAATTGAGCTTGTTCATTTTCCATCTGATCACCTTCCCATTCAGAACGACCAATCGGCCCTCTACTCGCTGTCACTCATATGGCTCTGCACCTGGAAAGCCAGGTTCCCACGGCAGATTCCAGGGTTAGCCTTCAGTTTCGGCACCCCTTCCACTTTGACGAGAAGGGGCTTATTGAAGTCGTTGTCGAGCATTATGACGTCGCCGATTTCCATGTTCATCAGCTCAGAGCCTTTTAACGTGGCGCTGCCCAGTTCGACACTGAGTTCGACCTGCACCTCGTGAAGCAGTCGTCTCAACCGCAGGATCCATTCCTCGTCAATTTCGAGTTGATCGCTTTGGAAGCTTGCGTAGAGCTTGGACCTGATTGGTTCGATTGTAGAGTACGGGAGCACGAGGGCCATTCTTCCCATCAACCGGTCCATTTCCAGTTCGTATCGAACGACTATGACCGCATCCGTCGGAGGGATAATGGTGGCAAACTGGGGATTCACCTCCGATCTTACGAAGCTGAACGTAACGGCCGTAATCGGCTGCCAGGCCTGTTCGAGATCCACAATGACCTGTTTTACAACTTTATTGATCACGCGGTATTCTATCGAGGTAAAATCACGGCCCTCGATCTTGTAGCTGCCCCTGCCGGAACCGCCAAAAAAACAGTCGACCAGGTTGAAGATGAGGCGGCTTTCGATCATGAACAGCACGTGCCCTCTGAGCGGCTCCATCTTCAAAATATGGAGGCTCGTCGGGACCGGCAGGGTCCGGATGAATTCACCGAATTTTATCATCTCGGCCTGGCAAACATTTATATCCAGCATCCGCCGAAGTGAGCCCGAAAGCGAGATGCGGTGGGTTTTGGCGAATCTGTCGTTGATGATGTCAAGAGTGGGCATTCGCCCGCGCACGATCCTGTCCTGGTTGGCCAGGTCGAACGAACGTACGTTTTCCTTCTCCGGGGCGGTTTCTTTCGTTGGCTCTATTGCGCCGTCGTCCAAGCCCTTCAGCAGGGCATCGACTTCATCCTGAGAAAGTATCTTTTCCATGTTATGAACCGATCGCCCTCACTGGACTAAAAACTCCGTGAAATAGACGTCCGTGACGTGTCCTTTTTCCAGGACGCGATTAACGGCCTCCATGATCTGTTTTTTCAAAACAAGCTTGTCTTCCGGTTTGATAATATCCTCAGATTCCTTGCTGGTAAGCTGAGTAAGGACGATATCTCTTATCTCGAAGCCGCGCACCTTGCACTCTTCCCCCACTTGGGACGAGTTCACCTTCAGCCTGATCGTAGCTTTCAGAAAACGTTTCCCCCCCTGATCCGCCAGGTTGACCATGAAAGTGTCGAGTTCGTGATAAATGGGGACCGATTCCTGCTTCTTTGCCTCCACATTGTCTCCGGATGCCCTGAAGAAGTAGAAGTAGGCGCCTGCTCCCACTCCACCTGCAAGCACGATCACAAGGATCAGAATAATTAAAAGCTTCGTCGACTTGGGTTTTTCCAAAACTTGCTTTTGCTCTTCTTCACCCGGCATTTTTGCGCCCTTTCCATGGATCTGATTCTGAAACTTTTAAACCGGACACAACAGGTCAGCAATGAGCATGCCAGAACCCGGCACGGCGCCAATAGCGGAGAAGTTGCGGGTCGAACAAGACCCTTGAAGCCGGGTCCCTGGCACACCCGGTGTCCGCTCAGACCCGGGCCGGAAAGGGACCGAGCTTCTCGGGCCGTAAGGCCGCGCCCGCCTGGAGCTGTCCGATTCGGTTGGCCCGACCGATTGGAAAACCACTTTGTGCCGATGGACTGGGGTCAAGCTTTTGACGTAATAGAGTAGCGCCCATCCGAAAAAGCCGCCTCAAAACCCAAGGGTTCCGGTTCGGTTTTTCCGGCGTAAAATTTTTCGAAGTGAAAGAAGGCATCCCGCTGACCACCCATCGCGTATGACAGACGAACTGAGCGGGATGCCTTCCGCGCTACGCGAGGTACACTGCCGGGTGACGCCGCCGGGGCGGCAATGGACTTCCCGGGACGTCAACAGGCACGGGATTGGAGGTAAGGAATTAGAGCCTGCCCCAAATGATGCAAGAAAATGCGAAACTGCGTGACCCTGAAATTTCAAATATCTCTGGTTGGAATTTCTATAACTTATCGGCACCGCTTTTTTGCCTTCGCGGCTTCGCGGCTTCGCGTGCGCCAACGTCAACCTTCCTCGCATGCGAAACATCCCGAGTCTTCAGATCTATTAGGGTTAAAAATTTTCCACGCGAAGAAGAAAAAACAGACTCAGCCAGCGGAAATCACCCGCAAGAGCCTGCCCCGAGTTATCAAAAAAGGCAAAACTATGGTGACCCTATAATTTCATGATGATTTTGTGCTTTCTCTTCTTCGCGTCAAAAATATTGGAGGTACTCGTTCGCCGGATGAACCAGGAATCATGCCGCAATCCTTCATGGTTCTCTCAACTCCGAAACGCCCCATTCGGGAAAAATATGCATGGTCCAGGAGAAAAAATTTCCCGTGCCTAAGTTCCAGTCCGGAAATGTCACTATCACAACTTGGCGAAATAACTATTGTTTTTCGATAAACCCCTGCTGGTATCACTCTTGCTCGTCTATTGGGCGCTAATTCAGATACCGGATGTCAACTTATCCATCGAGGAGATCGTAATGTCAACAACGGCAACAACCAGCTCGATTTATGGTATCGGTTCCGGGCTAAGCAATGCTGCGAGCTCGAGTTCATCGGTCGCCTCGAGCGTCGCGGGTTCCTTGAACGCGAACGATTACATGACGCTGTTCCTCGCCCAGTTGCAGAATCAGGACCCGACCAACCCGATGCAGTCTTACGAACTGGCCGCCCAGCTTGCGCAGTTTACGACCGTCGAAGAGTTGTCGCAGGCCAATACGTATTTGGGTCAGATCCAGCAGTCCTCATCTGACGTAAACAATGCGCAGATTGCATCGCTGGTCGGCCAGGACGTTACCGCTCAAACGAGCGAAATCGACGTCAGTTCAGGCAACGTCTCCACGCTCAACTACACCCTTCCCGCAGCCGCCACGGTCACCGTCACAATAACGGACAGCTCGGGCAGTACGGTCGATACCATGAACGTCGGCTCTCAGAGCGCCGGCACTTACAGCGTTCCATGGACGGGCACGAACTCGAGCGGAAGCACGGTGTCCGACGGCGCCTACACCTGCACGGTCACGGCGACAACGTCCGACGGAACTTCCTCGGCAATTCAGACCGGCGTCACGGGGACAGTTTACTCGTGCAACCTCGGCAACACCCCCCCGACATATACTCTTACGGATGCGAACGGAATGCAGATTCAGGTGTCGAACGTCTATGGCGTAACCACTCAGGGCAGCACGAATTGAACGAAGTGAAATCCGCCGAGCGGGATTGGGGATCTGCCCGGCAGAACGGCAAACTTTATAAAGGCAGCGAAAACCAGGATTTAGTTTATCTGTTTACGAGCCGGAAAAGGAGAATCAAATGTCAGACAACATGATGTACACGGCAATTGCGGGTTTGAATACCTTCAATGAAGCCCTCTCGGTCGTGGCCGACAACATCGCCAATGCGAACACCACCGGATTTAAATCCAATACGGTAGACTTCGGCGATCTTGTGAGCGGACTGATCGCAACATCAAACAACAACACCGTGGCGCAGGGCGTAGGTTCGACAATACTCGGCGTTACTGCGGATTTCACGACCGGATCGGAAATACAGACCGGGACCTGGTCGGATTTGATGATCCAGGGTAATGGGTTCTTCGCCGTAAAGGATAGCGGTGGGGCAACGTATTACACCCGGGATGGATCGTTCTCGATCAATTCGTCGGGAGTTCTCTCCGATGCGAATGGCAACGAGGTGCTCGACGACACCGGAGCCCCCATTACCGTTGCAAACCCGAGCAGTTACGTCAGTTTTGCCGTCGACAAGTATGGAAACCTTACCGGGACCGATTCAACGGGCACCGTAACGACCCTCGGCACCATCGGGGTAACGACCTTTTCGAACCCCAACGGTCTCATCCGGGATGGAAACAATTATTACACTCCGGGCGCCAACGCCGGGATCCAATCTTCACCATTTTCGGCGGACACCGGCCAGGCAGGTCAGATAATATCCGGAGCGCTCGAAGATTCAAACGTGGACCTGACCGCACAGATGGTCAACCTTATCGACTACCAGGCCGACTACCAGGCAAATTCCAAATCCATCACAACCGACAACGAAATGATCCAAACCATCACGAACCTGATCAGATAGCGGCAGGGCAGCGTCCGGGAAAACCTGGACACAGGATCGGCAAGGCGGCTTCGGCCGCCTTTTTCTTTTAAAAACGGGCGGAAGATAGGACGCTCGCCCTTGCCTTCGATTTCAGGCCCCGGGGGCCGGCGTCCGGATATTTCATTCTGAGAACGGGGGGATGCCGAATTTGGAAAGCGCATGCTTGAACTGAATCCTGCCGCCCGGTCTGCCGATCTTCACGGCCGGAATACACAGGTGAGGGCTCATGCAAAAATGCTGATCTGGGACCGCAGGTCCGTTTCCCTGATGTAGGCAGGTCCGGAACCAGCCTGAATTCCGTCGGTTTTCGCCGTTCTGGAAAACGGCGGGTTTTGGCTTTTAGGATTGTTGTCTTCGGGGTAGTTTCCACCACTTGATTTGTCGCGGTTCACATCGACCGTGAATTTGTCCAGCACAAGTCCCTGGTCCTGAAGGCCCTGGCGAAGCGCGGGGGAATCCTTCATAAGGGCCTGCCTCGCGGATTCATTGTCCGTCAGCGCCACCACTGAGATTTCATCTTTTTTCGCCTCCACCTTGAGGCTGATCTTTCCGAGTTCACCCGGGTCCATCTCGATGACCAACTGCCGGCCGGAACCGCTCGCAAGCTGCTCCCGCATGTTTTGGATAAACTCGGGCGAGCAATATGGATCATAGGCGAAACCGTTCTGGACGGAGTTTTCCATCCGGGACACATTCATGTCGCCGCCCTGGAAACTGGAGGCTGAGTTCTGGAAAACCGCTCCCTCCAAAATCGAATCGCTGTTTCCGAGCTGTTTATCGACCTGTTTTGCCAGCGTGGCAGCGTCAGATCCGGAAAGCGCAATCCGGCTTTCAGCGGTTTTGAGCGGGTTGAGCCCGGTTGCTGCCGACATGGTCTCATTCATTGCAACAGCGCTTTTTGCCCCTGCGCTGTCAACGGATGAGTCAAGCCCTGTCTGGGAATCCCCGTCCACGGATCCCGTTCTCACGGCCTCGGAAGTTGATCCGGCCGTTTGTGCGCCCGCCTTGGCCGGGTCCTCGCCCGCAAGTGCCGTGACTTTTTTCCCGGCGTCATCGGTACCACCCTCTCGAAGCTGTGCCGCCGTTTCACCCGGTTCCTCCGGTTCGACCAGCGCTCCGACTGGGGCCTTTTTGCCGGGACCGGCCGACTGCGCGACACTTGACGAATCGGCCCTGTGTGCAAGAGCTTCGACCGGATCGACCGACCGGCCCGGCAACGATGCAGCCGTATCGATTTGCGCGCCCGCCCTGGCCGGGTCCTCGCCCGCGGATGCCAAGGCTGCTTTTGCGGCGTCATCCATGACGGCCTCTTGAGGCTGTGCCGCGATTTCTTCCGGTTCTGAGGGTTCGGCGGGCGTTGCGGCCTGACTTTTTTCAGCGAGACCGGCCGACTGAACGGCGGTTTCCGAATCCGCGCCGTGTGCGGGAGCTTCGACTGAATCCTCCGGTCGGGCAGGCAGGGATTCGTCCTGGGCCGCCGTGGTCTTGGTCGCTGTTTCCCCGTCCGCGTTCCTGGCTGCTTCCGAGCTTGCCGCGGCTGCTTTTGGATCGAATTTTGCCGGCGTCCGGACCTCATTTTTCTTAGCTAAGTCCCCAGCGCCATTTTGGTCGCTCTCAAATGACCGTTCATTCGAGGGATTTTCGGCCGGCTCCGCTTTTATCTGCCCGGTCGCAGAGTGCTCGGTCGAGTTTTGGGACTGTCTCGAAGAACTTTGCGCACCCTGAGATCTGTCAGCCTCTTTTTCCGCCCCCTTGACATGGGAAGCCAGGTTCTGGGCCTGCGCGGCCGAACCTCCGACGGAGCCCCCGAGCACAGGGGCTTCGACAACCTTTGTCTCCGTCTGCTGCGTGTCCGTGGACACAAGTCTTGCGTCAAAGCTTTTCAAAATCGAATCCAGGCTGGCCACTGACACTTCTGCCGTCTTCTCACGCGCAGATGACAGAACAGCGGCTGAATCGGGCGCCGAACCGGCTCCGCCGCCTTCGTTTCCGGCTGCCCTGCCGAGTGCGGCCGCCTCCTCCAACTCGTAGCCCGCACCCCCTGTCTGGGCGACGCTCGGCATCGAGCAGACCTCCAATTTATCTGAGACAGCTTCAAGCGAATCTTCACCGGCGCCGCTCACATTGATGCTTTTTGCCTCGGATTCAGGACTATTGATTTCCAGGGCCAAAGTCTTGCCGGCCCGGGAATGCTCGGAATCCCCGGAGATAAAAGATGGAAGGACACTGTCCGTAAGACTCCGTGTCTGGCTCGCCTTTAGACCTCGGGACGCCTGGGGTGTTTGCGTGCGGCCCGTTGAAGAACCCGCGTCGCTCGGTTTCGCCTGCGCCGATTCCACGTGCTGCACAATCTTGTCGAGCAACCCGAGCAACTCACTGCGCGTGTACGATCCCTCGCTCTTTATCTGTACGCATGCCTGAAGGCCGCCCACTGACGCCGACCCCTGCTTGTTCGTGCCGCACCCCTTGGCCACTATCGAATTCACCAACTCTCTGACGTGTTCAGCCGGGACCTCGGCGGGGATGCCCGAACTAATCGTAGACTTCGTGTCCAACAAAGTTTTGAGCTTTTTGACAGACATTGCGCCTTCCTTATTCTGGAGGGCTTTGCACGCCTGTCTTGTCTCCGCCGGATATTGGAGGTCGGCCAGTACCGTGTTCGCTATGGCGGAGTTTGTGACGATGACACTTTCCGCGGCCTTGGCCTTTGATTTCAGTCCGTTTATTTTCGCGTTGGAGTCTGTCGCGGCTTTCTGCACCCGGCCCGTGGACTGCCCGCGTGCTTTCGTTCCCGCGGCGGCCTGCCCTCCGGAAGCGTTTGAACCGGGATCGAACCCATTCGAGTTTTCGGGCTTTGACGCAACATTATTGGAAAGCTCTCCCGCCCTGTTGGCCGGCTCTCGAATGTGCTTTTTGAGTTCGCCCGCAAAATCGGACTTGGTTATACTCTGCGAAACTCTGTCGTTTTCGCTTCCAATAAAGGCTGCCAACAGTTGAGACGCGTTCACCTGTTGTGATTGCATTATGTCATCGACCTCGTGGGACCTCGAAATCATCTGACCGTTCGGCCAGACTCAATAATTTATTGCCTGGATTGAATACACTTCCGGAGAGATGTATGAGCAAACTTGATACCAAAAAATCCATCAGATGTAATGGTAGTATAATCAACTACTTACAATGATATATTTTTCTTGGACAGATTCTTCGCGGGGAAAAGAGGAATTTTTTGCTGGCCCTGTGCGCAAATATTTCCACTCGGGCCGATCAGGCCCTCACGCCTTCGGAATCGAGGAATGGGTCGGAAAGCATCTCAAGGGCGAGCTTGCCTTCTTCTTTGAAACGGCTCCGGGCAGCTTCCACGACTTCAGGTCCGGACGACCAAAACTGGCCGGCTCTCATGTGGTAAACGGAGGAAATCAACTGGGCCGTCTTGACCCCACCGTCTTTGGACTGTGCTTGAGCGATCGCCTTGGTGAAAATTTTTGCCGCCCCTTTTGGACCATGCTGGACGGCCGTGCTCCAGAGCACTTCCTGAAGCGCTCTGGGCGCTTTCGATATATCCAGACCCGTTCGTTCCGAGATTTCCTGGAGGGCCGGGAGATAATGAGTTTTTTCGATAAAATCGTGCTGGAGTTTAGAAAACCGCGCGGGATCTTCCGTTGACAGCCTTTTCCAGGCTTCGGGCATTTTCCCTGAAATACCGCCCGTGTTCGCCGTTCCGGAGGCTTTGAGTTTAGTGGCGATGTCCGGTGCGCGCTCGGAGAGGTATTCCACGAAATTGTTCATCGTACCGGCCCTGGACGAAATCTGGTACGTCCCGTAGGATGTCCCTCCGTTGGTATCATAGCCGATCACACCGGGACCGTTTTCGCCCGATTCGAAACGGGCGGAAAGCGCGCCGATTTTTTGACCCCGGCAAAGTTTCGTCCTGTCACCACGCAATGCCGCCAAACCCGCGCCGGCGTGTGAACCCCCACCCGGCTGGCTGAACCCTCTCATGCTTTGCGAGCGGAGATTTGCGATCTGGTTCGGCCCGGAAGAAAGGGCCGCCATGGCGATCAACGTCGAAGCCGCCAGATTATTGACGTTCTGCGTGTTCGCGCCATGGGTGGCGCCTTGTTTCTTGGAGACATGGCGGTGATGGTCTGCCTTGATCACCTCCGAGGATGCAGGCCTGCTTCGAAGGCTACCCGCCATCGTCTTGTTATCTTTGTGTTTCAGCTTATTGAGAATCATTTGAAACACGTTTGAACTCGAGGTTTCTTTGGGGATTGGTTTAGCGGCGACAGGTTTCCCATGGGTTTCAACCCGGCCGGTTTTCACGAAATGATCGACCCTGACTGCCATGACCTCAAACCTCCGAAGGATAGTTCGGAGGATGGTTATGCAAAAGCCATGCTCGGTGACAAGAGATTTAAGGACTGACACAGACGAACGAAAATCGAAACCGAAAGACATTGCTCGCGGCGGGCCGGAACGAAATCCGCTCCTGCGCCGCTCACAGCTTCTCCACTATGAGAACGGGTGTGCCGGGCTCAGCCCACCTGAAGAGTGCTTCAGCCTTCTCGATCGGAAGAATCACGCAGCCATGCGAGCAACGGGCCCCGAAAACATTGCCCGCGTGAATCCAGACAGCTTCGTAGACGCGAAGCGAAAACGGCATCCATGCGCGTGTCCCATAGTCATTCTGGTATGAGCTTGAAGTGTGTTCCGCGTCCTTTTCCTCGACACGGTAGAGCCCGGCCTTCGTATCCTGGCCCGAACAGCCTGTGCAGGCCTGGCTGTCTCCGATAAGCGCCCCGGATTCATACCAACCGATAAAAGCGCTGTCCTTGACCACCAGGATCAACTTCGGCTCGCTCAGTTCCCTTGGGAGCCGAACGGGCAGCGGGGTCCAATCCCTGTATGCGTTGAAGTCCCTGGGGACTTTCAACCTGGCCCCCTCCCGGATATCCTGGCGAATGTAGAACGATTCCTTCGCGTTTATCCGGGCCAGTATCTCGCGGCAGGTATTCAGGTCGAGCGAAGGGTCCGATCTTTCGAGATCGAACAGTTCCTGCTCGGAAATGACCCGTTCGGTCCAGGGGGGCTCCGTGGAATTTGAGGCTGCGAAGCTGTTTTGCCCCGGGACGAGACAAAACCAACACATCAGTATGCACAGAAGACCAGGGTACTTCATTTGCTCTCACATACCGCGTTTTTTTATCGCCTGACGAATGACCGGCGCCAGTTGTGCCACATCGGGGAATGTTTGGCAAGGGTCATCGGACACACGCGCGCAGGGGCAAGGCAACCGGTATATTCAGCCTGCCGGGAACCACACAATGTCAACCTACCGGATTTTGCACGAGGGCTGAATTTTAGGCGTGAACCGTTCCGGACCCCTTGATACAGGCTTGCGGACAGCGTGGGCGATTGCCCGCAGCATGCCCCGGAAGAGCCATTGATGGGCGGGATAGAGCGAGTACCAGTAGAGCAGCCCCAAAAAACCCCTCGGGACAAAACGCGACAGTTGCCGGAGGTCGGTTTCCCCGCCCGGCATCGGAGTTATTTTGAATTCGAGAATGGCTTCACCCGGGAGCTTCATCTCCGAGAGCAAAAGGAGACTATAAGGCGCCGAGAGGTCGAGAACCCGCCAGAAATCCAGGGCATCGCCTATGTGCAAGTCGGATGGGTGCCTGCGTCCCCTGTGGAGGCTGGTCCCGCCGAAGAGCTTGTCGAGCCAGCCGCGGATTTGCCAGAGGGATTCTCCAAAGTACCACCCGGTCTGGCCGCCTATACGCACAATTTGCGCCCAGATCTCTTCCGCGGATGCCTTGAGCCTTATGCTGTAGCCGCATTCAAACACGGTCCCGCCGGCGTATTGTTCATCGCCGCAATAGGTCCACTCAGGCGGCACCAGCGCCCCCGCATCCGTCCAGCAGGCTTCGACCAGGTGGTGTATGGTCTTGTCCAGCGCCCTCCGGGTCCCTTCCCGGCAGTCGAGAAGCTCCTGCGCGATGAGGGACCTGATCCCGTCGTCTCCACAGACAGCGCCGTTTGACAGGGTTTCCGCGATCGGCGCTACCACGCCGAGCGGAATCGGAGTGACCATGTGAATCCAGAGTGCGCTGGGACCCGGCGATATGAACGGCGCCGAAAACACCCAACGTTTTCTGAGACCGGCAATCTCGGCGTACATTTCGATCAGCCGCTCGAAGCTCAGCACTTCCGGCCCCCCTATGTCGAAAGTCCGGCCGGTGGTTTCCTCGTTTTCCAGGCAGCCCGTGAGATACTTGAGGACGTTTCGGATAGAGATCGGCTGGATGGGCGCCCTCATCCATCGTGGGGCCGGAATTACCGGCTGGCGCTCGGCAAGGTAGCGCACGATCTCAAAAAAAGCGCTCCCGGATCCAAAGATCACCGCGGCCCTCAGGTGGGTAAGCGGGACCGGACCGGAACCAAGGATCTCAACCGCCATCGACCTGGCGCGCTGATATCTGCCGAACTTGCTTCCAATTCCGTTTCCAAGCCAACCGACAGAAATGATCCTTTCCAGCGAAGACCCCGAAGAGGCCTCAACCATATTGAAGGCCGCCCGGACCTCGGCTTTTTCGTATTCGATCCCGCGCAGTGTTGGGTCGTTGGTGAAACTGACCAGGTAGTATGCCGCGCGGCAACCCTCCACAGCGCGTTTCAGGTCCTCCGGATTCAGCACATCTCCCTGGACAGTTTCAATGTGCGGGTGTGATGCCCACGGCCTCGAGCACAGCTTTGCGAGGGACCTTCCCAAAACCCTGACCCTGTTGCCTGATTCGAGCAGAAGGGGAACGAGCCGCCCCCCGATGTATCCGGTCGCTCCGATAACAAGTATGGGTCTCGTCGAACTCATGTGTAATTCCGGCCCTTGATGATTAAGTTTAGTATAAAATTGAACTGCAACGGGAAAAGAGAGTTTCCAAACAGCCGGGACTGCGGGAGTTCGATGCCTGTCAGTTTTCGAAATTGCTTCCCCCGCCGGTCGGCCTGGATTAGTATAATTCTCATTTTCCTTTAATTTAAATATAATTTTGCCGTCTTACCCGTTGCTTTCAGACTGGCGTCAACTCGGAACACCGAATGAGACACGGCGGTTTCCAATTCGCAGGGAAGGACCTGAAAACGGTCCCTTCCCGGGGGGAATCAGCCTGTTGCCTCTCAGGAAGGCTGCAACATATGGATAGATACTTCATGAAAATGCCGGAGGATATGTTCTGCGAGATATGCTCCGAGAAACGGGGGATAAACCCCGATACCCTCAAGGAAGTCATCATTCTCGCAGTAGAGATTGCCCGTGAAGGCAGGGAGGGCAGAAGAATCGGGACAATGTTCGTGGTCGGGGACTCCGAAAACGTCATGAAACATTCCCGAAGCCTGATTCTCGATCCTCTGCAGGGGCATCCCGACGATAAAAAGCAAATTTCCGACACGGACACGCGTGAAACGGTCAAGGAACTTGCGCAACTGGACGGAGCCTTCGTGGTCTCCGACGATGGAACGGTTCTTTCGGCCTGCCGCTACCTGGACTCTTCCTCCGAAGGAATTGAACTGCCGCTCGGCCTGGGAAGCAGGCACATGGCGGCGGCATCCATAACCAAAATAACCAACTCGGTAGCCGTGGTGGTCTCCGAGAGTTCTGTCGTCCGGATCATCGACAACGGGGAAATAGTCTCTGAAATAATCCCGGAACTCTGGATGTTCAAAAGATACTCAGCCCTCGCCAGGCAGGGCAAGAAAGTGGAGCAGGAGATCATAGTGAGTACGGTTGAAAGTTGAAAACCGCCTTGTCTCCGGAACGCAATCCCCACGCACGGATTCCATGTGGATCGTTGTCAATCGCGCGCGTAGAATTTTTCTTCGCGACCTGCCATATGGATGAGGATGGGCGCGGGCTCAAACCTCGGCCCGAGAGTGGAAGACAGCTTTTGCATTTCCGAGACGATCGGCCCGATCCGTTCCGAATCGATGGTGCGGAACGGCCCGCCCAGAAAAGGCGGGAAGCCCAGACCCAGAACCGCTCCGATATCGCCGTCCTCGGGACACGAGATGGTCCCCTGTTCAAGACACAGGGCGGCTTCATTTAGCATGAGAAAGACAAGTCTTTTTCGTATTTGTGACGAATTGACCCTATTGGTGCCCCTCGCGTCAAAAATGCCGTAAATATTCGGATTGACCGGCCTGGAAGGCTCCAGGCCGCCGATACGCACCTTGTCAATCAACCGCGGCCGGTAATCGTAGAATCCAACGCCCCTCCTTTTACCCGCATACCCGGCCTTGAGCATCGACTCGAGCGCCGTGGGCGCAATGAGGCCCCGGCCGGCAAAAAACTCCCCGAGTTCCAACGCAACATGCGCGGCGATGTCTATGCCCACTTCATCCAGGAGCCTGAGAGGGCCTACAGGGAAACCAAACCCCCTGATCGCCGCGTCCACGTCCTCGACAGCGGCCCCTTCCTCGATCAGCCTTACCGCCTCGAGCATAAAGGGCATCAGTATGCGGGTCACGTAGAAACCGGGCCCGTCTCTAACGACGATCACGGTCTTGCCCTGCCTGCGCCCCACCGACACAGCGGTGGCCAGGACCCAGTCCGCGCACTGCTGTGTGCAGATCACTTCCAGCAGCGGCATTTTCTGCACGGGCGAAAAATAGTGCATTCCGATCACGTTTTCCGGGCGCGCGGAGGCCTGTGCAATGCGGCTTATGGGGATCGCGGACGTGTTGGAGGCAAATATCGAATCCGCGGATGTGAAAGATTCGATTTCCCGCAGGACCTGCTGCTTTGTCGCAAGGTCTTCGAAGACAGCCTCGATGACCAGATCGGCCCTGGCCAGGCGCTGGTAATCGACGATCGGCACGACCCGGCTGTAGAGCCTGTCACGCTGGACCGGCTTGAGTTTCGAGGATCGCGCCTGCCGGTCCAGCGATACCCAGATCTCTTTGAGGCTTTTGGAAAGGTTTTCCTGGGATATGTCCGCTATCGCCACCCTGTAGCCGCTCCGGGCGGAAACCGCCGCGATGCCGGTTCCCATGAACCCGCTCCCCGCGACTCCAAGCAAACCCACATCCCTGGGTTCTGCCCCATAGTGTTTCTTTTTCAGTCCGGTCCGGGCAAAAAACAGGTGCCGAAGCGCCTCGGACTCGGGGGAGACAACGAGTGGCCCGAAAGCCTCCAATTCAGCCTTGAAGCCGTCCGACATCGTACCCGCAATGCCCGCTTCGACGCAGTCGATCAAGCGGAAAGGGGCCGGATAGTGATCGGAACCCTGTTTTGCGACCTGCTTGCGAGCCGCCTGGAAATAGATCTTTCGGACGGGGGTGACGGTCCTTAACAGCCAGTCAAGTGAAAACAGGACCGGGTAGGAGACCTTCCTGGGAAATTTTTTCCTCAGAAACGGCACGCATCTTCTCACCGTATCGGGAAGGCCGTGCGGATAGACCAGGATGTCGACGATGCCAAGAGCTCTCGCCTCGGCTGCTCTCACCCCCCTGCCGCTCAGCATGAGCGGAAGCGCTCTTCTGATGCCGACCGTACGCGTCAGACGAACCGTCGCGCCTGCCGCCGGCACGATCCCCAGCTTTACTTCCGGCAGGCCTAGAATGGTTTTATCGGAGTCGGTGGCAATTCGAAAATGGCAGGCAAGCGCAAGCTCCAGTCCGCCGCCCAGGCAGGCCCCGTTTATCGCGGCGATTGAAGGATAGTGGAGGTTTGAGATACGGCTGAAAAGGGCGTGAACGCGACCGATGATCTCATTTGCATGCCCGGGGTCCCTCATCTGGTCGAAACCCCTGATGTCGGCGCCGGCAATGAAAGTGTCTTCCTTGCCGCTTATAAAGACAAGGGCCTTTGCGAAGTGGTCTGTCTCTACTGCGTCGAGCACGCTTTCAATATCCGAGATAACCGTTTCACTGAGCGTGTTGACTCGGTCGCCGGGATTATCGATAAAAGCGAACAGGACGCCGTCTTCATCTTTTTCGAGCCTCACGGACTCCATAGGTTCTCCCCCTGCCCTTTCTAAAAACCGCCCTCCAGGGTCCGAGAGCGGGAAAAACATACCTGCGGATCGAGGCGGCATACCGCGCCCGGTTTCAGATCAAGCGCTCGATCAGCATTGCATGTCCGAGGCCGCCGGCAGCGCAGCTCGCGATGATCCCGAAGCTGCCGTCTTCACGCTTCAGCCTGTCGCAGCAGCCTGTAAG
>Ga0326728_10010804_pt1 | contig 21177 bp, 20 predicted proteins | sample MB3enrmetagenome_FD_207602 | JGI IMG/M metagenome (GOLD analysis project Ga0326728, IMG submission 207602) | Lab enriched peat soil microbial communities from McLean, Ithaca, NY, United States - MB31MN | ecosystem: Environmental > Terrestrial > Soil > Wetlands > Peat | place: USA: New York... | reverse complement strand
ATGATTAAAAAGCTGGGTGTGCTGAGCGTTGCGAAGTTCTGCGCAATTCTTGGCCTCATCTGGGGAATCGTTATGGGAATTGTTGTGGCAGTCGGCATGCAACGATGGGCGGGCTACATGGGCGTATCTCCTGCCGGATCCGGAATTGTTGCATTTATCGTCATGATCATTATCGGTGTCGTTGGCGGGTTCATCGGAGGGGCTATTGTTGCATTCATTTACAATATTGTTCTGGGTGCAATGGGTGGCATCGAGATGGATCTGGAAGTCAAAGCCTGAAATCTTCCCTTTATTTTGAAGAGCATATTTCCCTGCGAATACGCATCTTTACATCCCGGCCAATGCCATGTATTGAACAGATGTGGCTATGCCTGATGAACTGAAACGGCTCGTGTTCTTCGTTATCGTACTTGCGACCGCTGCCACGCTCGTGGCGTTCGGACTCCACGTGATTGTGGACCGGCCCTGCTCTTCTCAATCGCAGTTGCAGCAGCCAGCTGCCAGCTGCAACATCGCGGACGATGACTGTATCAACTATTGCCACGCCTCCTGCATGGCCACGCCCCAGCCGTGTCTGGATTCCTGCATCGCATCGTGCGATTGATGCTGATGCGGACCGGATGCTGGCCCGTGGCGTTGCCAGCAACTTCGTCCGAAAGATCGAAAACTAGGAAGTTCGGGGAAAAGCGAATTTCAGAAAAAATTACGATAAATTACGATATCATGGGATGCCGGGATCCTGCCGGGCCCCATGAAATCATCAGCCCCCTTAAACCCCCGGCTGGTGGCCGGGCTGGTGCCTTACCCATCACCGTTTGATCGCCTGTGTGAGCCGTTTTCCCAGTTCCCGACAGGCTTTTTTATCCGCTTCCGTCGGAGTCCCCTGCGCGACAACCCCTTCTGCGGCGGATCGCATGTTGAAGTATTTGACAATGTACTCGATGGAATCAACGGCTTTTTTCCCGCTCTCGATGATACCGGCCGAAGCAAATACCACAAACGGTTTCCCGTTGAATTTATCCCGGGCCTGGACCAGCATGTTCTCGAACACGTCCTTGAGCCTCCCACCCATGTACCCCCAGCTGGTTGCCGAACCAAACGCGACCGCATCGGCCCCAACAATATCAGCAATCTTCACCAGCTCTGCCTTCTTCACCACAACCGTGGCCCCGGTCTCCTTTGCACCTTCCGCAACGGCTTGCGCCATCTTCTCGGTGTTGCCGGTGCGGGAGAAATAAACCACCAGAACTTTTGCCATACGTACTCCTCCAAACAGATTCGTACTGTTTCCGGGAAAATAAAACAATCCTCAACAGCGGGATAATCAGAGAGAAATGTTTTTTTGGTCCCGATCAGTTCTGCCGGAGATCATCCGGCACCGGCACTCTCCTTCGTGCCGGTCATCACTCCCCGGAGGAGGAGGAACCCGTAGACAACAAAGATGATCCCGATAAAGGCGGTCGTCAGCAGCACGTCTGGCGATTGCGCCGACACATCGATCCCGCCCAGCGCAACCAGCGAACTGAAATCAAAGAGGGCATGAAGACCGACCAGTGGCCAGATGCTCCCGGTCCGGACCCGGAGTGCGGCAAAGGTCACCCCGAGGCCGAAGGCCGCTATGCTGTCTGTCACGGTAAAGACCGGATCCCACGTGCCGCCGAGAATATTGAAGAGGTGGGGCGCAGCAAAGACGAGCGAGCTCAACACGGTCGCCCGGAGCGTGCCGGTCGGAAGGAGCGTGGTAAATATCAGGCCGCGGAAGAACGTCTCCTCTGCAAACCCGACCAGGAGCGTCAGGGCGGCAAACAGGAGGATGGTGAGCGGTGCGGTATCCCTGGCGCCCTGCGCGAGCGAGAGCAGTGCCGCGGCGATTGGAAGGAGAAACAGGGGGACCTGCGTCAGCCGGATCCACGACAGGTAACCTGCTCTTTGCCACCAGCCAAGACGCACAAGCAGATAGATCCCCATGGCGGCAAGGAGAAGATCCTCTCCTGCCAGCTGCACGAGATTTCCCATCAGGTAAACCCCGTTGAGCATGCCCATGCTAAGGACCACGCAGAGAACGATCGCCAGAAACTGAAGGGAGCTGCTATACGGATGTTCGGCCACAAAGCGGGAGAGCGTCATCGGATGCCGGATGATCATATCCCTGTAACTATAAAGGGCTTACCCGGCCAGGTCCCGGCACCATCGACTGTTAGACGGGATTATGTAGAGTTGAAAAAAGGATCGGGCCACCAGAGATCCGGTAGAGATACCAGCACCAGTGTGCGCCCGGTAGGGTACTCCGGGTTACTTCCGGTTACGCGCAATCCCAAAGAGCATCACGATGCCCACAAGCAGCGTCACAACACCCGCGAGACTCACGACGATCCCGAACGTCGGGATCATGATGGATGCGGAGAACAGGCCGCCGGCAATCAGGAGGGCCCCAATCAGCATCGCCCCGATGGGAACCATGACCGGATCAGTAATACAGATCTCTCCTCAGATGCGAGATATATTCTGCAATTGGTATATACAGATTGTTATTCCGCCTCTTTTCCATCGTTCGATGCATAGTACCGGGACAGTTCCCGATGAAAGGCATACCGGGTAGTGACATACAGATTTCAAAGCGCCATTGTTTTAACTTTTTAAATGGTATACCGGAGCCGGTAAACAATTCATCCGGGAAGATAATCCTGCCCCACGTCATGCAACACGGGCAAAAGATGTGACAGACCATGGAAATCAGTGCACCGACCACCATCAATTTTGAAGTGTACGTTGACCCGGAGCGGTGCACCAGCTGCGGCATCTGCATCAGCATGTGTTCGATGGGCGTCTTCGTGAAGAACCGGCAGGGCGTGTATCCCGAGAGGAGCCAGCTCTGCTGTTCGTGCTTCAAGTGCAACGAGTTCTGTCCCGCACATGCCATAAGTACCCGGTGGATCGTCCGTGCATGAAACCAGCCGAAGGGTGCCGGTATCCTGAACGGATTTTCTATAAACCCGGACACAAGTAATATACCGGATCGGGGAAAGGATGATGATGCGACAGGAACGCGATTCACTGGGCACGCGGGACGTGCCCTCAGATGCCTACTACGGCATCCAGACACTCCGGGCCGCGGAGAATTTCCCGGTCAGTGGCAGGCGTGAGCGCCCGGAACTGATCCGGGCGTATGCGATCGTCAAGAAAGCCGCAGCGCTGGCAAACATGGAACTTGACGTGTTAGACCGTGAACGGGGCAGCGCAATTGTTACGGCCGCTGATGAGCTCTATGCAGGAAAATTCGCCGACCAGTTCCCGGTGGACATCTACCAGGCCGGTGCCGGCACATCGTTTAACATGAACGTGAACGAGGTGATCGCAAACCGCGCACTGGAGATCCTCGGCCGCCCCCGCGGCGATTATGATCACCTGAGCCCCAACGACCATGTCAACCTCGCCCAGTCCACGAACGATACCTTCCCGACCGCATCCCATCTTGCCATCATCACCGATGCCGACCGGCTCATTGGCGAGCTGAACGCACTGGCCGGGGCGCTCACCCGGAAGGGGCACGAGTTTGACAACCTGCCAAAGACCGGCCGGACGCACCTGATGGACGCCCTGCCGGTCACGATGGGTGACGAGTTCCATGCATATGCGGCCGCGGTCGCACGGGCGGCGGGAAAGGTGCAGCAGCGCCGGGACGATCTTCTCGAGGTCGCGATTGGCGGGACGGCAACCGGGACCGGGGAGAACGCGCACCCGGACTACCGGGAGACCGTGATCCGCCACCTCCGGGAACTCACGTCCTTTGACCTTCGTCCAGCCCGGGACAGTTTCGAGGCTCTCCAGAGCAGGTCGCAGATGGCCGCATTCTCGGGATCGCTCAGGGAACTCGCGCTGGAGCTGATCCGGATCGCAAACGACCTGCGGCTGATGAACTCCGGGTCAACGGCGGGGTTTGACGAGATTACGCTCCCGGCCGTCCAGCCCGGTTCATCCATCATGCCGGGCAAGGTGAACCCGGTCATGGCCGAGTGCCTCGACATGCTGGCATTCGAGGTGATCGGGCATGACACCACGGTCACACTCGCGGCGCAGGCAGGGCAGTTCGAACTGAACGTGATGACGCCGGTGATGGTGCACAATATCCTTGAATCCATATCCCTCTTTACAAATTATCTTCCCGTCTTTTCCTCCCGCTGCATCGATGGGATCGTCGCGCATGAGGCCCGCATGCGGGCCTATGTCGGCACCAACCCGATCCTCGCCACGCTCCTGACCCCGAAGATCGGGTACCTGCGCGCAGCCGGGATCGCAAAGGAGGCAATGGAGAAACGGCGGGCGATCCGGGACCTTGCGGTCGAAAAGGGGATTCTCACCGCAACAGAAGCGGACGAGCTCTTCGATCTCAAAAATATTGCAAAGAACCACTACCGGAACATAAACCGGGGCAGATCCTGATCCGGGCAGAAGCATCAAACCCCGGATTCCGCCCGGGCCATAAAAAAGGCTACCGGGCGCCGCCCGGCAGATCGCCTCAGGGGCCGGCGCCGGGCGTCAGGTTCTCGGTCGCGTTCCGGCCCTGCACAGAAAACTGCCCGCAGATGACCTTTGCAAACGTGAGGTCCTCCAGGGCCCCGTGGCAGATGTTGGGGCTCTGGTACCTAGTGATCTGTGCTCCGATGTCCGTGCATCCTGCAGAAACGACAACGAGAAGGACTGCCGCGATAACAGTTGCGGTTTTCAGGACACCAATATTCATATGACATGTACCTGAGACCGTGAACTATATGCCTCTTTTTAGCCCGGGCTTCCGGCACCACTGCCATCGCGGTGGCCGTGCAGGGAAAGCATTTCTGTTCATATTGCGAAAAAGATGGCAATATGAGCGAGAGAAAAGGTTTCCTTTATGAACTGGCACTCTTCAAGCAGCGCTACACGCGGGGCACGTCATGGACCCAGATCATCCTGAACTTCGGCATCATCACGGCAAATGCCAAACTGTTCCAGGACTTCTTCCTCATCCACCTTGGCCTGACGCTGCCGGAGGTGATCGTGATATCTATCCCCCTTTACATCATCTTCTGCTTTGTAATCGGGTATTTTGATGAAAAGTCAGGGTTCTGGCAGATCGAGAACGACCTGAGTTACCGGGTCACGCCGCTCGCAGATGAGATGCTTATCCATATCCGGGAGATCCGGAGAAAACTCGAATAAGGGAGACTGGTCGATAGGATGGGAGTGGCAGAGGTGCGATCCCTCGTTTTGATCTCCAGAACATTATCCTCTCACCGATCCCAACCCTTAAACCATTTGACCGGAAAACAGAAGAAACAATGAACCGGGCGCTTTGTTTTCCACCCGTGATCGTTCCTGCGGGCATCCTCTCCCAAGATGGCAAGGCGTGGTGCCGGTGAACAGTACAGAACCACTTCGCGGAGGGACACCGGCACGCCAGCTGGACGCAGATCTCCTCGCAAAAATCCTCGACCGGCAGGTGAGTGAGATCACCGAACAGAACATTTACCTGAAACTTGCCGGCGTCACGAAAGAACCGCACAACCGTGAGGTGCTCGAACGAATCTCCGGGGAGGAGCACGAACATTACAAGATCTGGAAGAGGTATACCGGCCGCGATGCCACTCCCAACCGGTTCCGTGTCTGGATGTATTACCTCATCACCCGGCTCCTCGGCCTGACATTTGCAATCAAGCTGATGGAAAACGTGGAGAAACGGGCACAACAACCTGACGGACCGCTCCTTGCGGCCATCCCCGAGATGCCGTCGATGCTCGCCCGGGAGAGCGTTCACGAACAGGAACTTATTGCGCTGATAGACGAGGAACGGCTGCGATATGTCGGCTCGGTGGTGCTCGGACTTAACGATGCGCTGGTGGAGTTTACCGGCACCCTCGCGGGCCTCACGTTTGCGCTCCAGAACGCGCAGATCATTGCCGTCGCCGGCCTTATCACCGGTGTTGCGGCATCGCTCTCCATGGGGTCATCCGAGTACCTCTCCCAGCGGTCCGATACCGGGACCACCACCGACCCGATGCGAGCCGCGATCTATACCGGTATCACCTATATCGTGACAGTTGTGATCCTGATTCTCCCCTTCCTCCTCCTCAAAAGTCCCTACACTGCCCTTCTCCTCACGCTTGCCGGCGCGGTGATTGTTATCTTTGTCTTCACGTTCTATATCGCCGTTGCAAAGGACCTGCCGTTCTGGAGACGGTTTGCCGAGATGGCCGCCATCAGCCTCGGTATCGCCGCGATCTCCTTTCTGATCGGGCTTCTGATCCGGGTCGTCCTGAACGTGAGCGTGTAGTGGCAGAAAATCCCTGTGGAGATGTACGTTGATGCGATCGCCCGTTCTCTTTTGGATCCGGATGAACCTCAGGGCAAAGATCCTCATCATCGTTCTTATTGTCTCACTGGTCTCCCTTGCGGTTACCGGCTTGTTTGCATTCTCCGCAATCACCACGATCGGTTCCTTTGCACAGGGAAGCAGCCAGTCGCTGGGAGAGCATGCGGTCAATGCGAGCACGACGGCACTCACCCGTCTTGGGGAAGAGTACCTGCTCCGGATCGCAACTGACCAGGCGGTGATCACCGATGTGCTCTTCGAGGATACAGAATCCGAGATGGACATTCTTGCTGCCGGCGCAGCAGAGGCCCAGCGCAACCCTCCCGGCACTCCGCTCGTGACCGTTTATTCCCGGGGGAAAAATCCTCAGGATCCGATGAGCGGGGCCGTGCTTATCTTTGCACCGGGAGCGACGGCCATGCCGGGCTCTGACGAGGCACAGGCCCTCGCCGGCATGAGCGATCTCCTGAAAGCGGTGTACGTGACGGACGAGAACATGACCAGCGTCTATATCGCCACGGACTCCGGCATGATGCTGATCTATCCCTATACCGCAGATATTCCCGCGGGCCTCGATCCACGGACCCGGGACTGGTTCGGGGATGCGCTCGCAAGCGACCAGAACACCTGGTCACCGGCGCCCTACGTAGATGCTGCCGGCCATGGGCTGATCATGACCTGCTCGCGTTCTGTCGAGAGCCGGCAGTACGGCCACTGGGTGATCGGATCGGACGTCTCGGTTGCCACGATCAATGATAATTTCCTCAACCGGACGCTCGGTGGCGGAGGGGAGGCAGTACTCCTCGGCAATGACGGGACGGTCATCAGTCGGCCCGGCCTCGCAGCCGGCGAGGTCAGCTGGGATCAACCGTTCCCGGAAGAGAATGCGTTTGCCAGCGATAATCCCGGACTTGTTGCGGTTGCACGGAACATGACGGCAGGAAGGACCGGCATCGAGCAGGTCATGGTCAACGGTAACGAGACCTATATGGCCTATGCGCCGGTGCCCTCGGTGAACTGGAGCCTTGCCATCTCCATCCCGGTCAACCGGATCACCCAGCCCGTACAGGATTTTGCAGGGGGAATCACGGATGTAAGCCGTTCCACCTCCCAGACCATCTCAACACAGACCGACCGGCTCATGACGATCTTTGCGATCCTCTTTGGTATGATCCTCGCGATTGTCATCTTCACCGCGACGGCCCTCACCCGGATCATTACGCGGCCGGTCGAATCCCTGAAACGGGGGGCGCTCGCACTTGGCGAAGGAAACCTTGACTACCGGATCAGGATCCAGTCCGGTGATGAGTTTGAAGACCTCGCCCGTTCGTTCAACACGATGGCAGAGGACCTGAGAGAAAATATCGAGAACCTCCGGCATACGACAGCCGAGAAGGAGCGGTATACCAAGGAACTCGAGATCGCACGGGACATCCAGGCCAGTTTCCTGCCGTCATCGGTCCCGCACATCCCGGGCTATGAGATCGCTGCCGCTGCACTGCCGGCCATGGAAGTGGGGGGCGATTTCTATGACTTTGTGCCGGCAAGCGGGGGCCGGCTGGCGTTTGTTATCGCTGACGTCTCAGGAAAAGGCGTGAGTGCGGCGCTCTTCATGGCGATGTCCCGGACCCTCATATGGGCAAATCTCGATGGAAAGGATGATCCCGCTGCTGCCCTGCGCAACGCAAACCGGCTGATCACGCGGGAGACCCGGTCGGGCATGTTCGTCACCGTCTGTTTGGCGGTCCTGGATCCCGTCCGGCGCACACTTGCCTGCGTGAATGCCGGCCACAACCCCCCGCTCATCGTCCGTGGGGATACCGGTGAGGCGGTCTTCCTGCATGAGGGTGGGATTGCGATTGGCGTAGTCGATGAGATCGAATGTACCCCGGAGATCGTGCAGCTCAGGCAAGGGGATACCATCATCATGTATACGGACGGTGTTACCGAGGCGTTCAACCCGCAGTTTGCCGCATTCGGGGAGGAGCAGCTGGCCAAGGTTGCCACTGCGTGCCGTAACCTGCCGGCGCCGGAGATTACCGGCCATCTCATCTCCGCAATCCATACCTTTGCCGGGACCACCCCACAGTCAGATGATATCACGCTGATCGTGATCCGGGTGCTCTGAAGGGGGTCGGACCATGATAGTGGTGTGCGGGATCCGGAAATCCCGGGCAATGAACAACTGATTCTGTAATTGTGCCGTGATCGTTCTCCGGCAGAAGACTACCTACCAATGGATTTTCCGAGGTGATCCCAGACACATCATTGGCCGTCGATGATGATGGTACCTCACGTTTGATGGATCCGAATCTGCGTCCGCCGGCCTCCTGGTTCGGTGTTGCCCGCACAGGAAAGTTCATCACGACGCCACAACAATTTTTTTCATATGTCTGATGCTCTGAGCTTGTATATTTCGGGTATGTCCCTCCAGGCTGAGGGGAAGCATCAGGAAGCTCTTCTTGCATTCGGACAGTCTCTTTTGATCGATCCGGGAAATGCCGGAGCATGGACCGGGAAAGGAATGGCCCACGCCATGATCGGGGAGTACCATGAAGCAACACAGGCCTTTGACCGTGCGCTCGCTCTTGGAGAACAGAATCCCTTTGTCTGGTACAGCCGCGGCCTTGCGCTTCATTTTCTCGGGCGGGATGCCGAGGCGGTCCAGTCATTTGACCGTGCGCTCAAGAATGACAATGAAAACCAGCTTGCCTGGATCGGCAAAGGAGATTCACTGCGGGCTCTGGAGCGGTATGACGTTGCACGCGAGGCATACGAGACTGCACTCCATCACGCGCCGGGTAACGTAACGGCCCTTTTGGGCATCTGCATGATCGCGATCGAACTTGGTGATTTCCCGCGGGCAGAAGAGTACTGCCGGAAGGTCCTCGCGCTTGAGCCTGCAAACCTGGTTGCACTGACCACGCTGGGTGCCGCATCTGTTGAAGAGAAGGATTATGATCGGGCGGCAGCTGTCTATGACAAAGCCCTGGCGGCCGATAAGAATTATGCCCCTGCGCTTTCCGGCAAGGCGGGGGTATTATGCGAGCTCGGTAAATTCCCGGATGCACTCCAGCTCTTTAAACAGGCCCTCGATCTCGATCCTGCCCTTCCGGATGCATGGATGGGCAGGGGGATAGTCCTAGGCAAACTCGGCAGGCATGAAGAGGCAATGGAGGCATTTGACCAGGCGCTGGCACTCAACCCGGACTATGCGGCATGCTGGTATTCAGAAGGCCCGGTGTACCGGTTGGCCGGCCGGCTGGAGAATCGTATCTCAGACGTATCACGCGCGTCCCCGGTGAATCCGAACGTGGGGGGTACCGTCAGCAACCGGGCGTTTGACCTGCTGCGATCAGGCTTCTATGAGGATGCTATCCGGGCGTTTGATGATGAGATCGGGCACGAACAGCAGAACGCAATCGTCTGGTATAACAGGGGGACAGCTCTGGACGCACTGGGACGGTACCAGGAAGCGATCACGTCCTACGAGAACGCAGTTGGTCTCGATCCTGGCATGGCGGCGGCGTGGTTCAACAAGGGGCTCGCTGAGGATGCACTCGGCCAGTACGAGGCCGCAATTGCATCTCTCGATCGTGCCGCTGCGCTGAACCCCGACGGGGCCCCGGTCTGGATGGCAAAGGGAGCCACGTATGGCAGGATGTACCTGTTTGATGAAGAACTCGCGGCATATGATGCGGCCATCGAGCGGGACCCGACTATGGCGGTGGCGTGGTATAACCGCGGGTTAATTCTTCTGCACCTGAACCGGAAGCGGGAAGCCATTCTGTCATTCGAGAAGGCAATCTCTGCAAACCCGGGTCTCGCTATTGCCTGGTACAACAAAGCGATCATACACAGCCGGGACGGTTCGTACGAGCTCGCGCTCAAGGCATTTGACACCGCAATTTCACATAACTCCCAGCATGTGCTCTCCTGGTTTTGCAGGAGCCTTATTCTGGTAAATCTTGGGAAGACTGACGTTGGAAAGAAGGCTTTTGCCCGGGCAACCCAGCTCGATCGTAACCTTTCGCTGATGCAGCGGAACCACGGGGGAGCGCTGTTCCTCTCAAAAAAGAGCCGGAACTACGCGGGACGCCAGGACAGGAAAGTCCGTTTGCCCCAGGATGTTGGACAATCATGGTACCAGACCGGAATAAACCTGTACCGCAACAAGAAATATGACGAAGCAATCGCAGCATTCCGCCGGGTGATTGCACTGGACCCGGGAAGCGCACGGAGCTGGAACTATCTCGGGAGCATATATACCAGTCTCGGCAGGCACCAGCAGGCACTCGAGGCATACGGCCATGCAATCGCGATCAATCCCCTGAACACGGCGGTATGGAACAACAAGGGACTCATCCACCGGCATCTGGGCCAGACAGAAGCTGCCGCTGCAGCGTTCCAGCGTACTATCGGTATCGATCCGGCGTACTTCAACGGATGGTATAACCTCGGCCTCATCTATCTCAATCAGCAGCAGTTTGACAAGGCCCGCGATGCATTTGACCATGCACTCGCGATAAACCCCGCAGATCCCCGGGCACTCAAGCAGAAGCAGCTCGCAGAACGCCGGGTTGGACCAGCCTGAAAAACGGAACAAGACCCGGCTGAGACGAACATCTCCTCGGCCACAACCCACCGGGTCCGTCTCAGGCAGGGTGCCTGAACCGGGGATCTAGATCGGCATGCTCATGAGCCCGGCGGCTTTCACCGGAAACGGGTGTCTGCAACGGTATCGGTGACCATTTTCCAGGTACCATACCATGCAACCGGTTCAGTGATTGCGACAGGGGACCTTGCGTCATGCACCCGCACCGATCGTTCTCATCGTACCATTTTTGAATTCACACCTTTTTTTGACACGTACAGGAAACCGGCGTCGCCCGTCACCGGAAAGTTCATCACACCAGCCACAAGAACCGTCCTTATGCCTGATATGCCGGACTGGTACGCCACGGGCACGGCACTTGTGGCACAGAACCGGCATCAGGAGGCAGTTCATGCATTTGAGCAATCCCTCACGACCGATCCGGGGAATATAGGTGCGTGGACCGGAAAGGGGATGGCGCTTGCCCGGCTCGGGGATTACCATAAAGCCATCCAGTCATACGACCGGGCGCTCGCGCTCGGCGACGAGGACATCTCTGTCTGGTGCAGCAGGGGGCGGGCGCTCCATTTTCTCGGGCGGGACGAGGAGGCCATCCAGTCATACGACCGGGCGCTCAGCATCGACCCGGCCGACCCGCGGGTCTGGACCGGAAAAGGGGATGCCCTGCGGATCCTTGAACGGTACGATGGTGCACGCGAGGCCTACACCACCGCTCTCCGGCATGACCCGGCGCACGTGCCGGCATTGATCGGTATCAGCCTGATCGCGTTCGAACTCGCGGATTACCGGCAGGCAGAAGAGTACTGCCGGAAGGCCCTTGCTCTCGAGCCCGCAAACCTAGTCGCACTGACTACGCTGGGAGCCGGATCCCTTGAAGAGCGGGAGTACCAGCAAGCGGCAACAATTTTCGATCGCGGCCTTGCGGCCGATAAGGATTTCGCGCCGGCAGTTGCGGGAAAGGCATGGGTATTCTCTGAGCTCGGCAGGTTCACTGAGGCCTTCCGGCTCTTTGAACAGGCACTCGATCTCGATCCCGCCCTGCCGGATGCATGGATGGGCAGGGGGATGATTTTGGGCAAGCTCGGCAGGCACGAAGAGGCGATTCAGTCCTTTGACCAGACGCTGGCCCTCAACCCGGACTGCGCAGCGGTATGGTACTCTGAGGGGCCGTTGTACCGGTTTGCCTGCCGGCTGGAAAACCGTATCGTGGACGTGTCACGGGCTCCGCCGGTCAACCCGAACGTGGCGGAGGCCTACAGCGACCGGGCATATGACCTCCTGCAATCCAGCCTCTTCGAAGACGCCGTGCGCGCGTATAACGACGAGACCAGCCATGGCGGCCGGTCGGCACTCCTCTGGTTTAACCGGGGCACGGCGCTCGATGCACTGGGACGGTACGGGGAGGCGATCATCTCCTATGACAACGCGATCCGGATTGATCCCGGCATGGTGGCGGCGTGGTATAATCGGGGGCTCGCAGAGCACGACCTCGGCCAGTATGAGGAAGCGATCGCATCGTTCGAACACGCGGCTGCGCTGGACAACCGTGATGCCGCTATCTGGATCGCAAGAGCGCTCACGTCCTCCCGGATGTATCTCTTCGACGAGGAACTCGCGGCGTACGACATGGTTGTCGGGCGGGATCCGCACGTAGCCACGGTCTGGTACAACCGTGGCGTGGTCCTCCAGCAGATGAACCGGAAGCGGGAGGCCATCACCTCGTTCGAACAGGCGATCTCCGCAAATCCCGGGCTTGCAGCCGCATGGTTCAACAAGGCGGTCATGCACAGCCGGGACGGTTCGTATGAACTCGCCCTCCAGGCATTTGAGATCACGCTCTCGCTCGACTCCCAGCATATGCTTTCATGGTTCGGCAAGAGCCTAGTGCTGATCAACCTCGGGAAGATCAACCTTGGAAAGAAGGCATTTATCCGGGCAAACCAGCTCGCGCTCAACCTCTCCCTCCTGCGGCGAAGGTTCGGGGGCGCACTCTTCTTCTCAAAAAAGAGCCGGAGCTATGCAGGGTGGCTTGACCGGAAAGTCCGGTCTCCGCAGGATGCCGCCAGGTACTGGTGCCGGACCGGCAAAGACCTCTTTGACTGCCAGAAGTACGATGAGACAATCGCTGCCTTCCGCCGGGTGCTGGCACTTGACCCGGAGAACACCCGGAGCTGGCATTATCTTGGACGCGCATATACCGCTCTCGGCAGGTACCAGCCGGCGCTTGAGGCCTACGGGCACGTGATCGCGGTAAACCCTTTCAGCACCGCAGGCTGGAACAACAAGGGGCTTATCCACAAGCGGCTTGGCCAGACAGCCACCGCTATAGCCGCGTTCCAGCGCACCCTCGGGATCGATCCGTCGTATTTCAACGGCTGGTACAACCTCGGGCTTATCTATCTTAAGCAACAGCAGTATGACCGGGCCCGCGAAGCGTTTAATCACGCGCTTGTCATCCGCCCCGGCGACTCCCGGGCGCTCAACCGGAAGCAGTTCGCGGAGAGACGCGGGAGAACATCCTGAAAAACGGAGGGAAGCCGGCTTATCTCCCGAAAACCGGCAGGGCAGGCTCTTCCTCAGCAGGAGGGGTGGTCCGGACTTTCCAGCAGAACCCCGCAACGCAGATCACGATAATGACGATTAACAGGATGAGGCTTCCGACGTTTTCTGCGACATTGGCCCTGACCGGGAGGTTCATCCCATACTTGTCGTTGAAGATGCCGATGATGAGTGCCACGACAAAAAAGAGGATGGCGCCAACGATAATTCCAAGAACGGTTGCGGCCACGAGCCGCAGCGGATTTGATTTCTGGATCTTTTCTGCCATAAAGTGCATGAAAACCCGTGTGATATTAAATCTTCGGGGCCTCACCGCAGGGAGGTTGATGGTACTATCAATCACCACGAAAGAAAACATCCGACAGAATTTCCTGGTTATCGGGAGAACCTGAGAAGAATCCGTTTGGATTCTGCGGCTGTTGATGCTGACGGAGAAGGATTCATCAGAATTCTGTGACTGTTGGGGCCAGTGGAGAAGAATCTGTCAGGATCCTTTGACTGTTGGAACTAATGGAGAAGAATCCGTCTGGATTCTTTGACTGTTGCGGAACCACCTGCCCGTGCGGTGGTATTTTTTTGGTCTCTCCTCATTTTCCACCGGGGGGAACAACCGGCACCCGTGGTGTAAAGGAATTTTTTAAGGTATCTCTCAGTTATCACAATTCTGCCGCGGCCCTCAGGAACAGGGCGGGCATGCGCCATGCCGTATTCCTGCTGGAAGTAGGAGTCATATTTATTACACCAAATGTTTAACGTTCTTTACAACGAGACGTCATGAAGAGGAACACATTCTATCTCATTGGCGGTTTTGCCGCAGTCATCCTACTCGCCATCTTCTGGTATTCTGACGAGACCCATACACCCCTCCTGATAACGATCGCGTTTCTGGTCGCAGTTGTTCTCCTGTATTTCATGCGGAAAAGGGTCAAGGATTTTGCCGAAGACGAACGAGCCGCACGGATCACCGAGAAGGCGGCATTGCGCACACTGCAGGTCTTCTGGGTACTCTTCTGTGCGTTCTCCATCGGTGCTATTGCGCAGATCCTGCAGGAACCGTCGTTTCCTCCCCGGGAGTTAGTCCCGGTCGCTCAGCGCCATACACCGGAGATCCTGCACCTACGGTCGCTGGGATATGTCCAGCTCGGCCTGCTCTGCCTGACAATCTTCCTGTACGTGGGGTTCAGGCTCTATTACGCCCGGAAATACGGGGAGTGGGAGACCGATGAAGAATAAGATCAAGGTCTATCGCGCGATGCATGACCTCACGCAGGAAGATCTGGCAAAGGCGATCGGTGTGACCCGCCAGACTATTCTCGCCATCGAGAAGGAGAAGTACATCCCGTCGCTGGACCTTGCCTTCCGGATCGCCCGGCACTTTAACGTCAGCATTGAGGAGATTTTCCAGTACGACGAAGAAGCCCGGACAGTCGCAGTTGACTGATCGTTTTTGTAAGGTATACCGGGCCGGGATCGCGGGGAATCCTCCCCGCATCAGAATACCTTTTTTTGATCGAGATTGACCGGGGCAGCCGGGTCTTTTTCTCGCCGCATGGAATACCCGCCCAGTGGATCTCCGGATCACACCGGGTACAGGTCAATGGTGCTCCCAGCACCGTCACGGCCGTGAACATGCTGGAAAAAGGTAAAAAGGTATTCTGTTATTCGCGATGCGAGGATTTCGGTGATACTCGTCCAGACCGTTGCGGGGCCAGCCGGGGCACGCCGCGCACTGTGGTCTTAGTTCACCGCAGCATCATTCTCTTTTGGCTCGAGAAAACAGAGCACAGCTGCGGCAGCGAGCAAAATAATGGCTGGTGTAAACCACAGGAACAGGTAGAGCGTGCCGGCAACGGGAACAGAGAGGGTGATCCAGATTGCTGAAAAAAGGAGCATCCAGCCCGCAAACCGTATCTGGATGTTGGCGATCACGGCCCCCATCAAACCAAGACTGGAAAAGAGTGCGGCCTGCACGCCAGAGATCATCAATACTGATCCCCAGGATACCGAAGAGATAACATAGAGAGCGGTGATAATCCCCCAAAATCCCCCAAATGCCCCGGTGATGAACTGTTTTCTCATGATGTATGATTCAGCTGCACACTAACAATAAATGTTCCCCTTTTTATGTTTCGATATGCATCAATTTCCCTCCACAAAAACGTATATAAAATACCCTGATGGCATTTCCGGGCAATTTTCAAAACTTTTTTGGTGTTTTAAACCCGGACAGATGCCGATATTCAATGCATATTGAGGTATTTTTACAAACCGAACGTTATTCTCATGTTTGCGCATTTCGTATCTGATCCTTTGTTAAATCCGCCATTACCCGGATACTCCGGTTTTTCATTGGACAAAACAGAACTTTATACCGATTCTATGCAGCAAAACACCATTACGACCAAAATATTTATTAATTGATAAATTAATCAAATTTATAACCCTTTCCGGTAGGAGGTGGAATCGAGATGGCAGCAGCAAAGAAGCCCGCGAAGAAGACCGCCGCAAAGAAGAAACCCGCCAAGAAGGCAGCCGGAAAGAAGAAATAAAAAAGCCGGCATAATTTTTCTGTTTTTTGATGAATTTTCAGGCAATTTAACTGTTTCCGGGCAATCCGGCTGGTTATATTGCTTCATGCCGTATCTGTTGTACCTCATGGGTATCCGAACCCGTTTCTTTCCGGATAAATCCATCCTTCCATTATGGGGTGATCTTTTTGAACTGGAGATCAATACCCTGCAGGTCATTGATCTGGCCCGCCTGAACCGGGATGTAATAGTAGAAATAGACCGTCTGGCCCAGTGTCAGCGTCTCATTATACGTGATCTGACTGATACCATAATTCCTGGCGCGGACATTGAGGATGATCCCGTAGCTCGCGGGTCGTGCGTTTCTCGGCGTGAATACCCCATGGACCTGAATGAAATCCCACCAGGACTGATCGGGAATGCTGCCTCCCCCGCACGGGTTAAAACTTACGATGCTGGCCGACTGGCCATTGGCCTGTATCCAGTTGGTATAAAAATTGTTCATGTCTTCCGCGGAGATTCCGGTTACATGGGGATTGGCGGACCGCGTCCCGTAACTGGTATCTCCTGCAATGGTGGGAAACGCCTCCTGCATGACACAACTGCTGACTGAGAGATAGGATGTGTTGTATAGGAACGAATTCACATAGGGATCGTCCGGCGCAGGCACATAGGTTGTCGGGATCACCAATGTTGCAGTTGATACAGGAGATGGACCGGTTACGGTCGTTGCTGGCAGTACGGCGGCCGGTGCCGGCGTTGTTTCCACCGTCACGGTCGTTGCCGGGAACGGAGAACTGGCAGGTAGGGTGGCTGTGACCGTAACGGGCCCCGTTGCTGGTGATGCAGGTACCGTGCTGTTCGAAAAGACCGTTGTTGTACAACCGGCAACAACACCCGATGCACATACGATAATCAGGAGAACGACACAAGCACCGGTATTCTGCATCTGGATCAACATAAGTATGACCGGATCACGCTAATAACCATATGGCCTCACGGGCACGGCAAGTCTGAATGTTCCGGTAAAAAGAGGTATTATGTGGTACCTGCACTGTCGTAGAGCAGGCAGATATATCTCATCGCAAAAACCCCGATGAACGGACCGATGATGATCTGGAGAATGCTGCCGATCACCGGGATCACCGCGAGGATCATGGTGACAACGAGGACAAGGATCACCATCATCAGCAGGGTGATGATATATTTACCCCACCCGATCTTCCGGATGGTCCCAAGGATTACGGAAAAATTGAATGCCTCGCTGACCGATCCGGACCGGGCGAACCGCACTATGCCGACAACGGCAATGAGACCGATGATGAATGCAACAACCGCACTTGCGATAATCCCCGGCAGCAGGCTCTTGGCAACCGCTATCAGCGCCGCGACGTTTTCTGTCTGCATATGCGGCATCAGGGTGATGAGTACGGGCACGACCGTGACAAGAAGGACGAGGATCACCGGTATCGAATAGATGATTTCGATGACAATGTACCGGATACCATCGGAAAAAAGCGTACCATAGCCGGATACTGCCGGTAATGGTCTCTCGCCCCGGAGAACTTTCAGCATGAAGCCCTCATACCATGCGCTCAGCAGGATTGCAGCGACAAGACCGATGGCGAAGCTCCCGGCAAGCAGCGGGTAATCCGGAGTCCCGCTCATCGAGAAGGTAATGATCACCATGATGAGTACAACCGGAATTGCCGGAACTAGGGTAAGAATGATCAGTAATATCCACGTGACCAGATTTCCGGCAAGACCCTCCTTTGCATAAGCAAACGAATCTTTTACGAGCGTTCCATATTCCATTCCATCACCATCCTGACGGGGATAATCTGTCGGGGACCAGGTTCCATCGGTGCCGATCCTGATTATTCAGGATGGAGTTCCGGAATATAAATTTACTGAATTGTCCTCGCAGAAATCGGAAAATAAAGATATACGGCAGTTCTACATCATTAAAAGACCAGAGAGTGGTTTTCCCTTAAAAACTTGTTATTCGGACAATCGGCAGAATATGATTTGCGAAGATCAAAACCAGATACCTTACTACAGTCATAAAGACGTACCTTCCGCTGTTTTTAAAAATTGCCGAAATGTGTCCTGTAAAAATATGAGTGCTGAAAAATAATGGCAAAATGCGCCGACCGGGACTCGAACCCGGGTTTAGGCGTTGGCAACGCCTAGTGATAACCACTACACTATCGGCGCAATGTGCTTTAAAAATTGAGCATTCAAAGAATTTAAGTATATCGAACTCCAGCGACGTTCTGCCCGTTTCCTGCGCCCTTTATTCTGCCAAATCAAACCGGTTGCCGCGAGGTTTCCGGATGTGAAAACGGATGGCGGGAAGATCCGGGGAAAACATTCCCGTTCCATTTTTTTTCTGTCTTGGATTCAAGGAGACAAAAAACCTGTGCAAAATTTCTGTGGAACTTATCAACAAATATCCGCAAAGAACAAGCAAAAATCCAACATCTTAAAGTTCGCAACTGCCGTATCAACTACCGGATGATTCCTCTCTTCGTGGACCTATCGGGAAGGCAGGTGGTCGTGTTTGGAGGGGGGGAAGTCGCGGCCCGGAAGGCGGGATGCTTCAGCAGGGAGGCCGATGTGCTGATGGTCAGCCGTTCGTTCTCGGCACGGTGCCGGGACCTGCCGATCCGCCACCGCGAACTTGACGTAAAACGTGTGCCGGACGATCTGATCGCTCAAATTGTCGGCCCTGCTTTTCTCGTGGTTGCGGCATTGTCCGATCCCGAACAGAACAACCGGATCGGGGCGATCTGCCGGGAGAAGAAAGTCCTGTTTAACAACGCGGACGGCGAATCCGGAGATGTCATGATCCCGGCTGTTACGCAGGGAGACCGGTACCAAATCGCGATCAGCACCGGTGGGGAGAGCCCGGCCATTTCCCGGTTCCTCCGGCAGGAGATCGAGACGCGATATCCGTCCCTCGCTGCCATGATCGATCTCCAGCACCGGCTGCGGGAGGCATTGAAACAACGGCAGATACCGCAGGCAGAACGTAAGGAGATCCTCTGGAAGGTCATTACCGACCGGTCGGTCTGGAAAACGCTCGATTCATCACCGGCACGGGCGTGGTCAGATGTCGAAACGAGGTACCTGCATGCCTGATCCTTCTGCCCATTTTGCGACTGCCGGGATCAGCCATCACACCGCTGACGTGATGGCGCTGGAGGCATTCCGGTTTCCCGATGAAGCGGAATTTTTGCGCAGCACTGGTGAACGATTCGGGGGAGTCCTTCTCCTCCAGACCTGCAACCGTGTCGAGGTGATGGTGGACGGTGACGGGGAAGCACTCCGCGGGTTCCTTGCCGAGCTCGGGCGGAGCGGCTTTTACCTCCATGAAGGGGAGGGTGCACTCCGGCACCTCTTCTCGCTTGCATCCGGGATCGACTCCATGATTGTCGGGGAGGATCAGATCATCGGGCAGCTCAAGAAGGCACTTGCCGACGGGCAGGCCGCAGGGACGGTGACGCCCCTCCTGGAACTCTCCCTCAACAAGGCAGTCCACGTGGGAGTGGAAGCCCGCCGGAGGACCATGATCAACCGGGGCGCGGTCTCGGTGGGATCCGCAGCGGTCCTGCTCGCGGAATCGCAGCTCGGTACGCTTGAAGGGCGGCACATCCTCGTCATCGGGAGCGGGGAGATGGGACTTCTGGTGGCCCACGCACTTGCAGCAAAACACCTGACAGCGATATATGTCGCAAACCGCACGTACGGCCGCGCGGTCAAGCTCGCTGAGAAGATTGGCGGCCGGGCTGTACGCCTCTCCGAGCTCTACCATTACATCACGTTGTCCGATGTGGTGATTTCCTGTACCTCAGCGCCGCACCCGATCATCCATACCCAGGACCTCAAAGAGGCGATGCGTGCACGCTGCTGGCCGGTCGAGGGCCACCCCCGGCCCCTGATCCTGATCGATATCGCACAGCCCAGAGATGTGGAGCAGGGAGCGGGTGCGATCGATGGCGTCCACCTGTTCACTATCGATAACCTCCGCTTGATCAATGAACAGACGATGACTAATCGCCGGGCCGAGGCGGAGAGGGTTCGTGAGTTCGTGGAGAGCGAACTTGTGGTGTTCATGCGGCAGCTTCACCGTAAATCTGCGGACGACGTCCTCGCATCCCTCCACACCTGGGCCGAGATGGTGCGGCTCCGGGAACGCGACAAGGCGCTCTCCCGTCTCGGCATATCGGATGAGAAGACTGCCGAGGTCATTGATGACCTCACCCGGGTGCTCGCCAAGAAGCTCCTGACCGATGCAACATCTTCCATCCGGGCGAGCGCCGAGAATGGCGATCTTTTTGCGGCGGAACTGCTGGTCAGGGCGCTCACCAAAGGCGAAACAATCGGGAAGCAGAAAAAGGGCCGCCCATAACCGGACTGGGCATTTTTTTTCCGAAGGGTTGGCATGCCGGGTATTTCTGGTATGCCGGTGCCGGCGCTTCACGTGAACGGGACTTCGGTACCGAAATTGCCATCCAGATATATCAGGAGAGCGATTTTGCTGAAATCGTAAAGATGGAGAGGGCCGTAAATCCTGCCGGCCCGGTGTTCATGGCAACCGTTGGTAGGCCGTCACGGAGAGATTGAGGAGGAGCCCATAGTCAGGTGAGGGCCCGGAGAGCCGGATCACGTCGAGATAGTTCCCTTTGGTAAATATCCCCTCGACAAAATTCTGTGCTGCCAGGGATACAGCGCCCCCGGTAGTACCGGTCAGGGGATTCCCGGTGACCGCGGTGGTCGTGGCATTGATGGCGGTTGCCCGGAATGCACGGCTGTCCCCTCCGCTCATCGGCAGCGGGAGACTGGCAAACATATACCCTGCTCCCGAGGCATCCTGCTGGGCAATCGCAGAGATGACACCGGGAATATTCTTTGCCGGATAGACCGCAAGGGTCTGGACGATCCCGGTTATTCCCGCATTACTGCCAAGGGGAGCCGAATACCTGACGACATATCCTGCCTGCCAGCCAAGATCCAACGCAAGACCGGTCACCTCAGAGGAGTTCTTTTCCCGTGCTTCGGCAAGAGTGAAACCTGACGGGAGATCGGCAGGTACAAGAGAGAACGGTGCGAGTGCTGTTGATGCA
>Ga0326728_10010802_pt1 | contig 21178 bp, 21 predicted proteins | sample MB3enrmetagenome_FD_207602 | JGI IMG/M metagenome (GOLD analysis project Ga0326728, IMG submission 207602) | Lab enriched peat soil microbial communities from McLean, Ithaca, NY, United States - MB31MN | ecosystem: Environmental > Terrestrial > Soil > Wetlands > Peat | place: USA: New York... | reverse complement strand
CACGTGTTACTCACCCGGTCGCCACTATACTCAGGGATTGCTCCCCTTTCCCGTTCGACTTGCATGTGTTAGGCACGCCGCCAGCGTTGATTCTGAGCCAGGATCAAACTCTCATTTGAAACCTGAGTCGGTCTGGGTAGACCGACGGCCTCCGTCTGCTGTGACGAAGGTCCTATCTTGTGAGTACGTTCAGACTTGAGCCCGAACATTTGTTTCTCACGACTGGCACGTTCAACCTTTTGTCAAAGACCGATCCGCTTCCCGCCTGAGCGGTGCGCCTTCAGTCCGCCGCGATCCCTAGAAGGGACTTTGGCGTCCTCGAAACCTGTTAAAGCTACGCGCTTCGCGCGGCCGCTGTCAACCCGCTGCCAGCACAGGATTTCCACCTGTTTTCAACAGTGAGGGGAGTTTCTGTCCAGGTTGTTTAGAAGCCAACTGGAGAACTCTTTTACAGCGCGCCCGAAAACGCGCCTCCGTTTCAGCTCGCCAAAAAATCCGGCGCAGGCCGAAGCGGAAGACGATTCAAAAATTAAAGATCGCTTGGAGGCTCTGCTATTCGCGGAAACCCTTCAGGGAACTTTGTCCCCGAATGCGAACCCCGGAAAGGGGTCAGTTTGGAGGCTTACTGAATTGGATGCCAAAAGCCACCGCGAGGATTCAGCGGGCAGCCCAGACACACAGTCACTTGTCCTCGACTCGATCTGTTATACCAAACCGCACCGCATTCCGCAAGGGGAGAATAAAAAAAGTTAAATGGGGCGCATTTTGTGGCCGACGGCACCGTTTCCGGCGTGGACTGCTCGGCAGACCACTAGTTGTTCATGTACGGGCGCACGAGTCCGTTGAATTCGTCCAAGGTCTTGCACTTCTGGTTGGTAAACTCACAAATGATGACCTCATCAATGCTCTTGCCAGCGAGAGTGTCGTGGTTCTCTGCAAAGTTACCGTACTTGGTATTTTCGTACACATCCCAGAGCGAGATGTTGTTAGTCCAGTCGGGCGTTCCCACGGCGGAATAATAATGGTGCTCCACCTCGGTGAAGCACTTGTTGAGAGCCTTGTTGTAGTGATTCGAGTGGTCTAGCAGGATGGTACCTTTGCCCCCATCCCCATAGCCTTCATCAAACCACGTCTTCGCATCTTTCGCGCACTTCGCTTGAAGATCGTAGTCGGTGGCCGCTTGATCCTTGCTGACCTTCGCCTGCAACTCTTGTACTTGTCTTTCGAGACGGCTCACCCTATCAGGCGTGTCGCAGCCGACAGCGGTGAGCATCAGAGCGGCGATGATTGCGAGGACGTACCTCATATAACGTTGAGTGGCGAGCCGTAGAAGAGGTTATACCACTATTTCGTCCGACCCCGCTTTAGTGGCTGCGGCGCGGGCGGTTTGTGAGTGACGGCTTTTGTTGTCCGCTCGGTATAAAAACTCCACCCAGCATCCCGCTCCTCGGGCGTCAGTCTGTTCCGATGGTAATCCGCCCGAGCCGCTGCGAAACTTTGGCCTTTCACAACTTCAACAACAGAGTAGGCATGCGTTCGATGATTGGTTTTTATAACCTCGTAGTTGTATTTCTCGCCTTGGAGCATTTCATCTTCACCTCACAGATAGTTTACCGAGGGCACGCCCACCGTCCAAACTCCCGTGGCTTGACAACCACTGTCCAGCGCCTATACTAAGTATTACTAGGTAATACGGATAATTCCCATGCGAACCACGCAGATCATGAGCATTTCGCTCCCTCCCGCCCTGCTGCGGCAGTTCGAGGAAGTGCGGAAGAAAGAGTCTCGCACCCGATCCGAACTGGTGCGCGAAGCGCTCCGCGCCTATTTCGAGGAGCGCTATCCCGCCGTAACTCCCACACCCGCCGAACTCGCCGCCCTGCGGCGTGGACGGGCCGCTTTCCGACGGGGAGATTCGGTATCATTAACGCAATTCCTCGATGGTCTGGTACCCGATGGCCTGGAGCCTCCACATCACCGGCCCCGCGCAAAAAGAGTTTCTAAAACTGCCGGCAAAAGACCAGGCGCGCGCTAAAGACGCCCTGCTTGCGATGCAGCAGGATCCCTTCACCGGCGATATCAAGCGCCTCAAGGGACAGGCCGCAGCGTGGCGTCGCCGTGTCGGCAATTACCGCATCGTCTACGATCTCCACGTTGAGGCGCAGAGGATTGTCGTGGCCGGAATTTTGCGCCGGACCTCGACCACGTACTAGATACAGCCCGGCATGCACTGCGAGCCTATAATTTCAACAGCGTGATTTCTGTTGTCCAACTCGGCATCGTCGATTACACCGAAGGTCTGCGGCTGCAGCGTACGCTGGTCGAGCTGCGCAAGGCAAGCCAGATCGGCGACGTGCTGCTGCTGCTCGAACACGCTCCCGTCATCACGCTCGGACGCAACGCCAAGGCTGCCAACGTGCTTGCTTCGACCGATCAACTTGCCACTCGCGGCGTCGAGCTCTTCGAGTGCGATCGCGGCGGCGATGTCACGTTTCATGGTCCGGGGCAACTGGTGGGCTATCCGATATTTGATTTGCGAGGGCACAGCAGCTCTCAGCCATCAGCCGTCAGCCGTCAGTTAGAACCCTCGGATGCAGGAGCGGATGCTCCGCCGCCGCGGCGCAAGACCCTCGGCGCGGTCGATTACGTTCGGCGGCTGGAGGAAGTTCTGATTCGTACCTGCGCCGATTTCGGCGTCGCAACCGAGCGTGTCACAGGCCTGACCGGGGTATGGACTGCGGCTGACAACAGCGATGCCCGTGTAGGAACGGGCGCCCTCGCCCGTCCAAGCGAGTCGAAGACTCGCCCCGCCGCCGAATCAAAGATCGCTGCCATCGGCGTGCACATTTCGCGTTCGGTTACGTCGCATGGCTTCGCGCTGAATGTGAATACGGACCTCAGCTGCTTCGACCTCATCGTTCCTTGTGGAATCACAGCGAAGCAGGTGACTTCCATGCAGAAAGAACTGGGTCGCGAACTCGATTTGAACGAGGTCGCGCAGTCGGTGTCGCGAAACTTCGGCAGCGTGTTCGCAAGCCAGATGCTGTGGGTCGAAACCATCGATTCTTTGTTGGGCAACAGCGTGGGCGTTCCGATGAAAGCGCCGGACGAGTTGCGGCGCCTGCGTGGCGAACTTCACGGCGAAGACGATCTTTTTCTCGGCTGACACCGTTTCTTGGCGGACATCGCGGCGAGCATCCTCGCTGAAAACTGAATCGCAGCCATAAAACATTTTCATTGGACTTGGGAACGGGCGCACCCTAGAGTCTCTTGGGTGCCGCACACGCATACTCGAACCCGGAGTTTTCTAAGACCGGTGCCGGGGCCGCCGGAATCCGCCCGCTCGCTGTTTCGGCCTCCCTTCCGGAATTACCAGTTCGACACGGCCTATGACGAGATGTTCGAGGCTCCCGGCGTGCCGCGTCCCCACTATCAGGCGCTTTTCCAGACGCTGCTGGAGTTGCCGCCCGAGGAAATGCGCAAGAGCCAGCAGGCGGCCGACCTCTCGTTTCTTCACCAGGGGATCACGTTCACGGTGTACGGCAACGACGAGGGCACGGAGCGCGTCTTTCCTAACGACCTGCTGCCGCGAATCATTCCCCACCACGAGTGGCGGAAGATCGAAAGTGGACTCACGCAAAGAATCGCGGCGCTAAATCTGTTCCTGGAGGACGTTTACCACCGTGGAAGAATTCTGGCGGATGGCATCGTGCCGCGGGAGCTGGTTTACAGTTGCCGCCACTTCCGGCGCGAGATGCGCAATCTGACGGTGCCGCGCGGAATTTATGTCAGCGTCTGCGGCACCGACCTGGTGCGGCTTCCGGACGGGAGCTTTGCCGTGCTGGAAGATAATCTTCGGGTGCCGAGCGGCGTCTCCTACATGCTGGCGAATCGCAAGGTGCTGAAGAAGGTTTTCCCCACCCTGTTTCGCGATTACGGCGTTTGCCCCGTCGATCATTACGCGCAAGCGCTGCTCGCCACGCTGCGGGCGCTGAGCCCGGAATCTTCCAGCCGGCACGATCCGACCGTGGTCCTGCTGACGCCCGGAGTTTTTAATTCGGCATACTTCGAACACACCTTCCTGGCGCAGCAGATGGGCATTGAGCTGGTCGAAGGCCGCGATCTGCTGGTGCACGATAACGTGGTGTACATGCGCACCACTGCCGGGTTAAAGCGCGTGGACGTCATCTACCGGCGAGTGGATGACGATTTTCTCGATCCACTCTGCTTCCGGCGAGATTCCAGTCTGGGCGTGCCGGGATTGTTCAACGCGTATCGTGCCGGCAACGTGGCGCTGGCGAACGCGGTGGGAACGGGCATTGCCGACGATAAGGCGCTTTACGCCTACGTGCCGGCGATCATCCGCTACTACCTGAGCGAAGAGCCGGTCCTGCCTAACATCGAGACGTATCTGCTGACGGATCGCTCGCAACGGAGTTATGTGCTGGAACATCTGGACGAGTTAGTCGTGAAAGCGGTGGGCGAGTCGGGTGGTTATGGAATGTTAATAGGTCCACATAGCACGGCGGAGCAAAGGGAAGAGTTTCGCGCGCGGATCCAGGCCGAGCCACGGAATTACATCGCGCAGCCGACCTTGAGTCTTTCGCGGGCACCCTGTTTTCTCGACGGAGAAGCGCAGGCCCGTCATGTCGATCTCCGTCCTTACATCCTGTATGGCGAGAACGTCACCCTGGTACCCGGCGGGCTCACGCGTGTGGCGTTGCGTCGAGGGTCGCTGGTGGTCAACTCTTCACAGGGCGGAGGCAGCAAGGATACCTGGGTGCTGCGCGCATGAATGATCGCAGGGGAACGACCATGCTCTCTCGAGTCGCGGACAGTTTGTATTGGATGAGCCGCTACCTGGAACGGGCCGAGCACACCGCACGCTTGATCGATGTGGATTTTCAGTTGCGCCTCGATCAATCTCCGGAGGCAGAATCTCCGGAGGCAGGTTCGGACCGCTGGCGGCGTCTGCTCGACGCTCTGCAGTCGCCCGCTCCCGAGGAAGGCAAGCTTGACGCAGCCACTCTCACTCACATTCTGACGCTCGACAAGACAAATTCGTCGTCCATTATTTCGTGTGTGGCGGCGGCGCGAGAAAATCTGCGGCAAGTCCGCGAGCAGTGCAGCTCGGAAATGTGGGAGCAGCTCAATCGTCTTTATCTGCAGGTAAACAGCACGACTTCCAGCGAAGCGTGGCTGCTGCACTCCTACGTATTTTTTCGCGCGGTGCAGGAGGGAGCGCATCTGTTTCAAGGCGTAACCGACTCCACAATGTCGCACGGCGAGGGTTGGCAATACATCCAGTTAGGGAGATTCGTGGAGCGCACCGACGCCTTGGCGAGGCTGATTGGCACGCACTTACTCCGCTTGCCCTATTCGCCCGATCAGGCGGTGGAAAGCGAAGAGTACCTGGAGTGGGTGGGATTGCTGAAGTCCTGCGCGGCGTTTGAAGCCTATTGCAAGAAGTACACGGCGGAAGTGCGGCCGCTGCGGGTGGCTGAGTTTCTGCTCTTGAACCCGGAGTTCCCGCACTCGGTGCGCTTCTCCGTCGACAAGGTGCATGACGCACTGCGCTCCATTGCCGAACTGACGGAACGCAAGGAGGAGCAGCCAGTTCGTCTGGCGGGAAGGCTGCGCGCGACACTCAGCTTCAGCCAGATCGACGAGGTTATGGCCTCGGGAGCAACCGCCTACGTAGGCAACGTCCGCCAGCAGTGTGCGCAAGCCCACAATGCGATTCACCAAATCTATTTTGACTATCCGATAGAAGAGGCGCTGACTCGTTGAATCAGAAAAATGTCTAAATGATTCAATGTCTAAATGATTCAACGTCTAAATGACCAAATGATCCCATGATCTATTCCATTCGACATACGACGATTTTTCGCTACACTCCCGCGGTGCGCGAGAGCGTGATGGAAGTGCGCATGCAGCCGCGTAGCGAAGCAACCCAGCGCTGCCTCAGCTTCCATCTCGACGTGAACCCTCCGGCCTATATCACGCAATACCGCGATTTCACCGGAAACACGGTGCATCACTTCGACATTGCCGGATCGCACGCGGAAGTCAAAGTCACGGCCCAATCGACGGTTCAAGTCCAGGCTGCGCCGCCTCCGCGTCCGTCCGAAGCGGGAGACTGGGCAGACCTCGACGCCTTGACGGCGGGCGACGACTACTGGGAAATGCTGTTGCCCAGCCAGTTTGCCCATTCCAATGAAGCACTGGAACAACTGGCGAAGGAGCTTAGGTGCGAGCGTCGCGGCAGTCCGCTCGAGTTACTAACCGAACTGAATGAAGGCATCTATAGACTCTTCGCCTACGTGCCCAATAGCACCAAGGTGGATTCGCCGATTGAAGATGCGCTTCAGACTCGCCGGGGCGTTTGCCAGGATTTCGCCCACATCATGATCGCGCTGGCGCGCCCGCTCCGTGTCCCTTGCCGCTACGTCAGCGGCTACTTGTTTCACCGCGAAGCCGAGGACGGACCGCGGGATCGCTCGCTCGAAGGAGCCTCGCATGCGTGGGTCGAGGCGCTGGTGCCTCGCTTGGGCTGGCTCGCGTTCGATCCGACCAACAACCTGATCGGCGGAGATCGCCACATTCGCGTAGCCATCGGCCGCGACTATGCGGACGTCCCGCCCACACGCGGCGTATACAAGGGCGAAGCCCACAGCGAATTGAGCGTCGCCGTGACCGTCAGCCCGTCGGATGCTCCGCCGCCGGAACAAACCGCTCCCAGCATCGTTATCCAATCCCGCCCGGTGTTTGCCCGAGTCAACTCGCGCAGCGAACAGGAACAGCAACAACAACAGTAGGACGCAGGTTTCGCGCTCCCACGTATGGGAGGCGCAAGCTGGTTGCGGCCTCTTCAAGTTCACTGCATACTGGGAACCATGGGAACTGAAAGTCCAGTGCTGTCAGGCACGCACGTTCGTCTTGAACCGCTTGACCGCTGCCATATCGACGGCTTGGTAGCCGCTTCGGCCACCGATCCTTCGCTCTACCAGTGGAGCCCGGTTCCGCAGGGCAGGGCCGAGGCCACGCGTTATGTTGACACCGCTTTGGCTTGGCGGGACGCCGGCACCGCGCTGGCGTTCGCGACCGTGCGCGTCGATGATGGCGTCGTTATCGGATCTACACGTTTTTTTGATCTCGAGCGGTGGGCATGGCCGCCGGGCCATTCGCGCTACGCTCGCCACGCTCCCGACGCCTGCGAGATCGGCTACACCTGGGTGACCCGGCCGGCAATCCGGACCAAGGCTAACACTGAGGCCAAACTGCTGATGCTGACCCATGCTTTTGAAACCTGGGAGGTGCTCCGTGTCTGCCTTCACACCGACGTGCGTAACCAGCGTTCGCGGGCTGCGATCGAACGCATCGGCGGGAAGTTCGAAGGGATTCTCCGAGCCCATCGGATGGCTGCAGACTTCATCGCTCGCGACTCGGCGCGCTACTCGATCGTAGCGACGGAGTGGCCGGATGTGAAGCGGCGGCTGGCTCAATTGTTGGCTTAACCCCTGGCCCACACTTGCGACATTCTACGCAATCTACAAGTTCTTTGTATCTGCGTGGTCGAGTTCGATATCGGGGACGCGTTTGCACCGGAAGGCACTGAAGTCGTCCACGTTGTTCAGCGCAAACGTCGGGACTCCGGTTGATTGGGGTGTGCGGATGCGGAAGAACTCCGCACCCCGGACGTCCTCGAGAACGAAGGCGGGACGGGCATCTGGCTCTAGAGAGCTGATCTCCACATTGCTCAGCGAAATGTTTTTCGCGTGACGCAAGAAGAAGCCGTGGGAAGGCATTCCCCCAAACATATTGGGCTCGGGGTACTTGTTCTCCGCTTCCGGCGGTTGGATGGCGGCAGCTTCCGCAGTCCCGCCGCCCTGGTGCTGGATGTAGATGTCGTTAAGCTGGATGTCTTCAACCGCGTGGCCGGGAATGCCGCTCAGGATCGATCCGAGACTCGCGTTGGAGTTGGAGCAAACAACGTTGCTGATCAGAATGCGGCGCAGCTTTCCCACCGGCACTCCGGCGGGTCCGCGCATGCGGCTGCCAAGACGCAGGAAGATGGGAGCCGAAACAATGTCGCGCATGGTGATGTTGGTGATGGAGATGTCTTCAAGCAGCCCCCCATCCACGGTTTCGAGCGCCAGTCCTTGACAACCTTCGAAGACGCAGTTGGATATCGCGATGCTCTTGAAGCCCCCGTTCGACTCGGTGCCGAACTTGATGCGTCCCGTGCCGGGGATTTTAGAAGCGGGATCGAAGCGCTTGAAGGTGCCATCGAGCAGAGTGCCAAGCTGATAAGCGCCGGTCACGTAGCAATTTGTGATGGTGACGTTTTCGGTGGCTCGCGCATAACCGAGCGCATAGGAACTCTTAGGGCAAATGGCATCGTCCCAGGGCGAATTCACCGAGCAGTTGGAGATGCGGACGTTGCGGCAACAGTCAATATCGACGCCATCGCGATCGGTGTCGATCTTCAAATTGTCGATCGTCAGGTTGTCAACACCGGTGGCGAGGATGCCGAAGTGTCCGCCCTTAAGAATGGAGAAATCGCGCAGCGTGACGTTGCGGCAATTCTTCAGGCTGATGGTTTTATTGGCAACGCCGGAGTGCTCGGCAACGGGGCCCGCACCCCAGCCTCGGCTGAGCCCTCGACCCCAGATCAGCCCAGGGCCAAGTATGGAGAAATTCTCGATGCCCTCTCCCCAGAGCAGACTGTTGTGCCAGTGGTTGTGGCCGAAGTCCTGGTAGGCGTCCCAAGCAGTGTTGGCCTCGGCAAGGTCATAGCCAGCGGAAGTCGAGGACGCTGGGTCGGCCGCAATGATCACCGCGTTCTGATCGAGGTAGAGGGCCACGTTGCTCTTCAGGCGAATGGAATAGCAGAGGTAGTTCCCCGCCGGGACGCGCGCCGTGCCTCCTCCGGCAGCGGCGGCGGCTTCGATGGCGCGGTTGATGGCGGGAGTGTCGATCGCGTTGCCATCGCCAGTGGCGCCGAAGGTCTTTACGTCGAGGATTCTTGCGCTGCTGGAGCCGGGAACAGCCGGAATCGTTCGCGCTTCGGACGGGCGAGATGGCAGCGCCGCTCCCGCAATGCCAACGCCAGAGAGACGCAGGAAGTCGCGCCGTGGGGTTTTGTCCTTCGACATGAAACGCCTCCCGAATAGGCCATCCGCATTTTACATTTCTGTTGTGTTTTCCGTGGAGACGGAACTCGCCGCGTCGTTTTCGGTGCAGGGAGACGGGGCACGCCCCGGCCAAGCCCTGTCTCTACTGGTAAAATGTAGGTTGATGTCCGCGTCTTCCCAGCTTGTCCAGATTGACCTCGGCCCCGCCGTCCGCAGCCCGAAGCCCTCGTGGCTTAAGGCGAAGGCTCCGGTGGGCGACAACTTTCACAGCCTGAAAAAGTTGGCGCGCGGATTAGGGCTGCATACGGTGTGCGAGTCGGCGCAGTGTCCGAACATTGGAGAATGCTGGCACCATCACACGGCGACCTTCATGCTGCTGGGCGATATCTGCACCCGGCGCTGCGGCTTTTGCGCGGTGCCCAAGGGGCGTCCGAAGGCGATTGACTGGGACGAACCGCTGCGCGTGGCGGAAGCCGTCGCGACGCTAGGCCTGCGTCATGCGGTCGTGACCAGCGTGAACCGGGACGACGATAACGTCGGCGGCGCCAGGATCTTTGCCGAAACTATCCGCCAGATTCGCGAACTCGTGCCGCAATGCCGGGTCGAGGTGCTGATTCCCGACTTTCAGGGATTGGAAGAACCGCTACGCATCGTGCTCGAAGCGAAGCCCAACGTGCTCAACCACAATACCGAAACCGTCCCGCGGCTCTACCGCGCAGTGCGCTCGGGGGCGCGCTATAAGCGCACACTCGACCTGCTGGCGAATGCCAAGAAGTGGGATCCCGCGACGGTGACTAAGAGCGGCGTGATGGTTGGAATCGGCGAGAAGACCGGTGAACTGATCGAGGTCTTTCGCGACCTGGGCGAGCGCGGCGTGGATATTCTGACGATCGGCCAGTATCTGCGTCCGTCAAAAAATCACCTGCCAATGACGCGCTATTACACACCCGCCGAGTTCGTCTCGCTCAAAGAGGAAGCGCTGAAATTTGGATTCAAGCACGTGGAATCGGGCCCGCTGGTGCGGTCGAGTTATCACGCGCACGAGCAGGCGGACGTGGCGGCGGGATAAGTGGAGCGAACGACGAACAGCGAATAGCGAACTGCTGCGAACGACGGCGCACTTGCCAACGACTAAGGACCAGCGACCGACGACCGCTTTGCGTCAGAATATTTTCACGTGGATCGTCAGATACTTCTTGGGGTCTTGCCGCATCGCCTTCACCAATTCCCGCGCCTCCACCAGCAGCTGGTTGCTGTTGTTGTAAAGCGCGGGATCCTTGAACAGCATTCCCGCCGTGCCCTCGCCTTTTTCCATGCGCTCGGAGAGTGCCGCCAGGTTGTTCACCAATGTCTGCAGGCGGTCGGCGAATTCCTGATCGTGCGTCATCTTGCCCATCGCGCCCTTGCCCGCATTGATGTCGTCGGTCAACTGGCGCACGTTCGCGATCGTCTTGTTCGCATTGTTATACAGCTCGGGATCCTTGAGCAACTTGCCGGCCGTGCCTTTCCCCTGCTGCAACTCGTCCACCAGCGTGTTCACCTTGTCGATGGCGGCAATCGCTTTCTTGTATGCCTCATCGCTCGTGAGCAGTGGGCCGAGCGAGCCCTTCCCGCTCTGGATCTCATCCATCAGTCCCTTGAATTCGACCACCGTGGCGTTGAGCTGGTCGTACAGGGCCGGACTGTAAATGACCTTGCCGATGGAACCCTGGCCGCTTTCGATAAAGGCCACGATACGATCCACCCGCTTCAGCAGCGCATCCATGTTTTGCAATGTGCCCTGGCTGGCGCGCACCACGTCCTCGATCTGCGGCTGGTCGTGGGCGGGCAGCGTGTCTCCATCCTTTGCCTCCGGCCCCTTTGCCGCCGAACTGTCAACATCGACGTAGGTTTCGCCGAGGACCCCGGCGGTGCTCAACAATGTGACCGAGTCTTCGCGCAAACTATGCTTGTACTTAGTGTTGACCCTCATCGTGACTTCGACCGGCGTCATCGGCTTGCCGTCAACGATCCGGACAGCTTCCACGTTGCCGATGTCCACTCCGTGCAAACGCACCGGCGCACCGTCGCGCAGGCCGCCGGCATTATCGAAGTACGATCGCAGAATAATCTTGTGGGTGAACCATCCGCCGGTCCCGCTCATTACAAAAATCAGAACGCCGAGCGTGACGCTCGCGAACAGGACGGTGAGTCCCACGCGGAGCTGCGACCATTTCAGCTGCTTCTGGCTAGGCAAGGTGGTCAGTGAACGACAGAAGCATCATAACAAACACCGTGGGATTTCAGATTCAAGATTTCTTGAGATCGGGAAAAGGCTGCCGCTGGGGCAAAAAAGAAAGCTCCCACTCCTTCGCGCGTCCGGTGCAAAGGGTGGGAGCCTTTTTTCTATGCGGGCATTGCCGGTTTACATTGCCGGTTAACGCCCCTTCTGCTTCCGCTCAGCTTTCGCCTGTTTATCCGCTTTCTTCTGAGCTTGCTTCTCTTGCTTGCTCGGCTTGGAGTTGGGCTCTTTGTCGCCGGCTGACGTTTGCTTTCCCGCATCGTTGTTCCCTGGACGTGCCGTCATGCGATCGTTGGAGTTGCCGCCAGCCCTGGCCGGCGTCTCAGACCCGCGATTCCCCGCGGACGGACCGCGTGCCTCCTGCGGCGACATCTTTGGAGCATGATACGGTTCCCCCGCCGCGCTGGCTCGCTGCACGTGTGGTCCGCTGAACTCGCCCGGCTTGCCAGTCGCCGCAATCGCCGGACGCCCGTGATTCTCGGATGCGAACAACTGCCGGTTCTGGCTGGCGGCATGTTCGTGCTCGGTTTGCGCCGCCAGCGCCGCGGTGTGCGGCTCGCGCCCATACGCTTCCTCTTGCGGAGTCGGCCGCGCCACGACGCCGCCGGGGCCGTTGAAGCTGGTGTGCGTGTTGTTCACGATGACGGTTCGGTTATAGACATTCGTGACGTTGGTCACGTTCACGTTCATCACGGAGCGGTTGTAGAAGAAAGTGCCGCCTCTCCACTCGCCGCCCGCGAAGCCGACACCGCCGTATCCGAAGCCGTAGTTAATCCCGCCATAGAAGCCGACGTGCGGTCCCCAATAGCCAGCGTGCCAGCCGTAGAAGCCGCCTGCGAAGCCCCAATAGCCCGGGGTCCAAAGCATACCGACCGGCGCCACCACCCATGTGCCGGGGACCCAGTAGTAGCCGTTGTCGTCACTCCACGCCCAATAACCTGGGATCCAGTGATAGCCCGCCCCAGGGCAGATCGGCTGTGCGTACACCGGCAGAGCCGGCGGACCGATCCGCACCGAAATTCCAATCCCGATTCCGATCTCTGCAGACGATGCTGTGGATAGCGACAACACCGAAACTGTCAACATCAAAATTCCCAATACCACCCCGCGAACCGAGCGTTTCATCTTCATTCTCTCCTCATGAACCTAGCTATTTTGGCCCAAAACCGGTAACCCGGGCTCATTACGTTCCGCCCATATAAACCCTGAACCTTGGTGCATGTTGCGTTGGCGAAGAAAACTTATTTTGAATGAGCAGGTTGCCCTCGTCCGAAATCACGTAGGGGCGGACGCCCTCGTCCGCCCAGCCGAGCGAAGCTCGGCAGACACCTCGGAAACAGACTTCACCGGAAAACTGAGAGCTGATGGCTGAAAGCTAATTCTCCAGAATGACGTGGGCCAGAGCCTGCTCAGCAGTGTGGGTGAGTGAGAGCGCGATATTTTTCGTGCCCAGTTTGGCCGCGATGGCGGCCGCCTCGCCGTGAAATTGAATGGTCGGACGCTGCCCTTTCGGGCGCACCACTTCAATATCGCGCCACCGCACGCCGCGGCTCCATCCCGTGCCCAGAGCCTTCATTCCGGCTTCCTTGGCGGCGAAGCGCGCGGCGTAGCTTTCACAGCGGCTGGCTTTCCCCTCGCAATACCCTATTTCGCCGTCGGTGAAGATGCGATGAAGAAAGCGGTCGCCGAAGCGCTCGATGCTTTCGCGAATGCGATGAACTTCCGCGATGTCCACCCCGGTACCGAGAATCATACGAGCATTGTGAATGGGTAATTCGTAATTGGCAATTTGGAATTTCGCGCACGCCATGCTCGTGTAGGGACGGGGCTTCGCCCCGATCCAAGGTTGTGTAGGGACGGGCGCCCTCGCCCGTCCAAGCCGAGCATCGCTCGGCAGCTGCCTGCGCTCACGGCAACTTTGGGGCCGCTATAGGAAACTCAGCGCCTCCGCGAGAGCGTCGTCCTGCTCGGGAAAAACAGTGCGCAGGTCGATCAGCACACGGCCCTCTTCGACCCTTGCGATGATGGGCAGCGTGTTGGCGCGCAAGCGCGCGCTGACTTCGTCGGCGCTCAGATCGGCGTGGGTGAGTGCGATCAGGCGCGTGGGCAAGACCGCCGATGGCGCCGCTCCGCCGCCGATTACGGATTCGCCATCGATGAGTTCCAGCTTGAGGTACATGGACTCTGCGTGAGCCGATGCGACCGTCGACACGATCTTTTCTGCACGGCGCGCGATCTCGTCTTTCGACAGGCGCATCATACGCAGCACGGGCACGGCGTCGTAGTCGCGTTTGACGTAGGCGAGCAGCGTGGCTTCGAGTGCGGCATAGGTGAGCTTGTCCACGCGCAGCGCGCGGAACAGCGAGTTCGAGCGCATGCGCGCAACCAGATCGGCACGGCCGCTGATCAGCCCCGCCTGCGGACCTCCAAGAAGTTTATCGCCGCTGTAGGTCACGATGTCGACGCCGGCGCGCAGGCTGTCGACGACGCCCGGTTCGTCATTGATTCCGACCGAATGCAGATCGAACAGCGCGCCGCTGCCCAGATCTTCCATGAGCGGAAGATTGCGGCGACGGGCGAGAGTGACCAATTCGTCGAGCGTAGGCTGTTCGGTAAATCCGGTAATTTCGAAGTTGGAACGATGCACGCGCAGCAGGAGTCGCGTGTGTTCGTTAATGGCGCTTTCGTAATCGCCGGCGCGCGTGCGGTTGGTCGTTCCCACTTCGCGCAGCGTCGCATTCGACTTCGACATCACGTCAGGAATGCGGAACGAGCCGCCAATTTCGACCAACTCTCCGCGCGAGACGATGACTTCGCCGCCCTCGGCCAGCGAGTTCAGAGCGAGTAGAACCGCGGCGGCGTTGTTGTTCACCACAATGGTAGAGATGGCGGTCGAGGTAGCCTGTTCCGATCCACGCAGGGACAAACGAGCGCCGCTCGGCAGCGTATCGTCGAGAAGCTTGCCGAACAGCCGATCCACATGAACGTCGCGCTTCCCACGCTCGCCCGTTGCCAGATCGAATTCGAGATTGGAATGCGCGCCCGCAGTGGCATGGACGTGATCAAGCGCGGCGGCAGCCAGCGGTGCGCGTCCGAGATTAGTGTGAAGAATGACGCCGGTGGCGTTAACCAGCGGCAACAGCGAGTAACTCAGCGACTGGCGGAGTTGACCTTCGACTGCTGCGAACAGTCCGCCGAGCGCGAGGTCCAGCGCCTTCTCGTTGAGTTGCCCGTCGCCAATTTCCTGGCGAAGGCGCGCGAGCACGACGCGGATGCTTTCGGCGACCGCCGAATGGCCCTCGCGCTCGACCAGCTCCTGCATGTCGGACTGGCGGAGAAGTTCGTCCGTAGAAAGCAGTTTCTGAAAGAGCGCGGATTTGTTGGCAGCGGGCACTGGGGGCGATTATGCCACAAGAGCAGTTGCCAGTAACCAGTTGCCAGTTGCCAGAAAAATCCGCAATGGATCTTGGCGTCCAGGACGGCGGGTTTTCTGCCGGCGTTTGGGCACTGGCAACTGGTTACTGACAACTGGCTACTGCCTACAGTGTGTGCAGATACGCCAGCAAGTCCTTAATCTGCTGGTCGTTCATGACCTGGCTGAAGCCTTCCATCTTGGCGCGGCCATATTTGACGATGTCGGTCATGCGATCGTCGTTGGCTGGCAATCCACTTAGCGACAGGTACGGCCGCTTGAAAACGCCTTTCAGGCTCGGCCCCTGCTTGCCGCGCGACGCGTACGGTTCATGGCAGCGGGCGCAATAGTTGTCATAGAGTTTTCTGCCTTCGGCTTGCTGCGGGGTGAGGCCAAGTTCGGCGTCGGACTTGCGCCGCTCGACATCGCAGCCGGCAATCGCGAGGAGCGCGAGAGTCACCACGGAGACACGGAGGCGCCAAGAAATCGAACTCAGGACATTCATGATTATTGCCGCAGAAGTAGGATAATACCGAAAGCATGGCCGTTGTCGTCAAACGCGTTTACGAGGCTGCTTCTCCATCGGACGGAGTGCGCGTGCTGGTGGATCGTTTGTGGCCGCGCGGGTTGAAGAAAGAAGACGCGGCAGTCAAGTTCTGGCTGCGCGATCTCGCACCATCGGACGAGTTGCGGCAGTGGTTCCATGCGAATCCCAATCCCGAAGCCTGGCGCATGTTCCGGAAACGCTATCTCAAAGAACTGGTGGGCGAAAAGAGTTCCGCAGCCGTCGAGAAGCTGCATCATCTTGCGGAAGGCAAGCGGAACGTAACCCTGGTGTATGCGTCGCGAAACGAGGAGCATAACAACGCGACTGTGCTGAAAGAATTGCTGGAGGGGATGCCCAAGCCTCCGTCAAGCGTAGGCCGAGCCGCGCTCGGTCGCGGACGGATTCGAAAGGCAAAGAGAAGCTAGCTGCGTTGCCTATGACGACAGTACGGTCTCCATTCAAGGAGGAGCCTTATGCTTCATTCAGCGCTACAGATAGCCGGGGGCTGTGTCTTCTTATTCTGGGGTGCATCTCTTTACGTCCAACGTGGTGGTGTCGGCCCTCTGCTGATGCTCGTGATCGGGGCGATTCTCATCACGGTTGGCGTCGTGGTGATGAATGTCAGACAAGCGCTTCGCGATGAGTCGAAACGCCGGGACGCGGAGAGCAAGCCCGTTCTGAACATCTGAGATCGTTGCTGTCACACCCCTTCGCACTATAATTCCCCAGTCATGTCCAGTCCCGACCCCGAGAAGAAGATCGAGAAGAAGATCGAAGCCCTGCGCGAGAAGATCCGGCATCACGAGTATCGCTATTACGTGCTCGACGATCCGGAGATTTCGGATGCCGAGTTCGACGCACTGATGAACGAGCTTAAGCGGCTTGAGGCTGAGCATCCGCAACTCGTCACGCCAGATTCGCCGACGCAACGCGTGGGCGGTAAGCCGCGCGAGGGGTTCGTCAAGGCGAAGCACTCCTCGCCGATGCTCTCGCTCGACAACGCTTACAGCGAAGACGAACTGCGCGACTGGGAGCGCCGCGTGCATGAACTGAGCGGGCAGACCGGCCTCGAGTACATGTGCGAATTGAAGCTGGATGGAATGTCCTTGGCGCTCGTCTACAGCGACGGGCGTCTGGAACGCGGCATCACGCGCGGCGATGGCAACGTCGGCGAAGACGTGACCTTGAATGTGCGGACAGTTGGATCGATCAAGCTCTCGATTAAACCGGACAAGCTCAGGAAGGCAGCCATGCCCGCGGATTTCGAAGTGCGCGGCGAGATGCTGATGCCTCTTAAGGACTTCCGCCGCATGAATGAGGAGAGAGAGCTACAGGGACTTTCGAGGTTTGCGAATCCGCGAAATGCGACTGCGGGGACGATACGGCAACTGGATCCAAGAATCACGGCGGGGCGGCGAATGGATTTTTTTGCCTACATGCTTCTAAAGGACGGGCGTCCCTACTTTGACCGACAATCGAAGGCCATGGAAGCGCTGCACGCAGCTGGTTTTAAGGTTAATGAGAATCGTGTTTTGGCGAAGAATCTGAATGAAGTCTGGGGATTCATTCAGGATTCGGAAGCGAGACGCGACTCGCTGAAGTACGAGATTGATGGAGTCGTGATTAAGGTAGATCGGACGGCACTACAAGACGAATTGGGATTTACCGGAAAGGCTCCGCGGTGGGCGATTGCATACAAGTACGCGGCACGCGGGGGCGTGACGCAGATTGAGAACATCGTTCCCCAAGTCGGCCGCACCGGCAAGCTGACACCGGTGGCATGGCTGAAGCCGATTCCGATTGGCGGGACGACCGTCTCGCGCGCCACGCTGCACAATCTGGATGAGATCGAGCGCCTGGGCGTAAAGATCGGCGACTGGGTTGAGGTGGAACGTGGCGGCGATGTGATTCCGAAAGTGGTGAACGTGGTCTACGATAAAGAGCACCCGCGCGGCCACAAGCAGTTCGAAATGCCCGAGCATTGTCCGGTGTGCGGCGGCAATGTTGTGCGAACGCCGGGCGAGGCGGACCATCGCTGCGTGAATGCGAATTGTCCGGCCAAGCTGCAGGGGACGATTCTGCATTTTGCTTCGCGTCACGTGATGGATATCGACGGGCTGGGCGAGGTCCTGGTCAATCAGCTTAACGAGCGCGGCCTGGTAAAGAATGTCGCCGATCTGTACAAGCTGACGAAAAACGATTTGTTGCAACTCGAGCGCATGGGCGAGAAGTCGGCGGAAAACGTGCTCGCGGAGATCGAGGCCTCAAAGAAGCTTCCACTCGAGCGCGTGATCTACGGACTCGGAATACGGTTTGTGGGCGAGCGCACAGCGCAGTTTTTGGCGGAGCACTTCGGATCGCTGGACGCGATCATGAACGCGAACGCGGAAGAACTGGAGGAAGTGAATGAAGTGGGACCAAGGATCGCGGAGAGCATCGTGGAATTTTTCGCCGATGAACACAATCGCAAGCTGGTAAGCGATCTGCGCAAGGCGGGGCTGACGTTTTCCGGACAGAAGAAAGAAAAAGGCACGAAGCTGGCGGGAAAAACTTTTGTGCTGACGGGCACGCTGGCCCGCCACACGCGCGACGAAGCGAAAAAGACGATTGAAGATGCCGGCGGACGCGTTTCCGGCTCGGTGAGTAAGAAGACAGACTATGTGGTTGCGGGGAGCGATGCGGGATCGAAGCTGGACAAGGCTCGGGAACTGGGCGTTAGCGTGATTGGGGAAGACGAATTAGAAGGGCTGCTCTAGGATCAGGTCAGACGTGTCAGACGTGAAATTCAAGTTTGATTGCGTGGCGTACTATGTCTCCGACATGGAACGGGCAATCCGTTTCTATCGGGACGTACTTGGATTCAGGTTCGTCTCGCGAGACGATGTCGCTCGCTTCGATATCGATGGTGTTCTCTTCGAACTTGTTCCTGCGCCTGACGCGAGCGCTCTGCGGGGCACTGGAAACGCGCGCCTCTGCCTCCGAGTCGATGATGTCGAGCACGCGCTGAAAGTATTGAAGGACAAAGGCGCGCGTACGGAACAGGGTCAACGAAAAGCAACCGGTGTGCTCGGGTGCGTCGAGGATCCCGATGGAAACGAAATCTGCCTCTGGCAATATCTCTAGGCGAGGTCGCGTAGCGGCCCGAAAATGGCGCTCATGATCGGCCGTTCGCGCGTTTCTGAATTACTCGCCCGACACCCGCCTTAGATAGAACCGGAAAAACTCGTCGGGCTTTGACTCCAGGCACACGTCCGCATTGGGCGCGCCCGCCTCCACACGAGTAAAACCCTTCTCATCCACTCGAATCCGCATCGGCTGCACCGGGCACAGTCCCGGATTCACGGCGTAGGCAATCGTCATGGGATCGAACAGGGTCGGCGTTTGCTGTCCCCACAGATGGTAAAGCACCGTCAGCGCGTCCGTAATCGGAGTTCCCTGACTGAACAGGAACGCGCGTTTCACTTCGTCCAGTTTCAACTGGGTCGAGTCCAGGGGCATCACCGCCAGCGGAACTCCAGCGGCAAACAGCTTCTGCGCCGATGGAATGTCGCTGATGATGTTCCATTCCGCATCCGGCCCGCGCGGAGCCGAGTATCCGAGGTCGTCATACCCGCGCTTGATCGATCCGCCCATCAGCACCACGCGCTTCAGTTTCCGGAAGGTGGCCGCATCTTTGTCGATCGCGGCCCCCACATTCATCAAGGGCCCAATCGCGATCAGCGTGATCTGTCCTGGGTAACGCCGAATCTGCTCCAATAGAAAATCCACCGCGGGCGGATGAGGAACCTTCGTCGAGTGCCCGCGTTCGGCGTAGCGCCGCTGGCTCATCGGATTCTCAGTCACCGTAGGCGCTCCCGCCGCCACCGGGATGTCCGGCCGGGCCGCCTCTCTCAGGAACCGGTCCACGATCTTCGCTCTCGTCTCGGTGTCCCCGAAAGTCGTGGTCACCCCGAGAATTTCGATTTCCGGGCTTCGCAAAGCCAGCGCCAGCGCGAACGCGTCGTCGATGTCGTCGCCAATGTCTGTATCGATGATCACCTTCTGCCGCGCCACCGGCGTTGCAGTCTCCTGGCTGCAGGCAGAAATGCAACCGGCACTTACGATTCCGCATAGGACTAACCAGAAAATCCAAGCCGCCTTCATCGTCTCTCTTCCTTCTCGCATAGTCTACTTCCTGGCAGCTGGCGGTGTCGAACCGTTTTAGGCGCGGATGCATTGAGGCTCTGCCATAGTGGACGGCCTTAGTGCTGGCGAAGACGAGGACGGTGCCGCCGAAGCCTTCCGCAGTTTCGGCTACTTAGTTAGTCGATCCGCCCACGAAAAACGCGGGCCATGAAGCCCGCGTTGCATTCCATCGTAAGTAGATTTTTGTCTCACGCCGATTCCCGCAGCGGCTCGGCCTCGACCAGCGGCGCATTCACCAGGTGTTCGCTCAGGAACCAAGCCTGCAGTTCGCTGGGGCGAAGCACATTGCTCACCACCAGATCGTTGGTGCCGGGGTCGCCCAGTTTGTCGGAAAGTTCCGCCAGTTCACGGCAATAGGTGATGATGAGCTCGTGCGCGTCTAGCAGGCGCGACAGTTGCACGGGAACCTCTTCGCGGCCCTTGGGCGGGCGCGGGATGCGGGTCAACTCGGCGACGTCGGGCGCCATGGCGATACTGACTCCACCCAGGAGCTGGATGCGTTCCGCGATCGCGTCGACAATCTCGTTCTGTTCTCCGTAGTGCTTGTCGAAGAGAAGATGGAGCTGATAGAAAGTCGCTCCCGACACCTGCCAATGCGACTTCTTGTAGAGATCCCGAAGCGTGATGGTGTCGGCCAACAGTTGATTGAGATGCTCGGTCATTTCCAGCCGGATCGGTTCTTCCAATTGCATCGGCAACACACTGGTCACCGTGCCGAATGCCTGGAGTTCGCGGGCTGACTGGTGGTAGCGGGGTTGAGCTGAAGCCTGGTTCGAATTACTGGAGCTTGGTTTCTTAGGCATGGGGTTCTCCTGAAGATATAAAGGATCTGGAGGGGCAAGCCAGAAGAGGAGGAAATTGCCAGCAGTATCTGCTTCCGGTCTGGTTTGCCGGTCAGCCCCATTGGATGCCAACCGGCAGAAATGGATTCCGAGCCTTCCCCACCGGGAACTATGCCTCAGGATAGGGCGATCATTGTAGCGCGATCATCGATGTGCCGACTCGATGCGCCGAGTCGCTCGTCTGCCGGTCGTTGGTGGACACCGGTGTCAGCCCTGCACGCTCAGTCAGCAGCGCTGCGCCGTACGCTGTGCACCTCGGTGAGGAGTTCGACTCGGGGCGGATTCTTGACACCCGCGCTCGCCATTTTCGCTTTGAGTTCCTCGGAAGCTATGAATGTGCGCGCCTTTTCCGGACTCTCCCATTCGAAGAAAAGTGTAACGCCGTTGGGGTTTCCAGCGCTGCGGAAAATACGGCAATTGAGCTCGCCATGTTTGCGCCGCCAGTCGAAGGCGGAATCAAACGCCGCCTTCCAAGCCGTATAGTCGGCAACTTCGTGGTGGATCAGAACGTTGATCATGATATCGGGCAACACTCCTTTCACTCTGAAGACGTTGCTCCAAACCCAGGAGAAATGCAAGGGCGTGGATCACAAACAAAGGGACTTGCGGGCCGGGGCACTTTAGCTTTCAGCAATTGAACCGAGCCGGACCAAGAAGCCGGACACCGTGGAGAGAATTGGTCGGGACGGCGAGATTTGAACTCGCGACCCCTTGCACCCCAAGCAAGTGCGCTACCAGGCTGCGCTACGTCCCGATGGATCCGCTGCCGGAGAT
>Ga0326728_10010801_pt1 | contig 21179 bp, 17 predicted proteins | sample MB3enrmetagenome_FD_207602 | JGI IMG/M metagenome (GOLD analysis project Ga0326728, IMG submission 207602) | Lab enriched peat soil microbial communities from McLean, Ithaca, NY, United States - MB31MN | ecosystem: Environmental > Terrestrial > Soil > Wetlands > Peat | place: USA: New York... | reverse complement strand
GCCCAAAATCCGCGTGGACGTCGTCTGGTACGCCGGCCCGCTCGGCGCTTACGCGACGCTGAGGCCCGCGCACTTGAGCATCGCCAGCCACGATCCGCGCAATCAGGGTTTGTACAGCCTCGAAGTTTTGTTTCTCGAAGCGTCGCACACGTTGGCGGGCGACGTGACGTTCGCGATTCAGCAGGAATGCAGGCGCCGCGAAATGCTCATCCCGCGCGACCTCTCGGACGCGCTGATCTTTTACACTGCGGGCGAAGTCATCCGCCGCACCCTGGCGCAAGAGGGCGCGAGCGCAGACTACACGCCCTACGCCTATCGCTACGGCCTCTACGACCAGGGCTGGAGCGACTTCGTGCACGTGCTTAGGATCTACTGGCAGCCGTACCTCGACGGCAAAGTGGACTTCGATCACGCCATCGCCCACGTCATCTCCGCGCTCTCCTGATCCGGCAAAACCCCTGCGCCGGCTTCACTGCCGCCTACGCCGCGAATGGTAATGCTCGCCCTGTCCAATAGCGTACAGCTTTGTATCTACGGGGCGTGCAAAATCGGCGCGGAAGTCAAGCTGGTCCGCAAGCGGAAAGGAAACCTTCGATGTTATTGCTACTGATTATCCTGCTCCTGTTGTTCGGCGGAGGCGGCGGCTACTACGGGTATTCCAGGTGGGGAAGAAACGGCAGCATCGGTATCGTGGGCGTGGTCCTGATTGTTCTATTGCTCGTGTGGTTCTTCGGCGGAGTGCATCTAGGACGTTAGGCATCGCTCCCGAGCCGCAGGGTCAGTTGTTTGCAATCGCCTGACAGCTGAAATCCTGATCCGCGATTCCAGGTTGAATCGCGCAAAGGCGGGAATCCATGAAGCGGAGCGGCAGCGACAAAGCAAAAGGAAAGTTTCACGAGGTAAAGGGGAAAATCAAAGAGAAACTTGGAAGAGCGACGAACAATCCACGCCTCGAAGCCGAAGGTACGACGGAAAAGTTAGGCGGGAAAGTCCAAAAGAAAATCGGCCAGGTAGAGAAATTGTTCGGCAGTTAAAGTGAACCGTTCCGCCCAGCGGGGCACGCGCCCGTCCGCCCCCGCAACGATCGGCTAGCGATAGCCGCGCTACCTGTTCGACGCGCCGGCGCTCAATTCCTTTTTCGGGCGCGCGTCCTGTTGCTTCCGGCGGAGATCGAGGCCGTAAACAGGATGTTTGGCGGTGCCCGTAATCTTGAAGTGCAGGAGCGTGCCGCCGCCACCGGCCTGCGCGAAGAGCGGATCGACGGCCTTCAGGAAGAACGATTTGGCTCCGGTCGTAGCCTGAGAAAGCGAGGCCTGCATCTTGAGCGCGCCGTGCAGGTCGAGCGCCTGGTTCTCAAGGCCGAACGTGCCGGTCATCTGAACGCTCGCACCCGGCACGCGAAAACCCAGTTCGGAAAATGTAATCACGCCGTTCTGTAGCCGGAATTTGCCTTTTATCTCCGAGGCGACGCGGTCGTCCGCGTCCACGGCGCCCGTGTCCCCGCGGCTCCTCATGCTCAACGTGTCCACTTTCGTGTTGAACCCGGCGTTCGTGAAATACATCCGGTCGATGTGGAAGGAGCCGTCGAGAAAGAGCCGGTCGGGAATTTCCTCTTTGGGCCCTCGAGGAGACAAAATCATTCGCGCGGTAAGCTGAATGTCTCCCGTCATTGCGGCTTGATCCTTGAGTACAAGCAGAAGAAGATCCTCGATGCGAGCCTGGGTGGCGTTCACGTCGAGGCTGACCGTCTTGCCCTTTTTCCCGGGAGTGCCCGCGATGCTTCCCGTCAGGTGGACCGTGGTCTTCCCAAAGTGCGCGTCAACGGGCTGGAGCAAAGTGTCTCCGTTCGCGCCGTCAACGATCGCATGAAACGTCGTCGAGAGGTCCACGGGGTGCCCGCCGGAATTCACGCTGAAGTCAGGCGTGTCCGTCGCCCCCTCCACCGTGATTTCCTGGATCACGCCGCCGTAGCTCCCTTCGGAAGACAATATCCCCGCAATCCCCTTGAAGTGGCCGAGGTCCGCGTTCTTGTAAGTGTACGTACCCGAAACCGGCGTGAGGCCCGGCGCATCCGGGTTCCATGGGCCGAATGTGCCGCTGGCATGGATGTCGCCTGGCGGCGCCGGATTTCGCAGCGTCGTTTGAAACGTCATCGCGCCGAGTTGCGACGCCGGATGCATCTCGAGGCGCGCGATATCGAAGACCTGCGGCCGCTTCCCCGCCTGTTTGGGCAAAATCGTCAGCGTCGCGTTCTCCGAATGCACGTCATCCATGACGACGGCGTGGAAACGCCCCAGCGAGTTCTTGATTTTCGCGCGCTCGTCCGCGCCGGCCTGCTGTGCTGTTGGGATCGTGATCTGCAGCCCGTCGAGCGCGACGTACGAAATGTGGCGAGGCAGACGCATCAACCCGAGCCAGCTCGCCCGCGCACTGAAGCTCTTGACGGCGATCAGCGGCGGCAAATCCTGGCGCCCCTCGAAACGTAGCACCACGCCCGTGCCGCTCACCTGAACGAACGGAAACGTCTTGATTTCGATCGAATTGAGCGTCACCTGCCCGTTGAATTGGTCTTGCAGCGAGTTCATCACGATTTGCTGAACGTGCCGCGAAGCCCACACAAGCCCCATCGCAAACACCAGGCAAAACGCAAGCACAGCCCCGCCCACGACTCCCAGAACGATCTTCCACCGCTTGGAGAGCCTCATCGAGTTCCCGCGTTCCCCGCTCGATCGCTCGGAGCGCGCCGATCCGCCCGACACTTGCGGGCGGAGAGAGCCATTCGCGGGGCAGCCATTTCCTTCCGCACGCGCGAAAGGATCGCCTTGTCGGATTCTTCCCCGGCCTTCTTCTCAGACATGGAATAATGCTCCCACCGAACCCAAGGCAATGCAGTCCAATCCGGAACAGTTTGATGAACTAGTTGCCGGCCGGGGCCGTCCGGAATGGGCTACACTATTCGCGGTCATACTGTGCAACCCTAAGACGGAGAAAACATGAAGACATTTGAAGTCTCGTTCAGCTATCAAGACCGCAACAACGCTCCCCAGGGATCGACAATCCAGCTGGATGCGTCCAGCCTTCCCGGTGCGATCGCCAAAGCCACACGCGAATTCGTAAAAGGCCTCGATCGCAAGCAGCGCTTCGACATGAACAAGAACGGCTTGGAAATCAAGGCCGTTCATGTTGCCGGCAGCGGTGCGGCAGCGGAAAGCGCCGGGACGCCCCAGCCGGCCAGTTGAACGGGCGCATCAGCCCCGCGAGGTACCGTGATGGCTGCAAGAAACCGAGTACCCAAGGCCTCCTGGGAGACCGGCGAACCGAACCAAGAACCGCCACGAATCTGCTCGGTATCCGGCAAACGCATGTACGCCACTGAACACGAAGCAAACTCCACGGCGGCGCACCGGATGGCCGACAAGGAAACCGGCCCCGCGCACTTAAGAGCCTACCTTTGCCTGTACTGCGGCGCGTGGCACCTCACCAGCAAGCAGGCATAGGTGGAATGCTGCCCGGTCTCACCTCCCTGCGCTCTCCGCTCTCCGCCCGCTCGCCTCGCCGTATGAGGAGCGATCCGCCAGCGGAAAACGGTCCGTCTGGGGGGTAACTCGGAAGGTACCCCCCCTCCCCCCATGTTTTTATGTAAGTGCTGAATCCAAAAGGGTTACGGGCGAAAATCGTGGATCTGCTGATTCTAAAGGGTTTAAAGTCTTTTGTTTTCAACATTATAAGAAAATGCTTGCAAGTGCTGAATCTAAAGGACTTAAAGTCCTTTCGTGTGTATGAGTTTCGAGGGGGTCGAGGATCATTGTAGGCGGAGGTGTGGGAGGAGTCGTGCGGAGGGTTCCTTCGGCTCCCCCCTTGCGGGGGTCGCTCAGGACTCGCATCCTTGGTCGGATGCTCGGCTGTGTATGAGTTTCGGGGGCTGCACAAAAATGGTGCAAGTCTGGGGATTCTCAAGGGTGCGCTGGTGCGCGGCTGGACGGAGAGATAGGCGGAAGGAAAAAGGGAGGGACCCGTTCGACTCGCCCCTCGGGTGGCGCTCGGGACTCGCTCAGGGCTCGCGTCCTTGGCCGGACGCAAGACTTCGAAATATCGTCGTGACTTCACACCACCTGATAGCACACAAGTTGGCAAATGTCAATAATTATCTTAGAGGTAACTGTTCGAATGGAGGGCAGCCCCCTAAGTCAGAGGCCGAGCCACCCGCCCAAGCAAAGCAATTCGGTTTGTCGTGAGGGGCGTGCTGTGCCGTCGAAGGAAGTCGCGCTTGCCAGCCCTGAGTGGCAGCCTTCTTGACTTTCGCCTTAAATTCGCCCATTCTAGCCGGTACTGGTGAGGCACCGCCGATCCACGCTCGGGGTCCATCTCGATGGCAGGGGCCAACTAAATGCTGGCCTTGTCAAAAGGAGGTAGCTACTATGCACAATCGTCGGGAGGAGCTATGCATGCCCACAATTAGCGCCCGTGACCTGCTTCTATTACTAATTGGGGTTGATGACGGGGCTGCCCAGGAAGGCCTCGGCGGGGTTACTCGCATTCAGAAGCTGCTGTATCTTTTGGAGTCGGAAGAGCACATCCTTCCTACAGGCGAGGGCTTCAAGTTTGAGGCTTACAAGGCTGGCCCTTATTCGCCTCGGATTTACGACGATTTGGAGCTCTTGGAGAACCTTGGCTTCTTACGGCGCTCTGCGACAGACACTGAATCCGAAGTCTCAATTGAGGCAAGCGATCCTGAAAAGGCCGAGGTGGACCTAACCTTTGAGCAACTCATGGGGCCTGACGATGTGTTGTCGTCCATAAGTGATGAAATCGTGCCTACGGCCGACAGCTACAAGGAATCGCGGTTTTACTTGACCGCGTTAGGAAAGCAACGCATGGAACAATTGCTCGCGAACGAAGATTTCAGGCCCTTTGTTGCGGGCATTCGCAAAGTTAAGTCCCGTTTCGCTCGATATTCCCTTAATGACCTACTATATTATGTGTATACTCGTCACCCGGAGATGACGACTGAGTCCGAGATAAAGGAGAAGGTGCTACGCAGGCGACCAGCATAGGCGCCGACCTCGCGACGCTTTCTGTCACCTACCATGGGGCGCTCTTGCTAGGTGCCATCGCCGCTTATTACAAGTACGGGGACCGAACTGAGCTCACTGACAAGTCGCTCAGAGGGACCAGGGAGGCGATGGAAACCCTCCTCGCTTACTTAGGACGTTTAATGGCAGAGGCTGTTCGGCCCACGATGCTAAGAATACTCGCCGATGCCATAACGACCCCAGAGGGCACAATCAGGGGAGTCAATGCGGCTGGAATCACGGAAGAGCTGAACGCCGAAGCCTTTTTCGATGACATTTCGTCTTTCGTCAACAGTGAAATCGACCAACTGCTTTTTTATCGCAACTTGGTTCATGCTCGGGATCAATGGTCGGCCTGGGCCAAGAGGATGAGTAGGGGCGTGTTAGCTCTGCTTATCTCACAGGGGCTATTCACATTCTATTTTGCGACGGAAAAAATTCTAGCTCGCCCTGTGACATCAATCGTCTTGCTGGCCACTTTTATTATTTCGGCGCTGGTGGTTGGTTTTTGTATTCTTTGTGCCGGAGAAATGCTCCACCACCATGAACAAATCTCGGAGTACCGTGACAAAGTTCTCTAAGGAATCGCAGCTGCTCGAACATGTCGCGAGGTTCGCGAAACGCAAGGGTTTCAGCCTGCAAAGCGTAGAGATGCCCTTTTACGAGTACCGCATCGACCTATACGGTTTTTCGAGGAAGAACAACGCCACTGTGGCGATCGAGCTGAAACTCAACGATTGGAAGCGGGCCGTTGAGCAAACGTTAATATACCAGCTGTGCGCGGACCTTGTGTACATTGCCATGCCCGAGAATTCAGCAAAGCGGGTGGATAAATCACAACTGGAGTGCAACGGCATAGGTCTCATTGCAGTCCGAGATTCCGGGACTTGTACTTGCATGGTACTGGCAAAGGAGCACGTTGAAGTCCATATACCCTACCGCCAGTCTCAAATAAATTTTCTCAAGGGGACTCCCAGTGCCTGAAGTGAATCCCACAGTTATCCTTCGAATGGGGAGCCACTCCGAGAAAGAGTATATCGAGAAAACTCTCAAGCAATTCGATGGCGTGATGATTGGCGCAAACCTTCTTCAAATCTCTCCCGGTGCGACCGCCAGTCTGCTCCTTAAACTCCACGGACTATGCGCGCGTCCCTACTACATCGACCCAATGACATATGCCTTCGGTTCATACTTTGACCCTGACACAGGCAAAGTCCGTGACGACCTTGATTGGATCAAGTCGGACCAAAAAGTTCCAGGTAGGAAAGGGGGCTCAGTACGAAGATTTAAGGGTTCCTATCGGAAACTTGCAGACTATTTTGGCGAGCCCTTCTCAACGGCTTTGGACAGGGGAAAAGCGTTAACTGGGGAGGATTTCCGAAGCGACAAAATAGTTGACGCCGCTTGCGGGGCGGTTGTCAGGTTTCAAACAGAGCGACTTCGACAGGTTTTTAAGGAAGACTCAGAAACTGCTGTTTACGTAAGTGACCTCCCTAGCCCTGGGGCAGTCTTTGCGCCTTATTTTTACATTGAGCCTAATCAGGTTCAGCACTGGTTGAACCTAAATCATCGCTTGGCGCTCGCTTCCACAAAACTATTCAAAGACATTCCCGTCCATGTCGTGGTGTGTGGGCATATGGATCTGCTGAATGATCCGGGCCTTTCTTCACTCGTGGTGAAGAACTTGCTCGAATGCAAACCCGCCGGAGTTTGGCTGTGGTTTAGTAGGTTCGACGAGCGTTTCGCAACCAGGGAAGAGCTATCGGCTCTGCGCTGGTGGGTCGAAGAACTCTCACCGAGTATGTCTGTCTTCAACATGCATGGGGGTTTTTTCAGTTTGGCCCTAAGTAGGCTTGGCATGACGGGTACGATGCATGGTGTCGGATATGGAGAGCAAAAGGACGTCGTTCCTGTCATTGGACAGTCGACGCCCACAGTTCAATATTACCTCCGTGCGTTACATTCTAAGTACTCTGTGCTCCAGATACAGCGTTGCTTCACGCGGCTCGGAATCAAGAAAGCTGAAGATTTTTTCTCTAGAATATGTGACTGCGCCATATGTAAGCATATTGTAGGAACTGACTTGAATGAATTCTCGCAGTTTGGCGAAATTCACTATTCCACCCCGAAATCGAAGCGAGCAGCGCAGACGCCCGCAGCTGCGAAAAGGTGTAGGTACCATTTCTTGTTGAACCGCATAAAGGAACGCGATCGCATTCAAAGTCTGTCTATCACAGAAATTGCCAACGAGTGTATTGCATCTGCCGATCTTTGGTCGAAGACCCTGATTGGGCCATTCACCGGACACTTGAATCTTTGGGCCGAAGTCTTGAAAACGGATCGTTAGACTGTACTTTGCGCCGGACTGGGAATACGTCTGGATGCGTTTGATATTCCAACGTCACAAGTAAGTGAGCCGCAGCGGGTGCGTGGCAGAGTGCGCCGCAATGAGGTGACAGGAATGCGGGACAAGCTACGCCTACGTCCGGAAAGGGCGTTCAACACGGGCAGCAATTGTCGGGTGGGGCGGAGTGTGCTAATCTCGCAATCGGTTTAGGGTGGATGGCACGACGCTGTACGCTGTTTTCTGATGCTCCCCGCGACGCGGGCGCATATCCTGAGAGTTCCCTGATTCCGTCCCCGGAGGCCTCCCGTTTGCGGCGCAAGTGTCTCAAGGCTGCGGCGTGTCTTCCGGGCTCTCGGAGGGCCAATTTTGGCGACGGCAAGTAGAGAAGCGACGAGCAAGGCGCGGGAGATCAAACTCGCGCATTCGCCCGATTCGGACGACGCCTTCATGTTCTACGGCCTGGCGACGCACAAGGTGCGCACGCCGGGCTTGCAGTTCTCCCACGTCCTGGCGGACATCGAGACGCTGAACCAGGCGGCGAACGATGAAGTTTACGACGTCACGGCGATCAGCTTCGCCGCCTACGCGCACCTGCGCGAGAAGTACGTCCTGCTGGATTGCGGCGCGAGTTTCGGCGAAGGCTACGGGCCGATTGTGGTCGCGTCGCACCCGCTGCGCCGCGAAGAGCTCGCCGGCATGCGCATTGGCATTCCCGGCCTGCGCACCACGGCGTATTTGACGCTGAAGCTCTACGAGCCGCGCATCAGCCCGGTGGTGATGGCGTTCGACAAGATTCTGGACGCGGTCCGCAGCGGCACGGTCGAGGCGGGCCTGCTGATTCACGAGGGCCAGTTGCTGTTTCCGCAGATGGGCCTGCACCGCGTTGTGGACCTCGGCCAGTGGTGGCTCGAGCAGACGGGACTCCCGCTGCCGCTGGGGGGAAACGCGATTCGCCGGGCGCTCGGAGCGCGGACCGGCCGCCAGGTCGCCAAGGTGATCCGCGAAAGCGTCGCCTACTCGCTCGAGCACCGCGAGGCGGCGCTGAACTACGCGATGCAATTCGCGCGCGACATGGAGCCGGAACTGGCCGATAAATTCGTCGGAATGTACGTCAACAAGTGGACGCTCGGCTACGGCGAACCCGGCCGCCGGGCCGTGCGCGAGTTGCTGGCGCGCGGGGTCGCCGCCGGGCTGATTCCGGGCCCAGCCGAGCCGGAATTCCTCAGCGAAGCCGCGGAATAATCTTCTCGGGAATTGTTGCGCGCCCTTTTTCCTCGGAATTTTTGAGGCTCAGCCCGAATTCCGAATCCAAAGAGAGATTCCTCCACTCCGGGACGACAAAAGACGCCGTCCCTCCGGTCGGAATGACCTTTTTGGAGCGGCAGACGATGGGGGACAATCCGACTTCCTAAGACAGGCTCAGAGGACGAGTTCCGGCACTTCCATCAAGCCTTCCGAAAACGCGGCCTGGAAGGCAACAACCACATCGGGGTCGAAATCCGTGCCCGCGCCCTTCATGATGACTTTCCTCGCTTCGAGCGGAGGCATCGCTTTGCGGTACGGACGGTCGCTGGTGAGCGCGTCGTACACGTCGGCGACGGAGATGATCCGCGCTTCGATGGGAATCTCGTCGCCGCGCGTCGGATGGTAGCCGCAGCCGTTGAACTTGTCGTGGTGCGCCAGAATGATGGGGATCACGCGATGGAGAGTCCCGCCGACCGGCTCCAAAATACCGGCGCCCCTGTACACGTGGGTCTGCATCTGTTCGTATTCTTCCCTGGTCAGCCGCGCCGCTTTGTAGAGCAATTCGCGGCTGATTTCGATCTTGCCGATGTCGTGCAGCAGCGCCGCGGCGCGAATGTCTTCCAACCGCTCCGGGCCCAGCCCAAGGCTGGCACCGATTCGCATGGCGTAGATGGAAACTCGATAGGAGTGATTCTGCGTATGCTTGTCTTTCGCGATGAACTGCTGAAGGATCAGCAGGACGCCGTCGTAGGTCTGCTTGAGTTCGCGAACGTGCGCTTCCTTGCGATCGTAGAGCGCACCCATCGCGTAGCCGGTCACCACGAGCGTCGAGCCCCAGACGGTGATGTCAAACCACTTGTTGTCCGCCAGCGAGATCCCGCTCGACAATCCAAAGAGCGCGGGATTGAAATACGCGACCAGCGTTACCAGGCAAACGCTCGCCAGGGCGGTGAGAGTCGCATGGCGTTTTCCGTAGTAGTAGGCGGAAAATAGTGTCGGTAACACATAAAAACCAAGAACCATCCGATGAAGCGCCACGAGAGAATTCAGCAGGCCCGCGATCGCAAAGAGCGAAAGGAGCAGCCACAGTTCTCGATTCACGTCCTGGAAACTGCGGATTAATTTTGATTTCGTCATTTCATTTCCACGTGACGGTTGTCTCTTCCAGGCTTTCCTCGATAACGCACTGAGCCGGACCGGCAATCCCGCCCGTTGGCGAGAATCGCTTATCCTCCGTCTGCATAGATTTTGGGGCTATCGATAGTGGCAGACAAGGTGTTTCACCTCGGGGCATGTCCTGCTCATTAATGGACGCCCCTTAACGATCGGGTTCCCGAGGAGTAAATCGTGGTGGAACTCGAGCAAATGAAGGCGGCCGCCCAACGACACAAGCGCAGCGGCGCATCCCGTTCCACGCAAACGCACGCGAATTGGTGTAGAATGAGTGAGTTAGACGGAAAGGTGCAGCGCTAACCTTCACGAATCTTTCAATAACCACGCAAACCCCTCGGAGCAGCGCCTGCCGGCGCAGGCGGAATTCTCTTTGCGACGAGGTTCCAATCTTCTTGCAGGCAGGAGCCGAAAGCCGCAGTTTGACGGCGGATCGGAGCGGCCGATGAGAAACCTTACACAAACCGGACGCGAACTCCGCGAGCTGCTCGCGCAGCGCATCCTCATCCTTGATGGCGCGATGGGGACGATGCTGCAACAGGCGCAACTGACCGCCGACGACTTCGGCGGGGCCAAGCTCGAAGGCTGCAACGAGCATCTGGTGGCAAGCCGCCCCGAGGTCGTGTCTGGAATCCATCGCGCCTACCTCGAAGCGGGTGCGGACATCATCGAGACGGATTCCTTCGGCGGCACGTCCATTGTGCTGGCCGAATATGGTCTGGAAGCTCGCGCCTACGAACTGAACCGCCTCGCTGCGGCGCTTGCGCGCCAGGCGGCGGACGAGTTCGCGGCGCCGAAGAAACCGCGTTTCGTGGCGGGATCGATGGGCCCGACGACGAAAGCGATCAGCGTCACGGGCGGCGTCACCTTCGAGCAGCTTCGCGACGCTTACCACGAGCAGGCGCGCGGCTTGCTCGATGGCGGCGCGGATGTGCTCCTGCTCGAAACTTGCCAGGACACGCGCAACATCAAGGCCGGCGTGCTCGGCATCCAGAAGCTCGGCCGGGAAATCGGGGACGAAATCCCGCTGATGATCTCCGTGACGATCGAAGCGATGGGCACGATGCTGGCGGGGCAGGACATCGAGGCGCTGTGGGCCTCGCTCGATCATCTCCAGTTGATTTCGCTGGGATTGAACTGCGGCACGGGCCCGGAGTTCATGACCGACCACTTGCGCACGCTCGCGGGACTGACGAGCGGAAACGTTTCCTGCTATCCGAACGCGGGCTTGCCGAACGAGGAAGGCCTGTATCTCGAGACGCCGGGGTCGCTCGCGGCGCAACTCGAGAAATTCGTGCGTCACGGCTGGCTCAATCTCGTCGGGGGTTGTTGCGGCACGACCGAAGAGCACATTCGCGCGATCGCGCAAATGGCCGACGGCCGGCCGCCACGACACGCGCCCGGGCGGAGCCATCGCGCCGTCTATTCCGGCATCGAAGCGATCGAAGCCGAAGAGAGCACGCGTCCGCTGGTGGTCGGCGAGCGCACAAACGTCATCGGCTCGCGGCTGTTCAAGCAACTCGTGGCCGCGGAGCAGTGGGAAGAGGCGAGCGAGATCGCGCGACGCCAGGTGAAAAGCGGCGCGCACATCGTGGACGTCTGCCTCCAGAGCACGGAGCGCGAGGAACTGAAGGACATCCGGCCCTTTTACGACAAGCTGATCCGCAAGGTGAAAGTGCCGATCATGATTGATACGACCGATCCGCGCGCGGTCGAACTGGCGCTCACGTATTGCCAAGGCAAGAGCCTGATCAATTCGATCAACCTCGAGGACGGCGAAGAAAAGTTCAGGCGGATCTGTCCGCTGGCGAAATCGTACGGCGCGGCTGTGGTGGTGGGCTGCATTGACGAGGACCCGTTGCAGGCGCAGGCATTCACGCGCGAACGCAAGCTCGCCATCGCGGAGCGCTCGTTCAAGCTGCTCACGGAATCGCACGGGATCTTGCCGGAAGACATCGTCTTCGATCCGCTGGTGTTTCCGTGCGCGACGGGCGATGAGAATTACATCGGCGGCGCCGTCGAAACGGCGGAAGGAATTCGTCTCATCAAGGAGAAGATTCCGTTCGCGCGCACGATCCTCGGCATCTCGAACGTGTCCTTTGGTTTGCCGCCGGGGGCGCGCGAAATCGTCAATTCTGTTTTTCTCTACTACTGCACGAAAGCGGGGCTCGACCTCGCCATCGTGAATGCCGAGCGCATCGAGCGGTTCGCTTCGATTCCGGATGCGGGGCGCCAGCTCGCGGAAGATCTGCTGTTCAATCACGTTCCGGGACACTTCCCCGCCGACCATCCCGACGCGGCGCTATTCCGCTCCGCGCCTGCGGACTGGCGCCAGCAATCGCGCAAGCAGAAAGCCGCCATCAATCAGTTTCACATCGCGGCGATCACGGAACATTTCCGCGGGGCGAAGCGCAAAAGAAAGGAGTCCGACGAGAAACTTACTCTCGACCAGCGCATTTCGCGCTACATCGTCGAGGGCACGCGCGACGGCCTTGTCGAGGACCTGGAACGCAAGCGCGCCGAGGGAATGCGTCCGCTGGAAATCATCAACGGCCCGCTGATGGAAGGCATGGCCGAGGTCGGGCGCCTCTTCAATAACAACGAGCTGATCGTCGCCGAGGTACTGCAATCGGCCGAAGCGATGAAGGCGGCCGTCGGCCATCTCGAACAATTCATGGAAAAGGCCGACGCGGCCAAACGCGCGCGCGTCGTTCTCGCGACGGTGAAGGGCGACGTGCACGACATCGGGAAGAACCTCGTGGAGATCGTGCTGAAGAACAACGGCTACGAGGTCGTCAATCTCGGCATCAGAGTGCCGCCCGACGATCTGATTCGCGCGTATCGCGAGCATCGTCCCGACGCGATCGGACTCTCCGGCCTGCTGGTGAAAAGCGCCGAGCAAATGGCGATCACCGCGGCGGATTTGCGCGAAGCGGGCATCGAAATTCCGTTGCTCGTGGGCGGCGCCGCGCTCTCGGACAAATTCACGCGCCTGAAGATAGCGCCGCGCTACGGGCATCCCGTCTGCTACGCGAAAGATGCGATGAGCGGGCTGGACCTCATGAACCAGTTGAGCGATCCGGCGCGGCGCGCGGCCGTGCTGCAAGCGCATGCGCCCGCGGACGCAGCCGCGGCGGAAGAACCGCGCATCGCCGCAACCGCGGCTGCGAGCGAGGAGCGCTCGCCGCGCGTGCGTGTGGACATTCCGATTCCGCCCGCGCCGTACCTCGACGCGAAGCTGCGCGTGGTGCCCGACCTCAACGAAATCTGGGGCTACATCAATCCCTACATGCTCTACGGGCGGCACTTGGGCTACAAAGGCCAATTCGAGAAAGCGGTCGCCGAGCGCGACGCGCGCGCGCTGGAGCTTTACGAGAACGTCGAAGAGGTGAAGCGCGTGGCGGCGACATTCATGAAAGTGCGCGCGGTGTGGCAATTTTTCGAGGCCGAACGCGACGGCAATGCGATTCAACTGTTCGCAGCGGGCTCATCGGAGCGGTTGCATACGTTTCGCTTCGAGCGGCAGCGCGCGCCGGGCGGGCTCTGCCTGAGCGATTACGTGCTTCCGTGCCCGCCTGCCCTGCCTGCCGGCAGGCAGGCGGCAAGCAGGCAAGCCGCGGGAGCGGCGCGGGATCACATCGTGCTATTTGTCGTCACGGCGGGAGAAGGCGTGCGCGAGCGCAGCGAGGAGGCCAAGCGCGAGGGCCATTACTTCCTCTCGCACGCGCTTCAGGCGCTGGCGATCGAATCGGCGGAAGCGTGCGCGGAATGGCTGCATCGCCGCATCCGCGAAGATTGGGGATTCCCCGATCCGCCGGAGATGACCATGCAGGAGCGATTCACCGCGCGCTATCGCGGAAAACGCTACAGCTTCGGCTATCCGGCGTGTCCGCGACTCGAGGACCAGGCCGGCATCTGGCAATTGCTTTTGCCGGAGCGCATCGGAGTCCAGTTGACGGAAGGCTTCATGATGGACCCTGAGGCGAGCGTCAGCGCGCTCGTCTTTCATCATCCCGATTGCGCGTATTTCTCGGCTGGCGACTTGTCGCAGGCCTGAGCTGAGCCTGCGCGCTTAATTCCCAACAGATTTATCCAAATGGAGATAGCATTCCCTGGGGACTCTCATGTTCAGCATCATTGAAGCCGGCAAGGGAAAATTCATCAAGGCGTGGAACCGCGGCGTACCGTTTGAAGAGAAGGCCGTCGAGCAATTGAAGCAGACGGCGCGGCTGCCGTTCGTCGCGCCATATGTGGCGGCGATGCCGGACACGCATTGGGGCCTGGGCGCGACGGTCGGCTCGGTGGTGCCGACGGAGGGAGCCGTATGCCCGGCGGCGGTGGGCGTAGACATCGGCTGCGGAATGATCGCCGTCCGTCTGAAGCTCATGCGTGAAGAACTGCCGGAGAATCTCTCCGAATTGCGCGTGGATATCGAACGCGCCGTGCCGTGCGGCCGGACGCATCACGCGGGCGAGGGCGATGTGGGCGCGTGGTCCTCGCGCGCGATTCCCGAGCATGTTCAGCGCATCTGGAAGGAACAATTCTCCGAGCCGTACAAGAAATTGTGCTCGGACCATCCGGGGGCGCGATCGAGAAACGCCGAGCGGCATCCGGGCACGCTCGGCACGGGAAACCATTTCCTAGAACTAACGACCGATGAGGAGGGCCTTGTTTGGCTCGTGATTCATTCCGGCTCGCGCGGATTGGGCAACCGCATCGGAACGTATTTCACGAAGCTCGCCAAGGAAATCTGCAAGAAGCGACGCGTCGAGTTGCCGAACGCCGATCTGGCTTACTTGACGGAATCGAGCTCGGAATTCGACGACTACATCGGCGCGCTCCACCTGGCGCAGAAATTTGCGTGGCAGAGCCGGTTGCTGATGGCGGATGCGGCGCTGGGCGCCCTCAGCGCGCATGCGAGCGTCGAGGAAATTGATCGCGTGCACTGTCACCACAACTACATGGCGGAAGAGCATCACTACGGCAAAGACGTTTTGCTGACGCGCAAAGGGGCCGTGCGCGCCGCCGTGGGCGACATCGGAATCATTCCCGGCTCGATGGGTGCGCGCTCGTTCATCGTGCGCGGCAAGGGTTGCCGCGACAGCTTTCAATCGTGCTCGCACGGCGCGGGGCGCGCGATGAGCCGCACGGAAGCGAAGAGGCGTTTTTCGGTGGCGGATCACGTCGCTGCGACGCAAGGCGTGGAGTGCGACAAAACGACCGCCGTGATCGACGAAACGCCCGGCGCGTATAAATCCATCGAAGCCGTCATGGCCGCGCAGGAGGATCTCGTCGAGGTCGTGCACACGCTGAAGCAATTCTTGTGCGTGAAGGGGCTGGGGGAGTAGCGGGCGCGGCCTCGCCTTGACGGGCTGGGGCGTTTCGCTTAGAACTGATGCTTCGATGTCGCGCACACTTTCCACATATCTATTCGTGCAACGGAAGCTGAACGGGGCGATCGTGGAATCCATCGCCCGGGCGGGATTCGACGGGATCGAGTTGTTCTGCGAACACAGCCACTTCGACTACCGGTCGGCCGCGGATGCGCGCGAACTGGCCGGGTGGCTCGACGCAAACCAAGTGGCGCTCGATTCCGTGCACGCGCCGGTGCATCGCGAATTTTCGCCGTCGCGCGAGGGCGGCTCGCCGCTATCGATTTGCGAGCCGGAGCGCGTGCGCCGGACGGAGGCTGTGGACGAAATCAAGCGGGCGCTCGATCTCGCCGAGCAGACGCCGTTCAAGTTTCTGGTGCAGCACGTGGGTGGCTCGCGCGAGCCGGACGATCCGCGGCGCTGGGAAGCGGCGTTCAGCTCGCTCGAACTCCTCGCGCTCTTCGCCAAGCAGCGCGGCGTGACGATCGCGCTCGAAAATACGCCGGGCGAGCTCGCGACTCCGGCGAATCTGCGGCGCTTCGTGGACCAGACGCGGCTCAGCGACCTGAGATTTTGTTTCGACGCGGGCCACGCGCACCTCGGCGAGGGAATCGCCGCGAGCCTCGAGCCGATGCGTCCGCTGATCGTGACGTCGCACATCCACGACAACCACGGCGATAAGGACGAGCACCTATTGCCGTATGAAGGCGACATCGATTGGGCGGCGACGCTCGCGGGTTTGCCGGCGGGCGTGCCCCTGGTGCTGGAATTGCGCGCGCCGGCGGCTGCGGGGCCCATTGCGGCCGGGGGCGAAGGACGCGCGGCCTCGGCGGAGTCCGCGGAAGCGGCGACGCTGGAAGCCGCGCGGGGCGCGATTGAGCGCCTCGAACAGGAATTGCCGGCGCAGTAGGCCGGTGAATAGCAACGGGGCGTAGGTGATGTGCGTCGCAAAGCGGGCGGAGCAAGCTCCGCCCCTACAAAAACCCTTTGACCGTGCAGCGGGTGGAGCAAGGGAAGGTTCTTAATGCCGATTGTGACGATTGAAGACGCGGGGCGGTACGCCGGCCAGGAAATTACGATTCGCGGCTGGCTGTACAACTTGCGCGAAGCGGGCAAGCTGCTCTTCCCGATTTTCCGCGACGGCACAGGCGTGATGCAGGGCGTCGTCTCGCAGAAGGAGCAGCCGGCGGCGTTCGACGCGTTGCGCGGGCTGACGCTGGAATCGAGCGTCATCGCGACGGGCGCGGTGCGCGCCGAGCCGCGCGCGCCAGGCGACCACGAACTCGCAATCACGAAAATCGAGGTCGTCAGCCGCGTGGCGGAAGACGATCCGTACCCGATTCAACTCAAAGAGCACGGCGTGGATTTCCTGCTCGACAAGAGGCACCTGTGGATTCGCACGCCGCGACAGGCCGCGATCCTGCGCATTCGCGCGGAAGCGATTCGCGCCGGGCGCGAATATCTCGACAGCCAGGGCTACATCCTCACTGATGCGCCGATCTTCACGCCGGCGGCGTGCGAAGGAACGACGACGCTTTTCGAGGTGAAGTACATCGACAATGAGAAGGCCTACCTGACGCAGTCCGGCCAACTCTACATCGAGGCGACGGCGATGGCGCTGGGAAAGGTGTATTGCTTCGGGCCGACGTTTCGCGCGGAAAAATCCAAGACGCGGCGCCACTTGACCGAATTCTGGATGCTGGAGCCCGAAGCCGCCTACGCGCATCTGGAAGACATGATGGCGCTGGGCGAAGGACTGGTGAGCCATATCGTGCAGTCGGTGGTCGCGCGACGCCCGCGCGAACTCGAAGCGCTCAAGCGCGATGTCTCGAAGTTGGCAAGCGTGAAGCCGCCGTTCCCGCGCATCACGTACGACGAAGCCGTGGAGATTCTGCAAAAAAACGGCAAGCCGGTGAAATGGGGCGATGACTTCGGCGGCGACGAAGAGACCGTGCTCTCGAGCCAGCGCGACCGCCCCGTGATGGTGCACCGCTACCCGTCCGCGATTAAAGCGTTCTACATGCAGCCGGACGCCGCGCGGCCCGAGTTGGCGCTCGGCTTCGATATGCTCGCGCCCGAAGGCTACGGCGAAATCATCGGCGGCGGCGAGCGCATCGCCGACTACGATTTGCTGTTGCGGCGGCTGCGGGAAAACAACCTGCCCGAAGAATCGTTTCAGTGGTATCTCGATCTGCGGCGCTACGGGAGCGTGCCGCACGCGGGCTTCGGTTTGGGCCTGGAACGCACGGTAGCCTGGATATGCGGAACGGAGCACATCCGCGAAGTCATCCCCTTCCCCCGCATGATTTATAGAGTCTATCCTTGAGCATCGCGGCCCGGGGGGCTCGGGCCGGAATCTCGCATGGCGCAAAAGATCCGCATCATCGGCGTACCGATGGACCTCGGCCAAAGCCGACGCGGCGTGGACATGGGCCCATCGGCGATGCGCGTCGCGGGGCTGCTGGCGCGGCTGAAGCAACTCGGGCATCACGTCGAGGACGTCGGCAACATCGTCGTCAAGCAACCGGAGGAGCAGCACTTCGGCGAGAAGCGCGCGAAATACTTGAACGAAATCGCCGAGGTCTGCCAGGGCCTGGGCGAACAGACCGAACGCGCGCTCGGGGACGGTTTTCTGCCGCTCGTGCTCGGCGGCGATCACTCGATTGCGGCCGGCTCGTGCTCCGGAGTGTCGAGTTTTTTCCAGAAGCAATCGAAGAAGATCGGTTACCTGTGGCTCGACGCGCACGGCGACATGAACACGCCGGAGAGCTCGCCGTCAGGCAACGTGCACGGCATGCCGCTCGCGGCAATCATCGGACACGGGCCGCCGGAGCTCGTGGACTTGTTCGGCTTTCATCCGAAGGTCGAGCCGCACAACGTGGCAATTGTGGGGCTGCGCGACCTCGACCCGAAGGAGCGGCGGCTCATCAAGGATTCGGGCGTGCATGCGTTCACGATGCGCGATATCGACGAGCGCGGTTTGCGCGACATCATGAGCGAGGCCATTCGCTTTGCGACGGACGATGCGGCGGGCGCGGTCGTGAGCCTCGATATGGATTTTGTCGATCCGGCCGATGCGCCGGGCGTGGGCACGCCGGTGCGCGGCGGGGTGACGTATCGCGAGGCGCACCTCGCGATGGAAATGATCGCGGACAGCGAAACGATGGTGGCGCTCGAAGTCGTCGAGATCAATCCCGTGATCGATTTGCACAACAAGACGGCGCTGCTGGCCGTCGAAATGGTGCTGTCGGCGCTGGGAAAGAAGATTTTGTGAGCCGGCGCGCGGAGGAGCTTCGCGCGCGGTTCGCAAGCGGCGGAGATAGGAATCCCACATCATGAGTGACGGAAAGAAACGGTTGCGCGTCGGCGTGCTGTTCGGCGGACGCTCGGGCGAACACGAGGTCTCGCTGAATTCGGCGGCGTCAGTGATTCGCGAGCTCGACCCGGAGAAATACGAAGTCGTGCCCATCGGAATCACGAAGGACGGCCGATGGCTCGCCGGCACGAGCGCGCAGAAACTGCTGCCGGAAGTGTTGCGCAGCGGAGCGCGCGTGGCGCTTACGGCCGACCCAAACATTCCGGGGCTCTTGCCGCTCGATGAACGCTCCTCGAGCGCGTTCAGCCTGGACGTTGTCTTTCCCGTGCTGCACGGCACGTACGGCGAAGACGGCACGGTACAGGGACTGCTCGAACTTGCGGGCGTGCCGTACGTCGGCGCGGGCGTGCTGGGCTCGGCCGTCGGCATGGACAAGGACATGCAGAAGCGGCTGTTTCTGCAGGCGAAATTGCCGGTGGGCGATTTTCTGGCCGTCCTGCGCTCGCGGTGGGAACGCGAACCGGAGAAAGTCCGCCGGGAGATCGAGAAGAAATTCCGCTATCCCGTGTTCATCAAGCCGGCCACGCTGGGCAGCTCGGTCGGCATGACGAAAGTGCACGGCCGCAGCGAGCTGGGTCCGGCGCTGAATTTCGCGGCTGAATTTGCGCAGAAGATCGTGGTCGAGCGGGCGATCAAAGGCCGCGAGATCGAAGTCTCCGTGCTGGGGAACGACGATCCGCGCGCGTCGGTGCCGGGGGAGATCGTGCCGCACCATGAATTCTACGATTACGCCGCCAAGTATCTTGAAGAAGGAACGCAGCTGCTGATTCCCGCGAAGCTTTCCAAGGCGCAGGTAAAACGGTTTCAGGAATTCGCCGTGCGCGCGTTTCGAGCCGTAGAAGCTCTGGGGCTCGCGCGCGTCGATTTCTTCCTGGAGCAGCGCACGGGCCGCGTGCTCCTGAACGAGCTCAACACGATTCCCGGCTTCACTTCGATCAGCATGTACCCGAAACTGTGGGAGGCATCCGGCCTGCCGTACAGCAAACTGCTGGATCGCTTGATCGAGCTTGCGCTCGAGCAGCACCGCGAAAAGCAGCGGACGAAATACTCGATCGAGCTGCCCGCAGCTGCTGCGAGCGACCCCCCGCTCGCTCTGCGCGGTTCGGGAAAGCGCCTTTAGGCTGACGAACACGCGGACGAATATGTCCGGCGCTTGCGCGATGACTCGAAGTAGGCCCGATTTGCGGTGAGCGGTTTTAGCTTTTACCCGGTGCTCGTCCAGAAGCCCCTGCGTGCGGATGTATAATGGGCGGGCAAACTTATTCGCAGTACGAGAGGAGCATTGCGTGGGATTGCTCGATTCGGGACCGGAAGAACCAAAATCAAAACTACTGCGCTACATCATCAGCGGCCTGGCGCTGGCGGTGCTTCTTGCTGTCGGCTACTGGTTCTTTTTTCGCTACGCGACCGAAAAGCATACGGTCGAGCGATTCCTGGACGCCGTCGTCGCGGGGAACATGCAGCAGGCCTACCAGATTTGGCATCCTCATTCGACTTATAGCTACGCGGATTTCGTGAGCGACTGGGGCGCGCAAGGATATTACGGCCCGGTCCAGAGCTATCGCGTCGAGTCGGCGTCGGAACCCGCGAGCCACGGGGGTGGAGGGGTTGACGCGGTGAGCGGAGTCATCGTGACGGTGGAAGTCAGTCCGTATGCGCCGTTCCCCGATTCGAGCGATCCGAAAAGCAACCGAACGCGCGAAGTGAAAATCTGGGTGGAACGCTCGGATCAAACTCTCAGTTTCTGGCCGTTCTGATCGTCAGCAGGAAGCGGCATGCGTTCAACGCGGCCCGCGCCGCACGGCGCGAGTTGCGCGTGTCAGACGAGCTCGCGTAGAGCCGCGCTGAGCTCGGCGGGCGAAAGAGTTGCGGTGCCGAGCTTGCCCACGACGACTCCGGCAGCGAGGTTCGCGAGACGCGCCGCGTCTTGAACAGCCGCGCCGGATGCGATTGCCAGCGCCAGCACGGAGAGCACGGTGTCTCCCGCGCCGGTCACGTCAAACACCTGCCGCGCCGCCGAGCCGCGTTCCACGCCCGGCAAACCCACGCGCGCGTAGCTGATCTCGAAGCCCGTCGCAGGCACGTGCAACGGCCGCGCGAGGCCTTCTTCAATGACCGAAAGACCGTGCTCCCCGCGCGTGATGAGAACGGCGGCGCAGCCGAAATGCGCCAGCAGGGAACGCCCGGCCTGCTCGACCGCTCCATCGTCGGCGAGCGAGCGCGTCACGAAAAAGCCAGCCTCCTTCGAGTTGCAAACGATTGCCGTCGCGCCGCGATAGCCGAAGAGGCGCGAAGTCTTGGGCTTGACCAGCGCCGGGAGTCCGCGGCGCTGCGCTTCTCCGAGGACGCGCTCCGCGAGCACGTCCGTCACCACGCCCTTGTCGTAATCGGAAATCACGAGCGCGTCGAGCCGCGGCATGGCAACCTTCACGCGGCGAATCAATTTTTCCTCGAGCGTGGAATCAATCGCGCCGCGCTGCTCGCGATCCACGCGGACGACCTGCTGATGGCGCGCAATGACGCGCGTCTTCACCGTCGTCATGCGCGCGGCATCCTCAAGCATTCCCTGCGCGGCGATGCCCTGCGCGCCGAGGCAT
>Ga0326728_10010799_pt1 | contig 21187 bp, 13 predicted proteins | sample MB3enrmetagenome_FD_207602 | JGI IMG/M metagenome (GOLD analysis project Ga0326728, IMG submission 207602) | Lab enriched peat soil microbial communities from McLean, Ithaca, NY, United States - MB31MN | ecosystem: Environmental > Terrestrial > Soil > Wetlands > Peat | place: USA: New York... | reverse complement strand
GGCATACTCAAAGAGCCCAATCTTATCCTGGGCAGCACCGGTAAATGCTCCTCGCACATAGCCGAATAGCTCGCTTTCGAACAAGGTCTCGACTAATGCCGAACAGTTACAGATGGCCATCGGTTTAGCCGATGCAGGGCTCAGCCGGTGGAGCGCACGGGCCGCAAGTTCCTTCCCCGTCCCCGTGTCTCCAGTTAGAAGCACTGTCCTGAAGTGGGGGGCTATCCGGCGTATGGTGGCGAAGACATCCATGATGAGTGGACTGCGGCCAACAATACCTTCCAATTGGAAGGCATTGACCAGCTTCTGGTCGAGATCCAATGCCAATCGCCGAAGGCGGCGTTCCGCGATCAACTTGGAAATCCGGTCAGCGAGCGCGCGGATATCAAGAGGCTTGGTCAGATAGTCGGCCGCTCCCTTGCGAATCGCTTCGACCGCAGATTCGGCTGTGTAATAGCCCGTCATCAGGATCACTTCTGTCGCCGGATCGGTTGCTAGAATTTGTTCCAGGAGAGACATTCCGCTTATCTTTGGCATCATCAAATCTAGAAGCACGATCTGGGGACGCTGTTCCAGAAAGAGGGCGAAGCCAACCTCCGGATCGGCGGCTGTGATAATCTCAAGCCCCTGTTGCTCCAAAGCCGACTCGATCAACCCCAGATTCTGAGATTCGTCATCGATCACCAGCAACTTGAGGCCGGCTTCGTCATCAATCTTCATTGCCGCGCTCCTCGGGACTTGTCGAGCTTCCCACCCGACGGTCCCAAAACCTCTTCTATTTTCTTCGCAAGCGCATCCCGCGTGAACGGCTTTTGCAGGAAAGCCACGCCGGGTTTCAGGATGGCGTGGTGCAGGATCACATCGTCGGTGTGACCCGACACATACAAGACCTTCATTTGCGCACGCATGGCCAGCAATAACTTAGCCAGTTCCCGGCCACTCATACCCGGCATGACCACGTCAGTGATCAAGAGCTGAATCGGATCGGTACATTGTCCAGCGATACATATCGCGTCAGCGCCATTTGCGGCTTCCATCACCTCATATCCCATGCTCTCAAGCAATCGATGGCTAAGTTCCCTGAGCGAGTCTTCGTCCTCGACCAAAAGGATCGTTCCTGAGCCTTGCAGGAGGGGGGCGGTTGCCTCAGGCTGGACCGGGTTCAGGATTTCATCGACTTGGGGCATGTATACGTTGAAGGTCGTACCTTTCCCAACCTCGCTGCAAACGGAAATGTGACCGCCGCTTTGCTTGACGATTCCGTATACCGTCGCAAGACCAAGTCCGGTACCCTTACCCACCCCCTTAGTGGTGAAAAAGGGCTCGAACATGCGAGCTTGCGTTTTCTTGTCCATTCCGATGCCCGTGTCGCTGACAGTGAGCAAAACGTAATTTCCGGGTTGCGCTTCGATGTCGTGGTGTTGACCAGAGTGCCGGCCAAGTTTCGTGTTAGTGGTCTCAATGAACAGTTTTCCGCCATTGGGCATGGCGTCCCGAGCGTTGATAACCAAATTTATGATGACCTGTTCGATTTGCGTTGGATCGGCCTTCACATGGTCGAGTGCGGGGTGCAGCTTGGTGACCAGTTCGATATCTTCGCCGAGCAGGCGAATCAGCATTGTGCTGGTGTCATTGACCACGGCGTTGAGATCGAGAACCCTTGGCCTAAGCACCTGTTTTCGACTGAATGCCAGCATTTGACTGGTCAACGAAGCGGCTCGTTGTCCCGCCTTTTTGATCTCCCCGACTCTGTGCCGCAATAGACCATCCGCGGGAAGCGCCGCCAGCAGCAAGTCGCTGTAGCCGATGATTACCCCCAGAAGATTGTTAAAGTCGTGGGAAACTCCTCCTGCTAGTCTCCCCATTTCCTCCATTTTTTGGGCTTGGCGGTACTGCTCCTCCAAGGTTCGCCTTTCTGTGATATCCTCCGCGATCCCCTCGAAGTGCGGTATTTGGTTTTCATGGCCCTTGATCACACGTCCACACAAACGGACGACAATTGTTGTGTAATCCTTTCGTCTCCAATTGACCTCGATGCCGTCGGCTCTTCCAAAGCGCCGCAGGGTTTGCAGAGTCGAGGCGCGGTCGGCGGGATCATCGTAGATATCGCGCTCCAAATTACGCATGAGTAGTTCCTCTTTGGAGCCGTAGCCCAACATTGAAACCAACGCTGGATTGACGTCCAACAGAGTTCCTTGCGAATCCGATCTAAACAATCCATAGGTGGCGTTCTCGATGAATTCACGGTGCTTTTCCTCCGAATCGCGAAGCTCGTGTTCCGCGCGTTTCCGTTCTGAGATGTCGAGGAAAGTCACGACTGATCCGACTTGACGCCCGTCTTTCTCGATCGGATAAGACCAATATTCGGCGGGGAAACTCGTCCCGTCGCGACGCCACAACATTTCGTCAACGACGTGAGTGCTTTTGCCCTCTCGACGGGCAATGTCGATAGGGCATTTTTCCCAAAGAGAAGTAGTACCGTCAGCCCGAGTATGATGCACGAGTAAGTGCATATTCTTTCCCAACAAGTCCTGCGGATCCCGATAGCCCAGGAAGCGGAGGCATGCTGGGTTGCAGAAAGTGCAATTGCCCTCACCATCCAGCCCGTAAATTGCTTCCGCTGTCGAGGTAAGAATAAGCCGCAGCTGTTCCTCGCTCTGCCGTAAGGCTTGCTCGGCCCGGTTTCGATCGCTAACGTCTCGCAATACATGAATGCAGCCTTTAAACGTTCCATTGGTGTTTTGCAGAGGGGTGCTGGTTACGTCGAAGGTCTTGCCCAGGCGGGACTCTTCAAAGTCATTTCGCTGAGCTGTGCCGGTGCTCAGGAGCCGTTCATGCGGGCAGTCTGGCGGGGCGTGGGGAAGACCGTGCAGCACTTCGTAACACGGCTGGCCAATCAGCTTGGAGAACGGTATTCCAAATGTTTCGCTGGCGGCTCGATTGGCGCGCTGCACGCGACATTGGTCGTCAATGATCAGTACAGCGTCTGGCACCGAGTCGAACGTCAGTTCCCACTCCTTCTTAGCCGCCAGTATCCGAGTATGAAGCCAGGCTTCTTCGTCCCGGTGTGCCTTTTCTCGCAGAGTCTGGTCGACCGCAATCGGGAGAAGCTCAAGACGGCTCTTGAGAACGTAGTCGGAGGCTCCGCGCTTGATGTATTCAACCGCGGCCTCATCTCCCAGGGTTCCCGTGATTACGATGAAAGGAGTTTCCTTCTCGGTTTGATGAAGCATTTCGAGCGCATCGAGCCCCGTCCACGAGGGGAGGTTGTGGGCACAGACGACAAGATCGTAGTCGGCCCGCTGCAGACGTTCCTGGAAGGGTGCTGGTAAGTCGACGATATCAAAGGAGAGGGCGTAACCAGCACGCTTCAAAGTGGCGACGATCAGCTCCGCATCCGCAGGCATGTTTTCCACAATCAGGAGGCGAAGCAGACGCTTCGATGAAAGTGGACCCTCCTCTCGCATTGAGCTTTTCGTTGTGGTGGCCATCCCTTATCCCCCTTGAAAGGCCGCTCGGGGGGACGGCTGATTTACTCCTGACCAGAACTGGGCCAGTTGCTTGACGGTCTCGTGGAATGTCTCGAAATCGATGGCAAATGCCGCACCCGCGAGGAACAGCACAGCCAGGATGGTGCAAAACACGATGACGGGCTTCATCTGGAAGGAACTTGGCTGGGCGGCCTGGGATCGGCGAATCAACAGCCGACTTTCTTCCTCTTTCATCTGCATGACGCGAGACATGATCTCCCGCAGCGACCGTGTTTCCATGCCTCCGCGCACCGCGGTCGTTCCTCTCTTGCTACCGGGCGTGAGACTCTCATGAAACTCGGAAGGTTCGTTTAAGACAAGCGGCCGGAGTTCTTGCAAAGCCTGCGATTGCTGCGGGTTTTCTGAAGTCAATTGACCTAAGTCGTTCAAGTCGTCTCGGATATCGACGAGATCGGTCTTGTAAGACGAAAGATGGCGTTCGTCACTGGCGAGGGTGTAGCTGCGCTGGTTCGTTTCTGCGGAGATTAAGTACACGAGCACGGCATCCAGCTTCTCCAGAACGATCTGCGCGCGCATGACCCGGCGTTGATCTTCGTCTACGCAAAGCACTGAAAGGTAAGAGATCCCACCCATCCAACCGAGAAGCGCGAACGCAAGCACACACGACGCTACAAGTCTCGCTCCGAAAGTCATCGCTTGAGCCTCCCTCAGAATGGTCCGCGTGCGCCCGTCCTGAGGTTGTGGGCGTTGACATAAAAGCCATCTTCTGGAGTCCCGTACTGTATGTCTGCATAATAGCGTTGTATACACTGGGCTGTATGTAGTGGTATCTCCCGAAGTGTGTCCGTCGTTTCCCCTACGTGGCATGGCACTTCACCGTAAGCCGTGCTGGGGCTGACCAGGCCATGCTAATATCCTGGCCAGAAACGGAGAAAATGGCGCAGAGCCGTAATTGTGGGAGGAACACTACTGGGGCTTGTAACTCTGCGCCGCAGCGCCTCAGCGTTGTCCACCGTACCTTGTGCGAGCAACGCCGTCTATCCGGCTTTGGCCTGACAGTTGTCGCCAATTGCCCGACGGACATTTCCAGGAAAAGGTGGGAATCATATGACTATCAGGGGGCTGCCAGTCTAAGAACAAGCCGAGCCTTAGCATCGCTTCGGCATCGCGGTCCTCTGTCAGCGCCCTCGCAGCCAGTTTAGCCTTCGCCTGATCCGGCCTCAGGAACGTAACTCTCGGGGTCTCGCAGGGCTTCTTCCGGAGTTGAACAGCGGGCTGACACACTTCATGTTTAGAGTCTTCGCTGGTCTTCCTGGCTCTCGATCACCTCGCGATTGCTATTCTGGGGCGGCACTCGTAAGTACCATAGTCCTCGATACTTCGTACGCTGAGCCCAACCCTCTTCTTCGAGCAGAATCAACGCCGTGACGATGTTGTGAGGTGTTTCTCTGAAACGGAAGGCTAATTCTTTCACCTCAATGCGGACTGGCTGATGTAAATAAAGCTGATACGCCATTTGCCCGTGCTCTATGATCGCTTCTCTCAGTTGCCTGATTTCCTTCGTGTCTTGTCTTGCATCGAATAGCTCACCGCGAAGCATCGCTGCTAGATTACTGAGGAACGGTCGTGATTTATACAGATCCATATTCAACTCCAACCGGTCGACTTGAGAACGAGTGAGCCCACACTTAGAACGGCTGCCCTCAGGCACAAGCGTCGCGGAGTCCATGCTCTACCTGGTTTACTTCCGAGCATGGCACGGAACCGCGATCTGGGGAGAGGTTAGCGGAGACTGGAGGCTCCACGCCGAACTAGCCCCGTGTCGCACACGCTACGGTTTGTTATCAAAGCTGTCTATCCGGATTTTGCCTGACCTCTGTCAGGCAATTTGCGGACAAGGGGCGGCCGCAACAGCCAACTTGCTTGGCAAACACAGGAGAGTTCTGCAAGAGAGCGCAGCGCCTGAGCTAGGATGCCTGCTGGAATTCGGCGTTGAACATGCCCGTCTGGAGCGCATAACGAACGATGTCCGACCGGGTTCGCAGCCCCAACTTTTCCCGGCTTCGGGCCCGGTAGGTCTCAATCGATTTTCGACTTATGTTCAGGCTAGAGGCAATCTCCTTGAGAGTGTAGCCGTAGGCGAACATTCTGAGAACTTCATCTTCGCGCCGGCTGAGCGCCTTAGTGCCGGACTCTGCTTGTCGGGCAAGCAACTCGAAGAGTGCCTCGCTTAGCTCGGGATCGACATATCTGCGTCCGCGGGAGGCGGCACGAATGGCAATGAAGAGCTCTCGAGGCGTGGCGTGCAGAAGAACGTATCCGAGCACACCGGCTGCTAATAGCAACCCCACGTAGGCATGGTGAGTCTCACGACCCAGAACAACTATTCCGGCGCCAGGAACCGCTGCGCAAAGAGGGGCGACGAGTTGCGCACAACTGGGCTTCGTCAGTTCAGCGAACACGATGACGACGTCGGGTCTCAGCTTGCTCGCTTGCTCCACGGCATCCTTGCCGGTCGCTTCCCCTTTGACTTCGAATCCTGCCTCGGAGGCGAGCAAATGCCTTAGACCCACGCGAGCGATCGCTTCGTCACTGATTACGAGCAAGTTAGTTGTCTTCATCAAATCCAGAAATTTGTAACCAATATTATGACTTGGAGACAGAGAATACTATTAAGCATTGGCCAGTTCGGGATAACAGAAAGAAGAATGCATATAGTGCTTTAGTTTAGGAGGCTTTTGCCTGTGGGATACGGAGTCTTTCAACCGTCCTTACCAATTCGGCCAGAGAATGTGCCTGCATCTTTTCCATCACGCGGCTGCGGTGAGCTTTTACCGTGTTTTCGGTGGTTCCAATCCGAGCCGCAATCTGCTTGTTGAGCATGCCGGAAACGACCATGACAGCGACTTCGCGCTCTCTCGGCGTCAGCGATTCGAAGCGCACCTGCAACGTGGCAATTTCCGCTTCTCGTTGGCGTCTGGTCCGGTCCATCTCCAGTGCGATTTGAATCGCATCCAGGAGATCCTGATCGCGGAACGGCTTGGTGAGGAACTCGACGGCGCCGGCCTTCATGGCGCGCACCGTCATGGGGATGTCACCGTGCGCGGTAATAAAGATGATCGGGATATGAATGCCGGAGTGGGCCAACTCCCGCTGGAAATCGAGCCCGCTGATTCCGGGCAACCTGATATCGAGGACGAGGCAACTGGGCGCATCCGGGCGCCTGTTTATGAACTCCTGTGGGGACGCAAATAACTCGACTTGCAAACCGACCGATCCGATCAGGCGCTTGATCGCGCGACGAACCGAAGGATCGTCATCGACAACGAAAACAACGGGTGGGGGATCGTTCATGAAACACCATTCCAATTGGTGGGCAGGGTGAATTGGAAGAGCGCACCATCAGGAACCGGTACGGTCCACAGACGACCACCATGAGACTCAATGATGGAGCGGCTGATCGACAAACCCATCCCGATACCCTGCGGCTTGGTGGTGAAAAACGGTTCAAAGACACTCTCCAGCCGGTCCGGGGCGAGTCCGAGTCCCGAATCCCGGACTTGGATCAGAACACCGTCAGCGTGCTTTACCGATTTGATGTCGAGTTTTCGCGGCCGGTCAGTGACGGTGCGCGTCGCGTCGATGCCGTTCATGACCAGGTTGATCAAGACCTGCTGCAATTGCACCCGGTCGCCGACTACGGGCGGGAGAACGGCGGCGAGGTCGAGCCGGATTTGAACGCCATTCCGGGCTGCCTCATTGCGCACGAAAACGGTGACTTCTTGAATTACATCGTTGATGGCCAGCGCAACCCTATCCGGCGTGTCCTTTTTCAGCAGCGTGCGAACTCGCGAAATGATGGCACTGACCCGGCGTGCGTCCTCCACAATCTCTGCAATTGCCTCCCGCAACTGCGCCAAATTCGGCGTCCCACTTGCGAGCTGGCGCAAGGCAAAATTGCTGTTTGTAACGACACCGGTCAGGGGTTGGTTGACTTCATGGGCGATGGAAGTGACCAACTCTCCCATGGCCAGCACGCGAGTGACATGAGCAAGCTCCGCCTGCGCTTCTTGCAGCGACTGTTCCGCCTGTTTGCGCTCCGTGATGTCCCGAAAAATGCAAGCTACGCGATCGATCCCCGCCGCACCTTCTATCGGTAAATAGGTGATCGACACATCCCTCTCCCCCAGTTCCGGATATCTATACTTGAGCTCGAAGTTAACGACCTTCCCCTGGAAGCACTGATCCAGTTTTTCCTTGACCACCATTTCGAACACTTCCGGGTCCAAACTCGCCGCCGCTAAACGTCCCACCACCTGGTCTATCGTTAAGCCCCGATAGGTGAGGAACGCCCGGTTCACGATCACGTACCTGTATTCCCGGTTCACTACTACGATCATCTCTTCCAGATTCTCCACGACTCTTTCGAATTCTCGCAGCCTCTCCTCGGAGCGCTTCCGCTCCGTGATGTCGCGCATCACGCTCGCCACGCGATCGATCCCACTAGGACCTTCCAACGGTATATAGGTAATCGCTACATCTCTCTCCCCTATCTCCGGATATTTGTACCTGAGCTCGTAGTTGACGATCTTCCCGTTGAAACACTCATCCAACTTTTGCTTGATCACAGTTTCATACGGCTCAGGGTTCAGTACATCCGCCGCCAAACGTCCTGTAACTTGTTCTTTCGTCATCCCCCGACGGCTGAGGAACGCCTGATTTTCGAGCACGTACCGGTGCTCCCGATCCACCACCACGATCATCTCTTCCAGATTCTCCACAACTCCTTCGAACTCGCGCAGCTTCTCCTCTGCCCGCTTCCGTGCCGTGATGTCGCGCGATACGGCCACGCCATACTCCCGATCGAGTTGCACCCTTCGCAAAGTCACTTCCACCGGAAACGTCGTTCCGTCCTTTCGCCGGTGCGTTCTTTCTATGATTGCGAATCCGGATTCCTGCAACTGCCGCAGAACGCCGGCCCGCGCGCTTTCGTCGAACCACGGGGCGATGTCATAAATCGTCATCGACAAGAGTTCTTCCCGGCTGTACCCAAGCTCCACGCAGGTCCGGTCATTCACGTCGAGCAATCGGAGTGTCTCCGGTTCGACAACCTGAATGGCATCGTTCGATTGGTCCAGCAGCGTCCGGAACAGCGTCAGTTCCTTGAGCATGCGCGCCTGTTCGCGGGCCGTCTTCAGCAGTTCGGCACGGATCGCGCGCAACGCCATCTGCGCCCGCACCCGTTCCGTGACGTCGTGCGCCGTCCCCCGCACAATCGGCGCCGCCACTCCTGCGGTGCGCAAAGTGTTATGAAATTCCCAGATCCGCTGCTCTCCCGATCGCGTCAACACTGCCATCAGGCCGCGAGATTCCCCCGTGCGTCCGATCTCGCGCAGATAGGCATCACACTGATCGCGGAATTGCGGGTCGACAACATCCTGCAGCCGCATGCGCAGTGCTTCTTCCACGCTATAACCCAGCAGACGCGCTGGAACGGGATTGACCGACAGGAATCGGCCTTCAAGATCGTGGACACACAGCAGATCGTGGCTGTGCTCGATCAGATCGCGATACCAGTCTTCGTTTTCTTCCAGGGCTCGCCGGATCGGGTCCCATACGACTGGCGCTTCATCCAGGAAGTGGCGCTTCCGTTCCCCAGGGTGCAATGCCATGGCTCACCCCTAAGCGGTGCCTCGGGAACCGTACACTTACAATCGGGCCAAAGCGATTCCAGCGGCCGCCCCATTCTTTTTATTCCCAGAAGCCCTTGAAAGACTTTCCTAAGATTCGCCTATTGAAAGTTTGTCCCGAGCCCGTAAGCCACCTTCTGACTTTGCGGACAGTCTAGCAGAATATTGCATGGTTACAACTAAGTAATTTAGGTTCTCGGGGCCTGACAACCAAAGGTAATACGGACAGGGCCCCAACCATGTACCCCGAAGCAGGTTGACACAAGATCTCCCTTCGCAGTCTCACCAAGCGGGACGCAGCCCAGTCCTCTAAGGCAAACGCGCGGCTATCCCGTGTCCGATTATTCGACATCCGGCTGACATTTCTGTCGGCGGTGCCCGAGGGGCGGAGAACTACGCTGGACCGCGCTGGGGGCCAGTATAATTTCTCCCGTCATGCATCGTATGGTTCGACGCGCGCCTGTGGCGGCCGCTTTCATTTTCCTATTCGGGCTGATTCCGGCCGCGGGAGCGGTTTCGTCTTGGAGCGGCGTGCTTCGCGACGCGGCGGGAAGTCCTGTCTCGGAAGCTACGATTACATTGCGCTCTTCCGCAGGAAAACCCGCTTCAGGAAATCACGCCTCGGAAGACCCCGCGTACAGGACGACAACCTCGGCCAGCGGGGAGTTTACTTTTTCCGGCATCACGCCAGGCAAGTATGAATTGTCTGTAATCACGAAGGCGGCGAGCTTCCAGTCGACCGAGCTTTTAGATATTCAAGACGGAACCAGACTCACCGCCGGACTGAAACTGTCTTCTCCGGAAAAAGGGCTGGTCCTGTTGCAGAAAGAAGCCGCGTCGGTTCCACAAGCCAGCGGCGGCGAACATCTTTCGGCCGGAGAAGTATCCAGCCTGCCGCTGAATTCGCGCGACTTCAGCAAGTTGTTGCTTCTGGCCGCAGGCACCATGACCGACACCAACGGAGCCGCGAATTTTACGCAGCAGTTTGCCGTGAACGGACAGCGCGGCAGCGCCACCGTCTTCGCACTCGACGGAGCCGACACCACCGACCCGGAGATGGGGGGCGCGACTTTCTCCAACTTCAATGTCGACGCCATCCAGGAAGTGCAGTCCAGCGCCGGCGTGATGCCTGCCGAGATTGGCCACGGCGCCGCCAGTTACACCAATGTCGTCACCCGCTCCGGCACGAACGTCGTGCATGGCAGTGTGTTTGAGTTTGTCCGCAACGCCGCCTTTGATGCGCGGAATTACTTCGACTATGTCGGCCTCGACCATCGGCGCATTCCACCGTTCGCGCGCAATGAGTTTGGAGCGACGGTGGGCGGGCCGATCATGCTCCCGGAAATCTACGACGGCCGCGACCGCACGTTCTTTTTCGGCGAGTACCAGGGGTTCCGGCAGGTACTCGGCACCACCCAAGTCTTTCCCGTGCCGACCGCCGACGAGCGAAAAGGGATCGACACGATAATCTATCCCGATGGCACGCACGACACGCTTACGGTGACTACTGTCGACCCTAGGGTCGTTCCCGTGCTGGCCCGCTATCCGCTGCCCAATGATCCAACGGGGTCTTACGGGGCGCGCACCTATGCCGCGTCATCGAAGGTGACGACGCGCACCGATCAGTTTTCCGTTCGTGTCGATCACCGCATTTCCAACAAAGCCCAACTCCTCAGCCGCTTCAGTTTGAATCAGGTTACGGGTCCAGTCACAAATCCCGATCAAACCGCGGTTGATCCTAGTTTCGGTATCCAATTTTTTGACCATCAGCGGAGCGCGGGCGTGAAGTACACACGGACCATCGGTCCGCACCTGACTTCCGAAACTTCTCTGGGATACATCCGCAGTACGCCGTTTTTCCCTGCCGCCAATCACACGCAACCGGCGCTTGGCTTCGGTGACGGGCTCTTTGAAGGCTTTGAGTCTCCGGCTGGATCGATCTTCGGATCTTACTCCAATCTCTACCAATTCAAGCACGATATGAGTTACGTGCACCGCAACCACACTTATAAGTGGGGAACCGAGATCCGCTTCAATCGGGACTCCACCATCTTCGGCACGGCTCCGAACGGCGCGTATTCCTTTGGCGGCGGCACTGCGTATTCTCCGGTTGACATCCCTTCGGCAAGCGGGACGCACAACATCGCAATTGGCGATCCGCTTCCCGATTCGCTCACTGGCCTGCTCACCGCAACTCCATACTCCTACAACGTAAGTGTCCCTGCCGCCTTCACGCCCGTCGGCGGCAAGTTCGACGAAGCCGGCGTTCGCCGCGAAGCTTACAACTTCTACTTTCAGGAAACGTGGAAAGCCACGCCGAAGCTGACCGTCTCCTACGGCTTGCGCTACGAGGTGAACAGCCGCATTCACGAAGAAACGAAGCGCACCTCCCTTGCCGAATTTCTCGACGCCAGTGGACAGCCCACTTCTTATTGGAACCACAACGCCAGCCAGATCTACGTCATCAACCCGCAGCCTCCCTATCTGCTGGACTGGGGCGGATGGGGCCCTCGCCTGGCGATTGACTACGGCCTCTCCGCGCACACGGTGCTTCACGCCGGTGGATCCATCGCCACGCTTCTGCCCAATCTGTGGCAAGATAACTTTCTCACCGCTGGCATTCCATTCAGCTTCAACCCTTTCTTTACGGCACAGCCGGGCGTCGCCGTGCCTTTTCAGAATTCGGTCGTTCCGGAGGTACTGCCCCCGGCTTATGACATTCAGGGGCAGCCGATTTTTCCGAACCAGCGAAGCACCGACGCTCGCCCCAACACTGTGCTGGATCTGCAGCGTTTTCAAGACGACGTCGCCGACCTCACTCCCGGGCATCAAACACAACTGCCAGTCGGTTCCGCCATTGCCCGCAATTTCCGCAACGGATATGTCGGAAGTTACACGCTCGGCGTCGACCACGATTTCAACGACTTTAAAGCAAGCGCCTCCTACGTGGCGACCGCCGGTATTCATCTCCCCAGCGTCTTCTCGCCCAACAGCTACACCGGCGCCGATCCCGCGTTCGCGCCGTTTACGAAGTTCGATTCGTCCGGGCATCCAACAGGAGGCTATGGCGACGAGAGCGTCGTTACGAGTGGCTCCCACTCCTCCTATCACGCCCTGCAAACGGGCCTCACCAAGGATTCGCCCCGCCTAGGCCTCGGGCTGCAGGCCAGTTACACATATTCCAAGTCGCTCGACGACACCAGCGCCGTGCTGGGCGGCCTTTTCGGAAATGCAGGAGTGATTCTTCAGACATTGCCGCAGAACCCGTGGAATCCGCGAGCCGAAAAAGGCCCTTCCACCTTCGATACGACCCATGTCTTTACCGTCAGCTGGATCCAGTTACTTCGCCTTGAGCGCGTGGGTTTCCTTCGCCCGCTGGGCAAGCCGCTCACTACGGGTTGGCAATTCCTTAACATCACCACGCTGACGAGCGGGTCTCCGTTCACCGTCTTCTCCGGTGTGCAGCAAACTGGAGCCGGAGCCGGTGGCACGGATCGTCCCGACTTGGTCGCTATGCCCCATTTCTCCACCAGTCGCAAAGTGCGTGCCGACTACTTCGGCCTCGGTGACGATTGTGCCGAGGGCCCGTGTAACGCTTCCTTCTTCAACATTCCGCTCAACGTACCGGGCGGCACCGGACCTAACCAAGGCCGCTTCGGAACGCTGGGCCGCGACACATTCCGTGGTCCCGGCTTCCATGATTTCGATGTGGCTCTGATTAAAGACACTCCCGTGGGTCACAGAGGCAGCGGAGAGCTCGCGACAGTAGAATTCCGCGCCGAATTCTTCAATATATTTAACCTGGTGGATTTCGGTCTACCGTCCAACATAGTGCGCGGCAGCGGTTTCGGCGTGATCAGCAAAACCGCTGGCTCGTCCCGGCAAATCCAGTTCTCGCTGAAACTAATCTATTGAGCCTAGCGAGGCTGACTCCGCCGGTGTAACCACCGCTCTCAATCCGAATTCATTCATCGTGTGGCCTCACGGCTGGACTGCAGAGCCATCTCGCGGGCGGCGCGCAGTTTCATGACGGGATCGGCGGTCGGAAGAAACTCCATAGCAGCGACACCGTTGTATCTCAGTTCGCCCAGTTTGCGGAATATACTCTGGTAGTTGATTTCGCCGGTGCCAGGTTCGTGACGGCCGGGGACATCCGCAATATGCACTACGCCCACATACTGGATGTTCTTTTCCAGCTTTTCAATTAGATTGCCTTCCGCAATCTGCTCATGAAAGAAATCGTAGAGAAACTTAACCTGCGGATGATTTACCGCTTTGACAACTTCGAATGCCTCGGTTGCCGAAGTCAGGTAGTACTTGGGATTCTCCTCGGGATCGATCGTTTCAAGCAGAAGCTGCACTGGGTTTCCGGCGATCTTCTTCCCATCGATCTGCTTCGCTGCCGCCGTCAGGCCGTCGATACAGCTCTGGTGCTGGGCCTCACGTGCCATGCCCGGCACCACATTGCCGGACAGCAGAATGATGCTCGGGCAGTCGATCTTTTCCATCGCATCAAGCGCTCTGCGGAGGTCCGCAAGCAGCGCGTCACGGTCGGCCGGATTGCATACGCCGTGCTTCAATCCAGCCGTGGTATCAAAGCTAATGCCAAGCTCCTTGCGTTTTGCGTTTGCCCGATTGAAGTCATCCGCAGACCAATTCTCGTACTCGCCGACAAGTTCCACATACCGGTAGCCAGCTTCCGCCACTTTCTCCAGGCGTTGCTCAAAAGGCAAATCTCTGAAGACGGTCCAGAGCATGACAGAGAGCTTGAAGGACACATCTTGCATGTTTGCTTCGCCAGCCATTTTGCTTCCTCCAAGATCCGGCAGGAACCTGTGTCCAAGAGCGGCAGAGCCCATCGCCGCTGCTGCCAACGTCTGCGTAAACGTGCGTCGATTCATTGGGGAGACCTCGCCCGTGCTACCCTCCCCTGCGGCGATTGATTTTCAGACGGATCGAGTTTTTTGCCAGAGGTGAGGGTCATCGCGCGCCATTATAGTCCAGGCATCGCGTCACCGCGGAGGCGACGTTTCTGGATGTATCGTTGGCCGCTTTTTCAAAAACCAATCGTGGACTCGGCATCAAGTTCTCGCTGGATTTCGATTGCTTGAAAATTCCCGATTGTTGTAAGTTGGAGCCAACCAGACAACCTCCTGGCCGTCTGCTGGCATGGCTTTGCTTTTGTACCGCACCTATGAAAGCTCTTTTGCTCTCTGAATACAACCGTCTTGAGATGAAGGATGTCCCGGTGCCGACGCCGGGTCCACACGAGGTTCTGGTACGCGTTGCCGCCTGCGGCATCTGCGGCAGTGATGTTCATGGGTATGATGGCTCTTCCGGCCGGCGTATTCCTCCAATCGTCATGGGGCATGAAGCCGCCGGAACCATCGCAGCTTTCGGCAGCGATGTAACGAACTTAGTCAAGAATGAGCGCGTCACTTTCGATTCCACCATCTCCTGCGGCGTTTGCGCTTTCTGCCGCCGAGGAGAAGTCAACCTCTGCAACCATCGCGAGGTTCTGGGGGTGTCTTGCGACGACTATCGTCGCGCCGGCGCCTTCGCCGAATATGTCGTCGTTCCCTCACAGATTGTCTACCGTTTGCCGCCAAGTATTTCCTTCCCAGAAGCGGCGCTGCTGGAGGCGGTCGCCGTGGCTGTACACGCGGTCTCATTGGCCGAAATTGTTCCTCACGAGATCGTTCCTCAGAAGAACGTCCCTAAGAACGCCGCCCTGGTGATGGGCGCGGGCACGATTGGCTTGCTCTGTCTTCAGGCCTTGCGTGCGGCGGGTTGGGCGCGGGTTTTCATCGCGGACATCGATGAATCCCGCCTGGCGCTTGCAAAAAAAACGGGCGCGACATCTGCTCTATTGGCTGGATCGGAGTTGGTCGAGCAGGTGAGCCAGCTCACGAAGGGTGAGGGGGTTGATCTTGTCGTGGAGGCGGTCGGCCGGAATGAGACGGTCACTGGGTCGATTGCAGCGGTTCGCAAAGGGGGCACGGTCGTTCTGGTGGGGAACATTTCTCCGGAAGTGACGCTCCCGCTGCAGAAGGTTGTGACCCGGCAAATTCGACTCCAGGGTTCCTGCGCTTCCGCCGGGGAGTATCCGCGTTCAATCGAGTTGATGGCTAGCGGTGCGATCGACGTGAAGCCGTTGATCACGGCGGTTGCGCCCCTGGAGGAGGGCCCAGATTGGTTCAAACGGCTGCACGTGCGTGAACCGGGATTGACAAAGGTCGTGCTCACGCCCGGCGGAGAATCATGAGCAACACACTTTTCGATCTCACGGGACAGACTGCGATCGTTACTGGGACGAGCCGCGGCCTCGGCCAATACTTCGCCCGCGCTCTCGCCAAAGCCGGCGCCGACCTCGTTCTCACCAGTCGGCACCGCGAAAGCCTGTTGCCGTTTGAACAGGAAATCAAGTCCCTCGGACGGACGGCCGTTTCCCTGGAACTGGATGTGCGCGATCAGCAGAGCATCGAGCACATGGTGGAGGCCGCGGAAACTGCGTTCGGCCATCTCGAGATTCTCGTCAATAACGCCGGCTGCAACGTGCGCAAGCCCGCTCTCGGCGTCACCTGGGACGACTGGAATTTAATCCTCGATACGAATTTGCGGGGAAGTTTTTTTGTGGCGCAAGCCGTGGCGCGGCGCATGATTCCTCGCCGCTACGGCCGCATCATCAACATCGGTTCCGTCACCAGTGTCGCGGGTTATGCGGGTCTTGGTCCGTACGGCGCAAGCCGCGGCGGCATTCGCCAACTAACCATGAGTCTGGCCGATGACTGGGGCAAACACGGCATTACTGTCAATTGCCTGGCGCCGGGGTGGTTTCGCACCGAACAAAATAAGGTTCTCTACGAGAACAAAGAATGGGTCGACTATCTCTGCGACCGCATCCCGGTCAAACGACCGGGAGAGCCGCACGATTTGGACGCCGCCGTCGTCTTTCTTGCCGCGGAGTCAAGCCGATATGTTACGGGACAGACTCTCCTGGTGGATGGTGGAATCTCCACGGGCGCGACGCGCGCCGTGGTCAGTTCCTCGAAGTCCGCAACAGGCCAGAAGGCGGAGCCGGAATAGGAGCACACAAGATGTCGCGAAGATTCTCCGATTTTTTTCTTGCCCAACGTGTCGTGCGACCGCTCTTGACTTGTGCAGTGGTCGCGGCGATTATCGGATTCGCGTTCTTTGCGTTGGTAGAGTCGTCCCAAGCTGTGCCGCCAGGCAAGCCGCTGGAAATCTACTTTGTAGACGTCGAAGGCGGCCAGGCAACACTTTTCGTCACGCCAGAAGGCCAGTCGTTGCTGATCGATACGGGTTGGCCGGGCAACGCCGGACGGGACGCGGACCGCATTGTCGCGGCGACAAAGAAAGCCGGCCTCTCGAAAATCGATTTCGTTCTGCTCACTCACTATCACATGGACCATGCCGGTGGCGCGCCCCAACTCTTCTCTAAGATTCCGGTGGGCGCGTTCATCGACCACGGCGCGAACCGCGAGACGGGCGATCCGCAAACCGAGCAGAGTTGGGAGGACTACCAGAAGCTGGTCTCAAACCGGAGCGTGAAACGAATCATCGCGAAGGTCGGGGATATCCTCCCTATCAATGGATTGCGCGCGGAGGTAGTAAGTTCGGACGGCGACTTACTGCAAAAGCCCTTGCCAGCCGCTGGCGCGCAAAATCCCGCATGTTCAATGACCGAAAGGCGGCCGTCGGACCAAACGGAAAATGCCCGCTCGCTCGGTACGATCATCACCTTCGGCAAGGTTCGGATTCTCGACCTGGGCGATCTTACTTGGGACAAGGAAATGGAACTCGTTTGCCCCATTAACAAGCTGGGACCCGTCGATATTTTCGTCGTCTCGCATCATGGCTGGTCGCAGAGCAACAGTCCGGCTCTTCTCGCCGCCATTTCGCCGCGCATTGCCGTCATGGACAACGGTGCGGACAAGGGCGGTTCACCTTCGGTGTGGGATACGATCAAGAACTCTCCGAAACTGGAGGATCTTTGGCAGCTTCATTTTTCGAACGAAGGCGGTACGGCGCACAATTCGGGAGAGTCCTTCATCGCCAACCCTGCGGGACCGGATGCGGGCAACTATCTGAAAGTGTCGGTTGGTGAAGACGGCAGCGTTGAACTCTATAACTCGCGAACGCAAGCGACCAAACACTACGCGCCGAAGTAGAGTGCGACGATCCCCAAGGAAGCCACCTAGTGCGACTCAACCTAAGGCTTGGCACCCTGATGCGAAGGAGCCGCAGCCTCGATCAACTTCTGAATCGGGGGCGCCACCATCACCAGCAGGTTGGCCCTCGGCTTCATCGATCGATCCACTACCGCCAATTGCTCGGTTCGCCACGTGTCCGGCAGCGGCTGATTTTTATCGATGCTGTCGAGCGCCTGCAGTCCAGCAGCGGCAAGAGCTGCAAGGTCCTGGGACAATGGCTTATCTTCTGCCAGAATAAATGAGCGGTCCAGAACAGGCTGGAGATTCGCGTCGTTGTCACGCCACTTGATGAGCGACGCCCGGATCTGCGCCTCGGCGGCGGAATCCTTGGAGCCGCTCTGGAGGTAGGTATCGACCAGCTCCGCGAATTGACGCGCCACTGTGCTCTCCGGCCGAGCCGCATCCACCAGTCGGTTCAGCGGCGTTCTCTTCACCGGAGGCTGCGGGAAGACTTCGATGCGCGTGTAGTCTTTCGTGGGTTCCACCACATCGGCCAGGATGCGCAGAGGGGCAACGTCGTCAGTGCCCGCGAGACGGTGGAGCATCGACACATAGTTCGACTCGTGATTCAATCCCACCCAGCGCAGACGCCAGCTCAGTTCCTCCAATCGCCGGTACATGGATTGGTTGTCCCGTGTCTCCTGCGGTGACCAGAGGCGCTCGGCAATCGCTGCCAGGCGCGGCCAGAGCCGCGAATCGATCGTTTCCGGAGTGATGTACTCCGCCCACATGCAAGCCTCGCCGCCCAGAATGCGCTTTTGTTCCTCGGCGGTCAGCGTGGCCGCTCCACCTGCCATCGGATCCACGGCGTAATGTCGCGCCGCAGGCCAAATCAGGTCGAGGTAATAGCCATAGGAGAGCAGGCTGCGGTAACCCTGTTTCGCGGCTTGCGCCAAGGATTCCTGCCCGCGCCACGACTCGACCACCACGGTTTTCGGCAAATCGGGATGCAATACCTCATCCCAGCCGACCATGATCTTCCCGTGCTTACTCACAATCTTCTGCAGGCGCTGATTGAAATAGGCTTGTAAGTCGCGGTTGTTCTTCATGCCGTGAGCTCGAATGAACTCCTGTATCTTCGGATTCGAGTCCCATGGCTTGTTGTTCACCTCATCGCCACCGATGTGAAAGTATGCGTCGGGGAACAGGCCTGCCATTTCCCCGATGAACTTGTCGAGGAACTTGTAGGTCTGGTCGCGTGTGGGATCCATGACGGTATCTGCGTTCGCGATCCGGCCAGCCTTGTAAGGACCGGGCAAACTGGCAAGCTCTGGATACGCGGCCAACCATGAACGGCTGTGCCCCGGCATGTCGAATTCTGGAACCACGCGGATCCCACGATCGCGCGCGTAGGCTAGAAAGTCGCGGATTTCCGCCTGCGTGTAGTACTGCCCTTCGGAGCCCGACTGCTGCAGCTTAGGGAAGCGTTTGCTCTCGACACGGAAGCCTTCGTCGTCGGAAAGATGCCAGTGCAAAACATTCATCTTCACCGCAGCCATTCCGTCGAGATTCCGCTCTAGCACTTCGATGGGGATGAAATGGCGGCTGACGTCGATCAGCAGGCCGCGCCAAGCAAAGCGCGGCTGGTCCTGGATGGTGATCACCGGCACCGCGAAACCGACGGGAGTGGTCTCGATCAGTTGCAGGAATGTCTGCAATCCGTGGAGCGCGCCCAGGGCATTCGGCGCGGTCAAGGTCGCGCGCGCTGTGGTGATTTCGAGGGTATAGGATTCATCCTCATCAAGCTCCTGAACCTTGCGGCCGGCGTTCTCGGCGCGGACGACGAGGGTCGCGTTGGAAGCATCGGCGGGCTGCCCGTTCAACTGCATGCCAGTCTGCCTGCTCACCTGATCGAGGAATCTGGGAATGCCGCTGTCAAGACGGGCATCGCTCTGGCCAGTACTCACGGCGGTAAACGATTGATCGACGACAAGCTGGCCGGTTCCAACCTGAACCCTCATGGGCATGGGCATGAGGTTGAGAGAGGAGGGTGTTTGAGCCATCGCAAGAAATGAGAAAAAGGACATACTCAGCAACAATTGTAGGGTTCGCATAGACCGACTATCTTGGCAGAAAGGTACGTGCCTGTCGAGAAGCTGCGGAAGCGATCGGCCGCGTGCAGGTCGGAGTGACGGTTATGCTCCCTTCCTCACGACGGCTCAGGAATCGTTTCGATCCGGCCCAGCAAGAATCCGTACCCGGCGATGCCGACCACCAGAAACGCGGCCGCCGCCCCAAATGCCCAAAAGAAGGAGTGCGTCGCCTGGGCGATATAACCGGTTGCAATCGGCGCGGCAATCGCCGAGATTTGATTGCCGAAATTCAAGATTCCTCCCAGCGTTCCCACGCTCTCCCGCGGAGCAATCAAGGACGGGATGGACCAACCGACAGGAGCAGCCGCGGCCAGTCCCCCAATGGCCAGACTGATCCAGATCAGGGCGATGGTGGTGCTCTGGGCGTACGCGGCTCCCAGCAATCCCGAGCCAAGCGTCGTGCCCCCGATGAGAATTGCCTGCCGGACGAACGATGCATCGCGGCCGCGCTGGATCAATTTGTCCACCAGCCAGCCTCCCATGAGAATGTCGGTGAATGTGGCAAAGAGCCAGGGCAGGCTGGTGTACAAAACAGAGTGCAGTAAATCGATGTGATGGGTTGACGAGAGATACGAAGGCAGCCAGGTCAGCAGGAGATAGAAAGTGTAGTTGTAGGACGCAAACCCCAGCACCAGACCCCAAACTTTTCGCTGGCTTAACAAATACCCAAGCGGAGCGCCCTTCGCAGCCTGCACTCGGTCCTCGGGCTGCGCTCCGCCCTTCCGGATAAAGTCGCGCTCCGCAGCGGACAGCGACTGGTCTTCGCTGGGATTCCGGTAGAACACGTAAAAGAGAACAAAATAGAACAGACTGAGGAAGCCTGTCGCGGCGAAACTCCATCGCCATCCCAACCGCAATAAAAGCAGTCCGAGCGCAGGGATGCCAACGGCAGGGGCGAGCTTTGCCGCGGCATCGAAGATCGCCGTCGCCAGGCTCCGCTCTGCCGCGGGAAACCAATACCCGACCGCTTTGGCATTCGCCGGAAACGTGGGAGCTTCGCCCACTCCGAGCAGAAGCCGCGCCCCCAAGAAGCCCGCCAATCCCGTCGAAATTGCCGCTGCAAACGAGGCCACGCTCCACAAGAGCGTTCCAATGCGGCCAACCAGCTTCACTCCGAAGCGGTCGAGGATGAGGCCCGAGGGAAGTTGAAACGCCGCGTAGCTCCAACTATAGGCGCTCAGCAGGTACCCAAACGTCACGGTCGAAATGCCAAATGCATGGTGCAGCGCTTCTTGCGAGACCGAGAGATTCACCCGGTCGAAGTAGTTCACCAACACCCCGAATCCCAGCAGGAAGGCGATCCCCCAACGCCGGCGCGGCACGGAGAGCGGTCCCGCAATCGTCACCGCTGTCACGGTTAGCTCCTTTCCCTTGGATGTTGGCCGAGCCTATCCGCTCCGCCGCGGGGATCACAGCAACGGCCCAATCTACACTTCCTCCACCAGCGCTTTCATGGCGAGGCTTTCGGGAGTGTTGAGTTTCGACAGTCCCTCGATCACACCCATTCGTTCTTCTTCGGTTCGGTTCTGGCTCACCTTCCACTTACCCTCAAGCCGTTGGATTGGCAGTTCTAGACCGACAATCCCATTCAAGAGCGACTTGATAAACTCTCTTGGCGCATCGCTGACCTTCCATGGAACCGGCGACCCCGCTTCATGGATATTCGTCAGCTTGTTCAG
>Ga0326728_10010795_pt1 | contig 21193 bp, 22 predicted proteins | sample MB3enrmetagenome_FD_207602 | JGI IMG/M metagenome (GOLD analysis project Ga0326728, IMG submission 207602) | Lab enriched peat soil microbial communities from McLean, Ithaca, NY, United States - MB31MN | ecosystem: Environmental > Terrestrial > Soil > Wetlands > Peat | place: USA: New York... | reverse complement strand
GCAACCGACAAATTCGCGGCTTGATCACCGTTAAAACGTGAAGCCGTGCCGGCGAGACGCTGGCGTTCCCGGAAGGAGACCTGCAATGAATCCAGAACCCCCTCGTTTCCTGGAGTGGGCGCGCGAAATACAGGCGCTGGCTCAGACCGAATGTCACTATGCTCAGGATGATTATCAGCGGGATCGGTGCCGGAGGCTGATGGAAATCGCAGCGGCAATGGTCAGCGACAACACCGGGATTGACTTCCTGCCGCTGGCCAAGGCATTCAGTGCGCAGATCGGATACGCAACTCCCAAAATCGATGTGCGGGCCGCCGTGTTTCAGGGAGAAAAACTGCTCCTGGTTCGCGAACGGCTCGACGGCGGATGGACAATGCCGGGAGGATGGGCGGACGTTGGCGATACGCCTTCCAAAGCCGCTGAACGCGAGGCCTGGGAAGAGGCCGGATTCCACGTAAAAGCCAGGAAGGTCGTTGGGGTTTATGACGCGAACCGCGTCAATCCCATCGAGATCTTTCATGCTTTCAAAATAATATTTCTCTGCCATATCCTTGATGGCGAGGCCCGTCCCAGCAGGGAGACGTCCGAGGTTGCCTTCTTTGCCGAGGGTTGCATCCCGGCAACGTTTTCGGGCGAACGAACGTCGGCGCGGCACATCAAAGATGTCTTCGCCGCGCTGAGAGAACCCGGCCGGCCCACGGTGTTCGATTAAATGATTCCCGGCGCGGGACTCGGGACCCTGGGCTTCGGATCCAAAAGCGAGTTCCGCCGCGTGGACTGGATCAGCATGAAAAGTTCTGAGACCCGAAAGCAAAGGCCGGAGTCCCAACTCATCCGGGCGGAATTAAGATCAGTTTCCGATCCTGGGAAAGAAAAAGTGCTCGCGCGCTTTTTTAAGACCGGCCCCGGAGAATACGGCTACGGGGATCGATTCCTTGGAGTCGTTGTTCCGAAGATCCGGAAAGTTGTGAAGTCACATCGACAAGCCCGGGACGAGGAAGTCCTGAAATTGCTCCGCTCCCCGTATCACGAGGAACGGCTCACCGCCCTTCTTATACTGGTCGAACAATACCGGCGCGCCGATGCATCCCGAAAGAAAAGTATTTACAAGCTTTACCTCGCCAACACCCCGCTTATCAACAATTGGGACCTTGTGGATCTTTCGGCCCACGCTATTGTCGGCGACCAGCTCTTTGGGAAAGACACCTCGGAGTTGACCAGGCTGGCGCTTTCAAAAAACCTATGGGAGCGCCGGATTGCCATGCTTTCGACCTACCATTTTATCCGGCGGGGAGAGAGCCGCGAAGCCTTGCGGATTGCGGGAATTCTGCTCCACGATACCCACGATTTGATCCACAAGGCTGTAGGGTGGATGCTGCGGGAAGTGGGGAAGCGTTGTTCCAGGGAGGAGGAATGCCGTTTCCTGGATAAGCATGCCGCGGCTATGCCACGTACCATGCTTCGATATGCGACTGAGCACTTCCCCGAGGAGCTGAAAAGGGGATATATGCAAAGGCGCGCTACCGCCGACTGAAGATCTCGGACAACTTTTTGCGCCGGAATTCAAAAATCTGCGCCACATTCCCCGCGACGATCAACTTCTCTACCAGAAGGCCTCCCGGGACGGCATAGTCAACGTGATCCTGGATCTCTGTCCCGCCATCCTTTTCTGTGAACCTGTGCTCGTGACACCAGAGCCTGTAAGGGCCCCGCACCTGATCGTCCACAAACCTGTGGGGGGGATCCCAGATTTTAATTTCGCTTCGCCAGGACAGCGGGATCCCGTGCAGGCGCAACCGGTAGTCGATCCGGGTACCCTGGCGCATTTCAAAGGGACGCTTCGTTTTTATTTCGAACCTTAGCCAGGGCGGGGTGATGATCTCGAGGTTTGCCGGGTCCGCGAAAAAGGCAAAAACCTCATCAAGCGGGCGGTTGAGCCATAAGGGGGAATCCAGCGTAAAGGTTCTCATACGCAGGGCCTCTGCTTTGACCGGCATCGGGATCGCTATTTCGCCGCGAGCGGATCGGCAGGCGTCTTCCAGCCCGGGGCGACCCTGGCGGCGGCATTCTGCTCGTCCAGCCACTTCTTCAGAGGAGCAAAATACTCGAGCAGCGCGTTTGCATCGATGTTTCTCTCCCCCGTCAAGGTCTTCAGCGCTTCCGGCCAAGGTCTGCTCATTCCCATTTCCAGCATGGCATTGAGTTTGGCGCCGGCCTGTTTATTGCCATAGAATGTGCATCGATGCAGCGGGCCCTTGTACCCCGCTTCCGTGCACATCGCGCGATAAAACTGGAACTGAAGGATGTCCGCCAGAAAATATCTCGTGTACGGCACATTGGCGGGGACGTGATACTTGGCCCCTGGATCGAAGTCATGCTCGCTCCGCGCCTCCGGAGGGGCGATTCCCTGGTATTTTTCGCGCAATTCCCACCAGCCTTTGTTGTAGTCCGCGGGCTTTAAGGAGCCGTCCATAACTTTCCATCGCCACTGGTCGATCATCAGGCCGAACGGCAGGAAGGCGACTTTGTCCAAGGCCCTGCGCAGCAGGAGCGCCGTGTCGTCTGCATTGGGCACGGCTGCAAGCAGCCCCACTTGCTTCAGGTAGTCGGGAGTAATCGAAAGGGCAATGGTGTCTCCGATGGCCTCGTGAAAGCCGTCGTTGGCTCCATCCTGAAACAGGAATGGCTGATGGCTGTAGGCGCGCTGGTAAAAGTTGTGCCCCAGTTCGTGATGGACCGTCACGAAATCTTCATCGCGAATTTGAATGCACATCTTCAGGCGCAGGTCATTTTTGCTGTCCAAGTCCCATGCGCTGGCGTGGCACACGACTTCCCGATCGCGAGGCTTCACAAAAAGAGACCGCTCCCAGAATGTCTGCGGGAGCGGGGCGAATCCCAGGGACTTGAAGAAGTTCTCTCCGTAGTGGACCATGCTCAGTTCGTCGATCTTCTTTTGCTTCAAAATGTCGGTCAGATCGTAGCCCGGACCGGCACCGGCCACGGAAACGATGGGGTAGATGTTGCTCCATTCCTGTGCCCACGGGTTTCCGAGCAAGTCGGCCATGATCAACCCGTCCTTGGTCACCGCCTGGGCTCCGTATTGTTTGGAGAGCCGGTTGCGCACATAGGCATGCAGAGATTCATAAAGGGGACGGACCTGATTCCACAACCGCTCCACATCGGCGGTAAATTGCTCGGGGGGCATGTCGTAGTTGGACCGCCACATGGCGCCCATATCTTTGAATCCCAGTTCCTGCGCTCCCTTGTTCTCGAGCTCGATGAAGCGCATGTATTTTTGCCGCAGCTGCTGGCCGGTGGCATGCCAGGCTGTCCACACGTCCTTCATCTCCCGGGGATCACGGCTGGAGGCCAGCACCTGCTCCACGTCTCCGATCGCGAGACATTTGCCCGCATATTTGCCGGAGGGAGGGCAAGCCTTCGCTTTGCCGTATGCGGCCTCCATGCTGGTGCCGAGCCGGGCCACTTCCTCGCGCTCTTTGGGATCGCTCAACGAGAAAAGGGATAACTTCAGCAGCTTGAATTTGCGTTCAAGCACCGGCGGGAGCTTCATTCCGTCGAAGCGCTTCACATCTTTTGCGAGCTTTGTCTGGGCCTCGATATAGTCCTGAACGGCCTCGGAAGCGATCACTTCGGTGTCGTCGGTGATGAAGTTTTCCTCCACCCAGTCCGCCCGCTCTCTTTTCACATACAGATCGGCCAGCTTGCCTTCCGTTTCGGCCATAAATTTCTCCGCTTCGACCAGCGTGGGTTTGGCGTTGGGAAGAGTCTTCTGGAAAGCGCTGCGTGACGTGGGTGCAACCGCCAGAACGGACACAACAGACAGGATCAATGCGAAAGTCAGACGCCGGCCTCGTAGCATATTTACCTCCGAAATGATCAACATAACGCTCTCATAGTAGCCGGAACTGTCAAAAGCTACAGCTGAAATCTTTTGCGCAAGCTCAGGGAATCAGGGTAGATTTCCTTGGGTGCGCCAGCGTCTCGCCGGCGTTTGCGGGAGAACCCGGCCTATGAAATCAAAGAGTGCAATGACGCTGGATCGTGTGCTGTCCCGCTTTGGCCTTTCCTCCAGGACCGAAGCGCGAAAGACGATCCTTGGCGGAAAAGTCAAAGTCAACGGCCGCGTCGTGCGCGATCCCGATCAATGGACCAATCCTCTCGTCGACGCCATCCACATCGACGGGAATCGTGTCCGGCAGGCTCGAAGGACCTATCTGCTGTTTTATAAGCCCAAGGGGGTTATTACAAGCCACGGCGATCCCGGCGCCAGAAGAACCGTTTACGATTGTCTTGGCCCGAATATGCCCTGGGTGGTGCCGGTGGGGCGGCTGGACAAGGACACTTCCGGACTGCTGCTGCTGACGAATGATACGGAATTTGCCAACCATGTCACCGACCCGGCATCCCGCGTGAAGAAAACCTACCTTGTAAAGGCCAATACGCTGGTCAGCGACGAACTGATCGAGAGGCTCGCGCAAGGCCTGACGCTAAAACGAGGCGACCGGTCGGAACCCGAGAGCGTGCGGCGCGTGGAAGACCGGGGGAAATACAGCTGGCTCGAAGTCGTTCTGACCGAAGGCAAAAACCGCGAGGTGCGCCGTCTTTTGGAGGCGGTGGGACTGAAAGCGCTCAAGCTGGTCCGGACCCGCATCGGTCCATGCACGCTCGAAGGGCTCCAGGTAGGCGAGTGGCGCGATCTCGTCCGGTCGGAGCTCAATAGCCTGCTAGGATCATAGATAGTTTTGAGTCTCTGAGGCTTCGAGTTTATAGTAGCTCCTATGCTGCAACGGCTCTTCAAACTCAAAGAAAACCGTACGGATGCAAAAACGGAAATGATGGCCGGCGTCACGACCTTCATGACGCTGTCGTACATCATTTTCGTCCAGCCCACGGTGCTTTCATCCTGCGGCATGGATTTCGGGGCGGTGCTTGTGGCGACCTGCGTCTCGAGCGCGGTCGCGACTTTTCTGATGGCATTCTACGCCAATTACCCGATCGCACTTGCGCCGGGTATGGGCCAGAACTTCTTTTTTGCCTATACGGTCGTCCTCAAAATGGGGATCCCATGGCAGAAAGCCCTGGGAGCGGTTTTTCTCTCCGGCGTCCTGTTTCTGGCGCTCTCTTTTTTCGGTTTCCGCGAGAAGCTGATTGACGGGATCCCGGGGTCGCTCAAGGAGGCGATTGCGGTCGGGATCGGACTGTTCATTGCGATGATCGGGTTTCAGTGGTCCGGCATCGTTGTCGGCTCCCCCAGCACCCTGGTCGGTCTTGGCTCGCTTCACAGCGCCCCCGTTCTGCTTTCCATTTTTGGTCTTCTCCTGACGGTCACTCTGGTGGCCGCACGAGTCCGCGGCGCCCTCCTCTGGGGCATCCTGGCGACCGGCCTGGCCGGATTGCCTCTCGGCGTCGTGAAGTATCACGGGATTCTGGGGCCGGTGCCGTCCCTTGCTCCCACATTCCTGAAGCTCGACATCGCGGGCGCGTTCGATCTCGGGCTGGTCAGCGTCATATTCGTCTTCTTCTTCCTGGCGCTCTTCGATTCCGTGGGAACTCTGATCGGAGTCAGCAACCAGGCCGGCCTGCTCGTAAACGGCAAGCTCCCCCGTGCGCGCGAGGCCCTCTCGGCGGATGCGTTCGGCTCGGTGTCCGGCGCCCTGATGGGGACTTCGACCGTGACGGCCTATGTCGAAAGCGCGGCGGGGGTCGCCGAAGGAGGGCGGACCGGCCTCGCCAATGTCGTTACCGGCATCCTGATGCTGGCTGCGCTTTCTCTCTATCCGCTCTCGAGAATGGTTGGCGACGGATTCAAGCTGCCGAACGGACAACAGGTCTATCCTGTAGTGGCGCCCGCTCTGATCGTGGTTGGGAGCATGATGCTCGGCAATGTGCGGAGGATCCGTTGGGACGATGCGACTGAAGCCATCCCTGCGTTTTTGACGATGGCCCTCATGCCGTTTGCCTTCAGCATCACGGAAGGGATCGCCTTCGGTTTCATATCCTATTCGCTATTGAAGCTGATTACGCGGCGGGGACGCGAGGTGCACGGCCTGGTTTACCTCTTTGCGGCGTTGTTTGTGATCCGCTACATCTATCTTCAGTAATCTAGTCGGAAACGAAGATCTTACTGAACGAAAAAACCAAGTGGCTAGTGATCGCCTGACCATTTAAGCTCGCCGGCCGGAAGTGGGCAGAGGAAATCATGTCGTTAAAGCTGTGGAGCAGCGCCTTATCGGACGGGTATTCGATAACGCTCTGCACCTTGGCTGCGCCGCTGGAGTCGACCACGGTATCAACAGAAAAACTGTCGTCGGTTCCCCCATGCGAAATCCGGTCGCCGAATTCCAGGAGATAGAGATCATGGATGGCCGCAGGGCCGCTTCGGCCCGAAATTTTGAACACTCCGAGTTTTTTCGAAAAATTGATGCTCACCTGATGACTGTCCGCCGGGGTAAAAGGGTAAAGGAGCAGCGGGGACTGGGCTTCAACCCCGAGGTAATAGGGAGTGACGGCGATGTAAATTAATAGAAAGAACACGGAGGCCATCACGGTTCCAAGCGCTCTCGTCCCATACCACATGCGCTCGGTCGTGCGCATGATGGACCAGTAGCGTTCGAGTTCGTTCCGCGCACGCACTCGCCAGGGTTCCTCGGCAAGCCGAAGTTTCACCAGGTCGCCCAGAAATGCCGGGGCCCCCACCCTTTCCAGCGATCTCAATCGACGATGCAACGCGGACAGGCTTTCAAGTTCTTTCCGGCAACTTGCGCACTCGCCGAGGTGTTGGGATACCTGAACCGCAACATCGGCTTCAAGGACTTCGTCAAAGAATTCCGACAGCAGTGGTAAAACCCTTTCACATAACATGATGGCCTCAGGTGGAGCTGATTGCCCCTGTCAGACAGCGCTTAAGCGTCTCTCTCCCCCTGGCAATCCTGGACTTGACCGTACCAAGGGATATCTTCATCGATTCCGCGATCTCCTCGTAGGAGAATCCCTGTATGTCACGCATCACTACCGCAACTCTTTGCTGCAACGGCAGTTGCCGAAGCAGACGCCCGACTTCCGCGTGCTCTTCCTGAATGAGGAGAGCCTCTTCGGGGCTTTGGGTTTCCGACTTCAGGGTGCAAAAGAGCTCATTCCCTGGGCTTTTAGCCAGGTGCTCCTCCAGCGAAACGGTTCCTCGACGCCTGAGCCGGTTCCACCAGCGAAAACGGTTCGCCGCCCGGTTGACGGCGATGGAGTGAATCCATGTCTTTAAGGAAGATTCTCCTCGAAAGGAACCCATCTTGCGAAAGATGGTGAGGAACACCTCCTGGGAAACATCCAGCGCTTCCTCCCGATCTCCCAAAATATGAAACGCCAGGCCGAAAACCATTGAGCTGTACCGCTCGAACAGCTCCTCAAAGGTTAGCCCAACCCTGGAGCCAACATTATCGAGGTTCGACCCTTGGGTTACTGCACTGGTCTCTTTATGCAGCGCCAGTTCATCCGGATACATAACCCTATCCACGTCCGAGCCTGAACGTAACACATGCCCTCTCTTGTCAGACATCCTTCAGGTGAAAAAAGTTCCAATTACTTAGAAAAAGCTTCAGAGCCGGGTGCACTCCGGCGGATCCCCTTGGCTATGGCGAAATCTCCGGTTTCCCCGGTTTTCCGACTGCCAAAAGCTCATCAATCTGTTCAAGGCTCACATTTTGCACTTTTTCCAAGTATTCTGAAATTCGAAGCAACTTCTCCATTTGGGAGTTTTTATCCGGAGCCGCAGAAATATAGGTGTGAAGGCGTTCATGAAGATAGGGGACGTTGTTTCCCGGCGGGGCTTTCTGCATCAGCGACTGTTCCACAACATAGAGAACCAGCGAAGGAGAATAGTACTTTGCCGCTCCGTAGAGAATCGAAACCAAGACAACAAGCGAACCGATAACAACAGATCGCTTCCGAATTGTCATGGGGATTCGGCCTCCGCGTGCAAGTATATCAGATACCGGGTGCAGGCGACAGGATGCAGGGCGAAACCCAGCCAACCTGAATCTTGCATCCTGCCTCCTGTATCCTGTATCCTGCATCCAACCAGAAATATCAGGAGTTCATCACATGGGTTGCCCTCAATGCCAGAGTGACGAGATCAGCCCCTCGGGCGTATGCCTTATCTGCGGATACCGGATCCCGGCTGCAAAGCCCAAGGAAGCGGAATCCGAAGCTGTCCGGGAGGATGACCGCAACTACTCAGGGATGATCGAAATCGATTATTCAGAGGGGAAGGCGGAATCCTCAGAAAAGAGCGAAATTCCCGAATGGCGGCAGCAATTGTCCCAGCGGCTGCACGAGATCAAGCAAAGGAAGGAGATGGCGGCAACGTCTCACAATGAGGCTAAGCCTCCCGTAACCCAGGCGAAAGCTGAAAGCTTGAGTGCCCTGCAGGCCAGGCTCCTCGAAAAAATGCCGGTGCGCAAGCCCCCGGCCCCCCCGGTCGCAGCGCCCCGGCAGAAAACGCTCGAGCCTCTGAAGCCGGAGCCTGTGACGCAGGCCGTGCCACGAACGGACCCGCAGGAAATCCGGACCCTGATCGACAACGCCGTATCCCGGCAAGCCTCACCAATGGCCGGGCCGGGAGCGCCGGCCCAGGAGTTCGAGACAACCGGGCTTTCCGGCTACGTGCCGGAGCTGGCCGAAGGTGAGGAAGGGAAATTAATCCTGCTTTCCCGGACGCTCGCCGGCCTGGTCGATTTGATTGTGGTCCTGCTTTGCACGGGAGCTTTCATCATTGCGGCAGATGTCTTTTCCGGGGTGATCAGTCTGGATTACATAAGCCTGATCATTTTTTCAGCCTTGTTTTTGCTGAATTATTTTGTGTATTCCCTGTTCTTCCTTTCCGCCTCAAGCCAGACCATAGGAATGATGATGACCGACCTGCGCGTGGTCGGGATGGACGAAAGGCGCCCTTCGACCGGCCGGCTCGTGGGGCGTTGCTGCGGACACCTTCTGTCTGTGTTTGGCCTGGGAATCGGCCTGCTGTTGAGCCTCTTTAGCCGGGAGAGTCTGTGTTTTCACGATTGGCTCTCAGGCACACGCGTCGTGCGAGTGTGAGAAGATTGAGCCGCGAAACACACGAAAAGGATTTTGCCCCCAACGATGCTTCGTGTGTTTCGCGGCTCAATCTTCTCAAAAGCCGGACAGCTTTTGCGCCTCGGATTGCGGCAGGCCAATGATGAAGCGCACCTCGTCTCCCTCGAGCCGTAGCGAGCTGACTTCATTGTCATGAATGACCGAAAACCCTGTGGCGGTTTCATCCGACTTGCGCGCGTTGGGGAATCTCTGCTGAAACCACGCCTGCATGGATTGGAAGAACTTGTCCGCTTCATCGGCGTCATCCCAGACGGTGTCGACTAGGGCCGCACTTTTCCCGGCTTCATTTTCCAGGAGCAAAACCTGGTCGCCACCCCACCCGGCCGCGGATCTCCTGGCCCGCTCTTCCGAAAGGTGCTGACTCAGAAGAAGACTCAGCGAAAACTCACCCAATACATTCTTGTAGACAGCTTTCCAATTGCCCCCGAGCTTGGCCGCGACCTTTTCCGCATCTACCGGCTTCGGTTCGTCCCGCTTGCCATAATATTTTTCGGGATGAAGGATCTGTTCGGTGGAAGATGGGAGATCCGAATAAATTTTGTTGATCGAATCCCACGACGGATTCTGCGCCCAGATCTTCTGCAAAAACGAAGCGCCGTTTGCGTAGGGGAAGAAAAGAGTCTCCTGCAGAAAGTGAGGCGCGTTCTTAAAAACGGGGAACTCAGACTGCATAGCTTCCAGCATGGTGCGCATGGCGAAGGCGAGGTCCGGCAGCTGCGAAAAAGTCCTTTTGACCGGTTCGAGCTCGTAGTTGAGCATCACGACCGTCGCGTCCCCTTCCCAGAGCGCCTGGTGCGCCAACTCCCTGTCGTTGTTGTGCAGCTTGGCGTCTTCCTTGACCGTTTTGTTCAGATCAAAGTATTGATCCTGCAGGGCGTGATCCAGTTCGTGGACCATAGCCGGCTTCTGTTCGGCTACGGGGAGCCAGGACGCGATAAAAAAGGTCTTGCGATCCGTGTCGTAGAACCCCGAAATTTGTTCCGCATACAGTTGCAGGACAGACGCTTTGTAGTCGACGGAAGCGGGAATGAGTCCGAGAATGTGAAGGAGTTTCCCCTCCTCCTCGAGTTCGCCCGGGTCGTAACTTTCCTTGATTTGTTCGTTCAGATACTCTGTGATCTCGGCGCGGCTTTTGACGCCGCGGGAAATCGGGGTTTTGGGCGCAAGTCCTCGAAGGCGAGCCGTCACCTGAATCAGGTCATCGGCGGTCTTTAAGAGTTCGGAAGGATTGGTTTCCTGCACCAGGGCCAGGGCGCCGCCGCCCAAAGCCACGATCGCCGCCAGCCACAAAACCCATCGGATACGCATTCTGCTCTCCTGCTTCAAAGAATGCAGGATACAGGATGCAGGATGCAGGATACAACCGTTTCCCTGCCTGAGGGCATCCCTAAACGCGCAAACCCGAAACGTCCAGCTTGCATCCAACATCCTGCATCTTGTACAGTAGCGCATATGAATCCGCTGATCCCCTTGTGCGTTATGGGCGTTTTGGTTGGTGCCGTGGCCGTTTTGTTTATTCTCGCGTCCGTATACCTCGGACCGCGGAAACCGAACCCGGCCAAAGATTCCCCGTTTGAATGTGGTTTTCCCTCCGAAGGATACGACAAGGGCGTGATGCCGGTGCGTTTCTACATCATCGCGATGCTCTTCATCATCTTCGATGTGGAGTTGGCATTCTTGTTTCCATGGGCTGTGGTGTTTCGCTCCCTTGGACTGTACGGCTTTACGGAAATGCTTGTTTTCTTTGTCGTGGTGGGCGTTGGCTTCGTCTACGCATGGAAGATCGGCGCGCTCGAATGGGAATAGAAAACTCAGTGAACGAAGCTCCTGATTTCTGTCTCCGGCTTCTGCGGGAGAATTGCCCCGAAGCGGTTCTGGACACTCTGCTGCCCCAGGGAGATCCCACGGCGATGATTCGGCCGGAGTTTTTGTCAAAGGTCATCGAATTCCTGAAGAATGAACCGCGCCTGCTCTACAACGTCCTGATCGATATCACGGCCATCGACTACCCGGAGCGAAATCCGCGCTTTGATGTCGTCTATCAGCTTTTGTCGCTCCCCTTCAACAGGCGCTTGCGCCTGAAGGTTTCGGTGGGCGGCGCCGAACCGGTGGTGGATTCTCTGACCCCGTGGTGGGGATCCGCGAACTGGCTCGAGCGCGAGGTCTGGGACATGTTCGGGATCCGGTTTGCGGGCCATCCGGAGCTGAAGCGAATCCTTTTGTACGAAGAGTTCCAGGGACACCCGTTGCGTAAAGATTATCCCATTGACAAAAGACAGCCCCGGATTGGACCCAAAGTCTGAGGTGATCGTGGCCGAAACCGTAGAACTCACAATTGACGATCAGAAAATTCGAGTGCCGAAAGGGATGCTGGTCATTGAGGCAGCCCAATCGGTGGGAATTCGGGTCCCTCATTATTGTTATCACCCCGGGCTTTCGGTCGTGGGCAGCTGCCGGATGTGCCTGGTGGAAATTGAAAAGATCCCGAAACTGCAGCCTTCCTGTGCAACGCCTGTCGCGGAAGGGATGATTGTGCGCACGCACACGCCGGAAACCTTGAAAAACCGGCGCTCTGTCCTGGAATTTTTGCTTACCGACCATCCGCTGGACTGTCCTGTCTGCGACCAGGCCGGCGAGTGCGAGCTCCAGAACTACTACATGGAGCACGGCCTCTACGATTCACGTTTCGACGAGAACAAAACCAAGCGAAAGAAGGCCCGCCCGATCGGGCGTTACGTCATCCTGGATCAGGAGCGGTGCATTCTGTGTACGCGATGCGTACGCTTCACGCGCGAAATATCCAAAACCTCGGAACTGGGGGTCATTGACCGTGGTCATCGAAGCGAGATCGATGTGCTTCCGGGATTCGAGGTGTCGAATCCCTATTCCGGCAACCTGGTTGATGTCTGCCCTGTAGGCGCCCTAACCGACCGTGATTTCCGCTTCAAATGCCGTGTCTGGTTTTTGGGAAGCACCCCGTCGATCTGCCCGGGATGCAGCCGCGGCTGCAATATCGACATCCACTTCAATGAGCGCTTTAACCCGCGCTATCACGATCAGCGTGTTCACCGCCTGAAGCCCCGGTTCAACGAAGCCGTCAATGGGCACTGGATCTGCGATGAGGGCCGGTATTCCTACCACTCGATCGATGCGCCCAACCGCCTGAGGAATCCCCTGATGAGGCGGGGAGAAGGGTATGTCGAGGTCCCCTGGCAGGAGGCGATCGGGGAAGTTGCAAAATCCATCAAGCAGGTTCTGGCAAAGCACGGACCGGCGGGCATCGCCCTGCTGATTTCGCCCAAGTCGAGCAACGAGGAGTTGTTCCTGGTTCGCCAACTTTTCAAGGATCAGCTGCGGGTCGAGAACATCGAAAGTAAAGTGCCGGAAAATAGGCCGGTCTACTCCGATGATTTCCTGATCACGGCCGATAAAAACCCGAACGCACGCGGAGCGGTCGCGCTTTTCCCGGCCGGCCCTGATCCAGAGGAACTGCTGCGGGCGTGTGCGGGGGGGAAAATCCATTTCCTCCATATTTTCCAGCACGATTTAACCCGTGGATACGACCTGGGGCGCGTTCGTGAAGCCCTGGGCAAAGTGGATTGCGTTGTCTTCCAGGGTTCATGGGAACAGCCCACGGCAAGCCTGGCACACATTCAGCTTCCTTCGGCCGTTTATGCCGAGAAAGAGGGCACCTTCACCAACATTCAGGGGCGTGTGCAGCGGTTCCAGGCCGCGGTCCCTCCCATCGGGCAGTCCCTTCCCGACCTCGAAATCCTGGCCCTTCTGGCGGGGGAGCTTGGGATTCGCGGAATCGGCGCCTCTGCGGAAGAAAACTTCGCGGAAATCGGGAAATCGGTTGAGGCTTTTGCCGGGATGACCTGGCAGACCGTGGGGAAAACCGGGCAGTTATTGAAATAGATAAGGTGCGGAGGGATTCGGGGGCCAGTCCCCCGGAGGCAACATCTGACGGGCATAGGGAATAATATGTGGCTTGACGTTTTGATCGTATTGGTGAAGGCGCTGTTTTTCCTGACCTGTGTCCTGACCCTGACTTCGCTGTTGACCTGGATGGAGCGGAAACAGTCCGCCGTCATGCAGGACCGGCTCGGCGCCAACCGTGCGCCAATCCTGGGGATTCGGGCTTTCGGGCTGCCTCACATTCTTTCCGACGCGCTGAAGATGTTCTTCAAGGAAGACTATGTGCCGCCCGGAGGCGACAAGCTGCTGCACACGGCCGCGCCCATGGCCGCGCTCTTTTTCGCGCTCATGAGTTTTGCGGCGATCCCGTTCGGAGATGCCATCGAGGTCGCGGGGCGAAGGATTGATCTGCTCGTGCTTCCCCTGAATGTCGGGCTGCTGTTCGTCTTCGCCATGATGTCGCTCGGCATCTACGGCACGTTCCTCGCCGGCTTTTCCTCAAACAACAAGTTCGCATTCCTGGGCGGACTGCGCGCCTCCAGTCAGATGATCAGCTACGAGATAACGATGGGCGCCACGCTGGTCGGGATCCTCATGATTTTTGGCACCTTGGATCTCGGCCAACTGACCCGGGCGCAGGGCGGCCTTCTCTGGGGCTGGTTGCCGAAATGGGGCATTTTTTTTCAGCCGCTGGGATTTCTTCTCTTCGTCACCGCGGGAATGGCGGAGACGAAGCGCATTCCCTTCGACCTGCCTGAAGGGGAATCCGAGATCATCGGCTACTTCCTCGAATACAGCAGCATGAAGTTCGGCGCATTCTTCATGGCGGATTTCGTGGAGACGATTCTGATTGCCGCGCTGATTGCTACCCTGTTTTTCGGGGGTTGGCAGATTCCGTATCTGCAGTCGAATGGCTTCCACCTGCCGTGGGGCTCTGTTCACGTCTTGCCCCATCTGCTCGTGACGCTGCTCCAGATTGCGGCTTTCGCCTTCAAAGTGTTCTTCTTCTGCTGGTTCCTGCTGCTGATCCGGTGGACGCTGCCTCGTTTCCGTTACGATCAGCTCATGCGCCTCGGGTGGAAGTACCTGCTGCCCATCTCCGTCCTGAACATATTTGTTACCGCTCTCCTGCTGCTGATATTCAGACGCTGACCTGCCGCCCAGCGATCCTTTGGGCAGCGCCCTTCGTTCCGGGATGGGGCCGGCGTCTTTCAGCGTTTCATCATCGATTGGATGGCGCTGCGCAGGGCATGGGTATCTTGGGCGTACGGGTCTTGGGCGTCCGTCTGCCCCGGGAACATGGGGGCTCCGAAATCGATCCTGACCTTATGCGCCCGAATTCGTGAGCTGTCCCGCGCCCAAACCTGGTGCGTTCCCTGGATGGCCACAGGCACAATCGGCACGGAAAGCTCTCTCGAAAGGATTACCGCTCCTTTTTTGAATTCCTGCAGACTCTCGTCGAAGGACCTTCCCCCTTCAGGGAAAATACACAGGACATGCCCGGCCCTCAGGCCATAGGCCCCAGCCTTCATGGCGCGCAGCAGGTGAACGTCGGGATCGACCGGAACGATGTTCGTCAGACGGGCCACAAGTTTCATGAGGCGGCTGTCGAACATTACGCTGTAGCCGACAAAAAACATTTTGCGGAAAACGCGGAAGGGAAGCGTGGCCGCGAGGACGAAAGGGTCCAGGTAACTCTGGTGGTTGGGACAGATCAGGTAAGCTCCGTTGGCGGGCAGCTGGTCCAATCCCCGCGTTTCAAGCCCGAGGAGAGTCCGGAAGAGAAGGCAATAAAACAGCCGGAGCAGGATATACTTGCAAACGGTGACCGGCGTGCCGGACAGGCGAAACGGCACAGCCTCTTGCTGGCCGATGGACTCCTCCGAAAGAATTTTCTTCCAGCTCTGGCGTTCCTGTGTGCCCGTAGGCGTCACCACTCCGGCCTGCTGTTCCAGGTGAAGGACAAGATCGCGCACGGTGAGAATGTCAGAGCCGAAGCCATCCGGCAGTTGCAGGTTCAGCGCCTGTTCAAGGCTGGCGAGAAGCTCGACCCGCTCCATCGAATCGAAGCCCAAGTCCAGCTCCAGATTCATATTTGCCTCGATCGGCATGTCCCGGCGGTATCGGCCCCGGAGGCAGTCGACCACCTCCTGTCCGACGGCGGACTGAAGCAGAGCCAGGTCTTCCTGCCCGGATTCCGCCGGTGCCGGCGTATCCTCCGAAGGCCGCAGCTGCCCGCTTTCGACCAGTTTCTTGAGTTCAAGCCTTTTGACCTTGCGTGTCGTGGTCCGCAGGAGCGGCTCGCTCTGCACCTGGTAGCTCATGAGGCGCTTGTATTGGGGGAGTTGGTTCGAGAGGCCGGCAATCTGGTCGCGGAGCGCTTCCCGCGCGTTGACAATCTTCTTGGACTTCAGGTATTCGAAGTTCGGCACCACGACGGCGTGCAGCCGCTCTCCTCTTTCCTGGAGGCTACAGACTCCTATGACGGCGATTTCCTGAATGTACGGGGACTGGGCATAATGAACTTCCAGTTCGTCCGGGTAAATGTTTTTCCCGTTGGGCAGGACGATGACTTCTTTTTTCCGTCCCGTGACGAAGAGGTTTCCTTTGGCATCCATCCGGCCGAGATCTCCCGAGCAAAACCATCCATCCTTGTTGGCCTCCTCGGTGGCGCCGGGATTTTTATAATATCCTTTCATCACCATCGGTCCCCGGATCAGGATCTCCCCGGTTCCCGTTTCGTCAGGCGATAGGATTTTGATCTCCGCACCCGGAAGCGGGGGGCCGACGGAACCCACCACGTTTTGCTCGACTCTGGTAACCGTGCAGGCGCCGGTCGTCTCTGTGAGCCCATAGCCCTGGAGTATGGTGAACCCCATGTCATGAAAATCCTGTGCAACCTTCGGATCAAAGGAAGAGCCGCCGCTGACAAACAGGCGGAGGTTGGGACCGAAGCTCCGGTGCACTTTTGAAAACAGGATCCTCCCCAGGTTCAATCTCAGGAAACGCAGGCTGAAGCGGTTCAGCCGAAGCATTGCCCGATAAAGCTTGCGAACCCGGGGCGGCCGTTTCGAGAGTTCCTCTTCGATCCGGTCGTGAAACAGATAAAAGAACTGCGGCACGGTCGCCAGGATGGTGATGCAAGCCTCCTCCAGCGCCTGGAGGATCTCCGAGCGCTTCAGCGTATCGGCGAACACCACTTGCGCTCCGATGTAAAGAGGCACGAGGACATTGATGATGGAGGCCAGGACATGTTGAAGGGGCAGCAGACAGAGCAGCGCATCATTCTCGTCGGCGTCAATCGCGCCGAAAATGCTCTGAAGCTCGCCGACGATATTCGATTGCGTCAGCATCACCCCTTTCGGCGTGCCTGTCGTTCCCGATGTGTAGATGATGGTGACCAGATCCGAAGGCTGGCTCTCCGGGAGCGCCGGCGGCCTGGCGAGCCCGGTGGCCCAGGCGATCAGGCCGGCAAGCTCCGCGCGTGCGTCACGGTCACCTGCGACGGGATCGAAGGAGATGATGCGCCGGGGCGGACGGGAGTCTTTAACCGCGGCCTGAAGCTTTGATAAGTGCAGCCCGCTGACGAAGATCACACCCGCTTCCGCGTCATCCAGCAGACGGCGCCACTCGGCGGGAGAGATTTGCGTGTCCAGAGGGACGGCGACCATGCCCGAGAGGTAAATGCCGAGATACGCCACGACCCATTCCGGGCGGTTCTCGGAAAGGATGGCCACGCGGCTGCCGTGTTTCAGGTCCAAAGCGAGCAGGCCCGTTGCGACAGAATTGGCCTGGCGGTAGGCCTCATGATAGGGGACGGTGGGGTACCCGTCGGGAGTCTTCAGACGGAAGGCGACTCGATCCGGGAAACGCCGGACGATCTTTTCGAATTGTTCATTGAAAGTTCTCGGGACTTTTGGCGTGACCAAGAGTGAAGGCCTTTGAGACGTGGGGTCTTGGCGTCTTTGAGTTAAACCCGAAGGCTCGAAGAGTCCGAGCCTCCAAGGAATTATTCATCCAGTTCTTTCATTTCCTTCTCGATCACGGACGTGTAGCGAGAGTCCGGCGAAAGGGCCGTGGCCGGAGCCGTGGCCGGGGCTCGCAGTTTCTTGAGCAACAGGACCAAGATCCACGCTCCCAGCGGCAGCGCCGCCCAAGGCAGCACATAGACGAGCGCATTGAACCCTTTGGCGCGCGGGGTGACCAAAATTCTTTCCCCGTATCGAGCGACATAGATGTCCAGGATCTCATCGCGGCTCTTGCCTGCCGCCACCATGCTGCTCACCTCGTTCCGGATCTGTTGCGCGATTTCGGAATCGTGCTGTGAAACGGGCTGAGACCAACAGCAGGGCGCGATCAGGTGATCTTCGATTTCACGGGCCGCATCCGAGGCCTGCTTCGCCCCGGCAGCGAACGCCATCAGAGTGCAAAAAAGAACCCCTGTCGTCACACCCGTGAAAAACCTGGAGATGGATAATGGCTTCATGATACAGCTACTCCTTTTTAGTGAAGCGCCACTTGCAGTAGCCTTCCCCCACTGGATCGGGAGGGCAGGCGAGGCACGCGGTTTCGATGGCCGGATCGATGGCCCGCGCAAACCCCGGGAATCCTATGGCCGAGACTTGCTTGCAGGGGAAATCCCGAAGTCCCTTGCGGCGGCGAGCATGCTGAGCGCGGCACTCGATCATCCTCAATTCCAGAACGCTTTTCCCGGTCCAGAGGACTTCCTGCCTGTTTGCCAGCGAATACATGCGCAGGTTCAGAGCCTGCTCCAGCGCGGGAAGGCCGCCGTGATCGGGAATCCCGAAGGCTGTCTTGATTCGGTCGGCCTCGATGGGAGCGAATCGTTGCCAGGAAGCGGCATCCAGCATCATCGCGGTTTCCAGCCCGTATTTCTCTTCGGCCGCCAGAAACCAGCAGCCGTCGTGGGCCGCCCAGTTCTTGGCGTAGATCTCCAGGAGTTTCAACAGGTCTTCGCGCGGCAGTTCGGAGATTTCCTGCATTTGCACCTCACTGTTCAGGAGTTTACCCCGAACAGGCAAAGACTCAAAGACACAAACAGCCCAGCCGTTCACGGGTATAATGCTGTCATTGACGGCCGGACGCAATGAAAAGGAAACCTGGAGCTCGTGAGCTTGAACTCGGGGCGGCCTCGGCTGCTCCCCCCAAGGCCGCGGCACTGCCGGCGCCTGCCGGTGAGGCCATGGCGATGCTCGTCCGCCGGGGATTCCGGCCGGAAAAAACGGCCGGCGATATCCCGTTTCCGCGGCAACTCGATTCGCAGGTCGAGGAGAAGCTTTCCCTTTGGCTGGGTCATTATGCGTTCCGCCTGTTTCTGCGCGGAGCGATACAGAAACCGGAGGGCTTCCTGCCCGCTCAAACAACGCGCTACCTTACGCAGGACCAATCGAAGGGTTACGCCGAGGTTTTGGTGGAGCTCGGGCTGGCGGAGAAAATGGCTCGCGGCCGATACCGGCTGATCTGGGCTGCGAGGAGTTTCGGCGCAACCCTCGAGTGGTATGTCGGGCGAGAGCTTGTGCGGCGCTTCGGGTTCGACGTGGCGACAGGAGTGAAGGTGCATGTATCCGGGGTGGGAGGCGATCTGGACGTGGTCGCGGCTGCGGAAGGGAAACTCATCTACCTCGAATTGAAGTCCTCCCCTCCGCGGAATCTGGCGGCAAACGAGATTGCGGCGTTTTGCGACCGGCTGGCGTTTCTCGGCTCCGACCTGTCGTTGTTTGTGGTCGATACGGCCCTTCGGCTTTCAGACAAGATTGTGCCCATGTTCATGGACGAGTTTGCGCGACGCGGTTTCGAATGTCCGGCAGGGAAGCGGATCGAGGGGCAGATCTGGGCGTTGACGCCGAGAGTCTATCTTGTGAACGGCAGCCGGGACCTGATGCGCAACATCGGGAAGGCGATTGCTGCCGGTTTGAGCGCCCTTTCCCCGTGCAGTTTTTGAGGGTTTGAGTAAACTTGGAGTCTCGAAGGCTCCGAGACGGGAAGAAATGAAGAGGAGCGGCGATGACTGCGATCTGATCAGCGCCGAGGACGGCAGCCTGTATTTTCTTCTCGGAGACGTTTCGGGCAAGGGGGTCGCGGCATCCATGCTGATGTCCCATCTGCAGGCCTCCCACTTGTCCGGATGCTGGAGCGAGCCAGCCGGCTGTTTTGCGAGAGCACTCTCTCGAGCCACCATGCGACGCTGGTCGCCTTGCTCCGCTCGTCAGACGGGTGGTCGAGGCACGGGCGATTGAGGCCACGGGTCTGCCGCTCGGGATGTTTTGCCGTGAGGAATTTTCCGTTTACCGAACACAGCTGGCTAAAGGGGATGGCCTGATTCTGTTTACCGATGGGCTTAGCGAAGCGCAGGCTCGGGCTGGGAACGAATTCGGCGTGCAGCCGCTCGTTGAGATTTTGCGGGCCAAGGACTCGCTGACGGCCGAAGCTCCGGTGCTTGCTTGCGTTTCGAAGGCACTGGTTTTTCGCGCCGGCTCCCCGCCAAAAGACGATCTGACGTTGATGGCCATCGAGCGTTTCGAGTAACCGTGTGTCATGCCCTTCTGGAATGCCGGAAGAATCTTTCGGAGGTATTGGATTTTTGGGGCGGTGCCGGTCCTCCCAATCCTATTTGCCATGACCCCGCACAGGCTCGAGCGCATGTTCGTCTATTACCCGTCCCGGCAGCTCACTGAAGATCCCGGCGTTCTCGGACTCGCTTATTCGGATGTCAATCTCGTTGCGGAAGACGGGGTCAAACTGCACGGCTGGTTCATCCCCTGCGAAGGGGCGCGCATCACGCTGATGATTTTCCATGGGAATGCGGGCAACATGGGACAGCGCCTTGGGTGGATCGAACGGCTTCACGACCTGGGCCTTCACGTCTTCATCTTTGATTACCGCGGTTTCGGCAGGAGTGAGGGCGATCCCTTCGAGGAGGGCCTGTATCGGGATGCCCGCGCTGCGTACCACTGGTGGGTCGGCGAAAGGCAGCCCAAAGGGGAAAAGCTGGTTCTGATCGGCGAGTCTCTAGGAGGGGCGGTTGCGGTGCACCTTGCTGCCGGAACCTCTCCGGCCGGGCTTATTCTCCAGTCGACCTTCACTTCGGCAAAGGACATGGCAAAAACCATGTTTCCGGTGGGGCGGCTGTTTCCGCTGGCCGGGGTGCGATACAACTCCGAAAAAGACATTGCGAAGGTCGTCTGTCCCAAGATCATCATCCATGGAATCCGCGATGAGATCGTGCCTTTCCAAATGGGGAAGACCCTGTACGAAGCCGCGCCGCCTCCCAAATCGTTCTACGCTGTTCCCGAAGCCGGACACAATGACCTGGTGTTGACGGCCGGAGCCGAATACAGCCGGCAATTGAAATTATTTCTATCCGGCCTTGCGCCCGCGGGGCGCCTTGGTTTCTATTGAGCTGCAGAGATCTTTATGGTGCCGGCGGAAGGCAGCATGGATTCCGGGTTTGCCGGGGCCTTGATTTTGAACACTACCGTCAGGACGATGATCAGGCATGCCGCAACCACATACATTTTCCGGTACCCGGCCACGTCCGATATCCAGCCGAAAAGCGGCGACCCCAATCCCATTCCAACGTCGAAGAGCGACAGATAAAGCCCAAGCGCAAGGCCTTTGTTCTCGCGCCCGATAAAGTCGATGACATAGGTGCTGAGTGCCGGAAAGATGAATCCTTGCCCCAGACCGGCAACAAAACCGCACATGACAAATGCCCAGTAGGAATGGACCCCGGCAATCCACAAGAGGTTCAGACCCATCAGGAATGCCGTAGGGATGATGACGCGCTTGCGCCCGTATTGATCCGAAATGCTGCCCAGCCCGAGACGCGTGATAATCGCGGCTGCTGAGAATGCCACAAAAAAGGGCCCCACCCGGCCAAATCCCGCGCTGGCCGCGAAAAGGGCAATGAAGTTGAGAACGGTGCCCCGGACAGCTCCGTGAACGATGGGCATCGACGCGATGATGAGCAAAATCATGAAGGGGCGACCGGCAAGGCCCGAGGCCGGCGGGACCTTGGGCGCGGCTTCGAGCCGGGGCACAGCCTTGACTGCAGCAATGCAAACAAAAGCCGCTGCAAGCATGATCAGGCTCGTGTGGAATACCGCGT
>Ga0326728_10010794_pt1 | contig 21196 bp, 17 predicted proteins | sample MB3enrmetagenome_FD_207602 | JGI IMG/M metagenome (GOLD analysis project Ga0326728, IMG submission 207602) | Lab enriched peat soil microbial communities from McLean, Ithaca, NY, United States - MB31MN | ecosystem: Environmental > Terrestrial > Soil > Wetlands > Peat | place: USA: New York... | reverse complement strand
AGTGTTCGGATACAATGTTACGCCCGCAGTGGTGACTGTTAATGAAGCGATATCTGCATACTCCGGCAGTACTACTACGGATCAGCAGTATGGAGAAAACTGGATGCTTCAGGATTTCCCTGTTGCTGTAAGTAATATAGCGATGCCGTATATGAATTGGAGAGTTAATGTGACTTCAACAACCACCATCTATTTTAAGGTAGACGCTACCGCTACCATCGGTTCAACGGCGGGGCGGTTATCAGCCCGGCGCGTTCGTTGATACTGGCGAGATAATTTGCCTTTGCGCTTCCAATTTCGCTATACTTATATATATTCCGCCGGAAAGCCCGGCGGCGCTGGCTTTAATTTGCGGGTTTTCGCGCGATTCGCGAAAATAACCCGGTATGCCGAGGTAGCTCAACGGTAGAGCAATCGCTTCGTAAGCGATAGGTTGTGGGTTCGATACCCATCCTCGGCTTTGATTTTTATAAGAAATGGCGAACGCAAAAACTAATACGACGGCGAGACCGGCCGTTTTGCCCGCGGTCGATTATGCAAGAAACGCCATACACTGGCTTCTGCCGGTGCTGTATGTCTTGATATCCACCGCTTTTTATCTGCGCACCTACGATTCGGCGCAGGTAAAAATCACGCTGTTGCAGATGGGCGGGCTTTCGCTGGTGACGATGTGGATGTGCCTGCTGCTGATGGAAGGCCGCAAGGCCATACACAAGCAGGACCTTGTTTTCCTCGCGCCCTTCCTGCTGTACGCCGTTTATATAATAATCTCTTTCCTTAATGCTCCCTACAAATGGCTGTCCACGGACGATTTTGTGCGCTACCTCAGTTATATGGGCGTGTCGCTTATCGTCATCTCGGAATTCGACGAGGCCGCGCGGCGGCGCTTCACGAAGATTTTCATAGCCGGGGCGATAATCACGGTGGCCTACGGCATATTGCAGATAGTGGATTTCCATTTCTGTTCGCATGACCCGTCCGGGCTGGCGCTGGATCCGTTTTTGTGGCGCGCCGCTTTCGGGCCTCGCGTGTTTTCCACCTACGGCAATCCCAACTTCTTCGCCGATTTCGTCCTTATAATGTTCTTTATCTTCATTTCGCAATACCTTAAAACACGCTCGTTCTGGTATCTGCCGGTCATTGCTGCCGATCTGTTGTGCCTCTACTGTACGGACACCAAGGGCGCCTGGATGGGCTTTGCGATAGGCTTCGTGATTTTCGTGGCGATATATTCGGTTTTTTTCCTGCGCGAATATTACGAACGCTACAGGACGCAGATAAACGCAATAGCGCTTACCGTTCTTGTATCGGTTACGCTCGGCGTGGGCATAGCGGCAAAGCACCGCTTCAATTCCGTAAGTTTCCGCGTGTTCACCTGGCTGTCCACCTGGGAGATGATAGAGACGCGGCCGCTGACCGGCACTGGAGTAGGCTCCTTCAAGGTCATCTATCCGGCCTTCCGCCGTCCGCAGATTTTCCATATAGAAGGAAAGCACAACACCGAAACGGACCACGCGGAGGATGAATATCTGGAACAGTGGTTCGACAACGGCATGATAGGCTTCGGCCTTTTCCTGTGGATAGTTATTTTCACCGTTACCACGGGACTGCGCGGGCTGCGTTCGCAAACTGCGGATTTGGCTGCTACCGGCATGCGCGCGCCGCCGCAGGCTTATGATCTGCTCGGTTATCTCACCGCGTTCACCGCAATGATGAGCCATAACTTTTTCGACGTAAGCATGCGTTTCGTGTCGTCCGGGATTTATCTGGGGCTGCTGCCGGGACTTGTCATAGTATTCTCGCGCGGCTATGCGCTCTACGAGCTGCGCAGCGCGTCCGCCGTCCCCGCCGCGGAAGATGAAAACCGCAACGGACCGTTCTGGCTGTGGCTGCCGCGCCTTGCCGCTATGGGCGGGCTGGTGTGGCTGTTCTGGCGCTTCTGCCAGCAGTTCGACGAACTGCAAGGCAATCTGGACGAACGCATGGTGCAGGGCGATTATCTGCAATGGCATATCGCCTGGGTTGTGTTCATCGCGCTGGCGGGCTGGGTCACCTGGAAATTCGTAAACATAGTCTGGAAATCACGCAGCTTTGCCGCCATACTTTTGGTGCTGGCGATGCTGTATCCGATGAACCTTTTCTGGGGATTCTTCCGCGCCAACGTCTATCACAATATGGCTATTTTCTTCTCCAAGAACAAGGACTGGGACAACGCTCTCGAGTATTACGATAAAACGTCGCAATACGATCCCTCTTTTGTGATGGCGTATTATTTCAGGGGCAACGTGTTCAAGGACCGCTTCGACGAGACTCCTCAGTATAACGAGCACTGGGGCGACAAAGGAAACGTTTACCGCACCGATTACGAGCGCGCGCTGGACGACTACGCCAAGCTGCGCAAACTGGCCCCCAATTACGTGCAGACCTATTACCAGATGGGCGAACTCTATATGAAGCGCGCCGACGAGCTTACAGGCAAAAACAAACCGGCCGAGGCCGCCGCCATGCTGGACAAAGCCATGTACTGCATGGATCTTTATCATAATCTGGACCCCGTTTTCCCTTACGTCTACTACCACCGCGCGCGCATTTACGAGGTGCGCGGCCAGATAGACAAGGCGCGCCAGGAGTACGAGGACAATATCAACGCCCCGTTCTGCCATGAAAAAGGCCATATGCACGAAAGCGCGGAGGCCTATATCTATCTGGGTATGTTTGAAATGCGCCAGAATCGCCTGGAACAGGCCGAAGCGGCCTTCCGCCGCGCCACCGAAGTCGAGCCCGGCAACCCTGCGGCCAAGACCGATTTGCAGGCCGTTGCCAGCATGCGCCATAACAAAGGCGCGCATGTGCAGGCGCAGCCTATGCCGGCCGTGACCGCACCAGTGCAGTAGCTGCGTCCTATGGCTAAACAGTCTGCCGTTCCGGCTCAAGCAAAGAATCCATTCGGGCTGCAGGGATTGTTGTACGGCCTGACGCTGTTTTTGTGCCCGCTGCTGTTTTTCACCGACCTTACACGCAATCCGTACTACACGCAGATAACGCTGCTCAATATTTTTATATGCCTGCTCGCGGGGCTTAAGCTTCTGGAAGGCTGGCGCGAAGGCCGCTGGTTTTACGACCGCGGCGCGGCCGATTTGCCGTGGGCGCTGTGGCTGGCGGTCTGCCTGCTGAGCTGCGCGCATTCCTATTTCACTCACGGCGATTTTTTCCGCCCCGCGATACTCAGCGAATCGTGCCGCGTCTGGCTGTTCACCGTCGTCAACTGCTTTTTCGTCTACTGGCTGGGAAAAACGCTGAGGCTGTCTCAAAAACCGTTTTCGCGCGCGCTTTGGCCCGCCATACTGCTTATACTGTGGGGGCTTTTGTGGGCGCTTTATCCCGATCTGCGCTCGCAGGTTTCCAACTCCGATCCGTCCGCTCTCGCCCATATTTTCGATCCGTACGGCACCTGCGTGTGGCTGCTGGGCGTGGCGCTGGTGTATTTTGCAGCGCGCGAGGGCAGTTTTGACGCGTTGTTGAATGTCGCTTTCGCGGGGGGGGCGGTAGCTTCGGCATACGGAATATTGCAGACTTTCGGCTGCGAGTGGATATGGTCTAAAATGCTCAATCCGTACGGCGCGCGAGCCGTCTCCACTTTCGGCAATCCCAACTTTCTTTCCTCCTATCTCGTCATGCTTTTGCCTTTCGCGTGGATTTACTATGTGCGCCAGACCTCTTTCGCGCGACGGCTTTATTACGGGCTGCTGTTTCTGGCGTACTGCGCCTCGCTGCTGGCCAGCATGACGCGTTCGTCATGGTTGGGGGCCATGGTCGCGATGGGATTTCTGCTGCTGCTCCGGGAGGAGCGCAGGCTTGCGCTCGCCGCCAAAAAGGCCGTTTTGTTCGCGCTCGTGCCGGCGGTGCTGATGGTATTTTTGTGGCCGTCCGGCGATGTTGGAAGCTATCGTCCCACCGTGCTTTCTCGCGTGGCGGAACTGTCGCAGATGAAGTCGGCCGTGGCCGGATTGCCGTCCACTTCCGAGCAGGATTACAGCCCCTGGCACCAGCGCGTGCTGATATGGGAAACCTGCATAAACATGGGGCTTGAAAACCCGCTTATCGGCAAGGGCTGGGGGCTTTTGGAACTGTTCTATCCGTTCTATCAGGGGCCTATGCTGCTGGAACATCAGGCCGCGCGCGCGCTGCGCACCCACGCCAACAACGCGCACAACGAAATAGTCGAGCTTTTCTGCCAGACCGGCATAATCGGTCTTGGGCTTTTTATATGGCTTATGGCGGCGCTGTTTTTCCAGTTCTTCAAATCCCGCGACGGGAGCGACGCCTCCGCAATCGCGGCTGCCTGCGCGGCCGCGCTGGCCGGCATGCTGGCCGACAATCTGCTAAACGTCTCGCTGCATTTCGCGGTGCCTGCCTATCTTTTCTGGCTGCTGGCCGGTTTGCTCGCCGGTATTTGCGCGGGAGCCGCTGCGCGCGAGCCGCTGGAATTCGGTTCGCCCGGTCTTGCAAAAGTTCTTGTCTCGCTGGGGCTGGCCGGGCTGCTGGCGGTAAGCTGGATATGGTTCTGCCAGTGGCAGCGGGAAAGACTTTATTTCGCCGGATTCAAGCTGACCCATTCCGGCGATCCCGCCGACGCGCAGAAATATCTGGAAGACGCCTATTCCGCGTTCGGCCACGAGGTAAACACCAATTACGAACTGGCGTCGGCGTACCTCCAGCAGGGCAATGTGGACAAGGCGCTGTGGGCTTACGGCGAGTCCATGAAAGCCAACGCAGGCTACGACGAGATATATTTCAATATGGCGGCCGTGCTGTTTAAAAAGGCGGGCCGTCCGGAGAAAGCATTCGATTATATCGTGAGTTCTATCTGGATTAATCCGCTCAACGTGCCCAGTTTCGATTTGATGGCCGACATAGCGCGCACCGTCGGCGGCGCTTATCCGTCACGGGCGGCGCAGGTCATGATTGCCAATCTGCCGGTATATTATCTGAACCAGAACTATCTCAACACGCTGGCCTATTTCGTTTCGATGTCCGGCGACCAGAAACAGTCACGCGTTTATTTCAGCCGCGCGCTGGCGCTGGATCCGCTCAATCTTATGGTGGAGGCCAATCTGCGCCGCGCGGATGCGGCGCTTAAAATCGCAGTGGACCCCGACCTGGACGACGCGCTGGCCGTGCGCGCAATGGAGGGACGTCTTACCGCCGGAGACCGCTCCGATGCCCTTCTCCTGCAGATCCAGCGCTACTGCGCCTCGCACCCTGAACAGGATTATGCCGCAGTCATGCTGGCGCGCCTGCTTATAATGCGCGGCGACAAGCCCGGCGCGATGCGCATAATAGACGGCATCCGCGCCGCCCATCCTGACAGCCCCGCCGTAAAAATAGCGCTGGCCGGTATTGACGCGGAGAACGGCAATGCCGACGCCGCGCGCGACAGGCTGCGCGAAGTGCTCTCCTACAACCCCGCCGACGAGCATGCCAAGCGTTTGCTGGACATGCTTAACGCACAGAAGCCATAAAATCGTCCTGCTGTCCGTTTTTTGTACATTTCTCTGGCAAATACACATAAAATTTGTATACTGTTCTATATATTTATGCGTATTGCTAAAGGCATACATTGTTTTTCAATCATGGCTGCGCTGCTGTTTGCGGTTGCGGTCCCATCCGTTTTTTCGTCGGACAGTGCCTCTCCGACCAATCACTCGCTTGAGCAGGGCGTGCGTCTTTACAGGGTCGGGAAATATCATGATGCTATGGATTCGTTCATGGATGTGCTGGTTAACGGCACTCCCTCCGAGCGTTCCATAGCCAACGATTACATCAACAAGATAAACCAGAAGACCGACGCCGAGGATTCCGGCATTTCGGTGGACGAATACACGTCCTCCAAAGACAAATCCGATGCGGAAAAATACGCGGAGTCCCAGTCGCAGGATCAAGCCACGGCGCAGCCCGCCCAGCAACCCGCAGCTCCGGCGACCTCCAAGGCTTCCAAAGCTTCCGTCAAGCAGACCGTTGCGGCGCCTGCCGCCGAAACGGAAACGCCGGCGGAGGATGACACTCCGCCCGCCCGTCCGGTCGCCAAGCATCCCTCCAAAGCGCAGTCCAAACCGAAGGCTGTCGAGCCCGAGCAGGAAACGCAGCAGCAGTCCCAGGCCGAGGACTCGGCCGCGCCGGAAGAGGAAGCGGCGGTTGCGCCGCAGCAAAACGACGCCGAGCGCAAGGCCGTCATGGCAAGGCAGATAGAGCAGAAGATAAAGGCTATGCGTTCCTCGCTGCTGGCCTCCCTGGCCTCCACGAAGGGGATAAAAATTTTCAAGGACGGCGACAATCCGACCGCCATCAACATAGATCCTGACGTTATTTTTTCCGACAAGGTCACCTTCCGCCCGAACGTGGACAACCTGCTAAACACGCTGGCCGGGCTGATATTCGTCACCGGTACCAAGGCCTCTTTTATTGTCACTCCGCCCGGATTTGCGACCGGGGATTCGCAGGTGCTGGACCTGCGCCGCGCGATGGCGCTGCATTCCTTCTTCATACAGCGCGGGGTTTCCATGGCCAAGCTCTCCGTAAATCTCGGCGCTTCGGCGGACGATGAGCTGGCCAGCAAATACAGGGAGCTGACCGGCATCGGCCTGATTTTCGATTACGACCGCGAACCGGCGCTGAAACAGAATCTGGATCAGGACTCCAAGCCGGAAGTTACCCTCGGCGTTTTCCCGGCTTCTTTCGACCCCGCCAGGGGGCAGGGCGCGATAATAGATTTCTCCATTGTGGAAACCAGCGCCAAAGTCGAGTCGTGGCGCGTGCAGATTTTCCGCTATGGCGCCGACAAGGAACTCACCTTGGTGCGCGATACGAAGGGCGATGCCGCCGCCTATCACCAGATTTTCTGGAACGGGCGCAAAGGATTTTTCGGCGATCCGATGCCTTACGGCAAATACCTGTGCGTGCTTTCGGCGCGCGATTCATCGCTGCGCGACGTGGTGCTGCGCAGGACCGTAACTCTGTCGGCGGATAATTCCGCAAAAATATCCTCCGAGGGATTTTCGTCTGTAACCATAGGCGGCAGGAAAGGGGCCGCCAAGCCCGAAGCCGAAACCGACGATTCCTCGTCCGCCGCCTCGCCGGCCGGGAAGGGCGCGGCCTCGAAAACTTATGCGATGGCGTTCAGAAAGGGATACGTAATTTTTGCGGCCGGCGGGAAGGAATCGCTGGAAAAGCTTGCCGCCGCGCTGGGTGCGGATCAGGACGCCAAGGCCACGATAACCGGCTACGCCAACTCATCCGAAAAAGATGCCGAGGCGCTGGCAAAGAAGCGCGCGGCTGCGGTAGTTTACATACTGAGCAGCTCTCATAGCATAGACAAGTCGCGCCTTACGACCGCGGTCAAGGTCGGCAAGAAAACAAAACCGTTCGTAGTTGCGGTGCTGGGGGAATAATGCCTTTGTTCGAGATGGGGAAAGCTAAACTTAAAAATTGTCTCGGCATTTACATAACCATAGAGAGCATAAGCGTGGTGGAAGTGCGCCTGGAAGGCGACGCCGTCAAGGTGGACCGTTACGTGAAGATTCCCTTGCCGGAACCCAAGAAAGAAGGCGAATCGGCGCGCGCCGCCGCTATGAACGCGGATTTTTTTACCACCGAGACCAACTGGCTCCCCTATCTCGACAAGGCGATGAAGCAGATAAAGTGGGAGACGAACAAGGTGGTCATAACGCTCTCTCCCCAGTTCGCGGTATTCCGTCATTTCCTGATGCCGGCGATAGAACGCCGCTTCTGGAAGCAGTCAATACCGATAGAAGCCAAAAAATATGTTCCGTTCCCGTTTGAAACCTCGACCTACGATTTTCAGGTTTACCAGTACGAAAATCCCGACGTCAAAAACAAGATAGGCGTGCTGTTCTCGCTGACAAACACCAAAATAAGCGAGGCGATTACCGCAGGCGTTACCAAAATCGGGCTGGTGCCGCAGAGTATAGAAGTCTCGGCCAATTCGATAGACCGCGTGCTGGGCCACGTGACAGGCGGGCGCTCCGGCGCAAAGATTTACACGCATTTCGATACCAGCACGGCCTACATGCTTCTTTCCAATAACGGCGTGCCGCTTTTGTTCCGCGAGGTCAATTTCGGAGACGCTCAGTCCACCGAGCGCCGCCGCCTTGACGCCAAGGGTTCGATAGAATTTGTAAACAAGCAGCTTGGCACGCAGCAGATTTTCAAGGAGATATTCCTCAGCGGCGAGAACCTGGACCTCTGGCGCGTCGTGCTGGAAGACGACGCGAAACTCCCCACCAAGCAGTGGGATCCCAAGCAGATACTCAAGTTAAAGGAGGGGGACTGGGGCATTTACGCATCTATAGGCGCCGCGTTGCGCGCGATACAGGGCGACGGCGGCATAGACCTCCTCAACAGGATAAAGGAATCGGCGGAAGACAAGCGTGCGATAGCCACGGCATGGGTGCTGGCGATTACGATAGCCTCGCTCACCGGCCTGATGGCGCTGACGGCGCAGGTGCGCAGGTTCATCGCGTCTTCCGACCTGAACAAGATAAAAGCGCAGTCGCCAGATGTGCCGGAGTTCAAGGGTAAAAGTCCGAGCGACATAGAGGATCTGGTGAACCAGGTGAAGGGCGACGTCTCCCACCTGCAGACTGCGATGGGGAAGCGCGATTACGTGACTCCCAAGATGGTCGCGCTGTCGGAAACCGTGCCCGACAAGGTCTGGATAACAAACTTCTCGTACAGAAGCAACATAACCTTCGACGCCAACTCCCCGAGCGAAAGCAAGATGGATTTCAACGGTTTTATCCGCACCGGCGATCCCAAGGCCGACCTTGCGATATTTTCCGATTTCAAGACCGCTTTCCGCGCTCATCCGGCGATAAATTCGGCCTATGTATTGACCGGCAAAGTGGACGGGACGTTCACCGCGGCGCCCATAAAGGTCGAAGCCGGCGGCGGTCTTGGCGACGCCAGCTTCAATATGAGCTGCGTAAGCAGACAGGGGTCATAACATGGATGCAAAAAAAGCCGAGGTCGTAGTAGCCTATATCCAGGAATCCCTGGGCCTCATGGTTTCTCTGTTCCATGAAAAGGGCTGGAAGTATTTTAAAAATCCGCTGATGGTGGGTGTCGGCGTCAGCTTCTTTTTCTATTACACCATTTATTCTCCCGCTAACGGGTCGCTGCGTACCATGAACGCGGAGGCCGCCGCAGTGCAGGCGCAGGCGCAGAACGCCTCAACGTTCAATACCTATAAGGCGGAGCATATAGTACTTGAGGGACAGCTTCCATTCCTTCAGAACAAGGCGGACTGGCTGACTTCGGTTGTTTCGCAGGCCTGTGCGGCCGAAAACATCAATCCTGAAAAGATAACCCCGCCGCAGGAAAACGAGAGCCTCGGGACCGGCAGCATACAGGGCAGCATACAGTTCACCGTTTCCGCCGACTATAACACGCTGGGGCGGCTCGTCGCCATGATAGAGAACAATCCCAAGATTGTCAAAATTACCGAGCTCTCCGTATCCAGAAACGATCACAGCGGTCCCGGCATGTTGCGCGCCGACATTACGCTGTCTACTATTTTTCCGAAGACGCGGCTGGGCCTGCAGGCGCCGCCGCCTTCAGCCAAACCGCAGCAGGCGCCCGGCGCGCCGGTGAAATGAGGCGTTTATGAAGAAAAACCAGAAAATTATCGTTATAGCGGTTGTGGTGATTGCGGCATTGCGCGGCGCGATGATGTGGCATTCTCATTCCGCCGAAAAAAAAGCGGCGCAGGAAGCGGCGGCCAAGGCTGCCGCGGCTGCGCCGGTCGCTCCGGTTACGCAAGCAGCGCCTGCTGTTTCCACCTCCGCCGTGGCGCAGTCGCCTTTGCAGCCCCCTGTCGGCGCAAAACCGCCGCAGGCCGCCGCTCCGGCCCAGACTTCCGCCGTTTCCGCGCAACAGGCTTTAGCCAAACCGCTTCAGGCGCCGGTGCAGCCGCCGGCTGGCGCAACTCCGGCAGCGCAGCAGGCGTCAAAACAGCTTGCGCAGGCCGCCCAGCCCGCCGCGGCGCAGATGCCGCTGGCCAACACAAAACCGCCGGTGCAGGTCGCCTCGGCGGCCGCGGTGGACGTTTCCACCGCGATAGTGTTTGCCCCGAAGGTGGACAAAAACCCGTTTCTTTCCATGGACGATTACAGAAGGATGGAGGATGACCGCCGCCGCCTGCGCGATCTGGAAAACCAGAAGCTCGAGGACGAGCGCCGGCGCAGGGAGGGCAACCGTCCCGGAGCGCAGATTTTCGTGCAGGGCATAATAGGCAGGCAGGCCATAGTGAACAACCGCACCGTCTCGGTGGGCGAGACGGTCATGGGCGCAAAGGTGATACGCATCGATATGGACGAAAACTACGTCACCTTCGAACAGGACGGGCACAGGTTTACAAAGCAGCTGCAATAGCTGCTGGTGATTTTATGTATAAAAACCTGCTCGTTGCCGTTCTGTCCGCGGTTGCCGGATTTCTGGCCGGGAGAGTGTGGCGCGGCGGCGATGATTCCGTAAAAGCGCCGTCGGCGGTGCAGGCTCCTTCGGTAGTTTCACAGCGGCGGGACGATCTGCCTCTGCCGCAGGAAACTCGGTCCAGGCCGGATGATACGGTGTCGTTTTCCACGGGGACCGCCAAGAATCCGTTCGTCACGGTGTCCGAAATAAACGCGGCCGCGATAGCGGTGCAGGTAAGCAGCTATACCGCCTGGGTTCAGTCCCAGCCGGGTTACGGGATAGTGGTGCAGGGGTTCATCGGGCGGCAGGCTATTATAAACGGAGAGGCTGTGCCTGTCGGAGGGAAAGTGAAGGGCGCGACGGTGGCGGCGATAAGGCCGTCGGAACAGAAGGTCGTTTTCAGGCAGCACGGGCGTGAATTTGCCAAGAAATTGGGCGAGACTTTAGCACAACCGAACTGAGGAGCAGCGATATGAACAAAGCCAGACTCTGCGTGACAGCGCTTTTTGCCGCGTCGCAGATAATCCTTCCGGCGGCCTCCGTTTTTGCTCAGACCAAGGAGCCGGACATAAATCCGCAGTTCCAGCAGGAGATGCAGAGCGGCGCCAGCGCGCCGTCCGCCGCGCCTGCTGCCTCTCCCGCCGCGGCTTCCGCCGGCGATACCGGCGAAGTCAAAATGCCGGTGGCCACCACGCCAGGCGTGCCGCTGGAATCCGCGACCGCGGGCGAGAACGGCAATGCCGCCGCGCAGCAGACTCTTTACGACGAAAGCGAGTCCCGCTCCCCGATGGACACAAAGGTTTCCGTGCGTCTCAAAGACGCGCCGCTTACCGCGTTCTTGGACGCCATATCGGCGCAGGCGCGCATCAGCTTCATCGTCGCCGAAGGCACGCAGGAGAAAAAGATAACCGCCTTTTTGCGCCAGATATCGGTGCGCGAGGCGCTCCAGATACTTCTGCAGATAAACGGTCTTACCTACCAGCGCATCGGCAAGAGCAACACCTATGTGGTCATGAAACGCTCCGGCAAGGCGCTCAATCTTGTAACCAAGATTTACACGCTCAGCTTTATTTCCCTTCTGGGCGTGCAGAGCCAGAGCCAGGCAATGTCGAGCATAACTGCGACCACGTCCGTCACAAGCGGCTTTTCAAACGGTTCATCCGGTTCCGCATCTTCCGGCGGTGGCGGCGGTGGCGGCGGCGACAGCAACGTGCCCATTATAAACGTGCTGCGCAGCGTCCTTTCCGCTCACGGGCGCATCACTACCGAGCCGCGCACCAACAGCCTTATAATAATGGACGTGCCGGAATCCTTCCCGCAGATAGAGGACATACTGGCCAATCTGGACCGCAAGGCTCCGCAGATACTGATAGAAACCCAGATAGTGGAAATAGACACCACCAGGATAAACAACTTGGGCATCGCTTGGGGAAGCAGCGACGGCACTATGGCGCAGTTCATCGGCCCGGTGCGCGATACCAACTATTTCCTGCGCGACGGTTTCTTCTCCGGCAACAACTGGACGCAGCTTTTCACTTCCGATGACGCGATAGTGACTCCCGGCACGTTCAGCCTCGCGCAGCTTACGGCCACGCTGCGCGCGCTGGTGTCGCGCGACGAGGCTCGTTTCCTCGGCAAGCCCAAGGTGGTCGCGCTCAATAACACGACCTCCATAGTAACGATACTCAGGGATGCCGTGACAAGCGTCACCTCCACAACCACAAGCAGTTCGACCACTTCCACCGTGGAGCGTTCCAATGTCGGCGTGACATTGCTGGTCACACCGCAGGTCAACAAGGACGGCTATATAACGCTGCTGATGCAGCCCTCTTATTCCGATGTGGAAGCCGGCGCGCTGACCGATGCCAACGGACAAACGATATACGATCCGGTCAGCCGCGGCGTCTCCACTCTGGTGCGCGTCAAAAACGGCCAGACCGTCGTGCTGGGCGGCCTTCTCCAGTCCAAGGACGAGGAAGTGGTCCGCAAAGTCCCGTTGCTCGGTTATATACCGATCGTCGGCTGGCTGTTCACAAGCTCCGAGCACACAAGAGCCAACACCGATCTGGTGCTGTTCGTGACCCCCACTATTCTGGTTGACTAAGGACGGCAGCCTTATAATATGGCCCACAAAAGACTAGGCGAGATACTGATAGCGCAGGGCGTTATAGACGAAACCAAGCTTAACCAGGCGCTGCATTTCCAGTCGCAGAACAAGTGCCTGATAGGCGAAGCGCTCATCACGCTTGGCTTTGCCACCGAGGACGCGGTTTCTCAGGCGCTTTCAAAGCAGCTGGGCATTCCCTATGCCTCCAAGGAAAACCGCATACTCAATCCCGAGCGCAATCAGGGCCTCGAAAAAATGATAGGGGAGAAGTACGCGCGCGAGCATGTGGTAATTCCGCTTTTCGTGGAAAACGACTCTATAGCGGTGGCTATGTGCGACCCGGCCAACGTGCTCGTGATGGACAATCTGCGCCTGATGACCAACATGGAGATACAGCCCTTCATCGCGACGAAGGCGCAGATACTAAAGGTCATAGACTCGTTCTACCAGGCGTCCGACATCATCGAGCAGGCGCTAAAGCCCACGGAAGGCAAGGACGATTCCGGCGACGCGGACATGTCGAGCGTCGAGGACAAGCTGGACCTGGACAAGGTCATCGTGGGGGAAAGCAAGGGCGCGCAGTCGATACGCGTCGTCAACGCCATAATGAAACAGGCGATAGCGGAACGCACTTCCGATATCCATCTGGAACTTTTCGACGAGCGCGTCAGCCTCCGTTTCCGCATAGACGGCGTGCTGCACGAACGCACCCCGCCGCCCAAGGAGCTGGTCTCCTCGCTGATTTCGCGCATAAAAATTCTTTCCAAGCTGGACGTGGCCGAACGCCGTCTTCCGCAGGACGGACATTTTACGATACACTTCCAGAACCGCAACATCGAAATCCGCGTATCGGTATGCCCGACGGTTTACGGCGAAAAGCTCGTTCTTCGTATCCTTGACAAGGGCTCGGTCGAGCTCAATGTCGAAAAACTCGGTTTCGAGCCGCGCCAGCGCGACGACTTTTTAAAGGCCGCGGATTACCCGCACGGCCTGATATTCCTTACAGGTCCCACCGGCTCCGGTAAAACCACCACGCTCAACGCGGTGCTAAACACGGTTAAAACCCCGGCTTACAACTTCATGACGCTGGAAGACCCAGTGGAATACAAACTCTCGGGCATCAGCCAGGTGCAGGTGCGCGCCAACATCGGACTTACGTTCGCGGCGGGCCTGCGCTCCTTCCTTCGTCAAGACCCCGACGTCATACTGGTCGGAGAGGTCCGCGACCAGGAAACGGCCGAAGCCTGCCTGCGCGCGGCGCTCACGGGTCACCTCGTGTTCTCCACGCTACACACAAACGACGCTCTCGGCGCCGTGCCCCGTCTCATCGACATGGGCATGGAACCGTTCCTGCTTTCCAGCTCGCTGGCGCTTATAGCGGCGCAGCGCCTTGTGCGCATACTGTGTCCCAACTGCAAGGTGCAGATAAAACCGGACCCGAAAGTCATAGACCTGATACTCAAGGAAGCCGCGCTGCCGCCCGGCACCGACCAGTCGCGCTGGACATTCTTCAAGCCGCGCGGCTGCGACAAGTGCTCGCGCACCGGTTACCTGGGTCGCCGCGCTCTCTATGAGGTCTATCTCGTCAGCGATGAAATGCGGCATATAATCTACAAGACGCAGGACCTCGTGCAGCTGCGCGAGGCCGGCCGCCGCACCGGCGCGTGGAATCTGCGCGCCAGCGGCTGGCGCAAAGTGTTCACCGGATTCACTACTCCGGAGGAAGTGCTGTCGGTGACTTTGTCGGAGGAATAAAGCCATGCCCAAGTTCGTCTATACGGTGCAGGATACGCAGGGCAACGCCTCGACAGGCACTATAGAGGCGTCGGACGAGGATCAGGCCGTAATAGCGCTGCAAAACAAGGGCCTGTTCATACTTTCGATACAGAGCGAGTCCGACTCCAAGGGCGGTCCCATCTTCCGCAAGTCCAAGGGCGGAGGCAAAGTCGGCGGGCAGGATCTGGCGTTTTTCAGCGAGCAGCTGTCCACGCTCCTGAGCGGCGGCGTGCCGCTGGTCAGGGGACTCTCGCTGCTGGGCGAACACGGCGACAACAAGGCGCTGGGCGCGATCATCGGGGAAATTACAAAAGAAGTTGCCGCCGGCGGCGCGCTGTACAAAGCGCTGGAAAAGCATCCCAAAGTGTTCGACGCCATATGGGTATCTCTTGTGCAGGCAGGCGAAATGGGCGGACAATTGCCCGGCGCGCTGCGCCAGGTGGCCACCTATACCCAGTCGAAGGAAACGATAAAAGGCAAAATCATAACCGCGGTGGCCTATCCCGCCGTGCTGTTTGTCATGTCCTTTGGCGTGCTGATTTATTTCGTTATTTTCATCGTGCCGGTATTTGCCAGCATTTTCCATGACTTCAACCTGAAGCTGCCGTTCATAACGCAGGTCGTCGTGAACATTTCCTACTGCATAACGCATTACATCATCGTCATCATCCTCGGTACCGTCGGCAGCATACTGGCTCTGCGCGCCTATCTCGCCACCGAGGTGGGCCGCCTCACCTGGCATCAGTTGCAGTTGCGCATTCCTATTTTCGGCAACTTCATACGCAACGTGCTGCTGGAGCGCCTGCTTACCACGATGGCGACGCTTATAAAAAGCGGCGTCAGCATTCTTAATACTATAACTGTTCTCGAGGGCGCCTTCGCCAACAACCTGGTGATACAAAAGGCGCTCAAGGCCGTCAAAAACGACGTGGCGGCAGGCAAGTCCATATCGGCATCGTTTAAAAACACCGGCATCTTCCCCGGCCTCGTCACGGAAATGATGTGGATGGGTGAGGAATCGGGGAAGCTTCCCGACATCATCAACACGCTTTCCAAATTCTACACCGAGCAGATAAACCAGTTCATTGCGCGGTTCTCGTCCATGATAGACCCGATACTGGTCGTGGGCATCGGCGGGATAATCGGCGTCATCGTGTTGTCCATATTCATGCCGATCTTCCAGTTGTCGCAGGTGGGCGGAGGCTAGCCGCCTGCGGCGCTATGGGGAGGGCGCGGCTCGCAGTCGTGCGTTGCCGCGTTCGCGGGGATTTCCGCAGCGGGTTGCCGCGCCTAAACCTAATGGGTTAGTGACTGATATCACACGGGTTGTAACAAATCCGTAACATCTATATGCGAAAGTTATAGTAGGGGAGGAATATTTATGGGCGACAGAAACGGATTTACGCTGATTGAGGTTATGGTGGTATGCATGATTATCGCCATACTGGCAGGTTTGGCCGTGCCGCAGACCCTAAAGATCATGGAGAGTTCCAAGCTCCAGGACGCCGTAGGCGTGGTCAGGATAGTGGCCAATGCGGTGCGCATGTCCCAGCTGGATTATCCCAATCCCACCACCGCCGTAAACGGGCAGCTTGCCACGCTGAGTTCGGCCGGCACCTGCGGCTCCAGCGGCCCGGCGACGGCAAACGATCTGATGAACTGCCGCTATCTGGCGCAGCAGGACTGGACAAACGCAGCCTACAACTATTACGCATGCAGCAGCGGCAGCGGCGGCGGGTGCTGCAGTTCTAATTCCAGCGCGGTTGCCTGTGCGTTGCGCAAAAGTTCAAATGCATACGGCGATTTCGCGAAGTGGGAAGTTTTCGTGCTGACGAATGGCGTATGTTTCACCCAGTGTTCTTCCACCTGTTCGACGTATTTGCCGTCCAACTGTCCTACTATCTGACCAGCGAGGCTGCCATGCGCTCATATGCGGCGGGGAACAAAGGCTTCACCCTTGTTGAGGCGATAATCGCGACTTTTCTTACCGCCATCGCCGTTACCGCCATGTTCGCCGTAGTGCTCTCCTCCCTGACCGGGGATAACAGGAGCGATTACCGCATGGAAGCCGAGATGGACTTGAAACGCGCCGCCGACGCGATGCGCGATTATGTCGTTTCCGCCGACACCTCGGCGTACGCCAATATGGCCAGTATGGCGATAAACACATCCAACACATATGGCGCAACTCTTCCCAATGTATGGGGTGGCCCATGTCAGGTCGATACCACGTATCCCAATCCGTTTAGCAACAATGCCCCTCATAATATCGCTTGTCTGGCGGCCAATTCCAGGACTTTCCCTACAAATGCGCCGACTTTTGTTTATCGTGTCAATCCTCTCACCAGCGGTTACAGCGCGGGGCTTTACGTTTCGTCGGTAACTTTCGAGCTTATGGTGCCTACTACGGCATATTGATATGAGAACTTCCAAACGGCGGGGTATATTGCTTGTGGAACTGGTGGTGGGAATGGCCATATTTTCCATCATATTCCTCACCCTTGTCGCCGTGTGGGCGAATGTGCATCGCAACATTTTTTCCTCTTTCCGGAAATCCTATTACAAAAACAATATCAATGTTGCTATCAAGCAGATGGGTGCGGACATAGAGAATTCATCACGTGTGGAGGTTCCCGCCCCCGGCACTACATCGTTCATGCTTATAGGAGTTTCCAATGTGGACAATACGCTTTGCTATCCCCAGACAGTAACCAATACCTCCCGGCCGGATCTCTATCCCGGCGTGACATGGTATGTATATTGCCTTACGCCTCCAAGCTCCTCTAATACATACTTGCAGCTCCAGACGACGCTGTATTATTATACCGGGCAGGTGAGCAGTGCGTTCCTTTCCAACAGCCCCGGTTGTCCTCCGTCCAATTCCACCAGCTGGACCAATGTCGTGTCCTATACCGGCGGCGCTTTTTCCGCAATAAGCGGGACTTATCCGACTTCTTCTTGCCCGGACAGCATCACTCCCTCTTTCAGTGCGGGTACCGTGTATCCTACTATGATAATCCCCGGACTTACTATAGGGCAACATTCCGGCGGCGGCGGGATTACGCAATCTGCGGGCACTTTCTTCCGTCGCGATTCAAACAACAGGATTTACATTTCTCTTGAAGCTGTAAAGCCCTCTTTCGGGGGTAGTACTACCGGCAGCGGCATGTATACGGACAAACCTTTCGCCGCATATACCACGGCGGAATTTCGCATTAACGGCAACACGCAATAAGGCGGCTTTATGGCAAAATTTTCTATAACCAACGAACGCGGGCAGCTTTTGGTGCAGACCATGGTGATGACCATTATCCTTGGTATCGCGGCCACCACGCTGCTTAAATGGAGTTTCGGACGCTATATGGTGATGTCCAAGGTGCGTTCCAGCGTGGAGGCGCGCACCTATATAGAATCATGCATGGCTAACATGCAGGCAACCTGGGGCAGGAACAGTATGCCGAATCTGACGGGGTCGGCTTCCCTGAACTACAGTTGCACTTTCGGTAATGTGCCTCAGGCCGGCGAGAATGTTGTGGTCAATGTTGTTACGGCTGCCAATTACCAGAACAGTATGGTTGTTTTCGGCGTAAACATACCTCACGATTATGTAAATGGCGGACAGTTTTTGGTCACCTATACGGTAAACGCCAATACTTTCTAGGCTTTATATGTAAAAACGAAGCCCGGCGAAAGCCGGGCTTTTTTTCTTTTACTAAAACTTTCAGGTTACGGGGTTATTTTGATGTGGCAGTAGCCGCCGGGATTTTTGTCCAGATAATCCTGATGATACTCTTCCGCCGGGTAGAATTCCGAGGCGGCGTCAATCGCGGTGACTATGGGTTTTTTGTATGTGCCGGACGCTTCCAGCGCTTTTTTTGACTCCAGCGCAAGGCGGCGCTGTTCCTCGTCGTGATAGAACACGGCGGCGCGGTACTGCTCGCCGCAGTCCGCTCCCTGCATGTTAAGCGTGGTGGGATTATGCACCCGCCAGAAATGTTCCAGCAGTTTTGAGTAGCTTACGCGCTGCGGGTCGAATATTATCTCAACGCTTTCCGCGTGGCCGGTGTTGCCTTCGCAGACTTTTTTATAGTCCGGAGCCTTGTCATGCCCGCCGGTATAGCCTACGCGCGTAGATATTACTCCCGGCACTTTCTTGAAGTACTGTTGCGCGCCCCAGAAACAACCTGCGGCGAATGTCGCTTTTTCGGTTTTGCTCATAATGCCGCCTGTGCGGCATCGGCGGGTTTCGCAGCTATTCTGTTTTTAATGCGCGATATGTAATAGAGCGAAAACCCGGTCACGGCCCAGAACATTTCACGGATATGGCGCACTATGCCGAACGCCAGCCCGGTCTGCGGCAGATATCCCAATGCCGAAAATATGGCCACCTTGGTGGCTTCCTGCGTTCCCGCCTTGCCGGGCACAGCGAAAAATATCCCGTCGAGGAAAACGGCCAGCATCTCTATCAGCACCGCCGTCGGCACGCTTACCGGCACGCCGAGGAAACGGCATATCCAGTACGCCTCAAAAGCTCCCCACAGGTACGCTACAAGAAAGCAGAAAACCGACAGCGCGAACCGTCCCGGGTAAAGCCGCAAAAACGACATCATCACATGGTCCACGTTTTTGAGCTGCGCCCATACGCCGGAGGAGCCGCTGGCCGGGCCTGCCATTGTTTTGTCAGACTTTCCTGCGCGCACTTCAAGGAAAACTATGAAGCCGATAATCGCGGCGACAAGCCAGCTGCCGTGGCGCAGCATCGGTCCGAGATCGGCAAAGTTGGCGTGCATCGAAAACGCGCACACGACTCCGACAACGGAGGTAAGCGCCATCGCCAGCGTCTGCGTTATCTTTGCCAGCGCGACGGAGGAGAGCCGCTCGTCCAGCGAATGCTCGCCGCCCATCATCGCGGCGCGCGCCCATTCGCCCGCCAGCGTGGCGGAGGGGGTAAGATAATTCACGCCGTCGCCCGCGATGCGCATCAAAAGTATGCGGCCAAAGCGGAATTTGTCCGCCGTTTTCGGCGCTATGGAATACAGCCAGCCCAGAGAATTGAAGACATGCGCCACCAGCTCCTGCGTTATCAAAAGCGAAAAGCCCCAGCCTACGGCCGATATGGATGCCATCACGGCCGCAGCATTCATTTTGTGTAGCAGCTCGCCGAGCATCGCCAGCCCGGCCACCAGCATAAGTAGTTCAACGCCGTTCATAATTAAATTGTACCTTTTCCGCAAAGCATCTGTTATACTGTTGTGTATATGGCACGCCTATTTGCGTTCGTCGTCGCGCTGTTCCTTGCCTTGCCCGCCCAGGCAGTGCCCGGCGGAGGGACATCCTCCTCCTGGAACCAGAAGATTTCGCCTCATTTCACGATTTATTACGAGGGCAACTGGGCCCCTTCCGGCATAGTGCTGGAGCTTGAAAAAATACATAGCATGCTAAAGCTGGATATGTCCATGTTTTCTCCGTGGATGACCACGGAGAAGGTCAATATTTACATCTATTCCAGCCAAAAAAGCTATGTGGCGGGGGAATTCCATCCTCCCCAGTGGTCCGGCGGTCTGGCGATATACCAGAAGCGCTGTATAGTGGTTTATGATAACGGGGACAGGGCCTCGCTGCGCAGCGTCTGCGCGCACGAGCTTACACATCTATTTTTTGAGTCTTACTTCTCGGAAAACAGAAGGATGCCGCCGCTTTGGCTGAACGAGGGGCTGGCCGTAAACATGGAAGACCGTTCCGCCGGAGCGCACGGGCAATGGACGCAGGCCCTTGCCGTTGCCACGCCTGCGCGGCTCAAACCCTTGAAGCAGCAGTTCTCCGCCGTCAGCATGACCGACAACGGCAACACGCAGGAGGTGTCGGACTGGTATCTGGAATCCTTCGGCGTCACAAAATTCCTCATGCAAAACCGCATGCAGTTCAAAAACTTCTGCAAGCTGCTGCGCGACGGCGCCGCCGTGGAGCAGGCGCTCTGGAACGTATACCGCTATCACACGGTGGACGATTTGGATACGGCGTTTCGGGAATGGCTTTTCTCCAAGGAATCGTCGGGGGGGATGAAGAGCGCTTTCAGCAACGCGCAGAGCTTTAACGCCATAACCTTCACGCCGTTTAAAACCGGCAACGAAATCATACTGCGCCCGATGGCGCACCATTAAAACTTCCATAACGCGCGGCCGATGGAAAGACGTCGGCAGCGCGCTTTCCCCGATAGCGCGACCGGTTTCAACAGAAACCGGCCGCTTTCCATATCCTTTTCTCATTCTTTCTCAATTATTTTGTTGCAGCGCGCCGCAGAGCGCGAAACAAAAAAGCGTGCTTAGCACGACCGATCGCTTTCCATATCTTTCTCATTTCTTTTCTTGCCACGCACCGCAGAGTGCGAAGCAAGAAAGCGTGCTTAACACGCAAATAAAAAACCCCGGTTTTTGGATCGGGGTTTTTTATTTTTCGATTGTCGTTAGAGCAGTTTTTTGAGATATTTCCCTGTCCACGATTGCGGCGCGGCTACTATATCCTTTGGCCTTCCCGCCGCCACTATATGTCCGCCCTTGTCGCCACCTTCGGGGCCGAGGTCTATAATCCAGTCCGCCGTTTTTATAACGTCCAGATTGTGCTCTATTATCAGCACGGTGTTGCCCTGGTTGACAAGCCGGTGCAGCACTCCCAGAAGCTTTTCAATATCCGCAAAATGCAGCCCGGTCGTCGGTTCGTCGAGAATGTATAGCGTTTTGCCCGTGGCGCGGCGGCAGAGTTCGCTGGCCAGTTTTACGCGCTGCGCCTCGCCGCCGGAAAGCGTCGTGGCGCTCTGGCCGAGCT
>Ga0326728_10010793_pt1 | contig 21197 bp, 20 predicted proteins | sample MB3enrmetagenome_FD_207602 | JGI IMG/M metagenome (GOLD analysis project Ga0326728, IMG submission 207602) | Lab enriched peat soil microbial communities from McLean, Ithaca, NY, United States - MB31MN | ecosystem: Environmental > Terrestrial > Soil > Wetlands > Peat | place: USA: New York... | reverse complement strand
AGTCTGTACCATTCCTTATTGGGACGCGTTGGGCAAATGGATCAAGTCCGATTCGTTGAATCTCTGCTATGAAGTCCAACCTACTGGACGGGGAAATGAACGCCATGCAGTTATGTGTCCAGCGGAGTCGGTGGATAGGACGATACGGGAGCTAGGCGCTCAATAGAAATGAGTTGCAATATTGTCAGCGAACTGGACAATCCAGGTCGGATGGCTCGCTCACGGATGAGGATATTCCGATCAATTTCGAGAATTCTGCTAAGAACTCCTCCCGGCTACGGATTACTCCCCGAAAGCGCCCCTCCGACCGCCAAGCTCCCGGATCGCCGGCATAACTGGAACCCGGCCCGCCCTCCGCATCAGGCTCGCATCAGCACTCAAGCAAGCGGATGGGAGACCGCGAGTTTCGGCCTTACCGCTGCTCCGCCGGGTTGCCCTTCATGCGCCCGAAATCCACGCCGAACTCCGGCTGCTCCCGCGTCCCCCTGATGTGGATTTGGACCTCCGTTCCCGCTCCGTTCTTCTCGAAGTGCCGGTCGAGCGGCTTGAGCAGCAAGCCCTTCCATCCGCCCACAATCTCCGACACCGTGGCCTCCATCTTCGCTGTGCCCGCAAAATCCAGCGCGCCGCCCTCCACGCCGTACGTGCCCTTCAATTGGATGGTCGCGCCAGGCACGGTATAGGTCAGGCTGGGGAGCGCAATCACTCCGTCCGCCATCTGGAAATCTCCCTCCATCCGCGACCGCACCCCAGCCGGATCGGCCGTCTTCGCTTCCTTGGGCCGCCCCTGCCCGCGCTCGCTCAGCTCTGCAATCCCGTCCTGAAACTTCTTGCTGGTGAACTCGGCCTGATCCAGCGCAAAACTTCCGTTCAGATGCAGCCGCTGGTGCACCGGCGCTGTTCCGGGAGGAATGTGCAGAGCGGCCTTCATGGTCACGTCGCCGGTCAGGATGGGCGTGTCCCCGTGGCTGGCCAGGCGGAGAAAATCCTCAATTCGCGCCCGGTCCACGTCCACGGTCAGGGCAATATCGTGCCCGCCGCTCTGGGGCGCGCCGCCCGCTCCCATAACGGGGACGCGCACGATCTGCCCCTGGGCGGTAAAATGCGAGTGCCCCAGCGTCGCTTCCACAGGCTCCAGCCAGGTGTCGCCGTTGGTTCCATCCACCTTGGCATGAAACTTCGTGTGCAGCGGAAGCGGATTCTCGAAGGGCCGCAGCCGGAAGTCCGGCGTATCCGTCTCGCCATCCACCACCAGGTCGCGTACCGTCCCCTGGTAGTGGCCGGTGGACGACAGAATCCCCGCAATCCCCGTGAAGCCGGCCAGGTCGGCGTGCTCAAAGCGGTAGTCGCCGCGGATGGGATCTTCGCCCAGGTCCGCGGTATGAGAGGCATCAAAGGTCCCGGTTGTGTAGATGGTTCCCACCGGCCGGGGATTGGTAAGCTCGGCGTCGAACGCCATGGCATCGCCGGAGCTGGCCGCCGTCAGCTTGAAATGCGCGATGGCAATCTCCATGGGCAGCTTGCCCGGCTTGCTGGTCTCCAGCGTCACGTGCGCCCCGCCGCACTCCACGCCGTCCAGCTCAAAGCGCAGCAACCGTTCGCCGGTTCCGGATTGCTCAGCTGCGGCGGCCTCATGCCCAAAGTGCGACTTCGGCGGCAGGTCCACATTCAACCCCTTCAAGCGCACCACCGAGATGTGAACCGGCTTGCCCGGCTCGAAGCCGAGCGGCGCGTGAAAGCGAAACTCCTCCAACTGGATCAATGGCTTCGCCGCTCCAGCCCCAGCCGCTCCGGGTTCCGCCGGTCCAGGAACGGTAACCCCGGCCACCTGCGCCGGCGGCCAGATCCGCAGCCCCTTGCCCTCGGCCCACACGCCCCACTGGCCCTCCAGGCCTATGCCCAGGGTCAGACGGAAGCTGTCCAGCTCGACGCGCCCATGAAAGCGATCCTGCAGTTCCTCGACGATGCGGGCGCGCAGGAACGGCGCAGCCCGGTGCGCCAGCACGGTCACAATCGCCGCCAGCCCAGCCGCCGCAACGAGCAGCCCGCCCATTACCCACATGAGAACTCTGTGCCTGCGCCAGAAAGATGCTTGCATCGCCGCCAAACGCGCCTCCCGATCGCCTTCCATTGTCGCAGGAATCCCCGCCCCTGTTTTCTCAATAGACGGCAGATGCCTTAGACTTGCAAGCACGGATGCAAGCGCAGATTGAAAACCTCGTAAAGCTGCAAGGCGTGGATCTGGAGCGAGCGCGCCTTACGCTGGCCGCGCGCGCCCTGCCGGGGGAAGTGGCCCAGGCCGAGGCCGCGCTGGCAGCCGCCGAGCGGCAGGCCGCGGCCGCCTCGGATGCTCTCCATCGCGAAGAATCGCTGCGCGCCCGCATGGACCGCGAGATCGCCGCCCACCGCCAGAAGGCCGCCCGCTTCCGCATCCAGCTCGACTCCGTGAAAACCGCCGATCAGGTGGCCGCGTTCGAGCATGAGATCCAATTTGAGAGCGCCGAGGCCGACCGCCTGGAGAACGACGAGTTTGCCAGCCTGGAGCGCTCTGAAGCCCAGGAAGCTGCGCTCGCCGCCGCCCGCGCGCAGGTGGAATCGCTGGCCGCCGCGCTCGACAAGACCCGCGCCCGCGTGGCTCTCCGCCAGCAGGAGATCGGCGCCGAACTGGCCGCCCTCGACCGGGAGCGCGAAGCCCTCCGTCGGCTCATCGAGCCCGAGTGGCTCACCCGCTTCGACCGCATCTCCTCCTCGCGCGGCACAGGCCTTGCCCGCGTCGATAATCAGCAGTGCACCGGCTGCCGCATAGGCGTCCGCCCGCAGACCTGGAACCAGCTCCGCGACGGCGAACTGCTCCCCTGCGACAGTTGCGGCCGGCTCCTCTACTGGGACCCGGCCATGGCCCCCGCGCCACCGGCCCCGCAGCCCGCGACCGCCTCCAGCGCCGGCCGGGCAATGCGCAAATCCCGCTCGGCAGGCGCATGATCCCATGAAGCGCATTTGTGTCGATATGGATGAGGTGATGGCGGACACGCTCGCCGAGCACCTGCGCCGCTACAACCAGACCTTCGACGAGGAAGTTACCCCTGAAGACCTGGCTGGCAAGGGCCTTTGGGAGGTTGCGCCCCTCGACCGCCAGCAGCAGCTTCGCGCCTTCCTCGACGCCGAAGACTTCTTCGAAGACCTGGCCGTGATCCCCGATTCACAGCAGGTTCTGAAAGACCTCTCGACCCGCTATGAGATCTTCATCGCCACGCAGGCCATGACCGTCCCCAACTCGCTTGGCCCCAAGTACCGCTGGCTGCAGCGCCATTTTCCCTTCATCCCGCCCACGCATTACGTCTTCTGCGGCAACAAGAGTATCCTCCGCGCCGATTACCTGATCGACGACCTGCCCCGCAACCTCCTCCGATTCCAGGGCCAGGGCATCCTCTACACCGCCCCGCATAACCTCGCAGCCACGGGCTTTGTCCGCGTCGATAACTGGCGGCAGGTCGCAGAGTACTTCGCCGCGCAGCCGAACTGATCGGCTGCGCGACCTAAGCCTCGGGGCGTACAATGGCTCGGAATCGGAAAGGCGGCGTCCCGGCCATGCGCCGGAAACGCCTGGGCGGCGAATTCAGTCGAATCAACCGAAAATGGAGTTATCAATGCGAATGAGTCGGATGTTTCTCTTCGGATGGATGCTTTGCGCTTTTTGCGCCGCGGCATTGAGCCAGGCGCAGACCGATGCCGGCATTCCTCACCTGCAAAGGCAGGGCAACGCCACGCAACTGGTTGTGGACGGCAAGCCGTTCCTGGTTACCTCGGGAGAGCTCTCCAACAACGCGGCCAGCAGTCTTGACCAATTGGAGCCCGTGTGGCCCAAACTCGCGGCCAGCAACCTGAACACCGTGCTGGTGGCTATCTCCTGGGCGCAAACCGAGCCGGAGGAGGGCAAGTTCAACTTTACCGAGCTCGATGGCGTGATCGCCAAGGCGCGGGAGAACCATCTGCGCCTCGTCGTTCTCTGGTTCGGCTGCTGGAAGAACGGCACTTCGAGTTATCCCCCCGTATGGGTGAAGAAGGATTATGCGCGCTTCCCCCGCATTCAGATCAACGAAGGCAAGACAGTTTCCGTCGTCGGCCCCGTCGAAACATTGAGCACTTTCGGCGAAGCTACCGCCGATGCCGATGCCAAAGCCTTTGCCGCCCTGATGCACCACATCAAGGAAGTGGATGGTGCCGAGCACACTGTGCTGATGATGCAGGTGGAAAACGAGGTCGGCGTCCTGCGCGATTCGCGCGACCGCTCGCCCGCCGCCAATCGCGCCTATGCCGGCCAGGTTCCCGCCGAGCTGATGAGTTACCTTGAAGCTCACAAAGACAATCTGATTCCTGAGTTCCGCGAAGTCTGGGCCGCCAATGGCTACAAGAAGTCCGGCACCTGGGAGCAGGTCTTCGGCCCCGGCAAGCCGGCGTCGCTGGAGTTACCCGTCCAGACCAGCATCTCCTATCTCGGACTTATCCGGCATGACGCCGAATGGCTGAAGCTGACCTGGCCCTCGGATGAGTTTTTCATGGCATGGAATTATGCCCGCTTCCTTGAGAAAGTAATCAAAGCCGGCAAGGCCGAATATAACATCCCCATGTTTGTGAACACCTGGCTGCAATCGCGCGACGAGGCCTGGCCGGGCACTTATCCCAGCGGCGGCCCGCTGCCCGAGGTGCATGACATCTGGCGCGCCGGTGCGCCGGACATGGAAATCCTCGCGCCCGACATCCACATCGATTACTTCGACGATGTCTGCGAGCGGTATCTGCGCGGCGGCAATCCGCTCTTCATTCCCGAGACCAGCACCAATGCTCCCAATGCCCTGATGGCGGTGGGCAAATATAACACCATCGGCTTCTCTCCCTTCGGCGTTGATAGTGTCAGGCCGATTCCGCCGGAGCTTGCCACCACTTATGGCATCCTGAACCAGTTAGCACCCATGATCCTGGCTCACCAGGGCACGGATGGCATCACCGCCGTTCGCATGAGAAAGGGAGACGCGCCCAAGAAGGTCAATATAGGCGATTACACCCTGACTCTGACTTACACAGGCCGCAATCTCTTTTTGCCTGTGCAAGCCAAGGGTGGAGTGGAAACTTCGCCGCGCCTGGGTTCGCAGGACTCGGCCAACCTCCCGCCGGTTGAAGCGGTGACCCTGATCATCGCCACCGACCGCGACGAGTTCTACTTCGCCGGAGGCGGCGTGCGAGTCGACTTTGCCTCCAACTTCCCCGGACCGCAGAATGTCGGCCTCGCCGAGGTGGAGCAGGGCAAGTTTGTCGATGGTAAGTGGGTCATTACCCGCCGAATCGCCGGCGACGACGATGGGCAAGGCGATCTGCTGACCATCAATCCGGAGAAGATTGAGCGCGTGCAGCTCTACCGCTTCCCATAGAGCTCTTGCGCGTTTCTTCTCAAATCTGGGCGCCCCACCCTCGCTGGTCCGCCGCTGGGTGCCCCATCCTTCGCCTCTTTTCTGGCGAAGGGTGGGATACCGCGAATCTCGGCCATCCGTTTCCCGGTCTGCCGGGCCGGCTGCTCATGAGCCTGCTCCGTCCGCACCATTCGCCCTCACCGGCCCGGCAGCCGCGGTCTTCGCCACCGCTGCCGCCGCGCCCGCCGCCTTGAGCGGAATAGGCTGCGCGGGCGGCTGGTGCATGGTCACAATGATGGCCCGCGCCGGCTTCTGCCCCGCGCAGCGATAGGAGTGCGCCGCGCCGGCGTCGAAGTAAACCGCGTCGCCCTTTGCGAGCGCGCACACCTGATCCCCGTGGCGCAGCGCCAGTTCACCCTCCAGCACGTACAGGAACTCGAATCCCGCGTGCATGTGCGCCTTCGGCTCCATCTCCCCGGCCAGCGGCACAAACTCGGCAAAGTAGGGGTCCATGTGCCGGTCGGGAACCATATAGCCCAGGCTTTCAAAGTAATAAGTCGGCGGCTGGACCCCGGTCTGCGGCAGCCGCACACGCTCCTTCTGCCGGTGAATCCTGAAGATGGACTGCGGTTCGCTCTCAAAGAAGTAGGACAGATCCTTGGAGAAGACCATCGCGATCCGCGCCAGGTTCCTCAGCGTCGGCACCACCCGCCCCGTCTCCAACTGCGAAAGAAAGCTCGCCGACAGCCCCGCATGTCTGCCTAGCTCCACGAGCCCCATCGACTTCTTCAGCCGCAGCCGCCTGATCCGCTCCCCGATCCGCTTCTCCTCAATGAACCGCTCCGCAGTCTCCGTATCCACCTGGGACTTGTGCGTCTCCTCGCTCTTCGCCCCTGCCGGCTCGCCCATACACCCCTCCAGTCCGTTCACAAACAGGATGCACCTCCCGGCAAAAGTTTGTCCACATCGAAAGAGTTTTCTGTGCCGTTAAATCGATTTGGCCTGCTGCCCGCATTGCATTCGCCAGAGCGAAGAGAATATCCATCCTGTCGATGCTTTGGTCCATCTCCGGTTCATCCGGCCATCTCCACCTCCCATCCGCGTTTCCAGCCTTTCATCCCGAACCGTGAGCATCCTGCGCGTCACCTTGGTACCATTTGTTCGGATCGAAGCTGCTCCGGAAAGGGAAGAGCCATGGACGAACTCGCCCCGGCGAACGACTTGCAGACGGCCCGCAACCCATCAAACCGCCAAAAGCCGCGGAAGATTGCATCGTGGCTTCATTTGGCAGGCTATCTCCTCATCGTGGTCTACCTTGCCGCCTCGGGTTTTCAGTCTCAGCAAGCGGCGCCGGGAGCCGCCAGCGGCAGCGGCGCAGGCCAACTGATGGACCACAGCCAGGCGATTGCAAGCTACTTCATCAGCATCCTCGCGAACTTCGGCATCCTCTATTACTGCTGGATCGGCGTGCATTACGAGGGCGGCAACCTGGCGACCCTTTCAGGCGGCCGATGGACCTCGTGGAAGGCCGTCCTCACCGACGTGGCCATCGCGCTGCCATTCTGGGTATTGTGGGAGGCCACGGCTTATGGCGTGGTCTGGCTGCTCGGCCCGGATCAGGCAAAGTCCGTTGCCGGCATGTTGCCGCGGACCGCCCTTGAAATCTTCCTTTGGATACTGGTTTCGATCACCGCCGGTTTCTGCGAGGAGATACAATCCCGAGGCTACCTGCAGCAGCAGCTTCATGCGCTCAGCGGCAATTTGGTGGTGGCGGTGCTGGCGCAGGCGCTGGTCTTTGGACTGATGCACAGCTACAAAGGCTGGAAGCAGGTGGTGGTGATCGCCGCGCTGGGCGTGCTTTATGGAACGCTGGCCGCATGGCGCAAGAATCTGCGCGCCAACATGATCGCCCATGCCTGGTCCGACGTTTGGGAGGGCTGGCTGAGAATGGTGGTCTTCCGGTAAAGAGCGGCCACGCGGGCGGTGGGTCAGTTTCCGGTATGCCGGTGATTCGCTCGAAGCGGATCAAGAAGGCACCGAGTTTAACTTCGCTACTGCAATCGTTCGCTTGAACTTGCTCGACCTGGCCCAGATGAGGTTGCCAGCCCCCCTCGAATCTTCTCAAGTTCCGCGCCATATTTGCGCATGAAGCGAGCCGCGAAGCTGCCTTCTTCCCGCAATAGACCCAAAAGCAGATGCTCGGAGCCAATACGCTGTGACCATAGCCTATCGGCCTCTTCCTGCGCATAGGCTTGAGCCCGCTTAAATTCTTCTGAGAGAGGCGGCCTTGTCGCCTTGGGGAAGGCTTCCACCGGCAATGCACTCCCGCCCGCCCGGAGAACCTGCTCGATTTCCGCACAAACAGCCTCCTTCGAATCCGCTAGCGGCAGGAAGAGGCTCAAGCGGTTCTTCTGCTCGCGGAGGATGACCAAGAGGAGGTGTCCGGTTTCTACTTCTGAGGAACCGGACCGTTTGGCTTCGAATTGAGCGAAAAATACTAGCCGCCGCACCTTTTCAGTCGTACGACTAGATGAACCCGGCGAAGTGTCCTGCCCCGCTGCCGACGACTTGTTCCTCATTATCTCCATGAGTTCGTCGCTCAGGTCGGTAGCATCTTCTCCGTCGGAGCATTCAAGTCGATTTCTTATCTCAGCGATCTTGCCACTCTCAGAGGGATGAGAATCTTCCAGCAGATTTACCATTTTGTTCAGCGCCCTGAGTTTCAGCTCCTTTTCCGACGGTGCCTCATAGGGCGCTGCCGCTAACTGGATACGGACCAGATCGATGTCCGCACCGCGCTCGCGGAGGATTTTTGCTGCGGTGCTATTCTCCTCACTCAAAATGGCAACGAGCAAATGGTCGATGCCGATGGCCTCCCGGCCTGCCCGTTGTGCCTCTTCAGCCGCCAACGCGATTACGCGCTCAAACTCCTCGGTGCGCTTCGGTATCGCCGTTTCCGTCAGTTTGGAAATTCCCTTCCCTTTCGCAAAGTTCTGGTGAATCACTTCGCGCATAGGATCGCCGGTAACTCTAGTCTTCAGGAAACGGTTCAGGAACGCAGGATTCTCGCGCATGATTGCGAGGACCAAATGCTCCGTCTCGATCTTCTGTGAAGCGGAGATTCTGGCAATGACGTGGGCAATCCCAACAGCTACCCGCGCCTCAGGTGTGAACCGCTCAGACAATATTCCCGGTCTCCAGTCGAGAGTCTCTAGGATAGATGTTACCAGCCACTGCGCTCAGAGAAGTCGTCTCGCGCTCTCAAGTCCTGTGTTGCCGTTGTCGGTTTGTCGCCTATTCGGAAGCTGACCCATTACCGCCAAGGGGCCCCGCAATAGGCCGGCCCACCCCGGCGTTATCCTGGAGTGAGGCCGCGCATCCACATTCCGGCCATCGAGGGAAGCCCATGCCCGAAGAACCCACCATCCCGCCCGCGCAAGCGGCGTCCGCCCTACCGCAGGCGCCCGCGCAAGCGGCTTCTGCCCCACCGCCGGTGGCCACCATCGCCACTCTCGGCCAGCATGAAGGCCAGTCCGTCACCCTGCGCGGCTGGCTCTACAACCTGCGCGAGAGCGGCAAGCTGCTGTTTCCCATCTTTCGCGACGGCACCGGCTCCATCCAGGGCGTCGCCCACGTCAAAAGCGTCCCTCCGGCAGTCTTCGAGGCCCTCAAAGGCCTGACCCAGGAATCGAGCGTCATCGTCACTGGCAAAGTCCGCGCCGACAAGCGCGCCCCCGGCGGCTTTGAGCTCGACGTTCTGGACCTGCAAGTCGTCCAGCGCATCCCCGAATCCGATCCCTACCCCATCACCCTCAAGGAGCACGGCGTCGACTTCCTCATGGAGCGCCGCCATCTCTGGGTCCGCTCCCCGCGCCAGTCCGCCATCCTGCGCATCCGGGCCGAGATCATGCGCGCCGCGGCGGAGTACTTCGACTCCAACGGCTTCATCCGCACCGACCCGCCCATCCTCACTCCCGCGGCCTGCGAGGGCACGTCCACGCTCTTCCCCGTCGATTACTTCGGCGATCCCGCCTTCCTCACCCAGTCCGGCCAGCTTTACGTCGAGTCCACCGCGCTGGCCCTGGGCAAGGTCTACAGCTTCGGTCCCACCTTTCGCGCGGAAAAATCCAAGACCCGCCGCCACCTGACCGAGTTCTGGATGATCGAGCCCGAAGTGGCCTTCATGGACCTCGATGGCCTGCTGGAGCTGGCCGAGAACTTCCTCTCCCACATCGTCGCGAGCGTCCTCAAGAACCGGGCTTCGGAGTTGCAGGCGATCGGCCGCGACCCCGTCAAACTTCAGGCCATCGTTCCGCCCTTTCCCCGCCTCACCTACGACGAGGCCGCCGCGCTGCTCAACCAGGCCCACAAGGACGGCCAGCTCGAAGCGCCCTTCGAGTACGGGAACGACTTCGGCTCCCCCGACGAGACCTGGCTCAGCAGCCAGTTCGACCGTCCGGTCATGGTTCACCGCTACCCGGCCAACGTCAAAGCCTTTTACATGGAGCCCGACCCGCTCGATCCCCGCCTCGCACTGTGCGTGGACGTTCTGGCGCCCGAGGGCTATGGCGAGATCATCGGCGGCTCGCAGCGCGTCTCAAGCTATGAGCTACTGAACAGCCGCATCGAAGAGCATCACCTTCCCAAGCAAGCCTTCGAGTGGTACCTTGACCTGCGCCGCTACGGCAGCGTCCCGCATAGCGGCTTCGGCATGGGCATCGAGCGCGTGGTGGCGTGGATCTGCGGCCTGGATCACGTCCGCGAGACCATCCCCTTCGCCCGCACCCTCCACCGCATCTACCCTTGAGGAGCCGGTAACACGGCAACAACTTTCCTGTCGCGAAGGTTCATTAGGCGCGGCAACGAATTTGTAGCGCAGACCTCCTGGCCGGCTGTATTGTGGGTCTCCCGACCCACGCCGGACACAGTTTGCTCCGTCACGGCGTGTGCAAACGGCTTAAATGAACGAGGCTTTGCTCTGGCGGCGAGGACGCCGCCAGCACAGCCGACCAGGAGGTCGGCGCTACAGAGCAAGGTCGGCGCTACAGAGCATCAATCTGGCCGTGAGAAATGCAGGCTAGTTCCAGCGCTTCTTGTCGTTGGGGTCGTCGATCTGCTTGCCGCGGCTCTCCAAGTGGACGGTGCGGCCTTGGGAGCGCATGTAGACCTCGAACTTGCGGGCGGCGCGGCGGCGCTTCCAGCGGTAGTAGCTGTTGCGCAGGGCGTACCACTGCTCGCTGAATACAACATGGACGCCGCGGCGCGGAGCCAGCCTGAGGAAGAGCAGGCCGGCCAGCGCCCCGCCCAACTGCGCAAAAGCGTACATCTTCTGTTCGCCGAAGAGCATGGCGATGGAGAGCAGAGCGTAGAGGGCTGCGAGGTATCGAGCTTTGATACCGATGGTGAAAAAAAGCAGGAACTCCATATCGCCGTAGAGGACGCCGATGGCCGCCAGCAGGCCGAAGATGCCGCCGCTGCAGCCGTAGAGAAAGTCTCCGCTAAGGGAATAGCCCAGAGCGCCGCACACGGCATAGATGCCAGTTGCCGCGGCCGCCGCGCCAAGGACGGACGCGGCATAGAGCCCGGTGACCCAGCTGGGGGTGTGAAGGCTCTCAAGAAAGCCGGCGATAAACCACAGCGAGAGCAGTTCGACGAGGGTTCCGAGAATGCCGGGATGGATAAAGCTGTAGGTGAGGGGCTGCCAGACCTGGCCGTGCAGAAAGGCGCTGGGAATGAAGCCGAAGCGTTCATCGAGCGGAACCGTTGGACGAGGGAAAGCCGTCTGGGCCAGCAGCAAGGCAAAGTACGCGCACAGGTTGATCAGCACCAGGCGGCGGGTGGCGCCGCGGAACTCAGGAAAGGAAAACGGGCTGGCGCCAACTCTGCGCATGGTAGAGAACAGGGTAAACGGTGGGGCGGGCGAGTGTCATGCCGCGGGGCGCGACCCTCGCGCGGAGGCTTGGGACTTCGGTTTTCGTGTTGTGATCCGCGCCTCTTGACCTGGAGCAGGGTTCTCCCTAAAGATAGCGGTGTCGCACCGCAAGGAATTGTCATCTTAATAAACGGGATGCCCTGGTGAGAGGAGGCTGTCATGCCCAACTGCCCCGAATGCGAGAATGGACTTGACATTGAATTGGACGAAGTGGAAGAAGGCGATGTGGTCACCTGCGATGAGTGCGGAACGGAGTACGAGGTGGTGGGCGTAGACCCGCTGGAGCTGGCGCGCGTGGACAGCGGCCTGGATGAGGACGACGACGAACTGTTTGAGGAGGAAGAGTGAGAGTTTCCAGCACGATTCTGCTGGGTGGGGTGGTGTGGGCGGCCCTGGCGGCAGGTGTGGTTCCAATGGGCAGCGGAAGCGGATATGGTCTTGGACCGGGCGTGGCGCAGGCGCAGAATCTGGGCCAGCGCGCGGTGACCGGGCGCGTGGTGGACGCGAACTCCGCACCCGTCGCCGAGGCCACCGTCTTCCTCAAGAACCTGAAGACCAAGTCGATCCGCAGCTACACCGCAGACGCCGCGGGGAGGTTCCGCTTTTCCCAGGTGAACATGGCCGAAGACCATGAACTCTGGGCGGAAAAGGGCGGAAAGAAGAGCGCCGTCAAGACGGTCAGTTCGTGGGACACGCGCAAGGAGTTCGACTGCGAGCTGAAGCTGAAGTAGGCCGGCCTCATCCCTCCAGCTTTTTCACCACCAGCTCGTTGAGCAGCGCCGGGTTGGCCTGACCTTTGGTGGCTCTCATCACCTGGCCGACGAAGAATCCGGCGAGGGTCTTCTTGCCGGTGCGGTACTGCTCCGCCTGTTTGGGATTGGCGGCGACGATCTGGTCGATCAGAACTTCGAGGGCCGAGGCGTCGGTGATCTGCTCAGGCCTTTCGCGGTTGTAGACGGCGGAGAAGTCCTCGCCCCTTTCAAAGCACACATCGAAGAGCTGCTTGAGCTGTTTGGAGCTGAGCTTGCCCTCGTCGAGAAGATCGGCGGCCAGCACGATTCCGGCCATCGAGACCGGCGACTGCTCCTGTTCGAGTCCCAGCGCCTTGAGCCGGCCGCCAACCTCGCTGAGCAGAACGTTGGCCACGCGGCGGGGGTTGCGGCTGGCGCGGGCGGCGGCTTCAAAGCGATCGGCGAACTCGCGGGTTGCGGTGAGCGTGGCGGCGTCCCGCGCGGTGATGTCGTACTCGGCGATCATGCGCGCGCGGCGGGCTTCGGGCAGCTCGGGGAGCTTCTCTTTCGTTGCCGCCAGAAACTCGGCGGAGACGATCAGCGGCGGCAGGTCGGGCTCGGGAAAGTAGCGATAATCGTGGGCCTGCTCCTTCGACCGCATCGAGTACGTGCGGCCCTCGTTGGCGTTCCACAACCGGCTCTCCTGGGTGACGCGGCCGCCGGATTCGAGGGCCTCGATCTGGCGCTCGATCTCATATTCGAGAGCCGCGCGGACGAAGCGGAAGCTGTTGACGTTCTTGATCTCGACCTTGGTGCCGAACTTGGGCGCGCCTTTGAGGCGGACGCTGACGTTGGCGTCGCAGCGCAGCGAACCTTCCTCCATGTTGCAGTCGGAGACGCCGCAGTAGAGGAGGATCTCTTTCAATCGAGTCAGGTACTCGAAGGCCTCGTCGGGGGTGCGGATGTCGGGCTCGCTGACGATCTCGGCCAGCGGCGTGCCGCAGCGGTTCAGGTCGAGATAGGTGCGCGTGGCGGAGTCGGCAAAGCCGTCGTGGAGGCTCTTGCCGGCGTCCTCCTCCATGTGCAGGCGGGTGATGCCGATGCGCTTGCACGTGCCCTCGGCCGTCGGCACCTCGATCCAGCCGTGCTCGGCGATGGGCCGGTCGAACTGCGAGATCTGGTAGCCCTTGGGCAGGTCGGGATAGAAGTAGTTCTTGCGCGCAAAGATGGAGCGCTCGCGCACCTCGCAGTGGATGGCCAGCGAGGCGAGGGTGGCGAACTCGACGGCCTTGGCGTTGAGCACCGGGAGGGCGCCGGGCAGGCCCAGGCAGACCGGGCAGATGTTGGTGTTGGGGGCCGATCCGAAGTGATTTGCGCAGCCGCAAAAGGCCTTGGTCGCGGTGAGCAACTGGACGTGGACTTCGAGTCCGATGACAGGCTCGTACTTGGCCAGAACTTCAGGAGAGAGAGCGGCGGCGGGCATATCTGAATTCTAGCGCGAAGCGAAGCAGACCCTCGCGGTAGGCCAGCTGAGCAAAGGCCATCGCCAAATACTGGCCGCTGCAGGAGAAACCCCGGTGGTGCGCATCTCCGCGATAGCGCTCGACGCACTTTTGGAACTCGTAGGAAGGCAGGTGATCCAGAAGTTGGGAGAAGACGGTCTGTCCGACGTTCATCCCTCATTGTTGACAATTGGCGCCACCAGCGGCCATCCAGCGCTTGCCCTCGGTTCTGCCGCCATCCATCTCAAATCGAAAAATGAGAGCTATACTCTATCCCGTGTAATATGTGCTCGTTACAGCGAGCGACCCTATTTTAGCCGGACACTACTGACTGAAACATTGTAAAACCGGTGTGTTCAAGGCTGCAATCCGTCTATATTCGCTCCGTGGAATGCGTTGGCGGGGCCTCGACGCGGGGATCGCGTCTAGCCGAGCAGCCTGGCGGCTTCCTTGGCGAAGTAGGTAACTATGAAGCCGGCGCCGGCGCGGCGGATGCTCAGGAGCGACTCCAGGATGGCGCGATCATGGTCCAGCCAGCCTTTTTGGAAGGCCGCCTGGAGCATGGAGTACTCGCCGGAGACCTGATAGGCGCCGATGGGCGCGTCGAAGCGCTCGCGGGCGGCGCGGATCACGTCCAGGTAGGGCATGGCGGGCTTCATGAGGATCATGTCCGCGCCTTCTTCGAGGTCGAGCGAAATCTCGCGCAGGGCTTCGCGGAGGTTGGCGCCGTCCATCTGGTAGCTCTTGCGGTCGCCGAACTGGGGGGCGGAGCCAGCGGCCTCGCGGAAGGGTCCGTAGAAGGCGGAGGCAAACTTGGAGGCGTAGCTGAGGATGGGCGTATCCTCGCAGCCTTCGTCGTCGAGGGCACGGCGGATGGCTCCGACGCGGCCGTCCATCATGTCGCTGGGAGCGACGACGTCGGCTCCGGCGCGGGCCAGCGAAGCCGCGGTTTGCGCAAGCAGATCGACCGAAGAGTCGTTGTCGACTTCGAAGCCGTCGCGGGTCTCGACCACCACGCCGCAATGGCCGTGGCTGGTGTACTCGCAGAGGCAGACGTCGGCGATGAGGACCAGCTTCCGGGCGGCGGGCGATTGCTTGAGGGCGCGCAAGCCCCGCTGCACGATGCCGTTGTCGTCCCATGCCCCGGAGCCTTGCTCGTCCTTGGCCTCAGGCAGGCCGAAGAGAAGCAGGCCGCCAAGGCCGAGGCGGGCGGCCTCTTCGGCTTCGCGCACCGCCTCGTCGATGGAGAGGTTGAAGACGCCGGGCATGGAGCCGACGTCGCGGCGCACACCCTCGCCGGGACAGAGAAAGAGGGGGTAGATCAGATCGCCGGGTTCAAGCGCGGTTTCGCGCACCAGGGCACGAAGAGATTCGCTGCGCCGGAGGCGGCGCATCCGCGTTACAGGAAAACTCATGGTTCAGATTGTAGATGAAGCAGCCTCAAAGCTGGTCATAGAGCGTGGTATTGCGATAGCCGAGCAGGACGACGAGGGTCCAGATGGCAAGGGCGGTACCAAAGGGGAATTTCACCAGGTTGAAGATGGCGGCTACGATGGCCACGACGCGGCCCCATTGAGTGCGCTCCATCAGGCCCCATCCGGCCGCCAGAGCCAGGCCGCTGCGGACCAAGAGGAATACCCAGGCAAAATGCAGGAGCGCCGGTCCGAACACCTCGAAAGGCATCGGCCCGCGTGCCCAAGGCCCATTCATGAAAGGGCCGAAATGCCCAAACATAAATGCCCTGAGAACGGTCAAGCCGGCCGCTCCCAAAACCAGCGAAAAGGCCGCCCAGGCAAGCCAGAGAATGCCGAGCACTTTCACCCTGCCGGCATAGCTCTCCAGTTGGAATTGAAGGCCGGGCACGGGGGGAACCACCGGCGCGACCGGACGGCCGCACTGGGGGCAGAATCCCTGCCCCGGCGTTAATGCTAGACCACATCCACTGCAATACATGGCGCCTCCTGAAGAAGCCGCATAAAGAATACTACGCAGCGGCGGCGCGGTGAGTTCCGAAAACCAGAGGTTAGGGGTTAGGGATTAGGGGTTAGGAATTAGGGGTTAGGAATTGGTCTCACCGGTTGGAGGCTGGGGAACGCCTCTCCCATCTTTCTTCGTGGCGGTCGTCGCGCAGGACGAGGGCGGTGACGCGGCCCTGCGGATCACGCTCAAAGGTGAGCCGGGTGGTGGCGGAGCCGTTGAGATAAAAGAAGGTGGACGGGGACTCGGCGGCCAGTTCGGCGATCTCGCCCTGCCGGTTCTTCTCGTAGAGCTGATCGCCCTGGCGGAAGACCGCGACCACCATATTACCTTTCGGGTCGCAATACTCCCCGGAAAGGCTGTCGAGTTGCGCCGAAGTGAGCTTGATGGCCGGCGGGTGGAATGGAATGACGTGGCGCTCGGCGAAGGCAGGCGGTTCCGGTTCGGCGGGGGGCTTGGCTTCCCGGCGAAACGCGAGCAGCCAGCGGGGCAGTTCCGGCTCGTTGTAGGCGCGGGTCCAGCAGTCGTGCTTGAGTCCCTCGTAGATCCATAGCCGGATGTGGCCGCCGGCCGCCTTGAAGGCCTCGAAGATCAGCTCGCTTTCTCGCGGCGGGACCAACCTGTCGTCGGTGCCGTGGAAGAGCCAGACCGGGGTGCGGCCAAGCGCATGAGCGTACTCGGCCGGCAGGGTTGCGACCTGCTGCCAGCGCTCCGGGGCATAGCTCCAGAAGATGCCGCTGGCGGCGATGGCTACCGCTGCCCAGCGCTGGGGGTAAAGACGAGCCAGCTCCCAGGCGCCATATCCGCCCAGCGAGATGCCGCTGAGGTAGGTGCGCTCCGGGTCGCCATGAAACTCAGCCGTTTCGCGGTCGAGGGCGGCCAGAGCCAGCGCCAGCATCTCGGGGTCGGTCCAGTAATCGGCCAGCGGGCATTGGGGCATGACGATGATGAAGGGCCAGCGCTCCGGATGGTCGCGCACCGCCTGGGGAAGGCCGATCTGGGTCTGCCACATGCCCTCGGAGCCGCGCTCTCCGCGCCCGTGCAGGTAGAGAATGATGGGCCATTGCTTGCGGTCGTCGCGGCGCCATTCCTCCGGCAGATAGACCTGGAAACGGTAAGTGGCGCCATGCAGCTCGATCTTGCGATTCAGAAAGCCTGTCTCTTGCGGGGGTTCAGGCCGGGCGGCCTGGGCATTGGCCGCGGCGGCGTGAACGGACTGCGGCGATATTGCCCATGCGGACGATATTGGCCAGGCAAGAAAAAGGCAGACGGCAAGCGATCGAGCGCAACGGTGCATGAAGGAATCCAATCACCACTATATTCCGCGTCAGACGGCTTCGGGCGGGGCGGGCGCGATCTCGAACTCGACCTGCTGGGATCCGAGGTTGGGATGGCGGGCGGTAAGGCGCACCTTGCCGGGCTGCCCGGTGGCGCGAATCCAGACGGCGCCCTGGCCGCCGACGAGCGCGAAGGGATTGTCGCCGATCAGCTCAGCCGGGCCGGTCAGTTCCAGGCGGATAGCGTCGGCTGCGAAGGGGCGGATGGCGTCGAATTCGTCGGCGACGCGCAGGACGACGCGGGTCGAGTCGGCCCCATCGGCAACGAGCATTGTGTCGTCGGGCAGCAGCATGAATTTCTGGTCGACGCCTTTGCCGGAGAAGCTGCGCGAGATGACCTGCTTGCCCTGGATGAATCCGTCGATGCGCAGATCGCCCCAAGGCTCGAGATGCCTTCCCAGATCGGCGGTGAAGGGCGCGTACTTGAGATGGGGAAACTGCTTGCGGTCGGGATCGGCCTCGGCGATGAGCTTGCCGCCGATGTAGAACTTGAGATGGTCGCAGTTGGAAGAGACCAGGGCATTGGTGAAGCCGATGTTCTCATCTCCGCGCGCCCAGTGGAAGGCAGGCACGAGGACGACCTCCTCATCGGGGTCGCACTGCGAGCGGTAGAAGCCGGCCGCGGGCTTGGGCTCGCGGAAGATGTCGGTGACGCCGTGGTAGCAGATGCGGTCGCCGGAGCCGAAGTTGCCGTGGGTGTTGTAGTCGAAGGCGCACCAGCCGATGCCGCCCGCGTACTGCGGGTCGGAGGCTAGTTGATCGTGGACGCGGGCATGGCGCGCGGTGTGCTCGCGCAGGCGCTCGACGTTGTCGATGGTCTTGGTGGGATAAGTGTGGCCGACGAATTCGGTATTGAGATAGAGGGGATGATTGGGCGCCTTGAGCGGCCAGCCGAAGTCGTTCATGGTGAAGACATCTTCAAGGAACTCGGACTCCTGGAAGTAGCGGATGCCGCCGGTTTGGCGGGTGGGGTCGAGCCGGTGGGCCATGGCGTTGGTGCGGGTGTAGAAGTTGTGGTTATCCAGCGACTCGTTAATGCGCACGCCCCAGAGGATGATGGAGGGATGGTTCCAGTCGCGGCGGATCATGCGGCTGACGTTGTCGACGGAGATGTCCTGCCAGGCGAGGTCGCCGATGTGCTGCCAGCCGGGGATCTCTTCGAGGACCAGCAGGCCGATTTCGTCGCAGGCGTCGAGGAAGTGGCGCGACTGCGGATAGTGGGAGGTGCGGACGATGTTGCACTTGAGGTTCTTGCGCAGGATGAGGGCGTCCTGGCGCTGGACGCGGGCGGGCATGGCCTGGCCAACCCACGGGAAGGTCTGATGGCGGTCGAGGCCGCGCAGCTTGACCACCGTGCCATTGAGCGAGAAGCCCTGGGGGGTGAAGCGAGCTTCGCGGAAGCCGATGCGGCGGGAGTCGTTGTCGAGCGGTTGGGAGCCGTGGAGCAGACGGACCTCGACGCGGTAGAGCTTGGGCGTGCGCAGATCCCAGAGCTGGATGGCGCCGAGATTGTCGAGGCGCAGGGTGCGCGGCACATTTCCCTGGTCCTCGCCCGGCGGCAGCTCCTGCGCAGTCTTGGCCAGCAGCCGGTCTCCGTCGTAGAGCGCGGCCTCCAGGCTCAGCCCGCCTTCCAGGGTCTTGCTGGCGCTCCACAGGAAGCACTGCACATCGACGGCGGGGTGGGCGGAGAGCACGTCCTTGGGCTGGGCGAAGATGTTGTCGATGAAGTTGGGCGCGACGATGCGCAGGGAGACTTCGCGATAGATGCCGCCGAAGGTGAGGTAATCGACCATATAGCCGAAGGGGGGAATCTCGGGGCGCTCGTGGGAGTCGACCTCCACGGCCAGGATGTTCTCGCCATCGAATTCAACGTGGGGCGTGAGCTCGAAGGAAAAAGGCGTGAAGCCGCCCTTGTACTCGCCCATGCGGACTCCGTTGAGCCAGACCGTGGAGGCGGTCATGACGCCTTCAAAGTCCACAAAGACGCGCCGGCCGCGCGCGGCGGCGGGCAGGCGGAAGCGGCGGCGATAGATGGAGACGAACTCGTAGGAGTTCTCGTCGAAGCTGTGCCAGGGCTCGCGGATATTGGTGTGGGGCACGGTGACGCGGGCAAAGCCGGAGTCGTCGAAGTCGCGGGCGCGGGCCGCGGGCGTGGCCTTGGGGCTATAGCGCCAATTGCGGTTGATGGGCAGCACCAAGCGTCCGGTCGCGGCGGCAGCCGGTTCGGCGGAGTAGACGGCGGGCACGCCGGAAGCGACCGTTGCGCCCGCAATCAGAGTTCCAGTGGTCTTGAGAAAACCGCGGCGATCCATAAGGCTCCTTTGCCGGAGGGAGTGCTGGTACCGCAACGCCGGCAGTCGCGCGCCGCAATGCGCGCGGGAATGCGATCAAAGGCTGCGAGTATTGTAAACGTTTGCCACGCGGAAAACTTACATCGGCAGAGATTACATTTGTCAAGGCAAATGACGGCCTTGCCCTGAGTGCTCAGTATGACAGTTCACTTTATTGAATACATTCCAGACTCAGGACACGAGCGAAAACCGCAGATGGCAAAGCCGATTGAGACGCGCCGTCGCCTCCCGGCGAACCGGGCGGCGGGGCGGGTGCGGGTGAGTTTCCGCTACTCGGCTGCGGCTGCTTCCGCCTGAGGCTCGGCGGCAGGAGCTTCGCTTGCGGCCTCGCCCACGACCTTGACGCTGATGTGCGCGGTGACTTCACGGTAGAGCTTGATGGCCACGGTGAAGTCGCCCAGGCTCTTGAACGGATCAGCCAGCTGAATCTTGCGGCGATCGATCTCGAAGCCTTTGGCGGCGAGTTCAGCGGCAATGTCGGACGAGGTGACGGAGCCGAAGAGGTGGCCGGCCTCGCTCGATTTGCGGGTAAAACTGAGCACGAGGGGCTCGAGCTTGAGGACCAGAGCCTCGGCCTGCGCCTTCTCGGTGGCGGAGCGGCGGGCGGCGGAGACCTTCATCTGCTCAACGACGGCCTTGTTGGCCGGGGTAGCCTGCATGGCCAGCTTGCGGGGCAGCAGAAAGTTGCGGCCGTAGCCGTCCGCCACCTTCACCACTTCTCCGCGATGGCCCAAGTTGACTACATCTTCCTTCAGAATGACTTCCATGGCTAACTCTCCAGTGTTACGGGCGGCGCCGCCGGGGGCGGTCTTGCCTCGTTTGGACAGCGGCTCCAGCCGCAGGCGCCGTGTGGGACTCTCGATCGGCATCCGGGCCATTGCCGCCGCCAATTGCGGTTCGATCAAGGCCGCTCGCCCAGAGCGAAAGAGCGAGCCGGGACGAGCGAAAGAGGCAAAAGCGACAGCCGGAGCCGATGAATCAGTGCTTGGTGGCAAACGGCAGCAGGGCGATGTTCCGGGCCTGCTTGATGGCGCGGGTTAGGCGGCGCTGGTGCTTGGTGCAGACGCCGGTGAGCCGCCGGGGCACGATCTTGCCGCGCTCGGCCACAAAGCCCTGCAGCAGCCGGACATCGCGGTAGGGAATCGCGTCGATCTTCTCGGTGCAGAATTTGCAGACCTTCTTGCGGCGAAAGAACTTTCCGCGGCCGCCGGGTCCAGAGGGGGCGCGTCCGCCCGGTCCGCCGGGACCGCCGCCGGGCCGGCCGCCGGGGCGGTGGCCTGAAGCGGAACCGGAGGCCGAAGCCGAGATCGGGCCGGAATCCGCGCCGAATGCGCCTTGAGTTGTTGCCGCGCCCGTCTCGGGCGTCTTTCCTTGATTCTCTTCAGCCATTGTGCTTCCTCTTCACTCTCTTAAAGTCCTGGCAGACGCCCGTGGGCACTGCGGGACGCTGGATCGGACCGCAGCCTTTTGGCCCGCAAAAGGGACCTGCCGCGGCAATTCGTGACAACCTCGCTAGACAGCGGCCTGAGCCGCAACCGGGGCGGCGGCCGCTGCAACCGGAGCCGCGTGAGCCTGTGCGGGCGGGACAGCAGACCGGCGGACGCCGCGCAGGGCCTTGACCTTGGCCAGACGCTTCTCTTCCTCGTCGATGCGCACGGTGATGAACTTGATCACCGGCTCAGTGACGCGCAGGCGGCGCTCCAACTCCAGCACCACCGCGCCGTTGGCCTCGATGGTGAGCAAAACGTAGTTGCCGTCGCTGCACTTGCGCACCGTGTAGGCGAGCTTGCGCCGCCCCATCTGCTCGACCGTCTTGACCACCCCGCCGCCGCCGGTGACGGTAGCGGAGAAACCGGCGATCAGCTTTTCGACATCCTCTTCGGCCACGTCGGGCCGAACAATGAACATGACCTCATACACACGAGCCATCTCTATTCCTTTTCCGCCGGAGCATCGGCTCCA
>Ga0326728_10010792_pt1 | contig 21198 bp, 17 predicted proteins | sample MB3enrmetagenome_FD_207602 | JGI IMG/M metagenome (GOLD analysis project Ga0326728, IMG submission 207602) | Lab enriched peat soil microbial communities from McLean, Ithaca, NY, United States - MB31MN | ecosystem: Environmental > Terrestrial > Soil > Wetlands > Peat | place: USA: New York... | reverse complement strand
CTGGAAGCTGGCGATTTGCTCGAGTCGGTGGAGGAGGGAGTTTCGAAGCGCCGCTTTGCCGACGTGGTGCGACTCGAAATCAATGACGCGATGCCCGCGGAAGTACTCGATATTCTGGTTAAGAACCTCGAAATCGAACGCGGTGATGTCTACAAGGTGAAAGGGCCTTTGGCATTTAGCCGGCTGAAACACCTGCTTTCGATCGACCGGTCCGATCTTAAGGACAAAGTCTTTGTGGCGAGTCTGCCTCCCGCGCTCCAGCCCAACGAAGACGGGGAAGTGGAGGACATTTTTTCCGCCATTCGCCGTGGCGATATCCTGCTGCACCATCCCTTCGATTCGTTCCAGCCGGTGGTTGGCTTTTTGCAGCAGGCGGCGCGCGATCCTGCCGTGCTAGCGATCAAGATCACACTCTATCGCGTAGGCCGCAATGCGCCTGTGGTCGAGGCGTTGCTCGATGCCGTCGACCACGGCAAGCAGGTTGCCGTGCTCGTGGAACTGAAGGCGCGCTTCGATGAGGAAAGCAATATCGAGTGGGCGCGGCGGCTGGAACGTGAAGGCGTGCACGTCGTTTATGGCCTGATGAATTTGAAGGTGCATTGCAAGGCCGCGCTCGTCGTGCGCAAAGAAAAAGACCGCATCCGGCGCTATGTACACCTCTCCACCGGAAACTACAACACGGTCACGGCGCAGCTCTACACGGATATCGGCCTGCTGACCTGCGATGAAGCCATCGGCAAGGATGGCACCGACCTGTTCAACTATTTGACCGGCTATTCGGCCAAGGTCGAATACCGCAAGCTGTTCGTCGCACCGGTGAATCTGCGCGAGCAAATGGAACACCTGATTCGCCGTGAAATCGAACACCAGAAAAATGGAGGCCGCGGCCACCTGATCTTTAAGATGAACGCGCTGGTTGATCGCCGCGTGATCCAGTTGCTCTATGAGGCGTCGCAGGCGGGAGTGCAGGTCGACCTGCTGGTGCGCGGCATCTGCTGTTTGCGGCCGGGCGTTCCGAATATCAGCGAGAACATTCGCGTGACCAGCATCGTAGGCCGTTTTCTGGAACACAGCCGCATTTTCTATTTCCATAATGGCGGCAAGGAAGAGGTTTATCTGGGCAGCGCCGACATGATGCCGCGCAACCTCAACCGGCGCGTGGAGCTACTGTTTCCGCTGGAAGACGCGAAGCTGGTACGCTACGTGCGCGATGAAGTTCTAGCCACCTATCTTTCCGAAGTCGTCAAAGCGCGGCATATGAATGCCGATGGCACCTATTCCCGCGACCCCGACCACACCAATCGGCGCGAAATGAACAGCCAGGAGTGGTTCATCAAGCAGGGGTCCAAAAGAATGCTGGAGTCGTAGCCCTGTCATTGTTTTCCCCCCGCCGTCGAGAAATTGCGATTTCCCAGGCCTTTCGAAGCTGTGACTGCTGACTGTTTGAGGCCGGGCAACGGGGGCGGTCGAACTAACATCCAAAGGCGCATGTTTTGTCTATAGCTTTGGTACCTTGACTGCAACTTCGCAAGGCAGGCAGGGTTATCAGATAAGGAGAGGAGAGAACCGTTTTCCGAATGGCTCGACGAAACCAGATTCTGCGGTGCTTTTTCTTTTTAGGGTGCGCCTTTTCAGTGGTCATGGCTGGCAGTTCGCGAGCCAGTGCCTCGGCGACACTCCTGATTGAGGAGCCGTATGGCAAACTCGGCTTTTTTACCGCCACTGGGCATGCCGCCGTATACCTCTCGGATGTCTGCGCCGACACGCCAACCGTCTTGCGCCGTTGCAATCCCGGTGAAACCGGAATTGTCCTGAGCCGCTACGACGACGTCAACGGCTACGACTGGCTAGCCATCCCCCTCATCCCTTATCTGTACGCGGTCGAGCGACCCGAGGATGTGCCGCTTTTCGCCGATGCGAAAATGGTCGCCTTCCTGCGCGACCAGTACCGCCGCAAGTATCTCGAATCGATTGTCCCCGACGCTCATGGCGGGGAAATGCCGACTGGCAACTGGATTCAGCTCGTCGGTTCTTCCTATGACCGCACGATTTACGGTCTGGAAGTTGAGACCACTCCGAAGCAGGACGATGCTCTGATCCGCTGGCTCAACGGCGCGCCCAACCGCTCGCACTTTCATTTGGTAAGCCGCAACTGCGCCGATTTCGCCAAGACCATCATCAACTTTTATTACCCGAAGGCGCTCCATCGCAGCGTGATTGCGGATGCAGGCATCACCACCCCCAAGCAGATAGCGAAGATGCTGGTAAAGCTTGAGGCTCGCCGACCCGAACTTGAGGGATCGCGTTCTGTGATTGCTCAGGTTCCGGGCAGCCTGTCGCGCAGCAGCCCAATCCACGGCGTGGTCGAATCGTTTCTGAAGTCTAAAAAATATATAGTTCCGAGCGCCGTCGTAAGCCCGATTTTTGCCGGCTGCGTATTCGCCGTTTACGTGGGAACCGGGACCGGGCGCTTCGAACCCGATCACGATGCCATGGTTCTTAATCCAGATGGTGCCCTCGAATCACCTCTTTCAAAAACGGATCGCAAGACCTACCGCCGCCAGTTGAAAAGCCTGTTGGCGGAATGGGATCCCGCAGGCCGAGGGCTGAACGCCGCAAAGCAATGGAAGAAATTACAGTCAAGGGCGGAGATCAGTCTTGATAGCCAGGGCGAGCCGCTCCTCAAGCTCGCACTCGATGGAAAGCTGTTCCGGGTCGGAGCCAGCACCGCGAATGTGACGGGAGCGCGCGATGGTCCGCCAATCGCCCGGGAACTATTGGCGGCACGGCTCGACTCCGAGCTGCGTCACGCCCCTGCCCGCGGGCTTTCTCCCAGCGCGCTCGCGCGTGACTGGAACATGCTTCAGCAGGCTCAGAGGAGCGTACTGGAAGAACATTCCCAGCTGAGAGCCACAGCCTTCACGGCGCCGGACCACAGTGGGTTTACCAACGGTCCATAAACGCTCCGCCAGCCTTTGCAGGAGAATTTCCCATGTGCGGCTGGCGGTTGCGCGTCGTGCCCTCCGGCTATCCTTGCCCGCGCCAGGTTGATATAATGATCTAACTATGGTTGCCATTCATCCCGTTTCGAATGATCTTGTAGATATCTGTAATCGAGTCAAACATCTGGGCTATACCGTTTCTGGAAAGGTGCGGCTATACGGGGAGGAATTCGAAGTAGTTTCCGATCCCTTTCCAGCCGATGACGGCATTGCCGTACACGTCAAAAGCAAGAAGAACCCGGCCGTACGCGTTTTGCAACTTCCCGCAACTGTGCTACAGGGAGTGAGACCCCGCAAGCCGGCAGCAGAAAAAGTAGCCTGAACCATTTCTGCCGCATCATCGCACTTTGGCGCGGCCGCTGAAGTATATTTTATTTCTGATCCGTGTGGAGAGCGCGGCGCAAGTCCGACCGCTTGTTGCCTGAATTTCTTTCTCACGCGAACATGGCTAACTATTTGCGCAGAGTGTCCATTGCGGTGCCACCTTTCTAAATTGAGCCTTTCATACAACCTGATGATGTATCTTTAACTCCTGTGCGGTTTTCCAGGTACGGTTAACCTGCGAGGAGCCGTACGGGCCGACCTCGGTCATGGAAATTCTGCAAACACTTTTTCAGAGCCGCTTCGGTGTTCCGGCCGAACAAGTTCGCCCCTTGCAGGGCCAACTCGGGGGATCTGGACGAAAGCTCTTTCGCCTCTCGACGGAGAAGTTTCGTGCCATCGGCATCGTCTACGACGTGCGAGAAGAGAATGTTGCCTTTCTTGAGTTCTCCCGCCACTTCCGGCGACATGGTTTGCCGGTTCCCGAGATTTATGGCGAGGACCTCCAACAAGGCGCATACCTGGAGCAAGATCTCGGCGATACCACGCTGTTCGAATTCCTCTCGGCCAATCGCGCAGACGCGAAAATCGCTGCCCCGGTGATCGAGGTCTATGGCAAAGTTGCCGCCATACTGCCGCGTTTCCAGGTGGAGGCCGCTTCCGATCTCAACTATAAAGTCTGTTACCCGCGCGCCAATTTCGACCGTCAATCGATTGCCTGGGACCTCAATTACTTCAAATACTATTTTCTTCGTTTCGCCGGCATCCCTTTCAACGAACAAGGCCTGGAGGACGACTTCGCCCGCCTCGGCAAGTTTCTGTTGAGAGCTCCGCGCGACTACTTCCTCTACCGCGATTTCCAGTCCCGCAACATCATGCTGGTCGAGGGCAATCCGTTCTTTATCGATTACCAGGGCGGCCGCAAAGGCGCGCTGCAATACGACATCGCGTCGCTGCTCTTCGACGCCAAAGCCGATCTGCCGCCCTTGTTGCGTGAGCAGTTGCTGGATCGCTACCTCGACAGCCTCGCCGGTTTCATCGCCCTCGATCGCACGGCGTTCATGCACCACTACTACGCGTTCGTTTATGTGCGCGTCCTGCAGGCACTGGGCGCCTACGGATTCCGTGGCTTCTACGAGCGCAAGACGCATTTTCTGCAAAGCGTCCCTTATGCGCTGCGGAACATCCGCTGGCTGCTCCACAACGTGGAGTTGCCGGTAGCACTGCCGACCATGACCGAGGCCTTCCGCAACATGGTTGCCTCGGAAAAATTACAGGGAGTGGCCGCAGTGGCGGGCCCTCTTACCGTGCGGGTGGGCAGTTTTTCGTTTCACCGCGGCTTGCCTGTCGACGAAACGGGCAACGGCGGCGGTTTCATTTTCGATGGCCGTAGCCTGCCCAACCCAGGGCGCGAAGAGCGGTTCAAGCCTCTTACCGGCAAGGACGCGCCGGTCATTGAATATCTGGAGCAGCAGGAAAGCGTGCGCCAGTTCCTGGCGAACATCATTGCTCTCGTGGATGCGAGCGTCGCCAATTATCAGAGCCGCGGCTTTAAGAATCTGATGGTATCGTTTGGCTGCACGGGCGGGCAGCATCGCTCGGTTTATCTGGCCGAGCAACTGGCTCGCCACCTGCGCGGATTGAACGGTGTGGAAGTGGTCCTTCATCATCGCGAGCTGGAGAAGTCGAAATCATGAAAGCCATGGTCTTTGCCGCCGGCCTCGGCACGCGTCTGCGCCCGCTCACTGACGACCGCCCCAAGGCGCTGGTGGAGCTTGACGGCCGTACGCTGCTTGAAATCGTTCTTGCCCGGCTGCGCACCTTCAGAATTCAGGAGGTCGTCGTCAACGTTCATCATTTCGCCGACAAGCTGGTTGAGTATCTCAACGCGAAAAACAATTTCGGTATGCAGGTCCACATTTCGCGGGAGGAGACTCTGCTCGATACCGGCGGCGGCTTGAGGAAAGCCGCTTCTTTGTTGCTTGGCGGGTCAGGCCCCGCCGAAGAGCCTATCCTTATCCACAACGTAGACGTAATCAGCACCATCGACCTTGCCCGCACGGAGCAGGCCCACCAGGCCAATCACGCGCTTGCCACGTTGGCGGTTCAGGATCGCGAAACCTCCCGTTATCTTGTCTTCGACGAAAACGACCAGCTCTGCGGTCGCCGCCTGGGCCGCGATGCCACCGCCGAAATCGTTCGCCCGTCACGTCATGTCAACGCCCTGGCCTTTTCCGGAATCCACATCGTCTCCCCGCGACTTTTAAGCATGCTCACCGGAGAAGGCGCTTTCTCCATTATTGACTCGTACCTGCGCCTGGCGGCGAAGGGAGAAACAATTCACGCCTTCCGCGCTGACGAATTCTACTGGCGCGATGTGGGCAGGCTCGAAGATCTGCAGCAGGCCGAGCGGGACTTGAAAAAAGAAGACTCGAAGCAAGCGATGTGAAGCGAGAGTTCTTCTGCCGCAGGCGCACGGGCCACGGCTCAGCGCGCCGCTCGTCGCACCTGATAATCTCAGACAACGCCACTCGGAGACCGCAACCGAATTGCCACCCATTATCAACGCGCAGGAAATCTCGAAGGCCTTCGGAGCGAAGCCGCTTTTTCAGAATGTTTCCTTCACCATTTCGGAAGGCGATCGCATCGGCCTGATTGGTCCGAACGGATCCGGCAAGTCGACGCTTCTGCGTATCCTCGCTGGCCTGATGAATGCCGACAGCGGACAGGTAGCGGCCCGCAAGCGCACTCGTCTTTGTTACGTAGAGCAGGATTCGCGCTTTCCCGCGGACAGTACTGTCCGCTCGGTGATCGATGGCGCGCTCGACCGCTGCGGCGTTTCCGGAACCGAGGGGGGTGCGCGCTTCGCTGAGAACCTTGGCCGAGCCGGTTTTGATGACCTCGACGCTTCGACGGCCGAACTTTCCGGCGGCTGGCTGAAGCGGCTTGCCATCGTCGAAGCTCTGGTGCAGCATCCCGATATTCTGCTGCTCGATGAGCCTACCAACCATCTCGATCTGCTCGGCATCGAGTGGCTGGAAGAGCTGCTGGAATCGGCCGCATTCGCCAGCGTCATCGTCAGCCACGACCGCTACTTTCTGGAAAACGTCACGACCGATACGGTGGAACTCAATCGCACTTATCCCAATGGCTCGCTGCGAGTGCATGGTACCTATAGCGAGTTTCTGGAGAAGAAAGAACTGTTTCTGCACGCGCAGTCGCTGCGGCAGGAAGCGCTCGAAAATCTGGTACACCGCGAGATCGAGTGGCTGCGGCGCGGAGCGAAAGCTCGCACTCGCAAATCGAAAGCGCGCATCGACAAAGCCGGCGACCTTATGGGAGAACTGGCTGACCTGAACTCTCGAACTCAGACTGGCACTGCGCAAATCGATTTCTCCGCCACCGACCGCAAAACGAAACGGCTGATCGAACTGGAAAATGTTTCCTGCACCATGGGTGATCGCGCGCTATTTCAGAATCTCAACTTCATCGTCACTGCTGGAATGCGCGTCGGCCTCGTCGGGCCGAACGGGAGCGGCAAGACTACGCTGCTCCGTTTGCTGCAAGGCGACCTTGCGCCTACCAGCGGCGAGATTCGGCGCGCTGATCGGTTGCGCATTGTCTACTTTGACCAGCGGCGCACGCTTGATCCCGACGTTACCTTGCGGCGCGCGCTTGCTCCCGACGGCGATTCCGTTGTCTTTCGCGACCGCGTCATTCATGTCGCGGGATGGGCGGCGCGATTTCTCTTCACTGGCGAGCAGCTTGGACAGCCTGTCGGACGCCTTTCCGGAGGCGAGCGCGCTCGCGTCCTCGTCGCTCAGCTCATGCTTCAGCCTGCTGACTTATTGTTGCTCGACGAGCCCACCAACGACCTCGACATTCCGACGCTCGAAATTCTTGAGGAAAACCTGATGGATTTTCCCGGCTCGCTGGTACTGGTCACGCATGATCGCTACATGCTCGACCGCATCGCAACCGTAGTGCTCGGCCTTAATGGCCAAGGCGGAGCCGAACGCTTTGCCGACTATCCGCAATGGGAGGCGTGGCAAAAGCAGACTCGACAATCTTTAGGATCGTCACCTGGATCGCGTGGAAAGGATCAAAGCTCAACTGCTGCGAATCAGTCAACGAGCACCACCGAAAACTCATCCTCGTCATCGAATTCTCCGGCGAAGAAAAAACTCTCTTACATGGAAGCGCGCGAGTATGCCGGAATCGAACAGCGCATTGCCGATGCCGAGCAACTTTTGCAATCCCATCGCGCGGAACTCGAAGACCCAGCCAACGCCACCGATGCCGCGCGCCTTGTAAGCGCTCAATCTGCACTCGAAACGGCCCAGCGCGAACTCGACGCGCTCTACAAGCGCTGGGCTGAACTTGAAGAGAAGAGCGGGTAGGCCGGCTTTTAGAGTGTGCGTGAGAACTGGGCCGTCCCTCCGGGACTTGAGTTGTTTTCCCACTTTCCCCCGCGCTAAAGCGCGGGGCTAAGGTAGGTCGTCCCTGCGGGACTGGAATTTGCTCGGTCTGGTTCCACCATCTTCCCCGAAATTTGGTTCTCACACACACTCTTTTAGGCATGGAGGGACGCATCATTCAAATGACTGGCACCTTGGCTCGCATGCCTGAATTGTTCCGGGCGGCAAACTGGTGGGTTCGGACGGGATCGTGGGGCTGTTGTTTGCGGGCGGAGCTTCCGTGGGTGGGACCGACGATGCCGGGCTTTTTTGTTTGCGCTGACCTTTCTTGCTATTGAGCTGAGCCATATTGGTGGAGGCAACCTGCATGGCGTAGAGAAGGATGGCAGCCTCTTTCGACTCGATGCGGCGGTGGAGCATCATTTCGCACACGTCGGAGATTGCACCCTGGATGGAGACGGCATCTTCGAAGGGGGGCAGGTAGGTATGGTTGGAGGGGCCGTTATTGATCTCAGCCTTTGGCTTGCCCATCACCAGGTGGTAGTGGCAAAACCTTTCGCCGTAAACAACGCGAGATTGACAGGGATCGCCATTGTGTTTGCGTTGGGCACAAATTTCGTCGGAATATTTGTTGTTAGATGAGGCCATTATGATTGCTCCTAAGAGTATGAATTAAAAGCGGATGAATGGTGTTATTGGGGAAATGTGGGGGTACCCCCCCCTACCTAAAAACGGTTAAGATGATGATAAGAAATGGGTTATGCGTAAATGATCAGAAACATTGGACTTAGGGGAAGTGCGGGATTGCAGATTGCAGAAGTCAGATTGCAGAAGTGAACAAACCCGCGCTGACCGCTGGCGTTTGGTTCGGTTTTCAAAGAGCCGAGGCAATGCTTTGGAGACGCCTCGCCTCTGGAGACGGGCGCAGTTCTCCATCTTGGTGCAATGTCGAGTGATCATCGCACTGATTTTGGTGCAGGTCTGTGATGGCGGTTACGGGGGAAATGTGATGAAAGATGGGTCGTGGGGAAAAACGGCGAGGGGAGAAGGAGCAGTCCCCTTTGTTTCCCGGCGTACGTCCGGTCCCCGGGTTTTCCCGGCAGCGATCCTAGGCAGGTTGAGTTGTCAGCCCGATATGCTTTATGTCATGAACTTGGCCCTTCTTGAGAACCCTGCGCGTCGTCACTTCTGTGCTCCACAGGACCTCGTAGATATCTCTGCCTTTCTGGGTGACCACCGTCTTTTCGGGCGGGCTGAGCCGTATGGCATTGGCCCACCAATTGGTGCTGACATCCGTCTCGCCGCCATAAAACGCTCCCGAGGACGAGGACATGGGCGAATATGTGCTCGCTCCGCTCTTTCCTGCGCCGCTAAGGCTCGCCAGCGTGTAACTCGCAGAGGTCGGGGAGGGCAGTTGCGACAGTTCGAGTTCGTTTCCCTTGGTGGAGATTCCCGCCTCGAGTTCCACCTCAACGCGGGATGTCCAGTAGACTCTTCGCCCCTCCTTTCGGGAGAAGGTCGGAGGATTAATATACCAGGTCTTATTTGTACGAAATGTCGTTCCCTCGGGGTTCTTTGCCAGGTTGCCTTTGAACGTTTCCCTGATGCGTTCTCCCACCTTCTCTGTGAAGTAGAGAGTGTCCTTGCTTTCCCCCGAAACGAAAAAGAATTTCGCGGCCTTCGGCTCCAACTGCTCGATGAAATCCTCACTTACATTGGAAACTAGCGTGTTGATAAGCCCTCTCAATCCCTCCACGCTGGCCAGGACATTTGCATTAGCACATCCAGCGATTCGTCCCTTTACGGCTTCGGCCAACAAGCCATCCGAGGTGATAAGAACAACCCTGCACGACTTGGTGGTCTTCGGTGATTCGGCCAGCAACTGGCTAAAAGACTCCGCGACGAGGGCGTCCCTAAATCCTTTTTCCTTCTCACCCGCTTGGAACGGGGGCCTTCGATACAACGCCGCTTGAATCAGTGACGCCCAGTCAATCGAGGCGTGGTTGAGCTTGATCTCTTGCAGCCCAAGTTCTTTCTCCTTCTCGTCGATCTTCGTCTTGACGTGATCCAGCAATGTCTTGTCCGTCAGCGCTAGATTGTGCCCGAGTAACTTCTCAATCTTGGCTATGGGCCCACGCAGCTTCAAGGCTTCCGTCTGCATCTGGTATTGACGCTCGTGGCGAACCACCTCGGGTAGGTACCAAAGTATGTCCAGGTCGGGACACTTGGATTCTGCGATTAGGCTGGCCATTTCGTCGCGAAGGAGGTCGCTAGCTGAGCCCAGGCTCGTGGGCGTCACGTAAAGTGCGTTTGTATCGAATACAACCCGTAATTGGGGCTTCTGTGTGCGTTTACTCTTCGTCGCTGCTTGACTCGCTGGGCCGTCAGGCATTCGTTTGCTCCGCAACACGTCTTTAGGCTTGGCTTATGAACGGAGTATATACCGGAGACTCGTGCTCTTTGAGAAGGGAGAGCCCCGGCGTTGGTAACTGCCAGGGGGCTCGTTGAGAGAATTCCCTGACGCGGCCTTTATTCGGAGAATGTGTAGGGGTCCTTCGACTGCGCGGGGCTGCGCTTTGCTTGCCCCGCTCCGCTCAGGATGACACGCTTAGTAAGTTGTGCTTGGGCGTGCAATAAGGTTCGGTAATTGACTAAGGTGTCGGCTTTGCCGTCGCCCACTTCTCGAAAAACGCGAGAGGTGGGGCACACGGCTCACGTCTCCTACCCCTTCGCAAAATCAATGTAGCCGTGCTGCACGTCCGTGCGCGTCAGCTTCACGCGCACCTTGTCTCCTACGTGCAGGCCTTGCGCGCCTTGGGCTAGCAGGCCTTCCACGTGCGGTTGCAGCACGCGCACGAATGTTCCTTTTGGAGTCACGCCTGTGACCATCGCGTCGAACATCTCGCCCACGCGATGGCTCATCGCTACCGCCGACAGGCGCTTGGTCATCTCGCGCTCAACCTTGCGGGCGGCGTCGCCTTTTTGCGTGCAATTGGTGGCAATGGCGGCCAACTCAGCATCCGAATAAGGTCCCGAATACGGCCCCGGCTTGCCATCGAGCGTTTCCTTGTCGAGCATTGCCTTATCGAGCGTTTCCTTGTCGAGCAGGGCCTTGATCAGGCGCTGCGTGACCACGTCGGCAAAGCGGCGGTTGGGCGCGGTGGAGTGCGTGTAGTCCTGCACGGCGAGACCGAAGTGTCCTTGCTCTGGGTCGCCGGGGCGCTCCAGCACATATTGGCCGGGGCCCATCAGCTTGATCACCGCCAGCGACAGGTCGGCAAAATGATCGGGATCGGCGGCCTTGCGCTTCAGGAGAAAATCGTTGAGCGCCTTGGAATCCGCCTGCGCGGGAAGCGTTTCTCCCGCGGCCGCCGCAAGGCGCACGATGCCATCCCACTTCTCGGGAGTCTTCACGATGCGCCGCAGCGACGAAACCTTTTCCAGCAGGCGCGCCACCACGCCATTGGCCGCGATCATGAAATCTTCAATCAGTTCGGTGGCGCGGTTCTTCTGCTGCCTCACTACATCGACCACTTGCTGGTTCAGAACTACCGGATGCACTTCCTCCGTGTCGATGTTCAACGCGCCATTCTCATAGCGAAGTTTCTTAAGAGCCTGCGCGGCCTGATCCTGTAGTTTCAGCTGGGCTTGCAGGTCGGCTGAGGTCGCGACCTTGGGAGGGGCCGCGCCTGTGGCCTCCAGCCAAGCGCCTACGGCGTTGTAAGTTAGCTGCGCTTTGTTGCGCACGATGGCGCGATACACATCGCTTGACTTGATTGCGCCCGACGCATCGACCACGAACTCGATCACAATCGCGGGGCGGTCGACATCTGGGAGCAGGGAAGAGGCGCCGGTGGAAAGCTCGTCGGGCAGCATGGAAAAGTTGCAGACTCCCGTATAAACGGTAGTGGTCTCGCGGGCGGCGTGCTGATCGATGGGCGTTCCTTTGGCGACAAACGCGTCTACGTCGGCGATGCCGACCATCACCTTCACGCTGCCATCGGTCTGGCGCGCGGCGACCTCGATCTGATCCAGATCCTTCGACGTGTCGTTGTCGATTGAGGACCACAGCAAGCTGCGCAGATCGCGCACTCCGTTTGCCGCCGACAGCGACGGGGGATTGGCGCGAATGGCTGCCAGTTGCTGCGAGACGCCGTCGGGGAAATCGGGCTCGAAGCCGTTTTGCAACATGATTTGCCTGGCGGTGGCCTGAAGATCGAGATGCGTTGGATTTGAGGTATTCATGCGCTCGGCTTTCGGAAAGTAGATGTAGAGGTTAACACGAAGTATTGTCTGGGAAGTCTCTGCGTGCGGTTGGTTGCACATTCAAGTTCGCGGGTGCTGCCGGCAAAAAGCGGCTACCACGGAGGGCCCAGACGTGCACAGAGGAACCTTGGTCAAATCTCAGCAATTTGCTCAAGAATGTTTTTGAAGACTGGCCGCTTCCCTCAGCGGCTGGAAGCCGCCCCTGAAAACAAGCCGGTCATCGCAGTGGTGAACCGCTGCGCCACCCAAAGCGGGGCAGCCGATTCCTTCGTGATATTCTATGTACACCTGCTGCGTTTCTTCCTTTTGGAGCGATTCCCGCAGTACCCTGAAGATCATGCTTTCAGTCAGCAATGTGTCGATGCGCTACGGCGCCAAAGTTCTGTTTGACGAAGTCTCCACCAGCTTCATGCCGGGGAAGCGCTATGGCGTGACCGGGCCGAATGGCGCGGGGAAATCCACGTTTATGAAGCTGCTTACCGGCGAACTGGAGCCGCAGAAGGGCACGGTCGTGCGGCCGCGCAAGCTCGGCGTGCTGAGCCAGGACCAGTTTGCCTTCGATCGCTATCGGGTCATCGACGCCGTGATCATGGGGAATCGCCGGCTCTGGGCAGCGATGGAGGAACGCGAAGCGATCTATGCCAAGGCCGACCTGACCGACGAAGACGGCATGAAACTGGGCGAACTCGAGGGCATCGTCGGCGAAGAAGACGGCTATAACGCCGAAAGCGATGCTGCGATTCTGCTGCAGGGGCTCGACATCCCGGATGACGAGCATGAACGGAAAATGTCGGAGATTCCCGGCGGGCAGAAGATGCGCGTGCTTTTGGCGCAGGCTCTGTTTGGTCATCCGCAGGCGCTGCTGCTGGACGAGCCGACCAACCACCTTGATCTCGACTCGATTCACTGGCTGAAGACTTTTCTCAATCAGTATGACGGGATCGTGATCGTTATTTCGCACGACCGGCATTTTCTCAACGGCGTGTGCACGCACATTGCCGATATTGACTACGAAACCATCATCACCTACACCGGCACCTATGACGACATGGTGGTGATGAAGACGCAAGTGCGCTCGCAGATTGAATCGCAGAATGCGCAGCGCGAAAAGAAAATTGCGCAGCTCAACGAGTTCATCGCGCGCTTCGCCGCCGGCACGCGGTCGAGCCAGGTGCAGTCGCGGCGCAAAGAAGTCGAACGCCTGCAAGTGACCGAACTGGCGAAATCCAACATTCAGCGGCCATATCTGAAATTCGAACAGAAGCGCCCGTCGGGTAAGCACATTCTGGAACTTGAAGGCGTGAGCAAGGCATATGGCGACGCGAAAGTGATCAGCGGTTTCACGGCCAGCGTTCTGCGCGGAGAAAAAATCGCTCTCATGGGACGCAATGGCGCCGGCAAAACAACGCTGCTGCAGGCGATGTTAGCGAATTCGCCTACCACTACAGACGCCGAACTTCGCGCGACTAGTGGATACGACGGTGCATTCATCGATTCCGGCAAGGTGATCTGGGGACATGAGGCCTCCGTCGGCTTTTTCGCCCAGGACCATCGAGCACTCATCCAGCCCGGGATCAAAGTGCTGGAGTGGCTGCATCAGTGGGATCCCTCCGCTTCCACCGAGGAGATTCGCGGTTTGCTCGGCCAGATGCTGTTTCCGCGAGACGACGCCGACAAGAAAACCGATGTGCTCTCCGGCGGCGAGGTCGCGCGGCTTCTCTTTTGCAAGCTCATGCTGCAAAAGCCGAACGTGCTGGTGCTCGACGAGCCCACCAACCATCTTGATCTGGAGTCGATCAACGCGCTGAACATCTCGTTGCAGCGCTACCAGGGAACCGTGCTGCTGGTGACGCACGATGAGGACCTGATTGACGAAGTCGCCACCAGGATATGGCACTTCGAGAGCAACCATAAGATTACGGATTTTAAGGGCACGTATCAGGAGTACGAAGCGGTTCTGGCCTAGCAGTTTGCTGGGAGATTCGAATTAGAGGCCGCAGCGGCTAAGGTATCTAATCAAAACAGACCGCTGATCGCAGCGCTGAAGAGTGTGCGTGAGAACTGGGTCGTCCCTCCGGGACTTGAAACGTTCGTTCCACTTTACCCCGCGCTGAAGCGCGGGGCTAAGATGGATCGTCCCTGCGGGACTGAAGTTTGCACGGATTTGTCCCACCGTATTCCCCAAAGTTTGGTTCTCACGCACACACTGAAGCGCTGCGCCACCCAAACGCATGGTTTTCAGCAGGCGGCCCGCCCTTAGCTGCTCTTGGTTCCGCGCTCAATGATCGAGAGAGCTTCCTTTTTCGATTTCGCACGCTTGCGCGAGCGCGCTGCGCTGCTCAGCAGGTCGGCGATCGTGGTGCTCTCAAGAATCTTCGCTGCCGAGTCCCTCACCTTGAGGAACACCTCGTAGAGCGCGCGATTGTCGTCATTGCGCGCGATCAGAGTGCGGAGTTGATCAGCGTCCCCAAACGGCGCCAGCGGCCCATCGATCAGCCGAATGATCTCGCTCAGATGAATCTCCGACGGCGGTCGCCGCAGCTCATATCCGCCCTTTGCCCCGCGCACGCTCTCGACGAGTCTCGCGTTCTTAAGCTCCAGCAGGATCAGTTCAAGGAACTTCTCCGGCAGATCGTTCTCCATGGCGATCTCGCGGATTTTCATCGTGCCCCCGCCGTAGTGGTGCCCAAGCGTCATGACCGCTTCCAGTGCATAGAGGCCCTTTTGCGAGATTTTCAATGTTATTCCTCTCCCTGACCACCGCCATACTCAACTGCTTTGCATGTACTTTAGAGCAGCGCTTCCTTGCTTGGCAATAGCCTGTTCGGTTGATGCTGCCTGCAAGGACGACGGAATCTCCGCGGAGGCTCTTCCTCCGGCTGGTTGCGGCGTGGGTGGGCTTGACCTTCTTGCAGCCGCTCCACTACATTCAAGAGCCGGCGTGGTCAACGCCGATAGCAATCATTCCTAGTCGAGGCACTCCACTGATGGCAACCAAAAAAAATGCTGCGAGCAAGACGGGCCTGCGTCAAAAACTTCAGTTGATGTCCGCTTCCGAAATCGAGCGTACGCTGGTGCGCCTGGCCCACGAGATTCTGGAGAAGAATCAAGGCGTCGACGGTCTCGGACTGGTGGGCATCCGCCGCCGCGGTGTCCCTATCGCCGAGCGTCTCGGCAAGATGATCGCGCGGGTGGAAAAAAAGCCTGTCTCCGTCGGTACGCTCGATATCACCTTCTACCGCGACGATCTTTCCACCCTTGGCCCCAAACCCGTCGTGCAGCCGGCTGAAATCGGCTTCTCTATCGAAGGCAAGAAGATCGTCCTTGTCGACGACGTCCTGTATACCGGCCGCACCACCCGCGCCGCTCTCGACGCCCTGTTCTCCCACGGCCGCCCCAGCCGCGTGCAGCTTCTGGTTCTGATCGACCGCGGCCACCGCGAGCTACCCATCGAAGCCACTTTCATCGGCCGCACTGTCCAGACCAGCTCCAACGAGGTGATTGAGGTAAAGCTCACAGAGATCGACGATGCGGAAAAAGTGCTGCTGATGGAAAGGTGAAAGATCGACCTGGAAGGATCGACCAGTAAAGATCGAAAAGCGAGGACTATTTTGTGATCGCCATCCACTCCGCGTCAAAGCGCGCCCGATCATAGAATGACTTTTGTGTTCCCACTCCGAGCGTCGAAAGACCGGCGTAGAGATTGGCCCGCTTGGCTGCCACCAGCTCCGGGATTCCCTCGGCCAAAAATGTCGCGAAGCTTCCAATGAAAGCATCGCCCGCGCCCGTAGTGTCTACGCTCTTCATGTGGAAAGCGGGCACGTGATGCATGCCGTCTTTTCCGGCGAGCAGGGCCCCATTTGCCCCCAGCGTAATCAGCACGCGCCGAATCCCGCCCGCCAAGAGTTTCTCCGCGCAGCGCTTCGCATCTCCAACATTGCGCACCGGCGAGCCGGTAATCGTTTCGGCCTCGCTTTCGTTTGGCACGAAATAATCCAGCTCGGCCACCGCCTTCAGGTCAATCGGCTGCGCCGGCGCCGGATTCAGAATGCAGCGAATCCCATTCTTCCGCGCAAACTGAATCGTGTAATACACCGTTTCCAGCGGAATCTCGAATTGCAGCACAATGCAATCGGCGCTCTTCAGCATGTCGGCCGCGGCATCCACGTCCGCTGGTTTTAACGCATCGTTCGCGCCCTTCACCACGATGATCCGGTTCTGTCCCGACGACTCCACAAAGATCGGAGCCACGCCGCTGGAAACCCCGCTCACCTGCCGCACGTACGTCGCATCAATCCCCAGCTTCTCAAAGTTCTTGATGGTTGCCGGCCCAAACAGATCGTCGCCCACGCGCGCCACCATAAAAACGTCCGCCCCGCAAAGCCGAGCCGCCACTGCCTGGTTCGCGCCCTTCCCGCCAAACCCCAGGTGAAACTTGTCGCCAAAGATCGTCTCCCCCGGCTTGGGGAAGTGGTCAGAAAAGGTAGTCAAGTCAACATTGGCACTGCCAACAACGGCAATTCGTGGACGCTTGGGCATGGTCACTCTCTTCCGTTCGTGGTTGGTCTCCGCTTGCGCTGGGCTAGCGGGGCAGGGAATTTGGAAGGCTGAGGATAGTCAGCGGGAGCGGGGGTGTCAACCGGGGAAGAGACCTGCCGCCAGTCTTGCCAGCGGCGGCGCAGTTAAGAGTCGTGGTCCAGCGCCGGAAACAAGAAACGCGGGCCGTCAACGCTGAGCATTCGTTGTTACCGAAATTCGCTTCGAGTCGAAAGGCAAGGCAAGGAGTCCATCCAGTAACGCCGCGAAGCGGTCCCGCGATCCTTCCGATCGGAGCCAACCCGACCTTCCGCGCTGGACACTACGCTAACTATATTGACCGTGAGGTTCACACCGCCAAGGTGCTCATTGACAGCCCTCGGCGCGGCATCGGCGTCGATTGTTTTCGAGAACGCCAGGCGTTGCGTCTTGCCGTCGACCTCTGCCATGCAGAGCACCATAATGCGAACCGGACCCTTCGCTCTAACTACAGGCGCGACGAGAACTTCACCGTGATATGCCATTGTCCGACTATCGGCATCCCGCCTTGCGTTCCACATGCGCGGACGGCCGACGCAGGTTACTGCCGTACCCATCACAGCGAACGCAGGTAATACCCACCCGCTCTGTCCGGTAATCGCGCTGACAGAACGCATTCACGGGCATTCTGTCTGCAGGTTGTTTTCATTCCTGTCTTCGATGTGTGACAATCGCTGCGATTCCAAACCGTTCGATATCTTCCAGGAAGGCAGGTTCCGATGTCCGATCCCGCAGCCCCAACCCGTTTGACGCTCGCTGTTGAGCGATGCAGCGGTTTCGTCGTCGTCCACTGTAGTGGCCGGTTGGTGGCAGGAGTAAACGATCGCCTCTACAGCGAGGTCAGCCAGCTCATTCCTGGCTGGAAACGAATTGTGCTCGATCTGGCGAATCTGACCCACATGGACAGCACCGGCCTGGGCACGCTGGTTCGGCTTTACGTTTCCGCCAAATCGGCAGGCTGTGTTCTGGAACTCGTTAACATGGGGAAGTCGATCCGGCAACTTCTTGGTGTTACCCATCTCTTGTCAGTGCTGGAGGCGGTCGGCAGGAGTAACATCCGGATGGGGTGATGGTTCAGTTGCGCGTGGTTGCCACAAAGAAAAGAATAGTGAGGGCGCTTCAGAGCCTGCCGTGAGCTTGTCGTTCACGCTCGTTCTTGGCGCGCTAACCTGGGATCAACGCCGCCGCGGAATAGTCTCCAACTCCGGCATCGTTCCGCCCAGCGACGCCGTCTCGCGGGCAGGTTTCAATCCACGCACCGCCGCAAAGAAGCGCCTTAGTTTCTCCCCATCCAGTTTCCCGCCTGTGCGCACGCCCGAACACACATCCAGCCCGAACGGACCCACCTCCGCAATCGCCTGCGCCACATTCTCCGGAGTCAGCCCTCCGGCCAGAAAGAGCGGAACACTCACGCGCTCGCGAATCTTGCGGCTGAGCGTCCAGTCGTGCGTGCGTCCGGTGCCGCCGAGTTCCTTCACCGCGAGCTTCTGATTGCCCGAGTCGAGCAGGATCGCATCCACATGCGGAGCCACAGCCGCCGCTTCTTCCACCGATTCCGGCCCAGTGACGTGCACGACTTGCACAATCGAAATTCCCGGCAGCGCCTGCTTCAACTCGCGATGCGTCCCGTGTACAAGGTGGTCACAAATTTGAATGGTATTGGTGCGACAAAGGTGCTGCTGCGCAACGATCTCTTCCACGCTCTGCCGCGAAGTAAGCAAGAAAGTCCCAATCGCCGGAGGAACGGTCGCGGCGATCTCTGTAATCAGCTCGTCGCTGATCACTCCTGGCCCGCTCGGCATCCGGGAAACCAGCCCCAGGGCCGACGCCCCCGCTTCAACAGCTATGGCAGCTTCGTCAGCGCTGGCAATGCAGCAGATCTTGACCCGCGGAATCATGTAGCCGTCACCATTGAGACATTGAAGCATTGAGACATTAAGTCATTTAGTCATTGAATCATTTAGTCATTGCGGTGCGCCGTCTGCTTGGTTTAATGAATCAATGACTAAATGACTAAATGATTCAATGACCCAATAGCTCTTACTCGCCATACGGTACCCAGATATTCTTCACCTGCACCGCATGCTCCAGGAACCATCGGCCCTCGGCCACTTTCGGATCGAACCAATCAATCGAGCGGCCTTCGTTGGTGAAGACCTGTTTTAGATTTCCCACCGACATCGCCTTGGCCGCGGCTGCGCTCGCCTCGTCGGCGAAGCTCCAGATGGCGTCGACGTCGTCATGCTCGGCCAGGGTTTTCAGCAAATCCGCAACGCGCCCGGTCACAATGTTCACCGCTCCGCCCGGAAGATCGCTCGTATCAAACACCTGGTACAGGTTGCCGGCAATCAGCGGATACGTCTCGGACGGCACCGCGATCACCGTGTTGCCCATCGCCAGCGCCGGCATCACGACGGACAAAAATCCCAACAACGGCGCCTCGCGCGGACAAATCACGCCCACCGTGCCAATCGCCTCATTCATGGCAATCGCAATATTTCGAAATGGAGGATTGTGCACCGCGCCATCAAACTTGTCGGCCCACGCGGCGTAGGTGAAAATCCGTTCAATCGCCAGCTTTACTTCCGCCGCAGCCTGCTTCTTGCCGACAACAGACGCCAAACGTGCCGCGACCTCTCCACTTCGTTGCGCGAGATTTTCCGCGCAGTAATAAAGCACCTGCGCGCGATTGTGCGCGCTTGCTTTCGCCCATGCTGAAGCCTTGCGCGCCGCTTCCACAGCGTTGCGAATATCTTTTCGATTCCCCAGCGGCGCCTCGCCCAGCAGTCGCCCATCCGCTGCGCGCACCTCCATGCTGTAACCCGAATCCGGCCGTGCCTGTTTTCCGCCAATGTAGAGCTTTACGGTGCGATCGATGTCGTGGCTGTTTCCGTTGTGCCTACTCCCGTTGTGTTTCTTGGCGGCGCTGCGCTTCAAAGTCGCTTGATCCGGAGTAGATTGGTGAACAGCCTTAGCGGCTGCGGTAGATTTTTCTGACGGCTGATGGCTGACGGCTGACAGCTTCTTAAACCACTTCGGCTGCAAATATTCCCGCAGGCCTTCGCGCCCGCCTTCGCGACCATATCCGCTTTCTCGATAACCGCCAAAGCCGCAAGCCGCGTCGAACATATTGGTGCAATTTACCCACACCACGCCCGCTTTCAGTTGCGCTGCCACGTGCAAAGCCACATTCAGGCTCTCGCTCCACACGCAAGCCGCCAGGCCGTACACCGTGTTGTTCGCCAGTTCTACAGCCTCGCTCGGCGTGCGGAACGTCATCGCCGCCAGCACCGGACCAAAAATTTCCTGCTGCGCGACAATCGACGTGGGATGCACATTACTCAGAAGCGTTGGCGGATAGTAAAACCCGCGCGCGGGCAGCGTCACCTGCGGCGCCTGCCAGCAACTTGCGCCATCGGCCACGCCCTGATCAACCAGCTTGCGAATTCGCTCCAACTGCACTCCTGCGACGATTGCGCCAATGTCGACCGCTTTATCGAGCGGAGCGCCGATGCGCAGCGTGCTCATGCGTTGCTGCACTTTGGCAATCAGCGCTTCGGCAATGCTTTCCTGCATCAGCAATCGCGAACCCGCGCAGCACACTTGCCCCTGATTGAACCAGATGCCATCGACCAGCCCTTCGACCGTGCTGTCAAGATCCGCGTCTTCAAACACGATGAACGGCGATTTGCCGCCCAGTTCGAGCGATAACCGCTTGTGGCTGCTTGCTGTCGCGGCGCGAATTGCGCGGCCCACTTCGGTGGAACCAGTGAAGGCAAGCTTGTCGACATCGGGATGCTTCACCAGCGCCTCGCCGGTGCGGCCATCGCCGGTAACGATGTTGACCACGCCAGCAGGAAGCTCCGCTTCCTGGCAGAGTTCAGCGAACAGAAGCGCCGTCAGCGGCGTGAACTCAGCCGGTTTGAGCACAACTGTGTTTCCCGTCGCCAGCGCGGGAGCGATCTTCCACGCCAGCATCAGCAGCGGAAAATTCCACGGAATGATTTGTCCTACTACTCCGCAAGGCTCGTACTCCGCAAACTCCGACTCCAGAATCTGCGCCCACCCGGCATGATGATAGAAATGCCGCGCGACCAGCGGAATATCGATGTCGCGGCTCTCGCGAATCGGCTTGCCGTTATCCATGGTTTCGAGCACGGCAAGCAGCCGGGAGTGCTTCTGCACCAGCCGCGCCAGCGCATACAAGTACCGCGCCCGCGCATGCGGAGTGAGCGCCCGCCACTTCGCCGAGGCCGCGCGCGCGGCTTTCACTGCGGCGTTGACATCGGCTTCGGAGCCCTGCGCCACGGAAGCCAGCTTTTCGCCATTCGATGGATCGGTCGTGTCGAAATATTCACCCGCAGCCGGCGGGTGCCACTTGCCATCGATGAAGTGCCCAAACCGGCGCTTATGTCGGTCCAGCCACGCCGTCGCCTCTTTCGGGTCCTCCGGCGCTGGCCCGTATTCCATGCTTACGAATTTTTCAGCAATGCTCATTCTAGCTTCCTCCGCCGACGGGCATGTTGCGATCCGGGGTTATACAACTCTCCCGAACTCTGTTTTCCATCTGCTTCGCATATTCCTTGCGTTCAACGTCCTTAAGCGACTGGATTGCT
>Ga0326728_10010791_pt1 | contig 21204 bp, 18 predicted proteins | sample MB3enrmetagenome_FD_207602 | JGI IMG/M metagenome (GOLD analysis project Ga0326728, IMG submission 207602) | Lab enriched peat soil microbial communities from McLean, Ithaca, NY, United States - MB31MN | ecosystem: Environmental > Terrestrial > Soil > Wetlands > Peat | place: USA: New York... | reverse complement strand
GGCAGAGTGGTCAGAATTCTGGAATCTGCGTGGTGCGTTTCCAATCCCGCTCCCGGGTCGTCGTAATCGTCGTTGAATGCCAGTTGTTTGCCTTTGGCGTCGGTCAGCTTGAGCACCGAATCCAGCGGCGAATCGAGCCTGCGCGCATAAACTTCGGCGACGATGGCCTGGCCGGCGCGGCCCTGGAAACTGAAGACATCCCAATCGCCCGGCTGATCGATGCGCCCGTTCATGATGATGGGAAGCTTGACGCGCTGCGCAGTGGCTGGGGAGTTGTTGGGCTCCTTCTCGAAGCCTTCGCGCAGCGTGTCCACCATGAAAACCGTGGAGTTCAGAATCGGTTTCCCTTTTTGCAGCGCCAGCGGGTAGACGCCGGGGCCTTTGCCTTTGGCGTTCATCGTCATCTTGCTCACAGGGAGGTTCCAGCCCGTGAGCTGGACCGTGATTTTCGAGCCGGCGCGACCGCCCAACGGGAAAGCACTGGTCACAAACGGCAGCTCGCCGAGGGTGATGCGATACACGAAATCCTCGCGCCCGCGATAGAGGGCGTCCCGGATCTCGATGGTGTATTCGCCATCCCTGGGGACGGCATAGTGAAGGACGGGGTCGGGATGGAAACGGTAATCGTCGTCGTACGCCAGTTCATTGCCGTTGGCATCGTAAAGCGTGAGAACGGCCTGAAACCAGCCGGGGACCGCGTCGGCCAGATAGGGGATCAATTCGCGCGCGCTGGCCGCAATCACCAACTCCTGGCCTTGATGCGCCTGGAACCGGTACCGGTCGGCCTCGCCGGGTGTGAACGGCTCGCCCGAACGCGCCTGCGCCTGAGGCCGCGGCAGACCGGGCTTGATCCGCCCGTTTACCGTGGCCGGCAGGGCGATGGGCATGTCGGTGGGAGGCTGGGTGATTTGCACCTGAGCCGGTTGATTGGCGTTCGGCTGAACCACGCTGATGGATTCCTTCTCCGTGAATTCAGGCAGTTGGCCGACGCAGAAGACCAGCGGATTCGACAGCCCTTGCGGCGTCGCCACCCTTAACTCACGCTTGCCGGGCGCCGCGCCGGGAGCGATGGTGACCTGGAGCGTAACGGTTTCGGCAAGTACGGGACTGGTGAGCCGCCTGGCGTTGAAGAGGAGAAGCTTCACCCTGGTATCGACCATTTCCTTCTGGACGGCGGGAGTCATCTGCTGCTTCTGCAACGCCTGCATCCTGTCTCTCAACTCGGTGGCCTGCATCGCGTTCATGGGCCTGGCGTAATCCATCACCGTGGCTTGAACGCCGCTGCCGGAGACGTACACCGCGGAAACGTTGGGCAGAAACTGTCCCCCGGTTTTGACCTGGAACGTGGTGCCTTGCTGGCCACCGGCAGGCAGGACATACGCGAGGTGCGGGGCGTTCTGCGCCAGCAGTGCCGGGACGGCCGCCAGAAAAGCAACCAGCCAGCAAGTTCCCAGCTTCACATGATCTCCCTCAGGCGACCGCCCATCTTGATGCCGTCCGCCACGGTGGGCATCAACCGGACATCGAGTCCCTGGGAATTGGGCAGCTTTCCGTCGGGGTCGATGCCCAACAGCTCATAGATGCTGCCGATGAGATCGCACGGATATACAGGCCGGTCCCTCACCGCTTCGCCTTTGGCGTCCGATGCCCCCACCACATGGCCGCCTTTGAAGCCGCCGCCGGCCACGAGGGCGCAGAAGACGTCTCCCCAATGATTCCGCCCGCCATTCCAGGGCGCTTCCCACATGACCTTGGGCGTTCTGCCGAATTCCCCTCCCCACCAGATGATGGTGCTCGAGAGCAGGCCGCGCTCCGACAGATCCTGGAGCAGGGTTGCCATACCCTTGTCCATCTGCGGCAGTTTCTGACGCATCACCTGAAAGTTCTGCCGGTGCGTGTCCCAGCCTTCGTAATTGATGGTGATGTAAGGGACGCCGCGCTCGACCAGCCGCCGAGCCACCAGGCAGGACTGCCCGAACGTGTTGCGGCCGTAACGGTCTCGCATGGCGTCCGTTTCCTGCGACAGATCGAACACCTTGCCGGCATCGCCCAAAATCAGTTCATACGCCTGCCGCTCGGTCTCATCGAGAGCCTTGAACGAGGGATCGTTCGTGAGGGCTTTCTCGAGCGTGTTGAGCTTGTGAAGCAGCTCGCGGCGGTCCTTCTGCCGCTGGTCGGAGACGCCCTGTGCGACGACGCCCTCGACGGCGAAGCGGGCCTGCGCCGGGTCGCCTCCGGTGGCGAAAGGCCGGTAGCGCTCCTCGAGGAACCCGTTCTCGGAAAACCGGCCCTGGGGCTGCGTCAGCACGATGTAGGGAGGAATCAATCCGCTATATCCGGCGTTGTAGCCCCTGAGCAGCGAGACCACGGCGCCGGCGCACGGATAGAGCAGGCGTTCGCCCGGCCGGCGTCCGGTCTGAACCATGTAAGACGCAGTTTCGTGAGCGTAGACGCCATGCGTCATGCTGCGGATGATGGAATACTTGTCGGCCTGGCGCGCCAGCAGCGGAAGCAGTTCGTTGATTACTATACCGTTCACGTTGGTCGAGATCGGCTTGTCGAACGGACCGCAGTAGTCGTAGCCGGCGGCTGGTTTGGGATCGAGAGTGTCCACGTGCGCCGGGCCGCCCCACATCCAGATTTGGATGACCGATTTAGCTTTCCCCGTTCCCGCGGTCGCCCGGGCCGGACGGCCGGCGCCGGCCAGAAGCAGGCTGCCCGCTCCGAACAGGCCGCGGTGCAGCGCCTCACGTCTCGAAATCCATACGGTTGCCATAGTTGTTGCTCGCTCAATGCCTGTACAGAAACTCGGCGCTGTTGATCAATGCCCACGCCAGATCCACAATTGCCGGCCACTTGTTGCCTTGGACCGACTGGTAGTACGCCGCCACGGTCTTCAACTCCTCGTCGGTAGGGTAACGCGAGACGATCGCCAGGTAGATGCGGTCAAGGGGGTCCCGCGGCTTGCCTCCGGGACGAGCCTGCACCAGCGTCCTCAGCTTAACGCTCTGTTGGATTTTGAGCTGGATATGACTCGAATTCAGCAGGTGCAGGCGTTGCTCGGCCGTCGGGCTGTTGTTGCGTTCCGATTCCAGACCCGTGTCACGGGGCGGGCGGCCGAACATCTCGAGAAAAGCGCTGCTGATGCTGCCATCCGGCAGCGCGGTGGCGCGCTGGCCCTCCGGCATGAACGTGAACGGCTCGGGTATGGGGCTGGAATACTCCTCGGTAGTGCCCGTGATCTGGCACACGGCGTCGATCAGGGTCTCCGCGTCGAGGCGGCGCAGCGGATAATACGCGAAACTGGCCACGCCCTGGGGGTCGCCGGTCCTGGGAATCGAGGAAAGCTGATAGACCTGTGAGTTCAGAATCAGACGGTAGACATGCTTGAGGTCGTAGTGGGCTGCGACTAACTCCCGCTCCAGGAAGGCCAGCAACTCGGGATTACTGGCGGGGTTGTCCGGCCGGATATCGTCCGGCTCCTGAATGATGCCGCGCCCCAGCAGCCAGTACCAGATGCGGTTCACGATATTGCGCGCGAACCACGGATTCTCGGGCTCGAGGAGCCAATTGGCGAAAGCTTCGCGCGGGTCCTGGCCGGGAGCGAGGCGAGCCGGGGCGCCATCGGGGAAAACGGCCGGGCCCGACGCGCCTTTCTGGGGATCGAAGTAGACTATCTCCTCTTTCCATTCCGCGGTGGATTTGTAACCGATCTGCGAAAAGAAGGCCGCCATCCCCTCCAGGCGCGCCGTCGGCCAACTCCCGGCGCGCGCTCCCATAAAGGTCAACGCCACCGCTTGCGCGATGGTCTGCGGTTCCTTGCTCTGGACGGCGCGGTAGAAGTTGACCTCGGGCACGCGGAAATTGCTGCCGTTTGAAACCAGCATTTGCCGCACGAAGCGGTCATAGGGCAGGTTATTTTTGATGCTGGTCCGAATCCAGCGGTGATAGGCTTGCACCGCATTGGGCCACAGGTTGATGGGAAACTCGGACTTGACGCGCAGCAGGTCGCTCCACTTCATGGCCCAATAGTCCGCAAACTCATTGCGCTCGAGCAGACGGTCGATCAAGGCGCCGCGCTTATTGGGATCCCGGTCCGACAGGAACTGCGCCGCCTCCTCCGGCGTGGGCAGCGTGCCGATGACGTCGAGATACACCCGCCGGACAAACACTTCGTCGGAGCACGGATTGGCGGGCTGGATACCCAACTTCCACTGTTCGAAAGCCAGTTCGTCAATTCTGCCGTGTGCAGTCAGCCCGGCGCGGCTCTCAAAGGGGAGCGCCGGCGGCTTGTCGGTGGCCGCACTGGCCAGGGCCGCTGTCAGGATCAGAATGGAAACGACGTTCACCGCGGAATCCTCTTATACTAACCCCTGAACCGCCGCGGAAGACTCGGTCCGGATGTTCTAAGATGGTCGCAAATGCCTCAAAAAGTTAACACTACCAGCCGGCATGGCAATCCGCCAGTGGTCCTCCCTGGGTTGGGGGTGGCCGTCGGATTTCGCCCTGAGTTCCTGGATTTCGAGCGTGGAATCCACGTCGGGAATCTGGAAGAGAACCAACGCATTACGCGCATTCTGAAGCTGGCGCTGGAGGCCCGCTACGGGCAGCCATTCGTCACCGAGCGCTGGGGGCGCGGCGTCTATTGGCAGTGGATCGGCTACTTGCCCCGCGCCAATCGCACCGCCAAGCCTATCTCCGCCGATGTCAGCTTCGGCTGCTCGAAGTTCTTCCTCACGGTGGATACCGGTGAGCAGCTCTTCAAGTGCGGGTTACAGGTCGAGCGCGGCTACGTGAAAGCCCCACCCGAGTCTCGCTATTGCCAGTTGCGCCCGGATTGGGACTGGCATCGGTTGATCAAGGCGCTCCAGCCCGCCGGCGCCCTGGACCGGGAACTGGCACGGTTGGTGCTTCACGAAGGCTTCATGCTGCATGCGGGCGGTTGGGAGGAGCAGCCTGTATACTTCGCGCGCTCCGGCTATCCTGGCGTTCGGAAACTTCGGCAGGTGCTAGAATCCGCCCCCAGGAGCCACTGGGCGGGGTTCCAGCTCTTCTACCCGATGCGCGACAGCGAAGTGCGCGGCTCGACGGGCCTGGACCTGGTTGAATCCATGCTGGCGGTGTTTCGCGAAGTCACCCCCGCCATGAACCTTTGCATGCAGATCGAACTGGCGGAGCAAAGCGGCCGCACCCCTGCCAAAGGTTAACCTGCCGCAACCACCGTCCGGCCGCCGGGTTTATAGAGATTCAAGGAGGTTTTCCAATGAAGCCGTTCCTCGCAGCTTGTTGCGTCTCGATAGTGGCCTGCGCGGCGTTCCTGACCGTCCGTGCGGGCGCTCAACCCGCGATCCTGGCCATCAGTCCCCAATACGTGACGTTCGGAATGGTGGGCATCATTTCGGGCCAGACAGCCCGGTTGAACGCCTTCGCCCTTCCCACGGGAGGCCCGATTATTGCCGGCGCATCCTGCCAGGTCACGTTCGACTTCTATGACGCCACGGGCAAGTCCCTGGGGACCAGCTCAGTCCCGGTGGCGCAGGGGGACGCGGTCAATTACGACCTGCCATGGCCGCAGCCCACCCCTTCGACAACCAGCACTGCGACGACCCGCACCGAGATTCGCGGCACCGTGCGCGCCGCTCTCGTCATCCCGTCGGCGGTCGGCACGACGGTGACGCCGGTATCCGGGTCCTGCTCAGTGCTGCCGACGCTCGAAATATTCGATACGGCGACCGGGCAAACCTCCGTGGTGCTGCAACAGACCACGGCATTGCCCCAGGTGATACCGCTGTAGCGCAGTTCTACTTCGTGATTACGCCGCAAGCCATGCGGTCGCCTGCGTTACCAGAAGGGTCCGACTTCATGTCGTCGGCCTTGGCGTGAATCACCAGCGCCGTCCCGCCATTGACAAACAGGGAATGGTCTCCGGCGCCCAGGTTCACCCTCGGGTCGACCAGAGTAACTTTCGCCGTGCCCTTGGCATTGACCGTGAAGTTGGGCATGTCGCCCGCATGCGGTCCCTGCGGGTTATCCAGGCCATGGTGCTTCTGGTCGGGATTGAAGTGCCCGCCCGCCGACGTGAATGCGGGTCCTTCGCACTTGGCCACCGCGTGGACATGTATGGCATGCTCGCCCGGCGGCAGGTTCTTGACGTTCAGCTTGATGGTCACGCCGGATCCGCCTTTGCCCTCGGTCACTACGGCGGTTCCGACGCTCTGTCCTTTCGCGTCCTTTAGCTGCACGGTCACTGGCTTGCTCGCGGCGTAGACAGCCGCGGCGCCCACAAGACCGGCAATGGCAACGATGATAGCCCGTTTGCTCATATTCGTTTCCCTCAAGAGAATCGTCGCATATATTGCAGTGGCCGTCCACGCCCTATCGTCTCCGGTGGCTATCTTTGTTACGGAGGTAGAGCGTGAACACCCTCATTCGCAATGGCACGGTGGTGACCGCGCGTGAGACCAAGGCGGCCGGCGTCCGTGGCGCGCAAAATCCGGTTAATTGCCTTGGCCCTTCACCGGAGCGTCTGGCGCCTGAAGGGAGACGGTCGCCGGCGCCGGACAGTTCTTTGGGTCGCCTCCCGGAATACCGGCCAGCAGGATGCGCCGGTTCCCGGCTGCGTCTGGTATCAGAAAGAAACCGTCTTCGCCGCCTGCATCCGCGCCCCGATCTAACCCCTGAAAGAAGCGGTGCATCCCTTCCCACGTAAGGGGAGGGTGATCTCCCTCCACCCACCACCAACTTCGGACAGGCCGATCGGATAAGACTCTCTTCGTGACCCAGACCTCTCCTCGATTACTCCAGGCCGCCAGCGCCGAGCACGCAAAGTCGGCTCGCCAGAACGGCGCCCGCGCTGTAATCGCCGGCGCAATCAGGACGATCTCCGCGGTCGGCCGCCGGTTGACAGGGTCAAACGGAGCGGCATAACGCAAGGCCTGCAATCCATCCTGGAAATTCAGCAAGTAGACCCGGCTGACTGGCTGCAAGGCGGCGAACGCAGCTATCCGATTCGCATTTTCCAGAGTCGCCTGGTTCGCATCGGCCGGCAAAAGGTTTAGAGGAACGTGCGCGCAAAACAGGGCCGCCACCAGAATCCGCATTCTGCCGCTGAATTCCGCACTTCCAATGGCGTATCCAAATCCCAGGCAGACAGCCGGCAGGGTACCCACATAACGCCCCGGGTCGCCGCTCTCAAAAACCATGGCCATGCCGATATGAGGAAGCGCGGCTAACGCGATGAACAGCAGGAGCCTTCTGCCGGTATTGGAAGTCCAAAGCACAACTGCCAGGCTGGCCAGCGAAACGTAAAACAGGACCAGTTTGACCAGCACGGCCCGCATCAGGTCTGCCAGGCCCACGTTGGCATACGGATCGCGAAAGACGAACCATTTGAACCACACCGCGTCGTTGCCCAGTTGGTAGAAGCCGCGCGCCATGCCAGTGGCCATGCGCAGCAGGTTTCGATCTCGGGAGTACTGGGCGGAGGAGTGAATCCATGCCAAAAATCCGGACCAACTGGATATGTGCGCGGCTGCTATTGCCGTGAGGTAGAACGCGGCCACTGTGATGCCGGCCACCAGGCCAATGACCATGGCAAAGCGAAGATTGATCCTGGGCTTCTCCCCGAAGATGTCGAGGATGGGACGGGCCAGCAGCACGGCCGGCAACGAGACCAGGTTAGGAACCCAGAACAGCACCGCGAGTCCCGCCAGGACCCCGGAGAACACGGCTTGCCGCGAGGAGGCCTTAGAACAAAATGCGGCCAGATAGAACGCCCCAGTGCTGCAGGCCAGCCCACAAAGATAAGGAGTGCCGGTGCGTGAATAGTTCAGTATGGGGTTGAGGCACAGGAAAGCACAGGCGACCAACGTTGCCACCCAGGGTTTCCCTGTCATTCTCCATACCGCGGCATGAACCACGAAACAGCACACTAATGCGCTGATTACACTCAGGCACACCAACAGAAAGGTGATGGACCTCTGGGGGTCGCCATCGAAGTGCGGGGACACTACAGGGAGGAAGAGTTGCGAAACCATCTTCCCCAAAGGGCGCCAGAGAACATGCGCGAAATCCCAGAGGCGGCTGGAATCCGTCCAGCGGCGACCCAACGTTGCCTTGATATCGAGCACGAACCAGTACGTATCTCCTCCGATGGCCACCGGTTTCGTGAGAATCATCAACAGCAGGAAGACAACGCCAAGCACCAGCCGCGCCGGATGTGCCCAGTCCTTTGAAGTCCAGGGCTTGCGGGAGACCGGGGACGCCGGCAGGGCAGACATGACATTACATTGTACAACCCCCGCAACGGCTCAGACTTCCTGGCCGGCTTCTTAGGAGGCCGCCGCGAGGAGGAGAACCAAAGGATAGCCGCTTCCAAGGAACAGTATTGCTATAATGTCGAATTCCGACGCTACTCTGAGCAGGTTGCTATGACGGTTCCGAATGATCGAGCGGTGCGCGGCCGCTTCATCCTTCCTTTATATGTTGCCCTGACCGCGCTGCTTTGCCTGCCCTTTTTTTGGCTCACCTTCCCTCCGTTCGTGGACTATCCCAACCACCTGGCGCGCTCCTATGTGCTCATGCATTACACGGAAGCTCCTCTGTTCCAGGCCGCATACCGGCGCGACTATGCGCCGATTTATAACCTTGCCATCGACCTGGTTGTTCCCCCATTGGCGCGACTTACCGGACTGGCTGTGGCGGGTAGGACCTTCCTGATCCTGCTGATCGCCACGTATGCGGCAGGATGTTATCTGCTGGCATCGGTGATTCATGGCGGCCGCACCTGGCTCGCCTTTGTGCCGCTGATGTTCGCCTACAACTCTCCCTTGATAATGGGGTTTGTCAACTACTATTTCGGCGTGGCGCTGTATCTTGTCGTATTTGCCTGTTGGTTGCGATGGAAACGCGCGTGGAGCACGCTGCGGGTCCTGGCCTTCGCTGGCCTCGCGGCCGCCTGCTACCTTTCGCACCTGACTTCGGTCGGATTGCTCGGTGTTTCGGTGGCGTGTGTCTCGGCATATGAGTACTTCACCGAGCGCCCGCCGTTGCGTGGAATGTGGATCACGGGGTTCAGTTTCCTGCCCGTCGTGGCGCTCTATTTGATCTATGTCAGGCGATCCGCCCAAACCGGAACTTCAATCCAGTGGAACACGGTGAAGGGCAAGCTGATTGCATTGCTGGCGGTGATTCGTACGTATGACGTGGGGACCGATGTTGTACTCCTGGTATGTGTGGCGGCCTGCCTGGCCTTCTTGATCTTGAAATCCAGTAAGGTCTCCGTCAGCGTGCCGATTCTTATCTGCGGCGTGGTTCTCATGCTGACCTTCGCGGTCGCTCCTGAGGGCTTTGTCACCAGTTCCGCATTCGACTCCCGTTTCGTCTGGCCGGGATATGTGCTGATCGCACTCGCCTTTCGCCCTCGAATCCGGCCCGGATATGGGGCGATATGCTTCGTCTGCTTCATGCTGATCTTCCTGGTGCGCGCGGGAATTTTGTGGTCGTACTGGCGCGATCTGGATGTCAAGATTTCCAGAATTGTGCGAGTGTTTGACCAACTTCCGCGGGAACAGAAGGTATTCCCCGCATACTTCGAAAGTCCTGGGGTGAAGGCGACGAAACTCGACCAGGCGGTGAAATACGTGCTTTGCTATGCGGTCATCTCGCACAACACCTACGTCCCGACGATGTTCGCCATCAAAGGCCAGCAACCGATTGTGAGTAGGGAGATGATCCGATTTCATTCTTGGAAGCCCGGCGCGGGCTCGCTCTGGGCCGGTTATGACTATGTTTGGACTTATAAGCCCCCGGCGCAACTGGTGGACGCTCTTTCGAGGACAGCGACCCCCATCGCCAGTGCCGAGGAGAGCACACTGTGGTCCCTCAACAGTGTGCGAAGCCACGCTGTCCAGTGATGTGTCATAATTGCAATTCCGCAGTGTTGCGGGCCGTGTTATGACCGTTACGGCCATTCTTCCCGTCATTGACGAAACGAAGTCGCTACGAAGGACCGTCGAGGTGCTGCTGTCGGAGAACCCCCGCGAGATTTCGGAAATCCTAATCATTGCCTGCCAGAAAACCACTCCCGCGGCTCTGGCAGTCGTGGAAGAGCTGTGCGCCCAGCATCCGGGGTTGATTCAGGCGCGTTTCCAGCAGCGCCCGTTTCTCGGCGGCGCCATGCGAGACGCGTTTGAATGGGCGTCAGGCAGCCACGTACTGATGATGGCGAGCGACCTCGAGACCGATCCGGCCACGGTGAAGGAACTGATTGCCAAGGCTAAAGACGGCTATGACATTGTGACGGCGACACGGTGGAGGGGCCAGGGCGGGTTCAGCGGATATAGCCCGTTCAAACGCTGCTTGAATGCGGTTTTTCAAATGATCTTTCGCACTCTCTATGGCACGGACCTGTCCGACCTGACCTACGGATTCCGGATTATCAAGAGTCAGTGGGTCAAAACTATCGACTGGGAAGAATTGCGGCATCCTTTTCTGCTCGAGACCATGCTGAAGCCGCTGCGTCTGGGGGCCCGAGTGACCGAGATCCCGAGTGCCTGGCGGGCTCGCACCGAAGGGGAATCGCATAATCCGTTCTGGCGGAACTTCGTGTATTTTCGTATCGCATTCAAGACCCGATTCAGAAGCAGACAGCGACTGCTGAGGAGAAACCCATGACGACTAGCCTCGTAACCGGTGGCTGCGGGTTTGTGGGGCGCCATCTGGTTCGCCGACTGTTGGGATTGGGACACAACCTGTGGGTTGTGGACGATCTGAGCACGGGCATGCACCCTGACGAATGGCTTGGCGGCAGAGGCCAACGCCAACCGGGCGATGTCCGGCTGATTCACTATTCGGTGGAAGGCCAAACCGTAACCTTCGTTCACGAAGACCTCGCTGTGACTATGCTGAAACAGCTTGGCACAATTCCGGACGCGCGGATCGCATTTCCGCGGTTCGAATATGTCTTCGCCCTGGCGTCAGTGGTGGGCGGGCGTTTGAAGATCGACGGCGATCCGATGCACGTGGCGGTCGACTTGGGCATTGATTCTCTGTTCTTTTTGTGGCTGGTCCGCAACCGGGAAACCGTGGGCAAGGTGTTATATGCAAGCTCCAGCGCGGCCTATCCAATCAACCTTCAGCGGAAGGACGGGCACGTGGCGTTGCGCGAGGAGATGATCGATTTCGTCTCCGGAGAACTGGGGCAACCCGACATGACGTACGGTTGGAGCAAGCTGACGGGCGAGTACCTGAGCCATTTGGCGGCCATGCAGTACGGCATCCACATCGCCTGCGTGCGGCCGTTCTCAGGTTATGGCGAAGACCAGGACCTCACCTATCCCGTTCCCGCCATTGCGTTTCGCGCGGCCAGGGGAGACAATCCCATTACCGTGTGGGGAACCGGGGAGCAGGGCCGCGATTTCGTCCACATTGAAGACTGCATCACCGCCATGCTGCTGGCCATCGAGCGCATCCACGACGGTTCCGGCATCAATATCGGAACCGGTAAGCTGACGACCTTTCTCGAAGTGGCTAGGTTGTTTGCAAAACTGGCGGGCTATTCGGCCACGGTGCAGCCCGCCATCGGCAAACCGGTGGGCGTGCAATCCCGGTATTGCGACCCGGCGAACATGGAGAAGACGCTTGGATGGAAGCCCGAGATCTCGCGCGAAGAGGGGTTCCGGCGGGTGCTCGAAGCAGCCCGCGAACGCGTCAAGGTGTTAGGGCGGGAGGCCATCGCTTAAATCCGGAGAACCATGAAGACTACCATCGTAACCACGACTATCAACATCCCGATGCTGCTGCTGAACTACGCGCGGAATGCCGCGCGCTATGGTCACAAAGACCTCGACTTCGTGGTCATTGGCGATCGAAAGAGCCCTCCTGCGACCGCCGATTTCTGTAAGTCGGTCCCGCACTACCCGTGCGCCTATCTGGATATTCCGGCCCAGCAGGAATACCTGAGCCGGTTTCCAGACCTGTGGTCGCACCTGCGGTTCGATTCGATTCAGCGACGGAACATCGGCATCCTGCTGGCATATGAAAACGGAGCCGATGTCGTAATCATAATCGACGACGATAACTTCGTAATGGAACAGGACTTCGTCGGGATGCACGCGGTGGTTGGCTCGGTGCGCGAGTTGCCCGCCTACAGTTCCACTTCGGGTTGGTTCAACGTCTGTTCCTTCCTGCAAACGGACCATGGGGTCGAGTTCTACCATCGCGGATACCCGCAGAAAATGCGCTGGAGGGAAGATGACCGGTTTGTGGCACGCTTCCAGGTCACCCGGAGGGTAGTGGTGAACGCCGGCTTTTGGCTCGATAACCCGGATATCGACGCCCTGACGCGAATGGAGCGGCAGTTGGTGGTTCGCGGATTCAACCAGAAGTGGCCGGGAAGCAACATTGCGCTTTACCCGGCCACCTGGTCGCCCTTCAATTCGCAGAATACGGCGTTGATGCGCGACGCCGTGCCGGCCTACTTTCTCAGCCCTTACACCGGGCGCTACGACGATATTTGGGGCAGTTACATCGTGACCCGTATCGCCGAACATTTCGGAGACGTGGTGAGCTATGGCGAGCCGGTCGTCCGCCAGGAGCGCAATCCTCACGATCTGTGGAGGGACTTGGACGTGGAGCGCAACGGCATGATCCTGACGGATGATTTCTGCTCGGCGCTGCGCTCCATTCCTCTCACGGGCGCCACGTATCACGCTTGTTTCGGCGAGATTGTGGCAGCGCTGCCGCTGGCCTGGGCTGAGGGACCCAAATGGACCGACTCGCAGAAGGAATGGCGCTCCAAGCTGATTGAGGGCATGGCAATCTGGCACGCGGTCTTCGAAAAACTGGGTGCGGATTGAACCGAAAACCGCGAGAGATGCCGTAATTATCGGGGCGGGGCCGGCGTGGCCGCCGCCTGTAAAGGAAACCGGTATCACCGCCGATAAGAACAACGGTGTGGTGCATCGCTGGTGCAGTGCCATTCGCGACCGCTCACGACCCGGAAAGTACCCCGCCGCCGTTCGTCCCCATCACGGGATTTGGCGTTAAACCACGAGCGTGGCGACCTTTCAGCCGGGCGTAATTCAGACCAGCGGCGCACTCCGCCAGAGAGAGTACTACGCCATGACTTTTTTGCTCTTCCTGGTCTCCCTGGCTGTCCTGAACTATATTGTCCGCCACCCCGAGGAAACCTCCAAAACAGGCTGGCAACCCCTTGCCAAACAGCGGATTGGAGACACGCCGCTGGATTCAGCGCCAGCCCTCACCCCGGGACTGCTGGCCCTCGGCCAGGCTCTCGATCAATACGGACTGGGGCAAACCCCTGGTACTACGGTAAAGACCTCGGAAGTACCCAATCCCCAAGTCGATAGAGTATGATACTTGCATGCCCGAGCGGTCCATAGTTAAGCTGCGCTGTCTGCCTGATGGCGACTTTCAGGAGGGGGCGGAAGTCGGTTGGGAGGGGCGGGTTCTGGAGATCGATCTACTGGGCGGAAGAGGGGGTATTTCACCGGGGGCGCCGCTCGAAATCCAGTGTGGATCAATGCTGTACCTGGGTGAGTTGCAGCATGGGAGCGGGTCAACCGCCAGGATCCTGGTGGAACATTCTGTGGACCGCGCCAAGCTGGCTTCAATGCAAGATGCCTGGGGGTAATCCTCCAGAGGGCTGCGCGCATGGGTGAACTGCTGTGGTTGGCCGGCAAGGCCTTCTTGATCGCTCTGATCCTCACCCCTATCGTCCGGGATGTTTTCCGCTCCTATGACGTGGTCGACCGTCCGGGGCAGCGGAAAGTTCACGCCCACCCCATGCCGCGCGTGGGTGGAATCTCAATCGCCATTGCCTACGGGGTTTCTCTGCTCACGATCGCCGGATCGCGCGACCCTCTGGCCACCTCCATTCCGGCGGCGTGGAAGCTCATCCCCGGGGCATCTCTGGTTTTTTTCACCGGTCTGATCGATGATTTCTTTTCTCTAAAGCCCGTCATCAAAGTTCTCGGCGTAATGGCGGCCGCCTCCATCGTGTTCTGGAGTGGAGTAAGCATCGGAGACGTGGCTAAAGAGTCGCTTCCGGTGTGGCTCGACTACCCGCTCACCGTGTTGTGGCTGCTGCTGACCAGCAATGCCCTCAATCTGATCGACGGACTGGATGGGCTGTGCGCGGGAATGGGCCTGGTGGCCACTCTTACGCTGTTCCTGGCGGCGTTGCTGCACCACAATCTTCCTCTTGCGTATGCGACCTTTCCGCTGGCCGGCGCGCTGTTGGGTTTCTTGTGGTATAACCTCAACCCCGCCACGGTCTTCCTGGGCGATTCCGGCGCGCTGCTGATCGGATTCCTGCTGGGTTGCTACGGGATGATCTGGACCCAGAAAGCTTCCACTCTTCTGAGTTTTCTGGTGCCGCTCCTGGCACTCTCCATTCCCTTGCTGGATGTCTCCCTGTCGGTTTTGAGGCGATTCCTTCGCAATCAGCCTATCTTTTCGCCCGACAAGGGCCACATCCACCACCGACTGCTGGATCTCGGGCTGTCCCCGGGGCGGGCCGTGGGGGTGCTTCTTTTGGTGGCCGCCCTGGTGGCGGCATTCGCCCTGCTGGCAAGCTCTTCGATTAGCGGCAGTTATCAGGGATTCGTCGTCCTTCTGTTCTGCGCCGCGGCTTGGTTCGGAGTCCGCCAGTTACGATACGCCGAGTTCGATATCGTCGGGCGGCTGCTGTTTCGCGGGGAGTTCCAGCGGGCCATGGATGCCAGGCTGCAACTTGAGCGTCTGACCACTGCGCTCGAACACGCCACCGACGATGAAGACTGGTGGAACGCGCTGGCGCTGGAAGGGAGAACATTGGGCCTGGTGGGGATGCGGTGGACCGGCGCTGGCAGTACGCGCCACGAACTGCTGATACCGGACACCACGCCCGCCTGGTCATTCCGTGTCCCGCTCTCGGAAACGGACTCGATCGAGTTGGAAGGAGCATTCGGCGCGGTTATGGCATCCAGTGAACTGATTGATTTTGCGGAGATGATCCGCTGCACTTTTTCCGCCAAACGGGGCCGGCAGCAGGCGGTGGATGGGAAGACGGCGGATGTCCTGCCATGAGTGCGACCGTTCACAATCGCATCCCATACCGGCTTGCCCTGCTCGATCTGCTGGCATGCGCCGCCGGCTTCGGATTGGTCTCCTGGCCCTATCAGGCCCTGGCCGGCGGAACCGGCGCCGGAGGCTGGCCCTCCGGCGGGATTCTAGCCCTATCGGTTTCGGCGGCGACGTGTTGGCTGGCGATAGCCTTTTCTTCCAGCCTGCCGAGCGACGGATTCAGCCCGCGGATTGACCAGCTTTTCTCCGCGGCGGGCCTTAACCTGATGGTGCAATATGGGCTTGGCTACGTCTTCCCGATCAGTCCGGCTCCTTTGTGGACGATTCTGTCAGGCACGGTCATCGCCATCGTGCTGATGGTGCCGCTTGGACGACGGCTCGACCGCGCGCTGAGGCGCGAGCCGGCCGGGATTCTGCTGGTCGGTTTCGATTCCATGACACGCGCGCTGGTGCCGACTCTGGGGCCGCGGATCATTGGCGTCCTCAGCGGCGATCGGGCGGAGCTCCCGCCGGAATTGCCTTTCTTGGGCGATTCCCCCCGGCTGGCTGAAACCGTGAAAGCCGAGCGCCCGGGCCGCATTGTGGTAAGCGACAGGAACTGGCGCTCCCGAGTGCCGCCCAGGGTGCTTCTGAACCTGCGGCATTCCGGAATTGGCATCGACCAAGGGGCGGCTCTGTACGAAGACACGTTGTGCCGCGTGCGATGGGACCGCCTGCAACCTTTCGACCTGTTGTTCTCATCCTCCATGAGCGCCAATCGTTCGGTGATGGCCATTCAGGCCGTTTACACAAATCTGATCGGCCTGGGCCTGCTGATAGGGTTATCCCCTGTTCTGGCTGCCATCACGGTCCTGATAGCTCTGTTTTCGGGCCGCGGTCCGGTTCTGGAACGCATCGAATGCACGGGGTTCCAGGGAATACCGTTTCGCGCGAGGCGCTTTCGCACGCGCCGGCCGGACGGCGAATTCTCCTGGATTGGCAAGGCCCTATCCATGCTCCACCTGGTGAATCTCCCGCAGCTCATCAACGTCGTGCGGGGGGAAATGGCTTTATTCGGGCCGCCACTGGCGCGGAGGGAGTTTGCCGACCGGCTCAGCCAGATCATCCCCGTCTATTCCCACCGGTTCACAGTGAAGCCCGGCATCCTCGGCTGGTCCCAGACGAACCTGCGTGGGGCGGACACCACGCCGGACGAGGCCATTCGTCTCGAGTATGACCTTTACTACGTGAAGGAGGAGAGCCCTTCGCTCGATTTGGAAATCGCCATCCGAACGGTACTCCGGATCCCATCGTCTTTCGGAGGGGCGCCCAAGCCCGGGGATGCGGTGGTAAGTTCCTGATGCTGGCCGCGGTTCTGCTTGCCGTCGCTTCCGCCATCGTTTTTTACGTGATTGCGGGCTATCCGATTCTCCTGACGTTTTTTGTGCGGCGCGCGGCTCCCCCGGTGCAAAAGGATAAGGGTTTTCGCACCACGGTTTCGGTGCTGATAGCGGTTCACAATGGAGAAGAGTTCATCCGCGGGAAGTTGGAGTGTCTCCTGGGGCTCGATTACCCGGCGCATCTGATGGAGATTCTGGTGGTATCGGATGGATCGACCGATGCCACTGAGGCTATCGCCGAATCGTTCGCCGGTCGCGGCGTGCGCCTGATCCGCGCATCCCGCGCCGGGAAGGCGGCGGCGGTTAATGCTGCGCTGCGCCACGCTTCCGGGGAGATCCTGTTTTTCACGGATGTCCGGCAATCGCTCGATGCGCACGCCCTTTCCCACCTGGTGGCGAATTTCGCCGATCCCTCCATCGGCGCCGTGACTGGCGAGCTCCACTTTCTCGATCCGGACAGGACCGGCCAAGAGGCCGACATGGAATTGTACTGGCGGTATGAACTCCTGGCGCGCCGGCGGCACTCCCGAATCGACTCGATCTTCAACACCACCGGTTGCATCTACACAATTCGCCGCCGCTTGGCCGCGCCGATTCCTCCGGACACGCTGGCGGATGACGCCGTGATTCCCCTCAAGGCCTTTTTTCGCGGTTATCGGGTGATCTGCGATCCGGAAGCCATGGCTTTCGATCACCCCACGTCCGAAGGCGGGGAGTTCCGGCGCAAGTTGAGGACCCTGGCGGGCCTTTGGCAAGTGCACGTTCGTCTGCCCGAGCTGTTCACCAGCGCCAATCGTATGCGGCCGCATTTCCTGTCGCATAAGTTCGCCCGGCTGGCGCTTCCTTGGGCCATTCTGCTGGTGTGGGCCGCGACGATGGCGCTTCCCGCATCACCGTTCCGCAGCTTCCTGTTGATCGACGAACTGGCCCTGGTGGCTCTGGCGGCTTTGGATCGCTTGGTGCCTAAGGGCTTTTTCCTGAAGCGTGTTTCCTCTCCCGCCAGAAGTTTCCTCGCCATGAACCTGGCATCGCTGCTCGCCATCGGGGTGTTCGTGGTTCCACCCGAGACTTTGTGGCGGCCCACTCGGGTGAAAGTGCGGCGCCCATGATCCGTATTCTCTGCATTTTCGGAACGCGCCCGGAGGGCATCAAGCTTTGTCCGCTGGTTCACCGATTGCGCGCTCGACCAGACGAGTTCGCGGTGAAAGTCTGCGTGACGGCGCAGCATCGCGACATGCTGGACCAGGTTCTCTCGGCCTTTTCCGTCACCCCCGATTACGATCTAGATCTGATGGAGCCGGGCCAGTCGCTGGCCGGCCTTACAGCGCGTATTCTGACGGCCATCGAACCCGTCATGGAAACCGAGCATCCGGATCTTGTCCTGGTTCAAGGCGATACCACCACTACGCTGGCGGGCGCGGTCGCGGCTTTCTACCATCAGATTGCGGTGGCGCATGTCGAGGCCGGTTTGCGAACCGGCGACATGATGCAGCCATTCCCGGAGGAAATGAATCGTGTCCTGACTTCGCGAATCGCGGCCTGGCACTTTGCCCCCACGGCCAGGGCCGAGGCGGCGCTCGTCGGCGAGGGTGTCGCCCGTGAGAGAATCTTCGTCACGGGGAACACCGGCATCGATGCCGTGCTGTATGTTCGTGATGCGCTGGACCGGGGCGCCCTGCGCGCGCCTCGATGGCCCTGGATGGATCCGGGCCGGCGGCTGGTGCTGGTCACCAGCCATCGCCGCGAGATTTTCGGGCCGGGTTTCGAGCGGGCCATGCGCGCGTTATCGCTGGTGGCCTCGCGCCCCGACGTGCAGATCGTCTACCCTGTCCACCGTAATCCCCACGTCCTCGGCCCCGCGCACCGGATCCTTTCCGGCTTTTCCAACGTGGTGCTGCTCGATCCCCTGCCCTACACGGCGTTTGTGGATCTGATGCGCCGTTGCTGGCTCATCATTACGGACTCCGGCGGCATCCAGGAGGAAGCGCCCTCGCTGGGAAAGCCGGTGCTGGTCTTGCGTGAAAAGACCGAACGGCCCGAAGCGGTGGAGGCCGGCACAGTGAAACTGGTGGGCACCGACGTGGATCGCATCGTGGCGGAAACCATCCGCCTTCTCGAGGACCAGGACGAATACACGCGCATGACGGGTGTCCACAACCCTTACGGCGACGGCCATGCCTGCGAGCGCATTGCGCGGGCGCTCGCCGATCGGGGGCCGGCACTGGCGGGGTGAAAGAAACAGGATGCGGATCATCGCCAGCTTGACACGCCCGAGAATATCGCGTCAGACTTTGACTTACGGCCTGCGGCAGGCTATGGCGGCAGGCAGAGGGAGGAAAACTCTTTGAATCTGGGACGAGTGTTCGGAGTATTGGCCTGGGCAATGCCGGTATTTGCGCAATATGCAGGCCCCGCCATTCTCTCGCGCGGCGACGCGCCTGCGGCCATGGCGTCGCCACAGATCGATTTTCGTCCGTTCGTCGAGTTGGCCGGGGTCTATGACACCGGACTCTCCGGCGTGGAGGTGAATGCGCAAGGCCAGTTGGGAAACGAGGCGAGCGAAGGTCTGGAACTCACGGCCGGCATCAGCGGGGTGCATAGCTGGAGGCACACCAAGATCGGCTTGAACTACCGCGGCGCCATTCGGCGTTACGCTCACGACACAGCTTACGATTCAACCGATCAATACCTGTTGCTGGGGATTGTGCAGCAACTCTCGCGCCATGCGGTCCTGACGCTCAACGAAAACGTCGGCTTGTACTCGCGAAATTACGGCCTTCCGGGGCTTCCGGAGACCGTGCCCTTCGACCCGTCCACCACTTATGCCCCCACCACGGACTTTTTCGATAACCGCACGACGTATCTCAGCACGCAGGCCAATTTGATTTTTCAGAAGACCGCGCGGCTTTCTTTCAGCATGGGCGGCGACGGTTTTCTGGTCCGCCAAAAGTCGACTGCGCTCTACGGGGTTACCGGCGCCAGCGCCCACGCCGATGTGCAATACCGTTTGACGCGCCGTTCCACTATCGGCGCCAATTACATGTTCACCCACTACGATTATATCGGCGTGCTCAGCAGCGCAGACATGCATGGAGTGTCCGGCGTGTACTCCGCGCGTCTTAGCCGCTGGCTGGAGTTTTCCGGGTCTGCCGGATTCTATAGAACCGAGACCAGGTTTATCCAAAACGTGCCCATTGATCCGGCGATTGCGGCCCTGATCGGAACGCCGGAGGGAACCGTGTTACTCGACCGGATCAACCACCTCGTGGGCGGGAGCGGCCGGCTGTCGCGGACGTTTTCCAAGGGGGTGGCGTACATTTCCGGAGGGCGGGCCGTGACGCCCGGCAACGGTCTGTTTCTGACCTCCATCTCGAACACCGTGATGGCGGGATACAGCTACACCGGGCTCCGCCGATGGAGCCTCGGCGTTTCCGCGGGATACAACCGGTCCACTTCGATTTCGAACGTCATCGGCACTTACGGCAGCACCAGCGGAACATTGTCCGCGAGCCGCCAAATCGTGCGTAACGTCCATGGGGTCTTGTCCTTCAGTGCCCGTAAATACAGCAGCGTCGACTTCAGTCTCTACAACCGGCTCATATACGATGTGCGGGTGGGCGTGGGGTACTCGCCTGGCGACGTCCCGCTGCGCATCTGGTAAGAGCGATCGGCTTTCAGCGGTCAGCAGTGCTGATGGCTGACGTGGCGCTACGGTCGAGATCCGGAAATAGCCGGGCTTTCGCTCCCTGATGGGGGCTCGTCTGTACCCCTGAGCACGATTTGGACAGCCTGAGTAACGTCGTGCGCGGTGAAGTCGGGGTGGGAGTCCTGCTCCGCTCCGTAGCCGGTCAGGACCAGGATGGTGCGCGTGCCGGCTCGCTGGCCGCATTCGATGTCGGCGCTCTTGTCGCCGATGAAATACGACTGCGCCAGGTCGATGTCATAGGCTGCCGCTGCTTCCAACACCATGCCCGGCTCGGGCTTGCGTCGCGTGGAAGGCGCCGACGGCAGATCCGCGCAGAAGTAAGTGGCGTCGATCAGTCCGGCTCCGATCTGGCGCAGCAGTTCCTGTTGAACGGCGTGGTACTGCGCTTCTGTAATCAGGCCGCGCGCGATGCCGCTCTGGTTGGTAATGACGAACGTGCGGAAGCCCGCCTCCTTCAGTTTCCGCAACGCCTCCGGAACCCCTGGGAAGACCCGGACTCTGGCGGGATCGCCGCAATAATAGACCTCTTCCATGAGGGTGCCGTCGCGGTCTAAGAATACCGCCCTTGCCCGGCTCATACCTGGGCAAAGCCCGCCTGGAGCTCCGCCGCTGTCACGGTAGCGGTGCCCAGCTTGCCCACCACGATGCCGCTGGCGCGGTTGGCGAGTTCGGCGGCTTCAGCGGGAGTGGCCCCAGCCGTTAAACCCAGGGTGAAAACCGCAAGGGCCGTATCGCCTGCGCCGGATACGTCAAATACATCCTTGGCGCGGGTAGGAGTGGGGTACGGTGGAGCGCCGCTTTGGAACAGCAACATGCCGTGCTCGCCCAGGGTGATCAAGACGCTCCCGGTTTTCCAAAGCTGAAGCAGCCGGCTCCCAGCCTCGAGCAGTGGCTGGTCCGAAAGCACTGGCGCCACGGGGTCGGAGGGCGGCAGGCCCGCCGCCATAAACGCCTCTGCCCGGTTCGGCTTGATGGCGGTGGCGCCTTGCCAGGAAAGCGAAGTGTAAGGATGAGGGTCCACCGTCATGATTT
>Ga0326728_10010790_pt1 | contig 21204 bp, 15 predicted proteins | sample MB3enrmetagenome_FD_207602 | JGI IMG/M metagenome (GOLD analysis project Ga0326728, IMG submission 207602) | Lab enriched peat soil microbial communities from McLean, Ithaca, NY, United States - MB31MN | ecosystem: Environmental > Terrestrial > Soil > Wetlands > Peat | place: USA: New York... | reverse complement strand
CGTGATGGTGGAGTTTGGCGCGCCCGTGGATTTCGATCGGCATGCGCTGTTGGCGGTTTTGGCCGGACTCAAGATGCAGGAGATGGTCAAGAGACTAAAACTGCCCTGGCAGTTGAAGGTGGGAATTGCCTCCGGAAGTGCGATCGTAGGCATGCTGGGAGTCCGGCGCCAGGCTTACAGTGCCTTGGGCGATCGCGTCAATATCGCCAAGCGGCTGGAAGAGATTTGTGAGCCGGGCAAGGTTTACATCGACGAGCCGACCTTTCGGGCCGTCGAGCCCCTGGTGAGGGCCACCCAACTTCACACCCGGGGGGAGTACGGCCGGGCGACGGACCCGGAGCATTTGGAACGCTTGCAGGTACTGGAAGACACTCTCCGTCGCCAGGGCGAAAGCGCGGACCTTCTCTTCCAATTGGGCAAGACCAATCTGGTGCTTCATGATATCGCCGCCGCCGTCCGCTACTTTGGGCGCGCGCATTCGCTTAACCCTGGGTCCACAGAAATTAAAATCGCTTATGCCGACGCGAGCATCAAGCGCGCGGAACTCGGAAGGATTCAACTCAAGGGCAAGCAGGAAAAGATTATCGTGTACGAAGTGGAGGGAATTAAGGACCGGTGGAGGGATCCCACGGTGATACCTCCCGCCTTCGCCGCGAAGTATGGCGACGCGGAATCGCTAATCGACATCCCCTTTGACGTTGTGCAGGCCATCGAAGCGCTGGACGGTGCGGTGGGGCATTGCCGGGTCGTCGCCCTCCTTTCGTATGCCATGGCCGATCTGATGAAGCTGAATGACGAAATCAAGAAGACCATTCTCTTGGCCGGATACCTCCAGAATCTCGGCAAGGAGGCCGTGCCTCATCACATCTTGAACGGCACGGGCAGCCTGACCGACCAGGAAGCCAAGCTGCTGGAAACCTACGTGCACGAGAGTGTGGCCGCCTGCCGGAGAATGGGTTTTGAGGACCCCCGCCTGCTGGAGATTGTCCTGCACCATCATGAGGCATGGGACGGAAGCGGCTACCCCGAAGGGTTGAAGGGAGAGGCCATTCCCCTGGGCGCGCGCATCACCTCTGTGGCTGAGGCCTTCAGCGCCCTCACCTCCTGGCGCCCCTATCATGAAGCCTGGGAGACCCGCACCGCGCTGAGCGAAATCCACAAAGGCGTGGACAAAGGCCGCTACGATCCGAGCGTGGTGAAGGTTCTCGATGAGATTTTTGGATCAACCACCTAGACGTGTCGTTTAGCTTTTCCCTCCAGCTTAGACCGCAATCTTGCCTGGTATTCGGGCCTTCGGGAGAGATTCCTCATCCCTTTTAGGGAATGGCCCCGCCGGCGCACGTTGCGCCCGTCCGCCACGCCGGCGGGACGGAATCCCTTTGGCGCCTCACATCCCCACTCCCTCCCGCTTGCGGAACTTGCGAACGTCCGAGCCGTCAATGGCGGGTTCGGCGTCGCACTCGATGGCCAGCGTGGTCACAGGGCTGTCCGGCGCCACCAGGGGCAGGCCGGTGAACCTCACGTACTGGTCACCCTGATCGAAGGTTACGGGCTTGCCGGAAGCGTACAGCCGCGCCGATTGGACCTTGGCGCGCAGCCCGCCGATGGCCACCACGCAGGGTGGATTGAAGAATTCCAGCCAGTTGGACGCCAGCGTTGCTCCCGGCCAGTTGTGAATATGCATGTAAAGTGTATTGCCTTTGCGGGTATAACTCGCGTAGATGTGCCCTCGGGCTTTGCAGGTTTCCGACTCGTAAATCGTCGGACCGTTCTTGTCCATCCACTTGCCAACCTCGGTCAGGATGCGAACCGAATCCTCCGGAATCGAGCCATCGGCCTTGGGGCCGATATTCAACAGGTAGTTCCCCGTGTCGCGCGCGCAGGTAATGAGATTGCGCACGATGGTTTCCGGAGACTTCCAGTTGTTGTCGGCCTTCTGATATCCCCAACTGTCATTCATGGTCATGCAGGTTTCCCAGGCCCGCCCGGCTTTGGCGGCCTCGATACGCTGTTCCGGCGTAGTGAAATCCCCCGGCAAGCCGTTGCGGTTATTCACAATGATGTCCGGCTGCAACTGAAACACCATCTTGTTCATCTTCTCGGATTCCCACTGCTCCGCGCTGAGCGGCCAATCCACGTCGTACCATAGGATGTCGATCTTTCCGTATTGCGTCATGAGCTCGCGAATCAAGCCGTGCGTGTATTCGACGAATCGCACGCGCGCCGCTTCGTCCGTCAAGCAACGCGCGCCGTCGGGATGATGCCAATCCATCAAGGAATAATAAAAGCCGACGCGCAGGCCTTCCGCGCGCGCCGCTTCCACGAATTCCGCCACCAGGTCGCGCCCGCACGCCTGCTTGGGAGCGCAATAGTTAGTGAGCTTCGAGTCGAAATTGCAGAAGCCCTCGTGGTGCTTGCTGGTCATCACCATGTATTTCTGCCCGGCGCGTTTGGCGAGTTTCGCCCACTCGCGCGCGGCATGGGGCTTGGGGGTAAAATGCTTCGCCAGTTGCTGGTATTGCGCCACGGGAATGCCCTCCACCTCCATGGCCCATTCGTGCTGGCCGATGACGGCATAAAGGCCCCAGTGAATAAACATCCCGAACCTCGCCTCGTGCCACCACTTCATTCGCCGCTCGCGGTCGGCCTGCTCTTCGGCACTCTGCGGGCCCAACGCGGGCTCCGCTCCGAAAGCCGCATTGTTGCCCAGGGGCAGAACCCCCGCCGCCGAACCGGCCAGGGCAGTGGCGCTCGTCCCCAGGAACCGCAAGTGGTCACGCCTCGACATCATCGCTGGTCTCATCTGGTTTTAACTCCTTTGTATGAATTGGCCGCACGGGTGGACGCGCGGCATGCTAATTCCACCTGCATCCCGTCCCGCGTTGCGTCATGAAAATACGCCAATTCGCGACGCAGTTCAAATCAGAACTTCGGATTGGCAGTGAAGCAGGCCAGGGGCCCCATCATTGAGGCCCTGGAGCTGCCGTAAGGGGAACGGCGGGGTGCTCTTCAATCCATGCTTCGGCGCCTTCTCTGACCGAGAGGGTGATCTTGTAGAAGACGGTAATCATCAGCGCCCCCACGGCCCAGACACCGAGGCTGATCAACACCTCGGGCAACGTGGGGACATAGGGCGTCATGCTGCCGAGAGGCGAGGGCATAAAGCCGGACACCACCAGACAAACGCCTTTATCGATCCAGAGCGCGACGAAAGTCACGGCACACGCCGCGGCAAGCGTTCGTTCATTTTTCCGCGTGGCCGGAACCAGTAACAGGATAAGCGCCACGGCCATCAGGACCAACGACGTTCTCCCCCAAAAGAGCAGCGGTGCGGGTTGACCCGGCGCTCCTGTGTAAAGATTTTCGAAGTGCTCCATCGAGGCGGGAATCTGGCTGTAGAAGGAGGTGAAGAGTTCCATCAGTAGAAAGAACACATTGATGATCATCGCGTAAGTTACGATCACGGCGAGCGTGCGGATGGCCTTCGCGCCCACGTCGTAGCCCGTCAGCTTACGCACCAGCATGCAGAGGAGGATCAACAGGGCCGGCCCGGAAGCGAATGCCGAGGCGAGGAAGCGCGGCGCCAGGATTGCCGTCAACCAGAAGGTGCGTCCCGGCAATCCGGAATAGAGGAATGCGGTGACGGTGTGAATGCTGATGGCCCAGGGAATGGAAAGCAGGATAACCGGCTTGATCCACGCCGCCGGCGCCACGCCCTTGCGTTCCGCATCCAGTGTGACCAGAGCGATTACGGCGTTGAGGACTAGGTATCCGCTGAGCGAGACCATGTCCCAAAACATCATGGAACGCGGCGTGGGGTACAGCAGGACGTTCAAAAGGCGCCCCGGTTGCCCCATGTCCACAAAAATAAATAGCATGCACATGCATACCGAGGAAATGGCCAGGAACTCGCCGAGGATGGCCATGCGCGTAAATTCCTTATGGTTGTGCAAGTAGTAGGGCAGCACCACCATGACCGCGGACGCGGCCACCCCCACCAGAAAAGTGAACTGCCCGATGTAGAGTCCCCACGTGACGTTGCGGCTCAGGCCGGTGATCCCCAAACCGTAATTCAGTTGCCGGAGGTAGCAGAAAAATCCCACCCCGAGGACGCCCAAGAGGCAGAGAATCCACGCCCAGTAACGCCTGCTGCCCACCACCGCTTTTTCAATCATGAACATTGGCGACTCACACCAGGTAGAAAACGTCGGGTTGCGTGCCTAACTCCGGCTTTCGTCGCAGAGTGTAGCGCGACTCGAGAAGTTGCCGCACCTCCGACTGCGGGTCGGCCAGGTTGCCAAACACGAAAGCTTTTTCCTTGCACGCCTCGACACAGGCGGGAGGCTGGCCCTTCGCCAGCCGCTCCTCGCAGAAATTGCATTTCTCCACCACGCCCTTGGTGCGCGTGGGGAAATCCGGATTCAGTTCCGCGATGTAGGGGCGCGGGTCGAACCAATTGAAGCTGCGCGAACCGTAGGGGCAGGCGGCCACGCAATATCGGCAGCCGATGCAGCGGTGCCAGTCCATCATCACGATGCCGTCCTGCCTTTTCCAGGTGGCTTGCACCGGGCACACGCGCACACACGGAGGGTTGTCGCAATGATTGCAGAACACCATCACCGGTTTGCCGCGAAACTTCTTCTCGGTGTAGGCGCTGGCCTGCGACGGCAAGGCGTTTTCGAAAGGCTCTCTCCAGATCCACTTGACCTCGTGTTGCGGATCGTTGATGACGGGCACGTTGTGGGCCTTGTTGCAGGCGTTGATGCAATCGGAGCAGCCATCCTTCTCCGCGCACTTGGCGGGGTCAACCACCATGGCCCAGCGCGTGGCCGGCGCCGCTCCCGGCTGAGAACCTGTCTCCGCTTCCACCTTGTCGAGCAGCGCGCCGATGGCCGTATTGCCGGCCACCGCCAGGAGCGAAAGCCCACCAATCTCCAAGAATCCTTTTCGCGAAATTTTCATGGCGCGCTCCGGTGGGCCAGCTTAGGGTCCACGTGACATTCCCAACACTGGACCGACACTCCCGCGTAGTTGTGGCAACGGTCGCAAAATTCATCCTTGTTGGTGTGGCAGCCCGTGAGGCAGGTGCCCGTCACGCTCATGGTATAGGTATTGCCATTAGAGGCTTTAAACTGGTGTACATTATTTCTCACCACAGCATTACGCCAGTCGATAAGCAATTGCATGTGGGACGTGCGCATGTACGCGAGTGGGGCCACACACTGTTTTTCCTGTTTGGGCAGGATGGGCTCCGGTCCCCGCGATGTCGTTCCCGCCGCCAGGTCGTGCCAGACGGGAAAGGTCATCAGCCCGAGGAAAATGAAGAGACCGGTATAGATGACGCCGCGGTCACGCATGGGTGGCAGCCTCCTCGGCAACAAGAGGTTCGCCCCGCAAATCCACGCTTCGTTCCTTTTCGCCTTTCATGATCAGGGCGTTGCCCACCAGTTCGTGCACGCCCGCCACATCCACCCCGGGCACCCAGTATTCCAGCAAGGGAGGCAGCGTGGCCTTGTCGATGGCGCAGATGCAGGCGAGGAGGTTAACGGCGAATTTATCGCGGACGTACTTGACGGCGTTGGCGCGGGGCAGACCGCCGCGCATGCGCATCTCGAAGTTCTCGTCGGTGCCCAGGCCGGAGCCGCTGCCGCAGCAAAACGTCTGCTCGCGGATGGTGTTCTCCGGCATCTCGTGAAACTGGCGGCACACCTGGCGCAGGATGTAGCGCGGTTCTTCGAGCAGGCCCATCGCCCGCGCCGGGTTGCAGGAATCGTGAAAAGTTACATTCCACCGATCGTTGCGGCGGGGGTCGAGTTTCAGCTTGCCGTTGTGGATCAGGTCAGCGGTGAACTCGCAGATGTGCACCATTTTGGTGGAGCGCGCGTTCTCAAAATGCGTGCCCGTGACCGGCGACACCGGCTGCTCGAGAAATTCCGCCGGGCCGTTCAGGGTGTCCATGTACTGATGGATGACCCTCCACATGTGCCCGCACTCGCCGCCCAGAATCCACTTCACGCCCAGACGCCGGGCCTCCGCATAAATCTTGGCGTTCAAGCGCTTCATCAATTCGTGCGACTGAAACAGTCCGAAGTTTCCGCCCTCGGAAGCATAAGCGCTGAAGGTGTAGTCCAGCCCGACCTCGTGCAGCAGCGCCAGGTAACCCAGGAACGTGTAATAGTGCGGCGTGCCGAAGTAATCGGCGGATGGCACGATGAACAGCACCTCCGCGCCCTTGCGGTTGATGGAGGCATCGACGCGAATCCCGGTGAGTTCTTCCAGTTCGTCCACCGCGAAGTCGATGCTGTCTTTGAAACCATGCGGCTGAACGCCCAGGTGGTTCCCCATGCGAAAGCAGTTGGCCGCGGGCTCGAGCACCCAGTTGATATTGCACCCCACCAGGTTCAGCAGTTCGCGGCCCATCATGGTGACGTCGGCGGTGTCGATGCCGTAGGGGCAGAACACCGAGCAGCGGCGGCACTCGGTGCACTGGTAGAAGTAATAGAACCACTCCTTGAGCACGTCTTCCGTGAGTTCGCGCGCGCCCGCCAGCCTGCCGAAGAGGCGGCCGGTGAGGGTGAAATACCGGCGGTACACGGAGCGAATCAGTTCCGCCCGCAGCACGGGCATGTTTTTCGGGTCGCCCGACCCGACGTAGAAATGGCATTTATCGGCGCACGCCCCGCAGCGCACGCAGATGTCCATGAACAGACGGAAGGAGCGGAACTTCCGCAGCCTGTCGCGCATTCCTTCCAGGATGATTCGCTTCCAGTCCGGCGGCAGCTTCCAATCCTTGTCGAAGGGCTGCCATTCGCGGGGATTGGGAAGGTCGAGGTACCTCAGGTTCTTCGCCGCGGCGCTGTAAGAGAAGACGCCTTTGTGAAAGTCCACCTGGGGGTCCGTCCAATCCTTGCGCGGCGGCCGATAATCAATCTGCGTCAGTTGTTCAGGTTTCGGATTGGCCATGTTCAATCACTTATCGAGCGGCAGTCCCGCAGCTACAATCTTGTCGTGGAACTCCGTCTCCCATTCGTGATAGGTATGGACCTTCACGGGATAGTCCCAGGGATTCACGTGCCGTTTCATGCGATTGTTGTTCGCCAGGTTCCGCGTGGGACTGAGAAACACCCCGCCCATGTGCATCAGTTTGCTGAACGGGAAGTAGGCCGCTAACGCGCTCAGCAGGATGATGTGAACGAAAAACAGCGGCCCGATTTCCTTCGGCACAATAGGGGAAAACGTTACCAGGCCGATGGCGAGCTGCTTGATGGCCACGGTGTCCACTCGCGTGAAGTAGCGCATCCAGATTCCCGAAACCGCCAGGCCCAGAATCAGAAAGAGGGCGAAGTAATCCGTGAGTAAGGAAATGTAGCGAACTTGCGGATCCCGCAATCTTCTTTGCAGCAGATAAAGCAGCGCCACCACTACGATCACGTCGGTGATGTAGAGGTGAGGAGCACCCACTTGAAAAAAGCTATCCAATTTTTCCAGCATCAAGACGAAGCGGGGAATCGGCTCCACGAAAAAGCGCAGGTGGCGCAGAAATATGAACAAGAAAGACCAGTGAAACGCCAGTGCCCCCAGCCAGAGAAATTTGTTCTCTCCATAAATCAGCTTGGGTCCTTGCCGGAGTTCGGCCTGGGTGTTTCTAAATAGGGAACGGAAAAGCAGGATTTCGAGGGCCATCCTCGCCACCACGCCGACCGTCGTCGAAGGGTTTTCCAACCAACTTGCTTTGATCCAGGGGAGAGATTTCTGCTGCCCGCAAGTGGTGGGAATACGAAAAGGCACGGGCGGAATCGACCATTGGATGACCCGGTAGGAAATTCCGAGGAGAAACGTGACGATGGCCACATAGGGCACAATGACGCCGAGCAGGAATCGAAACGGCGCCCCTTGCCCCAGGTGGAAGGCTAACGCCGCCAAGACCACGACCGTGATGAATGAATAGAGGGCTTTCATGTGCCTTCGCCTCGCGGAAAGCGGGCCAACCTCTCCGCAACGTACGTCTGGCGCCGGGCCTCGCGAGCCTTGATCTCGAAAATTTCTTCCCGGCATTGCATGAACAGATCGAAGGCCAGCAGGGCCAGCTCGTCGATGCGGCGCTGCACTGCCCATGTGCCACCGGACGTAGGGGCGGGTTCACCCCGCCATGGCGGCGTAAAGCCGCCGCTGCGTTCGCCTGCCAGCTCCTCATCCAGGATCTCGCGCAGCAAATAAATGAAGCCCACTGCCTGGCTGGGAGTGAAGTCCTGGACGGCCCGGAGCCGCACGATACTCTCCAAGGCGGGGCGAATCCGGGCAGCGTCCATCTCCCCGGTGACTTCCTCGAGGAGCGTGGCCAGCCCCTCGCGCAGAGTGTGCCCCACGGGATTACGGAAGCGGTCCTTTTCGTCGTGCAGGAAATGAAGGGTCTGGCGAGGATAGGTTGCGAGCGTTCGCTCCAACCATTTCTCGAGGAGAGCCTGCTTTTGATTGGCCAGAGTCGGCATAAACTCAACCATGTCCAAATTCATTCGTGCGAAGCACCTTGGAGTGCGGCGGCTCGACGCCGCTTTTGCTTTCGTCGTAGGCGTAACTCTAAAGCGGCGTCGAGCCGCCGCACTCCAAGGTGCTTCGCACGGGTCTTACACGCACCCCGTGGGTTTAGGCAACCCCGCCAGTTTGCATGCTCCCTTGGCGGGCCCCGATGGAAACATCTGGTAAATCTCGTTCAGTTTGAAGCCCGTCTCCTTGCAGAGCTTCCTGATCATGGGGGCGATGCCAAATTGCAGATAGTAGTTCCGGAGATAATTAATGACCTTCCAGTGGTTCTCGGTGAGTTCGGTCACGCCTTCGGTGGTGGCAAAATCCTTCGCCACGTCCTGGTTCCAGATCTCGGGATTCTGCAAGAAACCATCTTCATCAACTTCGTATGACCTTCCATTCATTTCAAAAACCGGCACGGTTTGATCCTCCTTATGTGCGCCACCTTTTAGGCGGTAATTGCCTGCGTTCTTTACGTGCGTCGTAGCGGCGGGTTTACCCCGCCATGGCGGCGTAAAGCCGCCGCTACGTTCTCCAACGGTCTAGATCATTTCAATAAACCCGCAAGGGCATGCTTCCGCGCATTTCTTGCACCCATTGCACAACTCGAGTTTGACGCGGTAGTGCTCGCCCTTGGGCAACTTCACAAAACACGCCGGGGTGCAATACATCCAGCAGGTTTCGCAGTCCATGCACAACCCACAGGACATGCAGCGCTTGGCTTCCTCCAGCGCCTCGAGGTCAGACAAGCCCGCCTCGACCTCAGCCTCCATGGTTCGCTGCTCGGCAACAAGGTGCGGGCGCTCGTGGCGCGGAGACGCCTTGTACCAATCGAGCTTCACCCGCTCCGGGGCAATCGGAGGGGGGAGTGAAGGCTTTTCCAGAGGCTTGCCGCGCAGCCGGGCATCGATGGCCTCGGCGGCGAAGCGGCCTTGCGAAATGGCGATGGTCACCAAGCCCAACTCCACGTCGTCGCCGCCCGCGTAGACGCCCTCGGCGCTGGTGGTTCCCCATCCGTCGGTCTTGATCCAATCGTCTATGGCGCGCAGGCTGGCGAACCCCTCAAACTCCGGTTCCTGACTGATGGCGGCGATGATTGCCGCGGCCTCAACCTCGAACTCCGAACCGGGCTTGGGTACGGGCCGGGGCCGCCCGGAGGCGTCGGGGGCGCCAAGCTCCATGCGAATGCAACGAGCCCCCACCGCCGTTCCGTCTTTCCTTAAAATCTCCACGGGAGCGGCGAGGAACTCGATGCGCACACCTTCTTCCAGCGCGCCTTCGATCTCCGGTTTGATGGCTGGCATCTCGGCGCGAGTCCGGCGGTACAGGATGGTGACCTCGGCTCCCAAACGCCGGCTGACGCGGGCGGCGTCAATGGCCGTATCTCCGCCGCCGATCACCAGAACCTTGCCGCCGATTTGAACCTCTTCACCGCTGTTCGCACGATTCAGAAACTCCGTTCCGGTAAAGACATTGGGTGCGTCCTCGCCGGGCACTCGCAGCTTCAACCCTTTGTGCGCGCCGATCCCCACAAACACCGCCGCGTATTCACGCCGGAGTTCTTCGATCGGCATGTCCTTCCCGATCGTGAAGTTGCACTTCAGCTCCACGCCCACGTCCAGGATATTTTGAATTTCCGCGTCCAGGACCTCGCGGGGCAAGCGATAACGAGGAATGCCGTACCTAAGCATCCCCCCCGGCCGGCTGAAAGCCTCGAACACCGTCACCGGATAACCCCGCCGGGCAAGTTGGTAGGCACACGAAAGACCCGCCGGACCGGCGCCGACGATGGCCACCTTTTCGGGGTAGCGCTCTTCCGTAAGCTTCGCCAGCTTCAATCGTTTGGCGATGCCGAAATCCCCCACGTACCGCTCCAGCGCATTGACGGCCACCGCGCCATCCTTACCTTTGCGGTTGCACCCGTCCTCGCAAGGGTGCGGACAGACGCGACCACAGACTGCCGGAAAAGGATTCCGGTCAGTGATCTTTTCCCAGGCAATCTGGTACGCCTGTTCGGGGGTTCGCCCATAGGCTTCCGCCTGCGCAATCGTCGTCAGCCATCCACGGACGTCCGTGCCGCTGGGACAGTTACCGACGCAGGGCGGCGTCTTGGGAATGTACCGCGGGCGGAGGGAGCTGATCTCCCCCCCGGCCGAGGTCGCCTTGATGATCGGTTTCTTGACTGCCTTGAAAAGAGCCATCGTTTCACCTGCGGTGCGCAGCACCTCGGACTGCGGCGGCTCGACGCCGCTTTTGTCTTTGTTTGGTGCCGATTCCCTCGCCCAATTCCACCGCGCCGTTCCACGGCGCGATTCCCCCGCGCCGTTCCACGGCGCAATTCCAAGGCGGCGTCGAGCCGCCGCAGTCCAAGGTCAGAACCGGATATGCGTGGACCGCGCGTACGTCTGTCCGGCGTTCTTGAAGTCGTCGATGTGGTAGCGCGTGAACTCGATCCCGGTCAACTGGAAGAAGCGCGGCCAGCCGATGCGGTCGATCCACTCGCCCACTCGCTCGTATTTCCGCGCGTTCGCGGCGTAGACGTTTACGATATTCACCACGGCATCCACCACCTCGGGCCAGCGTGGCGGGTTATTGGGCAAAAACGGAATGGCCAGCTTGGTGAATTTGGGGGCAGTGCGCGCGTTGCTCACCTTGCCGCCCACCCAGATGGAAATGCCGTCGTTCTCCGGGTCATTCATGGGCATGGCCGGGCAAACCGTATAGCAGTTGCCGCAGAACATGCATTGGTCTTCCACCACTTCCACGGACTGCTTGCCGTCCACGGTGGCCGGCCGGATGGCGCCGGTGGGGCAGGAAGCGATCAGGGTGGGAACGCCGCAGACTTTGGGGAGAGTGTTGTGATCGATTTTGGGGGGCTTGCGGTGAATACCCAGAATAGCAATATCCGAGCAGTGTACAGCGCCGCACATGTTCAGGCAGCAGGCCACCGCAATACGCAGCTTGGCGGGCAGTTTCTCTTCCGTGAAGTGATTGAACAGCGCATCCATCACCGCCTTCACCAGCCCCGAGGCGTCGGTGGCGGAGGAGTGGCAATGCACCCAGCCTTGCGTGTGCACGATGTTGCTGATGGCGTTGTTGGTGCCGCCCACGGGGAAGCCCGCCGCCTGCAAATCCTTCTTGAGCGGTTCAACTTTAGTGGGATCGTCAAGGAGGAACTCCACGTTGTTGCGGCTGGTGAATCGCAAGTAGCCGCCGCAATACTTGTCCGCCAGGTCGGCGAAAACGCGGATGCTCTGAATGCTCAGCAGGCGCGGGGAAGCCGCCCGCACGGTGTAGAGCTTCTCACCGGTCTCCGAGACGTGGCAGAGGACGCCGGGAGCAAGCGATTCATGATACTTCCACTGGCCGTAATTCCTTTTGATGATCGGGGGGAGGAACTTCTCATAATGCGGCGGCCCGATATCGGTAATGCGTTTCGGTTTGGGGATCGGTTGCGTTGACATCGTCTCATCTCCTTGGCTAATTCTTTTCTCGGCTGACGTAGCGGCGAGTTTACCTCGCCATGTGACTGACGTAGCGGCGAGTTTACCTCGCCATGTGGCTGACGTAGCGGCGAGTTCACCTCGCCAAATGGCGGCGTAAAGCCGCCTCTACGTCTCTTTCGTCTTGAAGAAAATATAAGGATTATCGCGAGGAGCAGCGATCATCTCCGGCATCGGGTCCAGGCCAATGGCGTCCAGGAAGTTGGCCATCCCTACACGCTGAATGAGTTCGCCGACTCTCTCGCGGTTCTTGCCGTACTCGTCCCAGAATTCCCACACGCGCGTGAGCAGTTCTTTGATGGTGTCGAAAACTTCGGCGGCGGGAATGAAGGGAATCAGCACCGAAGAAAGCAGCGCGCCCTGCACGATGGGGGCTTTGGAACCGATCAGGATGGTCGCGCCCCTGTCCTTGCCCGGCCGCAGGGCCTTGGGCATCACGTTGATGCAATGCATGCAGCGCACGCACTCGCCGTTGCTGATGGTCAACTTCTTGCCGTCCCAATCCATGCACCGGGTGGGGCAGTGGTCGCACACGTCTTTCTTGATGTCGAGCCCGGCCGCGGCATACTCGGCCACCGCGGCGTCGTCCTGCTGAATCTCGTCTTTCCAGGTGCCAATCACGGAAAGGTCAGCCCGGGCGATGGCCGCCACGCAATCGTTGGGGCACCCTGAGCATTTGAGCTTGAACTTGTAGGGGAACGGCGGGCGGTGCATCTCGTCCTGGTAGGCCTGGGTCAGGTCGTTGCACAGCTTCAGGGTGTCGTAGCAAGCCCACTCGCAGCGCGCCTCACCCACGCAGGCGGAAGGAGTCCGCATGCAGGAGCCGGAACCGCCCAGGTCGAAGCCGGCCTCGGTGAGCTCTTTGAACGTGGGCTCGAGTTCATCGGTCTTGGTGCCGAGAAAAATGATGTCGCCCGTGGACCCGTGCATGTTGGTGAGGCCGGAGCCGTGCCGCTCCCAGATGTCGCACAGGGTCCGCAAAGCGTCACTGGTGTAAAACCAGCCGGAGGGTTGGTTAATGCGCAGGGTGTGGAAGTGGGCCACCTTGGGGAACTTCTCCGGGACGTCGCTGTAACGCCCGATGACGCCACCCCCGTACCCGAGAACGCCCACCAGGCCGCCGTGCTTCCAGTGCCCCTTCTTCTCCTCGTAGGAAAGCTCGAGCTGCCCCAGCAGGTCGTCGCACATGGGATTGGTGGCCGAGGCCTTCTTAATCTCCGTAACAAAGCTCGGCCACGGTCCCTTTTCAAGGTCGTCCAACATTTTGGTCTTGGAATTTGTTTCGTCAGCCATAGGCTTAATCTCCTGGTAATGAATGCATTGCGTTTAACGGCCTCCAAGCTCCCGCTCCGGCCACGGCCACGGTTCGATAAGCCAGGTGCGCGAACTTGGAGTAAGGCGCGTACAGAAAAAGTGCAAAGATCAACACAAGGTGCACAAAATAAATCGGGTACATCCATGCCGCGAGTTGAGCCAGCCGCGTGAGTTCCGAAAGAATTCCGGTCAGCGCCACGCCCACCAGCGTGAGCAGGAAAAACCAGTCAAAGTAGGTGCTGGCCGCGCGCTTGAGGGGGTCACGAACCCTGGCGAAGAGCAGCACCACACCGCCGCATAAAATCACCACCGCACACACATTCGCGAATATCTTCAGGCCGCTCGTCAAAGCCAGAGGCGTGCGCAGAACCCCCACCATGGTACCCATGCCGGTCACGGTGCCCACGATTCCCAAACCCACGAATCCCCACAAGGTCAGCAGGTGCCCCCAGGTCCAATTCCATTTGTCGCAAACCCAGAAGCGTTCGTGGGTCATGATCTCCTTCAGAGCCGGAACCAGGCCGCGCGGGACATTGCCCGCCGAGCCCGCGGCCTTCGCGGCACGAACGCAGCGGCTAATCCCCACGCCAAAAGCCAACAACACCCAACCGGAGACGGTGAAGAAAAGCGCCTCCAGCACCGGAATGGGAAAAACATTGGCGAATTCCAAGTGCGCGGTGGGGTGCCCCTTCGGCGCCCACTCGGCGATGGCCAAGAAAATCAAGGTGGGCAGCAAAAACAAAAGCGGCAACGCCTTGGGAGTGGCCACGAGACGGCCCATAAACCTGGGGAAAGCGAAATTCTGAATCGCCACGCTGCGCAGCGCTCCCAGAACCTCGCTGGGGTGCGCTCCGCGGGGGCACTGGGTTGTGCAGTTCCCGCAGTTATGACACAACCAGACCGCGGGGTCGCCCAAGAGCCGCTCTTTCAGCCCCCACTGCGCTGCGATCATCTCCCGGCGCGGGAAGGGGGATTCTTCCGGCGAGAGCTCGCAGACTACCGAGCAGGTGGCGCACTGATAACATTTCTTCAGGTCGCCGCCGCCCGCTGCCATCACGTCGCGCAGGAAGGCGGTGTCGGGTTGGATGAGCATCGCTTGCACTTTCGCTTGTGTTCCCTTCCTCTGCTTTCCGACTGGGCCTCACCGGCCCGGTGTGTCGGCGATCTGCGATCGCCGCAATCCGGTCGTGCCGGGCTGAAGCCCGGCGCTACATCCCCTTGTATGGGTTCGGACCCAACTCGCGCATGCGGTCCACGAACCCGTTGATCAGCGCCGGCAGCTTGTCGCACTCGTTGATGGACAACTGCGTCAATTGCAGCCTCTCCGGCTCAAGCTGCAAGCGCTGCAAAGTTTCCTTCACGTTCTCCAGGCGCTTCTGGGCGAGCTCGCTGCCGCGAATGAAGTGGCACTGGTAGTTGTCCCCGTACTTGCAGCCCAGCAACATGACGCCGTCAATGCCGCGCGAAAGGGCGTCGGCAATCCACACGATGTTCAGCGAGCCCAGGCATCGCAACGGGATCACGCGCACGCTGGGGTCATACTGAAGACGCCGGAAGCCCGCGATGTCGAGGAGCGGGTAGGCGTCATTCTCGCAAACAAACGCCAACACGCGCGGCTTCTCCTCATCCTCCTCGGGAACCTCGATGGCCTTGATCATGGAAGCAATCATGTCCACCGAGTAGTTGCGGAAGGAGACGATGCGTTCCGGGCAGGCGCCCAGGCAGATGCCGCATCTCCGGCAGCGATAAAGGTTGGGCTTGGGCGTGCCCTTGGCATCCTCGTCGAGCGCACCGAAGGGGCACTCCTCCGTGCAGCGTTTGCATTGCGTGCAGCGCTGGAGGAGAAAACTGGGCACCGAAAGGTCGCCCGCCCGCGGGTGCACCGCCATGCCGCGCGATGCCATCTCGATCGACTGAATGGCTTTCAGCGTGGCGCCCAGGGCGTCTTCGCGCGCGTGCGCGGAATCCATGGGCGCGCGCATGGCTCCGGCCGCGTAAATCCCCGTGCGCCGCGTCTCGTAAGGAAAACAGACGAAGTGGGAATCCGGGAAGCCGTGGTTGAGCACGGGCAAGTCGGGCCCCTGTCGATAGGCTAGGTTCAGGATGGCGGTGTCCTTGTGCTGGCCGAGTTCCGCCACCTTGCGCGCCGCCTCCGCCCGCTGGACTTCCGATTCACCCTTCGCGGCCACGCGCTCGGCGTCTTCCAGGGCGCGGATGGCTTCCCCGTCCGCCGAGTTCGCCACCATGCCGGTGGCCAATACCACCAGATCCACGTTCAGAATAATCGTTTCACCCAGCAGGGAATTTTTTATGGTGACCGCCAGCTTGCCATCGGCGGCCTTTTCCACTTGCGTCACCTCGCCGGGGGTCAGAAAATTCAGCGGGTGGTTCTGCACGGAGGCGTAAAAGCGCTCGTACTGCCCGGGGGTGCGCATGTCCTTGTAGACGATGTAGACTAGGGCGCTCGGGTTCTGCTCACGAAGGTACGTGGCGTGCTTCAGGGTGGCCATACAGCACACGCTGGAGCAGTAGGGCAGATGTTCCTTATCGCGCGAGCCGGCGCACTGGATGAAGAGCACGCTCTCTACCGTTCGGCCGTCGGAGGGGCGCGCGATGGGTCCCTGTGCGGCCAGCTTTTCCAGCTCGACGTTGGTCAGCACGTCGGGGCTCAATCCGTATCCAAGATGGCCTAGGCGCGTGGCGTCGTAAGGCTTCCAACCGGTGGCCATCACGATGGCGCCCACGCGCACCGTGCGTCCCTCCACACCGTTCTTCAGGTTGACATCAAAGATGCCGGGCTGGCCTTCGATCCAATTGATGGTCGCCGAGGTGAGGACTTGAATTTTCGGATGGTAGGTGGCGGCCTCGATCTTTTTGGCGATGCCGTCCGTCATCAGCTCGGTGTAAGGAGGCGCGGTGGGGAAACGGTGCTTGAGCGTCGAGACAAAACCTCCGAGGCGCGGCTGCTTTTCCACCAGCACCACCTCGTAGCCGGCGTCCGCCGCTTCCAGCGCCGCGGTGATCCCCGTCATGCCGCCACCCACCACCAGGAGCTTGCGGGAAATCGCCTCGGCCAGGGGCTCGACGGGCTCGGTTTTCTGCGCCTTAACAATGCCCATGCGCAGGTAATCCTCGGCCAGCATCTGGGTGTCTTCGTCGTGCGGCTTGTGACACCAGGCGACCAGCTCGCGAAGGTTAACTCGTTCCGGTACAATGCCTTGGCCGAAGGCAAAAATGTCCGTTTTCATGCGCGGCGAGCACGCGGCGATGACCGGGAGGGTGACGGCTCCGACCGCTAAGTCCTGGCGAATTAAGCTAACCCCTTCGCTACCACAAAGATATGGGTGAACCCGGCACACGGCCCCTTTCGCCGATTTGCAGACAGTCTTGGCGATTTGCGGAATATCCACAATGTCGCCAATCCCACATCCGCCGCAAATGTAAATTCCCAGTTTCTTATCCATGAGCCGAACTTCTAACTACACACTGGAGAGCCTTCAGCGCCGCTCCCGTAGCATGCTGCACTGTGGCCGTGACTTCTTCCGGCCGGCATGCGCAACCGGCGCCGTAAATCCCCGCGCTGCCCTCTGGGGCACTGAGAAAACGAAACTCATCCAAGGTGAATTCCTTGGGCAGCCCATCAGTCTGCGGCACAATGCCGGTGGCCAACACGAGCAGGTCAAACCGCTGCGTCTGCTTCTTTCCGCGGAGCACATCTTCCGCCGTCACCAACAGATCGTGAGTGCCTGGCTCCTCTTCCACCTTCGCAACCTTACCCTTCACGAACCTGACCTTCTCGTCCACTGCTACCGTCGAATGGAACTCCTCGAGCCGGCCCAGGGTTCGGACATCAATATAGAAAATGGTGGCCAGCGCTTGCGGATCGAGCGCGCGAATGTAGGTCGCCTGCTTGATGGAAGCCGCACAGCACACGGCGGAACAGTAAGGAAGATGATTCTCATCGCGCGACCCGGCGCATTGCACGAAAGCCACGGTCTGCGGAGCTTTGCCGTCCGAGGGGCGAAGAATGCGACCGCCGGTGGGACCATCGAGCGCCGCCATGCGCTCCAGAAGGACGTTCGTCACCACGTTGGGATATTTGCCGAAGCCCAGGTTTTCGATTTTTGTCGCATCATAGGGCGCCCAGCCCGTCGCCGCCACCACCGCCGCAACCCGGAAGGTTTTCTTTTCGGCCTTCTGGTCAAGGTCGATGGCGTTGTAGAGGCAGGCTTGTTTACAGGCCTGGCAGCCGCTTGGGCAGGCAGCGCGGTCAATGACGTAGCGCGCGGGGTAAGCCGTGGCAAACGGCAAATAAGCGGCCTTGGTCTTACACAGGCCGTAATTGAATTCATCACGCCGCTCGGCGGGGCAGGCTTTCGCACAGTCCCCGCAGAGCGTGCATGCCTCGCTCACAAAGCGCGGGGAAAGGCGCACGGTAACTTCGTAGTCTCCGGGCGATCCGCTGATCCCTTCCACTTCCGCCAAGGTCAAAACGGTGATCCGCGGATTCTCGCGCAGGCGGCGAAAATTGATTTCCAATCCGCAGGAGGGAGGGCAGAGTTTGGGGAAGTATTGGTGCATGCGCGCCACCCTCCCCCCCAGGTGCGGAGCTTTCTCCACCAGGATCACCTGGCAGCCGGCCTCGGCCGCCTCGATGGCAGCGGTCACGCCCGCGATGCCGCCTCCGATCACCAGAATCGGTTTGCCGCGCGAGTTGGAGGAATCCACTACTGGGTCCGTCACACCGCACTCCCGGGAACAGCCGTCGCTGAGCCTGGAGGCGCGGCCTGCATCCTGGATTCGACGACCTCTCTACGAATTTTCATGGTCTTTTCGCCAAACAGACTGAAGCGCAGCCACAATAAAGCAAACTCCAGCAGTTCCTCGTCATCGCTGCGCAGCGCCTCCACGCGGGCTTCGTCAATCTCAAACAAATCGAGGAATCGCGATTCAAATACAAAGCGCCGGAAGCGGTCCAGGTCATAGCAAGCCATGTAGAACATCTCGGCCTGCTGAGGGGTAAGGGCGGGCTCGCGGTTCCAAGAATCGTGGAGCACCAGTTCCTGGAACGAGGCCCCCATCATTTCGTACTCTTCAATTCCCTGCTCCGCGATCCATCCGCGCACCGAGCGCGTTTTCCCCTGGCCCTCGCACTCGCCGTGCCCATGGCAAAGCTCCTCGTGCAGCACGAAATAAAAGGGCTGATCGGCAGGCGTGGGATTCTTGGGTTTGGCGACGCCCAACGGATACATGCGGCATGACCAGGGACGATCCGCGTACACCTGGCATCCCTGTGCGGCGACGAAAGGACACCTCTTGGTTTCCGCGTCCATCCTCAGAATCGTCATGGGGAACTTTTGCTGGGAGCTGAAGATGGGGAGCGTGTGCTTTTCCAGAAACTCCGTGGAGTCAATGCGCAGGGCTTGCTTGAGCCGCAGAATGTCATACGGCGTGAGCACGATGGAAACATCGCAGCAACACTTGGTGAAGCAATCCAGCTTGACGCCGCAATGAAAAGTGAATTGATCATCGAGCGTCATCCGTGCCTGGTCTTTCAGGATGCCTTCTGCGGTAACGACCGGGTCAGGCATAAGGGGCCTTCACTTCTTCTGCGAGGATACTGGATCTCAGGGCGTCCTTCGACCAGACGGGGAGCGGACCACGCTCGCCGGTCGAAGGGTCGAACCGATATCGATACGATGCGGTGACCGCAAAGTGGTCGCGCATCCAATCCCAACCCCGCACGTAATACGGGCATTCATCGTTGAAGCAGACAAGCTGGAATTCTCCGCTCCAACTGCTGCATTGCGGGTTGGCCCAGTGAACCAAAGATTCCTGGCAATATGGGCATTCGTGCTTCATGACATACAACCTGTAGCGGCGATCTCCGATCGACGGACCGGCGGTCGGAGACCGCCGCTACAGAGAGGGGAGAATCCCACGAATCTGAGGGAATCTCCCCCCTCGAAATGCGCAGACCTAAGCAGCCTTCTTTTCTTGTGACTGCGCGAAAACATGCTTAATGGGCCGGGTTCGCGTCTCCCACGCATTGGTCTGGGGATCGAACCGGCAATTGGCGAAGACGTGCCACTTCTCTTCGTCCAGCCCCGGCTTGTCAGCGCGGAAGTAATACCCGGGCCAGCGCGTCTCCTCACGGAACAACACGGTGCGGACGTGTGCTTCCGCCTGCCACATGCGGTGAGTGTTCTCCCAGCAGCGCATCAGCTCGTGCAAATTCGAAGCTGCCAGCTTTTGGGAGTCCTCACGTAGCATGGCCAATAACTCCAAGGCCTTGGTCAACAAGGGGCCATTGGTGGTGAATTGGGCCGTGATGCCCCCCGCGTACTCGTCCATGATCTTCTGCAGTCGGAACATGAACATGCGAGGCTTGATGTAGTTCGGGTTGATCTCCGGATCGGTGGTGACGTTCTTGTTTTCTTCGTAAGTATCCAGAGGTTTGAGGATTTCTGCTTTCAGGTTTTCCAGTATGGCCGCATCGATCGCCGGGAGGGTGTTGTTTTCCACCACGAACTTGACGGCGGCTTTGGCGGCGATGCGTCCCTCGGCGTGCGAGCCCGAGGAGAACTTGTGGCTGGAGGCGCCCGAAGCGTCACCGGCACAGAACAGGCCCTTCACCGTTGACATGTTCGTGTAACCCCAGAAATAGTCGGCTCGGGTTTCATCCGTCTGCAAGTCTTCCGGACCGCTCACCCACGCCCCGGAAGCGCCGGAGTGCGAGCCGATGAAGTAAGGCTCCGCCGCGGCGATTTCCGAGCTTCGCTCTTCGGGCTGAACATTGCAGGATGCCCAGAGGATGGCCTGGGAAATGGTCATGTCGAGGAAGTCTTCCCAAGCCTCGGATTCGAGCTCCTTCATCTTTTTCTTGTAAGCTTTCGGATCGTCCTTGTAGGTTTCGGCGATTTTCTGGAGAGCTTCCTCGGTCCGCATGCTGATCGGCCCCTTGCCCTCCATCACGTCCAACATGCCGAGGTAATTGCGCAGATTGGCGGGAACGGGCTTGACACGCCCGTAAGGCCCCCACTTCTCCAGCTCCGGTCGGCGCTCCACCATGTAGTCGCCGCCCGCGGAATTGGTGGCCCGGGATTTGAAGAGCAGGAACCACGCGCCCACCGGGCCGTACGCATCCTTGAAGCGGACCGGAATAAAGCGCACTTCCTGGCAGGTCATCTCCGCCCCGGCGCGAATGGTGAAGTAGGCCGAGGAACCCGAGTTCCAGGGTGGATACCACGCGCGGCCCATGCCTTCGCCGGAACTCCGGGGTTTGAACACGTGCACGGCGCCACCCATGGCAACCAACGTCGCCTTGGATTTGAACACGTAAAACTTGTTCTCGCGCACCGAGAAGCCCACCGCACCGGCGCAGCGCTCGCCGTCCATGAGCGGCCCGACAATGAATACGCGCTCAAAGATCTGGCCCGCGCCGCTTTGCAGCAAGGCATTCTTGGCGGCTTCCGCCACCACCACCTTGTACGATTCGCCGTTGATCATGAGCTGCCACCGGCCCTCATGAACGTAGGCGCCTTTCTCATCTTTCCAGATGGGCAGGCCCCACTTTTCGAACAAGTGCACGGTGGAATCCACGTGCCGCGCGATGTTGGCCACCAGATCTTCGCGGGTGATGCCCATCAGATCGTTGCGCACGTAATTCACATAGTCCTGCACGCTGTTGGCGCCATCCTTCAACCCCACGTACTGGTTGATCGCGGACAGCCCCATGGCCACGGCGCCGGACCGGTCCACCGCAGCCTTATCCACCAGCGTAACTTTCAACCCGTGTTGCTTGGCCCAATGGGCCGCTTCCACCGCCGCTCCGCAGGCGGCCATGCCGCCGCCTAAAATGAGC
>Ga0326728_10010789_pt1 | contig 21204 bp, 23 predicted proteins | sample MB3enrmetagenome_FD_207602 | JGI IMG/M metagenome (GOLD analysis project Ga0326728, IMG submission 207602) | Lab enriched peat soil microbial communities from McLean, Ithaca, NY, United States - MB31MN | ecosystem: Environmental > Terrestrial > Soil > Wetlands > Peat | place: USA: New York... | reverse complement strand
GTCGTCGAGATATTCTGGCAGCAGAACGCCCTGCCGACGATCCTCCCCCTCGACAAAGCGCCTCATCGCAGGCCCCGATGCTGATTTGCCGCGATTCTACATCAATCGACGTTTTCACACAGCCTCGGCCGATTGTGTTGAAAAACTCGAATTTCAGCGTCGATCACAATTTAGGAGGCCGCAGGCGGGCCTGATTAGAATTGCGCCAGGTGGCTCGGCCAGACGACTGGTTTTGCCGCGTGTGGTCCTCGTAGACGCCTTGCCGTGACGATGAACCGCACCGGCGACGTTCGGCGCAAGAAGTCGGAATTTTCGCGACCGCCCATTTTCCGAGTTTTTCAACACAATCAACCCAAAGCGGCTAAGCGGGCCGTCGCCGCAACGTCCGCTTCAGAGGTCCAGTGATCATCGACTGAACGGCTAAGTTGGGCGCCAAGCCGACCTGCGCTCCCGCCCAAGTCGGCAACGCACTTCGGTAACCTTGCCGCGCGAGCGCTGAGAAAGGACTGGCGTTCGGTTCGAAAGAGAGCGTGTGTGTGGGCGTGGACGGTCGACGAAACCGCCCGGCAAACCCTTCGCCCCGGCGATCACGCCGATCCGGGGCTCGTGTCAGTGAGGGGCCCGGATTGGCCGGGCCCCTTTTAGACGCTGAGGGTTCAACCATGTCCACCAAGCTTACTGACGCGCAGCTCCTGATGCTGAGCGCCGCCGCGCAGCGCGAAGATCGCATTCTGGCGATGCCGCCAAAGCTGAAAGGGGGCGGCGCAGAAGGTGGCGGCCAAGCTGATCGCCGCTGGCCTCGTGAAAGAGATCAGGGCGAAAGCGGGAGCGCCGTCGTGGCGCCGCGATGCCGAGACCGGGCAGTTCTTCGCACTGAAGCTGACGGCAGCGGGGCTGAAGGCGAGCGCGACTGACAATGGCGCGGCCGCGAACAAGGCGGCCGAAACGGAAACGCCAAATGACAGCGCGGACGTCGCGAGCAAGCCGTCGGTATCCCCAGCGCCTCGCGACGGAACCAAAATATCACGCGTGGTCGGGCTGCTGCAGCGCGACGACGGCGCGACGCTCGATGACGTCATCGCCGCTACGGGATGGTTGCCGCACACCTCCCGGGCGGCGCTGACTGGCCTTCGTAAACGCGGGTATGCGATCGAGAAGCATCTGAACGCGGAAGGCCGACGTGGCTACGTCATCGCCGCGACTCCTCAGGGATCCGCGTCTTGAGAGGCGAACCGATGGGTTCCGTTTCGAAAATCGCGCGACCGCTGTCGGCGCCCGTACGGGCCCCGGCCAGCGATGTCGATCGTGCCCGGATCGATGGGGAGGGCAATGTCAGAGTAACGGCAGGCCGCCTGCGGGTTCCGTAGTTTGCCCAAACCCCAGCGACGATTAGGCGGCGAGAGTGCGCCACTCGGCCAGCGCGCCCAGGACCAACTACGTAGTCGTCTTCCGGCAGGCCGTCGTCAGTCATGGCGGCCTCCGACAACGAAACCAATCGGCGACGCGGTGCCGGTCAGGGACTCGGACTTGTCGAAGAGCGGCGCCGCAGGCCCCAGGCTGGACCGACAGTCCGAACAGCCCACAAGAACCCGCCCTCTCGCTGGGCTGGGCGGGCAGACAGGCGCGCCAAAGCCGACGCTAGAACGCAACTGCGTCGAAAAACAGATCGCATGCCCTAAGTTCTTCCCACATCGACCTCGCAGCTCCCATTGGGGCGCTGCCGCGTCAAACTTCAGGCGTGCAAAGGCCACGCGCGACAACGCACAAATTTTGCGTCGCCACCTCCGCAGCCCTCCTGGCTTATCGGGAAGTGAACTCACTCAATCATGAGCAAATATCTACGCGTCTGGCAAGCCCAAAAGCGTGCCAGGCGACATATTTTTCATGATTTGCGGGCGATTCCGTGAGCTAAGCAGTGTTCAATATGCTCGGATCGTAATTAATCACTGTTCAATATGCCCAGGCGCGCCTCGGAACCCTCCGTCTCGAGCGCAGCAAGGAGGGCCCCTGCATACCGAATCGCGGTGCGGCGCAAATGGGCTTCCGTCGGGCTCAGACGGCGCATGATCTGGAGCGACAGCTCCGTCGAATGGGCCAAGAGCTTCGGAAAGGCGTCGGGGGGATGATAGGCGCGAACCCGGCGCACGAGGGCGTTGGATAGGTTCTTGGATATTCCCTCCCGGCGGCTCTCCGCCTCGACCAGGATCATGCCTAGGATCACCGTCATGGCGACATCCAGCCGGCGGGCCGGGGAAATCGCACCCCGGCCGCCAATCACGGGCGCCCTGAGAAGACCCTCAATGAAAATAGGGCAGACGAGATAATCCGCTGAGAGTTCGAGAGCGATCAGCTGCGCCAGCGGCTGATCGCCGTTTATCGCTTTCAGCAGCTCCAGCAATAGATCCCGAAGGTAGCTCGCCGGCGTATCTCGCCGTCGGTATGGCCGGACGGCCCCCGCCAGCGTTGTGAAAACCATTCCGGCTTTAAGTGCCCCCAGTCCGCCTTTGAGGTGAGCGTAAATGGCTCCTGGCGACACGCCCAATTTCTTGGCCACGAGCCGTGCGCTGAAGTCTTGAAGCCCGTGTTCCTCGAGGACGGCGAACCCGGCTTCGACAACGTCTTTTGGCGTGAGATCGGCGCGTTGGCCCGGCTTCCTGGCGGGCTTGCGCCTTCTTAGGTCCACGCCATCACGTACAATGAGAGCCATTGTCCTACCGAGTCGGGGCTACGCCAGAAGCCCCCTCAATAGCATCGATTTCAGACAACCCGAAGCTGCTCGGTTGGCATCGCCCTTTGGCGTTCGACAACCCCGACTTTTGAGTGATGGCCTTCTGCGTCTGCCAATGTCTGGCCAAGCATGATCGGCGGCGGCGTGCGCAACCCCTCGCGGTGCAGACGGTCGCGGAGGCGGAGGCGGCGGAGCCTTTGGCCTGAGGCTCCAATCTGGGCAGACCGCCCCGCGCCCCATCCCCGCTCGAACCCTATCGCGCGAACCGGAGCCATCGCGTTGGCCCAATCGGAGCCGCGCTGCTCGTCATTCACTCGCTCTTTTCGGCGGGAGTTCCCCTGAGCTTCTCTACCACCCAGCCCATGACCTCGAGGAAGCTCGCGCCCTGATCAGGCGACAACGTTGCGAGGCGAATGGCCTCTTGTGAGCTGATGGGGTGGATCACGACAAATACAATTTGCGGAAGCGAAGCGACTGACGATGGCGAGGTCATCGTGTCCGGGATCGCCGACGCCGTCGCCTATGACGCGGAAGGCCGTATTGAAACCATCGTCGATTGGAAGAGCGACGTCGAAATCGACGCCGAGCGATTGAATTCCTACCGTGGGCAGCTCAATGCATATGTGCGGCAGACCGGCGCACGAAACGCCTTCTTGGTGCTGATGACGAGCGGAACAGTGATGGCCGTTTAATCCGTCCTTTCGCGCGATGGTGCACATTCGGACAAATCAACTATCGGTCCTTGGGTCACGTCGGCCAAAGCGTCAGCGCTGTTGGCGGGCCCAACGCAGAGCAAGCCAATCTCACCACCTGACTGTCAGCGTCGGCTGAAGACGGACGATGGGCGAAGCCCACTCTCGCGATCAGCCCCTGGAGAATTCAGGGTTTCAACTATTCAATGCGGGGTGCATGATGCCGCGTCGCCGAGACGACAACGAGATTCTGCGCGCGCGTACGTCGAAAACCACCGTCCGAGGAACGATCAATGACGTCGCCACAACTTACGACCGCGCTAATCGTGGGCGCCGGCCACGGCCTCAGCGCATCGCTCGCCCGCGTGCTTTCTCGTGAAGGCGTGCGGGTCGCCATCGCGGCTCGCAACATCGAGAAACTCGCCGCCTTGTCCGAAGAGACTGGGGCGCCCGCTTTCGCCTGCGATGCGGTTGAACCTGACCAAGTGGCGCGGCTCTTCGAAGACGTGGAGAGACAGGTCGGAAATCCCGACGTTGTTATCTACAACGCAAGCGCGAGGGCGCGCAGTCCATTGCTCGATCTCGTCCCTGCGGAGGTCGAAAACGCTCTTGCCGTTAGCGCCTTTGGGGGATTCCTCGTCGCACAGCAAGCCGTGCGGCGCATGCTCCCCAGGGGAAGCGGCGCGATTCTGTTCACCGGCGCGTCGGCGAGACGATTGCGCGTCTTGCTCTCATACCGGTGATCGAAGGCGACGATCTGCTTGGTAGTGAGCTGCGCGTGCCGGCTCAACGGCTCGAAGATGCCGAAGATGTCGTTGTCGGTGATCGCGGTGCGCTTGCCACGTGGCGTCCTGCCCCATGTGCCGAGCGCCAACGAGCGATCGACTACCTGCAGCAGTTCGCGCCCCGGCTGAATGATTCGAAATCTCATCGTGCCGTCGTCTCCGGCCTCGACGACAGCGATCCCGTCCTTTTGTTCGCGCGCCCAACCAATTCGTGGCCTGATAGTGCAGATCCGGGCTAATCCCCTATTCGGCAGACCGCTCCGGCGGGAAGCGGACGTTCGGATCAGCGGAGACGATGACCAGGATGCGCCAAGGGAGGAACCAACACCCGCCGGGTGCGGCGCGCGTTGAACGCGGTCTTCGCCGGGCCGGTCGGCAAGGATGTGGTCAGCCGCGTCTGGCGCAAGGTGAAGGGCGACTGGGACGCCTACCGCCAACCAGCTTCGGCTGTTCCTGCACGCCGGCGCCTACTGGCTCATGTGGGGCTTGCGGACATCGATGCCAAAACGTTCGATGTGGCGCGTCGCGCAGTTCGACACGTTGCGCCTGCGCCTCATCAAAATTGCTGCGCGCGTCGTCGAGATGAAGACGATGATCCGCGTTCACTTGCCGACATCGTGTCCCGGACAAGAGATTTTGCGTTTCGCCCTCGGGCGCATCCCGCGCCTCGTCACGTAACAGGCGGGGCGTGACGCCCCGAAAATCGAACCCTTCCCATCAACCCGCAAACATTTTCCGCCCCGAACGCTGGCGCAACGCCGGCGGCGACGGGGCGCGTCCACGATCGGGAGAAAGCCGAAACGATCACGCGAAAACCGCACTTTGCGCCGAGCGAGTGTCAAAGCGCTGCATAATGCCGGTTAGCTCCGGCCGCCTTCCGATTTAGCTCTTTTTTAGCTCGCACATTCCACACGACCGCCAGCGTCTTTTGAGCAAGGGGACAAGCGAGGCGTTCGAGCCCGTGTACGCCGACCTGCCGTCGTCCTTGGACACCGCTTCATATTGCCCCCTGGTTCATGAGGTTCGATCGAAGAGTTCGGGTTGCCGGGCTATCGCTTTGATACGGAGTCCTTTTTGCTTGCCACGCATGACATGGACGGCGTCGAGTTCGCCGCGCTTGACACGCTGCAATACGGTTTGGCGTGAGACGCCGAGCGCCCTCATCGCCTCGCGCATGGGCATGAAGCCCTCATCGGCCTCGCCATTGAACCTGGCCATGACGTCGTCGGTCAAGCGGATGCGCCAGGGGGCGCCGGGCGTCAGTTGCTCGCCCGGAATGATGCCGGCGTTGAGCAAGCGATGGAGGGTCGAGGGGGCGACGCCGAGCACGGCCGCCGCTGTCTTGATGGTCAGCGGCTCGCCTTCGGCGTGCGCTGCGCTCGGCTCGAAGCATGGGATATTCCAGTGCCGACGCAGATTGCCGACGTGGCCCGCCTCGAAGCGATGACCGTAGGCCGTCCTGCGCTGCTGGCGATTGAGGATGCCGGCGATCACGGTGTCGGGATAGTGCACCGCCAGCCGGCGGACGAGCGCGATCGTATCCTCGTCGGTGCGTATCGTGGCCGGCCGCGAGCGCGGCAGCGCCAGATCGATCTCGTTGAGCGCGCCGCCCTTCCAGCGTAGCGTGAGGCGCGCCGCGGCCTTGTCGCGCTCGACTTTGACGATGACTTCCTCGAGCAGCGTCCGCAGCAGCTCCTTCCTGTCCCGTGGCGTGGTGGTTGCGGCATGCCAAACCGTGGCCAGATCAGCCCCGAGCGCAAGCAGACGGTTGTGCTCATCCTTGGAGAGCGCCCGTGGACGCGTCTCTTCGCGGCGTGAAAGCTCGGCTTTGGCGGCTTCGAGCGCGCTCAAGCGCTCCTCCCACTCACGCTCGAGGCCGCGGGCGACCAGACGGTTGTCGGGATCGATAGCGCGGTAGCGGCGCTCAGCGCGGCTCGCTTCGTAGCTTGCCCGCTCGACGCCCAGGCGCCATTGCCTGAGCGAGGTCTCGCGATCGGCTTCGAGCCGCTCGGCGGCGGCGACAGTGGCGGCGAGCTTTGCCGGCTCGAGGGCGGCGATGAAGGCCCGCGTGACAGCCTCGTCGATCTGGATGCCGCCGATGTTGAGACAATAGACGCCGCGGCCCTCGACCAGGATCTTGCCGGGACAATGATACCCCGGCGCGGAGTTGCGTCCGCGATAGTGCGTGTGCAAGCGGCGTCCGCAATGCCCGCACGCAGCCAGGCCTTGCAGCAGGGCGCTGCCTTCCCTCACGGCGCCGCCCACTTTGTGCGGCCCGGGGCGGGTGTTCTTGGCGATGCGATCCTGGTTGGCCTCATAGGTCCGCCAATCGATGAAGCCCGGATGATGGTCCGCAATGAGCACCTGCCACTCGGAGCGAGGCAGTTTTCGGACACGCTTTGCGCGGGCGCCCGAAGCATTCAGCGTCGTCTCGTGGCGTGACTTGCCATAAACGTAGGCGCCGGCATAGACGGGGTTTGTGAGAACATGGTGGATGGCGGTGTAGCTGGCCTCGACCCAGCGGATCTCCGCGCCTTGGTGCATCCGCAGAGGAAATGTGAGCCCTTCCGCGCGAAACCATAGCCAGACGCGGCGCGCCGAGCCGGTCTCGGCGAAGCGCGCGAAGACATTGCGGATGGCGGCGACGACGGCCTCGTCGGGGTGGAAGCGGACCTCGCCATCGGCCTCGCCCCAGACCAAGCCGACCGGCAATCCTCGGCGCAGTTCACCGCGCGCCGCCTTGTTGCGAATGCCGCCATTGAGGCGGGCCCGCAGCACATGCAGCTCGGCCTCGCTCATGGCGCCCTTGAGCCCGAGCAGGAGACGATCGTTGAAGAGGGCGGGATGATAGATGCCGTCGGCGTCGCCGATGAGGGTATCGGTGAGGCCGCCCAGCTCGATGAGGCGATGCCAATCGGCGTTGTTGCGCGCCAGGCGCGAGACCTCGAGCCCGAGCACGAGACCGACGTGGGCGAGCGCGACTTCGGCGGTGAGACGGGCGAAGCCCGATCGCGCAACAAAGCCGGAGCCGGAGAGCCCAAGGTCCTCATCGATGACGACGATGCGATCGGCGGGCCAGCCGAGTTCATGGGCCTTGGCGGCAAGCGCATATTGTCGATCGGTCGACTCGCGATTGTTCTCGACCTGGGCGGCGCTGGACTGGCGCAGGTAGACGATCGCCTGACGGGAGAGATGGCTGGCCGTGATCTTGGCGCGCTCATTCATCGCTTCCCTCCCTCGTCGACCTGGCCGAGAGCATGCGGGCGATGAGGCGTGCGAGGATCTCGAGCGCCGCGATGCGCGCGGCTTCGTCGAGCTGCTGCCACGCCGTCGCCAACGGCGCTGCTGGGGAGGGGTTCGGTGGAAGATCCGGTTGGTCGAGGAAGGCTAGTTTCAATTGCATGACCGCTCTCCTTTCGCGGCGCCGACTCGACGTGTCGGCCACTCAGAGCGTCAATGACCTTGCGCAGGTGAAGCAAATCGCCGAGTCTGCCCAGATCCTGGCTATCATCGCCGACATCTTCCGCCGGCATTCGCTCGGCCTGCTCTGGGCTCCAATCGGTCCACTTCGCCGGAATGAGCGACCGGCTGCCGTCCGGCAAGACGACGAGAACCAGGAGGACGCCGCGCCGCCGGATGCTGCTGATCACGGCCAGCGATTGACCTTCGAAGACGTGGCGCTCGCGGGTGATAGTCACCGAATCCGGAACATCACGGCGATGGGTAGTCTGTGGCCGCTTCCTTCCACAGTAAGGAGAACGTCGTCTCGATGGCGGCAGTGCGCAGAATATGCGCCGGTGCCTGCGGGCGCTCTTCGATCACGGCTATCTTGATCGGCCTGGCGCGCAATTGGCGCAGGCGACGATCACCGGGCCTCAGCCGATGGTGTATGGCCTCACGCGCAAAGGTGCTCGCGCTGTGCGAGAGCATGAGACGCTGATTGATCCCGAGCTCAACTGGTCGGACAAGAATCGCAAGGCGGGTTCGGTCTTCATCGCGCATACCGTGGCGATTGCCGACTTCATGACGAAAATGGAAGTCGGCTGTCGCGCGCGCGAAGATTGTAAATCGGCTCAGAGTTTGACCCTCCTGTAATCAATCTTTTCAAAGCGGTACGACGCCGATCGGCATCCGGGCCCCACGCTGAAGCACAAGAGTTCCCGGCAAACGGTCCTGTGGGCGTTCGCAAACCTCGTTGGATAACGACGTTCGTTCGCATAGCTCGATCAGCGGCAAGACGCCGAGGGAGTTTCATCCGCCGCCCGGCGACCCCGGCCAGCTGCGCGGCGAATGAAGCCGGAATTTTCCGGCCCGCGCGGTCCAGCGTCGGGGGCAAGCTCAATCGGTCCTCAGACCTATACTACGGATGGACCACTTCTTCGGGGGCAGGCCAAGCCTCGCCAGCTCCTACATGTCGGGTCGGCAGGTAGCTAAGTTGGACAATGGATTTTTCGCTTGACGTCGCTAGTGTATGATGCATCATGCATGTTGCATCTTATGGGTGGAAAATGCCGAGAGTGGGCCGGCGACCTAAAGCTTGGCTGTCGGGCTGGAACGCGAGCGCACTGCTGAAGTCTCGAGGCTCGCCGGATCGAACGCGTGGCTCGGCTCAATCGCCGAAAACCGTCCGCGAACGCCGAGGGCGGGCCTTTAGTTTGCGCAGGATTCGCTTACTGGCGGCCGCCTCTGTCGCGACAGCCGCTAAGTCGATTAAACCGGGCCGGCGAGCGCCGGTTCTCAGCGGAGAAGAGCCGACGCGGATGTTCGAAAGGACCTCGCTGAGCGAACAAGTCGAAGCGGCGCTGAAAGGCGAGATCACTTCCGGACGGATGCGGCCGGGGCAGAGGATCAGCGCGGCCGATCTGAAGGCGGCGTGGAACATAAGTTCGACGCCGTTCCGCGATGCGGTTCGCGCGCTGGAGATGCAGGGCTTCGTGATCGTCGAAGCGCGCAAAGGAGTGTTCGTCGCACCGCTCGACGCCAAGGCTGTAAGCGAGATCGTCGACCTCCGGATCGCGCTCGAATGCATGACGATCGAGCGGGCGACTCCTTTAATCCCCCTGGAAGAGGCGTCGCGCATTCTGGACGCGTATCTGAACACCGAAAAGGCGCGCAAGGCAGGGGATCTCGCGCCTGCCCGCGAGTCCGATCGGTTCGTCCACGATCTTGCTCAGGCTCACTGCGGCAATCAACGCCTCCAGAAGGCGTTGGCTTCGCATATGGAGGTCATTCGCTGGGCGCAGCGGGCCATCAATCAGAAGCTGCCGGCCGCGTACGTGATCGCGCTTCCTGAACACATTCGCATCATGACCGCGGTCTGCGCGCGAGACGCGGTTGGCGCAGCGCGAGCGATGCGGGCGCACCTGGAATCTTCGCGCGATCGCCTCAGTTCTCATTATTTCGCGGGCAGAGCGAAGGCATAGAAGTCGAGTCACGAGCGACATGAAGATCAAGTCCATCACGACGAAGACCCTTCGCGTCCCTCTCGGCGACAAGACCTTCTTCTCGTCGCAAGCGGCTTTTCCCGAGCGGAACAGCCTGCTTGTGCGAATCGAGACCGACGCCGGTTTGGTCGGTTGGGGCGAAGGGGGACAGTACGGCCCGCCTGAACCCGTCGCGGCGTGCATCGACCATGTTCTCGGACCGAAGCTTCTGGGACGAGATCCCACCGAGCCAGCCGTCATCTGGGAACAACTTTACGCTTTCTCCCGCGACTTTGGTCAGCGAGGAGCCTATGTCGAGGCGATATCGGCGCTCGATATCGCGCTTTGGGACTTGGCCGGCCAAGCGGCGCGCGTTCCCGTGTGGAAGCTCTTGGGCGGTCGCTTCCGCGACAGCGTCGCCGCCTATGCGACGGGTTGCTACTACCCTGAGCAATTTGACGATCTCCCCGCGATTCTCGGTGACCTGGAGATCGAAGCGAGCGGTTACTGCGACGCCGGGTTCTCGCTGCTTAAGATCAAGATCGGTCTTCTCAGCCTAGAGCAGGATGTCGAGCGTCTGCGCGTCATTCGCAAGGCCGTCGGCCCTTCGATCGGAATCCTCGTCGACGCCAACCACGCATACACGTCGGCGACCGCGATCCGCATGGGTCGAAAGATGGAGCCTTTCGACGTCAGGTTCTTTGAAGAGCCCGTCGTGCCCGAGGATCGCGACGGCTACCGGCTGGTGCGGCGCCAAAACCCCATCCCCGTCGCAGGCGGCGAGTGCGAGTTCACACGTTACGGATTCCGGGATCTGATCGCGGGCGGCTGCGTCGACATTGCTCAGCCGGACCTCGCCGTCTGTGGCGGCTTCACGGCTTGGACCCACATCCTGACGCTGGCGAACACATTCGGCGTCGGAATCATCCCTCATGTTTGGGGCTCGGGCATTGCGATGGCGGCAGCGCTGCAGGCGGTCGCGACCATTCCGCTCATCCCGCACACCGCCAACCCCGTTCCGTTGCTCAACGAGCCGGTGCTTGAGTTCGACCGCAAGCACAATCCCCTCCGGGACGAACTGCTCCATCAAAAGTTCACGCTGACGGACGGACGCGTCGCGATCCCGACCGGACCCGGGCTTGGAGTCACGGTGCGCGCGGACATTCTCGCTCGCTTCTCGGCTGATTGAAGGGGGGCCTCAGTGGACCGCTTTGCGAACAAGAATGTCATCGTGACCGGTGCCGCCGCAGGCGTGGGTCGAGTGATGGCGCAGTCGTTCGCGAAGGAAGGCGGCGATATCGCGATCCTGGATTTCCAGTCGGCCGAAGCGACGGAAGCGTTGGTCAAGGCCGAAGGTCGGAGGTGCGCGACGTTCTCTTGCGACATTCGCGACGAAGCCGCGGTGAAGGCCGCGGTGTCGGCGGCGGCCGAGTTTTTCGGCAAACGCGTCGACGTCCTTGTGAACAACGCCGGATTCAATGGCCACTACAGTCTCGTCAAAGACATGCCGCTGGCGCATTGGCGAGACACGCTGGAGATCAACTTGACCGGCACGATGCTGGCGACGCGCGCCGTCTTGCCTTTCATGATCGAACGTAGTAAGGCAGGCGCGATCGGCATTACGGCGTCGAATGTGGCTCGTCGCGGCCTGCCTTATCGGGCCGACTACGTCTGCTCGAAATGGGCCCTATTGGGCTTCACCCAGACGCTCGCCCTCGAAGTCGCGTCTCACAACATTCGCGTCAACGCCGTCTGCCCGGGGCCGATCGAAGGCGACCGAATCGAAGACGTCATGGCCCATCACGCCGCGGTGGAGGGAAAGACGGTCGCCGATGTCCGTCGTGAGTGGGAGGCGACGCCGATGAACCGGTTCATCGAGCCGCAAGAAGTCGCGGCCGTGATGCTGTTTCTCTGCAGCGCCGACGCCAGCGCAATGACAGGTCAAGCCATCAACGTAACCGGCGGGTTCATCATGACATGAGCCTGCCGCTCGCCAGTCGGCTCCGCCGACTCTGATCCGCAAGGGAGGTAAAACAATGAAGACCGTATTGAGTTTCAGCATAGCAGTGGCGGCAACAGCCTGAGCTACATCAGAACGGACGCCGGCCGGTTTAACGTTTCCAATTGTAGCGGCCATACGCACGTTGCCAGCGCCCGACGTCAATGCCGCGCTAAAGGGCCGTAAAGGCGCCTCGCCACTGTGTCGCAAGCAAGGTCGCGGCGGCGGAATCGCATCGCAGCTTCGAGGACCGTGTAAATCTCGATCGATCGCGTCGCGTCGCCGGATCAAGTCTAACGCCACCAACGTCAATCATGTAGTAGCAACTCGGGAGAAGAACATGTCCTACTCGAACCTGACCACTCGCCCGCATCTCGCCCTGCATCGCCGCGGCTTTCTTCATGGCGCGGCGGCTCTTGGCGTCGCCGGCGCGTTTCCCGCGATCCTGAGGCGGTCGGCTTTCGCCGCGGAGGATCTGCCGGTCCCAAAGAAGCACTATCTCATCGCGTTTTCCAACGGTGACATGAACAATTCCTGGCGGGCTGCGTTCGTCAACTCCATGGAACAGTGGGCGGGTAAGTTCAAGGCGGCGGGACCAGGCGTCGACTACGTTTGGACGAACAGCGCCGGTGATTCCGCCAAACAACTTCAGGATTGTCAGACCCTGTTGGCGCAGAAGCCAAATATCCTCATTCTTTCCCCTAACCAGGCGACGCCATTGGATCCCGTGATCGACATGGCCACCAAAGCCAATGTTCCTCTCATAGTGATTGACCGCTCGCTGATCCGAAAGCCGCCAGTTGGTACGTATTTCCTCAACATCACTCAGAACTATGCCTTTAGCGGCATGACAATGGCGGCTTATGCCCTTGACTATCTGCATCGCAAGTATGGAGCCTATAAGGGCAACATCGTCGAAATCCAGGGTGAGCTCGGTTCCTCTCCTAACACCGACATGTATGTTGGGATTAGGGAGGTCTTGAAACATTACCCCGACATCAAGATCCTCTCGACGGAGGAGGGTAAATGGTCAAACGACGGCGGCCGTCGGGTGATGGAGGGGTATATACAGCGCTTCTCCGATGATCAGATGGATGTCATCTTCACCTATGCTGACGCTTCCGGCCTCGGAGCCATTCAGGCTATTAAGGCGGCGGGAAGGAATGAATTACTCGATGGACGGATAGCTTCAAAGGACGGGGACGTCAACTTCGTGCAGGATGTAGCCGACGGCAAGGCCATGGTGTCAACAGAGTGCCCGCCCTACTACGGCGCCTTTGCAATCCCCGAAGCCATCGAATATCTGAACGGCGATCTGAAGACGACCGGCATCCAGTATCTTAAGCTTCGGACCTGGCCGAACCCCGCCGGCGCGAGTCTGCTCAGCGTTTCAGGCGCGGACTTGAAGGGGATCCTCGCCCAGCAGATAAAGTTCACTCAGGACCAAAAGTTGGCCCTCGTTCCCCCGGAGACCGGTGACTACGACCAGCTTTACTTCGATGTCTCGAAGGTGCAGGGTTACAGCGACGTCGTTGACTACTCAAAGTCTGGCGAGGTTCCTAAGGATATCTACGACCTCCAGAATACGAAATAGGTAGGCCGGCAGTAGCCTAGACCCAGAACCATGCGATGGCTGGCGACAGCATTCGCTGTCGCCAGACGTTATGCGTCGTCCGGCGCAGGGGGGCGTCGTGACTTCTGTCCGTCAGGGCTAAGGAGGACTTAAGAGGTGAACAACCGGATCGAACTCGAGAAGGTAACGAAGGACTATGGGAGCACTCGTGCGCTCGACGGAATCAGCATCACGATTCCTTCCGGGAGAATACGAGGACTTGTTGGCGAGAACGGCGCCGGCAAATCGACGCTCGCTAAAATAATTGCCGGCGACATTCGGCCAACGTCAGGCACGGTCAAGTTGAACGGCGTCGAAGTCCCCTACCTGACACCCACGTCCGCCCGACGGGCCGGCATCGCTATAGTCCACCAATGGGGTGACCTCGTTCCCTCCATGACAGTCGAGGAGAACATCTTTCTCGGCAACGAAATTCACGGTCAGTTCCGGACTCTGAATAAGAGCCAGATGAAACGCAAGGCTAAAACTGTGCTCGATGACCTTGGTATTGACGTCGACACCCGCCTGCGCGTCAGCGAACTCTCCCCCGCTCACCGACAGATCGTCGCGATATCTAAAGCACTCGTGCGGCAATGCGATCTCTTGATCGTCGATGAGGGCGGCGCTTCTCTCGACAAGAAAGAGGCTTCACTTTTGCATTCGGTATTGCGCCAACTCCGAGACCAGAACGTTACGATTCTTTACATTTCCCACCTCTTAGACGACGTCGTGGACCTGAGCGACGAAATATCGGTCTTGAGGAACGGCGAGCTCGTGGCGACCCTGGATGCACATTCCACGACGGCCGCAGAGCTGGCAGTTGCTGTTGTCGGTCACGAAGTCCGTCGTGCGCCGCGAGCAGGAGACGTGGGCGGTTCAGGGGACCGACGGGTTCTCCTCGATGTTCAAGGTCTTTCGTGGGGAGAGGATGCATCCGAGTTTTCGCTCAGGGTGCGGGAAGGCGAAATCCTTGGGATCACCGGGCCCGAAGGCGCTGGAAAATCAGAGATACTGCGAACCGTGTTTGGGCTGATGCCGATGACTCGGGGGACGGTCTCGTTCAATGGCGAGCTGATCGACCGTCGGAGCCCGAGGCGCATGCTGAAACGCGGTGTTGCATTTGTGCCGGAAGATCGATTTCAGGAAGGCTTACTGCTGAAACGGAGTGTGGAAGAGAATATCTCTCTCCCCAAACTCAGCTTCCAAAAGAAGTTTTTCCTCGAACGAAACAGGCTGAGAACTGACGCGAACAACAAGGCTGCTCAACTAAAAACAAAGATGGCTTCTATCTCCGCGCGTGCCGGCGACTTGAGCGGCGGAAACCAACAAAAGGTCGTTGTTGCAAGGTGGCTCGATGAAGTTTATCGGTTGCTCTTATTGGATGAGCCGTTCAAAGGGATCGACATAGGGGCAAAAGAAGACATCAACGACGCAATCCGGGCCATGGTGAGCGGGGGACGGAGCGTGATCGTCATTAGCACGGAGTTCTCGGAACTCATCGGTCTCGTGACTACCCTTCTAGTGGTGGTGAACCGCAGGATCGTGAAAACGTTGACCGGAGAGTCCATCACATCGCATGAGATCGTTCGGTACTATCAATCTGGAGTCGAAACCCCTGGTCAGGCGGCTGATGGGACCGGCTCGTCCCTCGTGGCGAATTAGTCCCATGAGAAAACACAGCTCCATGACAACCAAAGAGGGAGGACGGCTATGACCCGCCGGCTGGGATCAGTGTTCAGGGAACTGGATGTGGTTGTCATCCTGGGCGTGCTTTTGGTAGTCGCTGCGGTCTTTAAAGCGAGTACATTCTACAATCTTTCCAATCTATTTACGGTTCTTGAATTGTCGGCGGTGCTGGGCATCGCAACATTAGGCGAGGCGTTGGTTCTGATCGTAAAAGGCGTCGACGTTTCCGTGGGCGCCCAAATGGGGCTCGCCGGCACTCTGTCCGCTTACCTAATACCGAACTTCGGAATGGCGCCCGCGATCCTAATCCCGCTTGTCGTGTGTGGTCTTTTAGGTTTGTCAAATGGCATATTAGTGGAAAAGGGACGTATCCCTCCGCTTGTCGCCACGATCGGAATGATGTGGGTTGTGGGTGGTTTAGCCGGAAGTATAAGCAATGGACGCTTGATTCCGATCGAAAACCAATCGTTTCAGGAAATCGCTTTGGGAAGCGTGTTCACAGCCGTGCCGCTGTTCTTTGTTGGATTGTTCCTTGTCGGCGTCGTAGCGTATTTCGTACGGTTGAATTTTTCGATCGGTCGGCACGTTTACGCGATTGGCGGCGACGAGGAAGCAGCTTACTATTCGGCGATACCCGTGGCGAAAATTCGAATAGTCATCTATGGTGTTGCAGGGGTTCTCTATGGTATTGCCGGATTGCTCATGGCTTCTTACGTGCGTTCCGGCATGCCAGCTTTCGGCAAAGGTTACGAGTTTAAAGCCATCACCGCGGCGGTTCTAGGGGGGATAGCGCTCACTGGCGGGCAGGGAAACATTATCAAGGCAATTGTAGGCGCGGTGATCCTGATTGTACTTTACGGAGTTATTACAGCTTTTGCAATTTCCCCTTATATACAAGGGATCGTTCAGGGCTGTATTCTTGTTGGAGCGGTGTACTATGCAAGTCGCAATTACTAAGGCCAGAGAAATATAAAGGGTCCGGGGCGACATTATTAGCGGAGCGGTGTGCCATGCAAGTCGCAATTACGAAGGCCAGAGAGGGTCTGCAACGTTACAATCAACTTGTCTTGTTGGCTGTGGTCCTGTTTATTGCGGCTGTTATTTCGCGCGGGATATTTGTTAGGCCTGGGAATCTGATACTTGTTATTGCCAGCGCTAGCGCCTTTGGACTGATCTCTTTCGGTCAAGCATTGGTGGTCATAAGTGGCGGCTTCGACTTGTCCGTCGGCTCTCTTGTCGCCATGTCCATATCTGCGATTGTTTACTTCCGCTCAGATTTCGGCATAATCGGAGGAACTATTGCGGCGTTAGTCATCGCCGTAGGCGCCGGGCTCATAAGCGGCTTCGTAGTATCTCGAACAAAAATTCCCCCGTTTATAGTCACGCTTGGTATGCTTTCGATCGCGGATTCAATGTCGTGGATACTCGCGGCAGGTCAGCCCATAACGGTGCCGGAGTTCAACGACAACATAGCTCCACTTTTCTCGTCGTTGCCACTCGGCCAAAATGCGTTCCCGATAATCGTACTGGTTGTCGGGTTCGTAGTAGCCAGCTTGCTTCTCCACCGGAGTAAATGGGGTCGTTACATCTATGCGATCGGCGACAACGAAGCTGCCGCCAGTATTGCCGGTGTGCCGGTCAGGAGGACGAAGCTGCTCGCTTACGGCATGTCTGGCCTGTTGTGTTCGGTAGCTGCCATCATCTATCTGTACCAGAATATAAGCGCTACACCCGGCGAGGGCGCCGACTATCTGCTCCTTAGTTTCGCCGCGACGATGTTCGGCGGCGTCTATATGTACGGAGGCGAGGGAACGATTCCTGGAGTGCTTGTCGGAGTACTCTGTCTTGCCAGTGTCACAAGCGCACTGACGATCGCTGGAATTCCCCCGTCGATATACCAGGGCGTCCTCGGCGTTATCGTTCTTGCAGTGGTGCTATTCCAAGCGAGAATACGAAGATAGGGTGTCAAGAGTAGGTCGACTTGCCGGCCGTCGGCAAAACGGCTTCCGCGATGTGGTTGCTGGCGAATGTTGCTGTGATGGGGTGGACGGCTCCCCTCAGATGGGTCGGTGACAACATCCATCTTGGCACTCTTGATGCCGTCGGGGCGCCGTCCACCCCATCACAGCAGCCCGCGTGGCGGTGGCGAGAAAGCTCGCCGTTCTCATGGGGCGCATGTGGAACGATGGTGCGCACTTCGAGGCGGCTGCTTCGGCGTAGCCGAGAAAAGGCTTGGCGATGAAAAGGAGACTCTGAGGTTCGAGCATTTCCGCCCCTCGGCAATGAAGCGGGTGCGGACCCCCCAAGGGTGAGCGCGCGACGTCTTGGTTGCAGGTTTACATCTGCGCTTAATACATTGCGCCGCTCGAAGGGTCGGTGCCAGCGTCGCCCCGGCATGTTGACGCCGGCCTTCGCGCCGGCCGTCGAAAAGAACCATCGATGCGGGCCTGCCCGAAGGATGAGAAAACGCAAGAAAACATTTGACGGAGCGAGGGTGTCAAAGCGAGGTCAGCCAAGACGATACGGCGCAGATGGGCATCTGGGCTCTGCTCCAAGTGTGGGCACTGTGCCAAACCACATTCAATTGAGGGACTTGCAAAACCCCATTTTTCGCGGCCCAAACCGGAATCGGTGCGTGAACGGACGGGAATCAAAGGGCGAACCTTGTTCTATTTTGCAAGTGCCTCAATTGTACCATACTATCTCGACACACGATGGAAAGGGAGCTGCGCGACTTATGGAAGGTTTGCAAGGAATGCGAGTCCTCGTCACGGGGGCAAGCACCGGGATCGGCGCGGCGGCAGCGGACGCCTTCGCTCGCTATGGTGCGCATGTGGCCATCCATTATTATCACAACGATCGCGAGGCCGGGGCCGTCGCTGATCGAATCGGGAAGCGCGGCGGCACGGCTATTCTCGTCCGCGGCGACCTGACGGTGCGCGGCGAGGCGAAGCGGGTGATCGTCTCGGCGGCCGAGCAGCTCGGCGGCCTGGACACGCTGGTCAACAACGCCGGCTCCCTTATTCGACGCGTGCCGTTCGCTGAACTCGGCGACGACCTCATCGACCAAGTCTTTGACCTCAACGTACGGGCGGTCATCGCTGCCTGTCAGGCGGCGATTCCCTACCTCGAGCGCCAGCCGGGCAGCGCCATCATTAATGTTGGTTCCATCGCCGGCTGCAACGGCGGCGGCGCCGGCTCGGCCATGTACGCCTCGTCCAAGGCGTTCATCCACAACTTGACGCGTCACCTGGCGCGCGAGCTCGGGCCCAAAGGAATTCGGGTTAACGCGATATCTCCGGGCGTCATTGATACGCCATTTCATGCTGCGACCTCGCCGGAGATGATGGAGGCGATGCGTAAGTCGGTAGTGCTCGGCCGCATCGGCCGGCCAGAGGAATGCGTCGGCGCGTTCCTGTTCCTCGCTTCACCGGCCTTGAGTGGTTACATCACCGGCCAGAACATTCACGTCAATGGCGGTCAGTTCATGCCTTAGGTCATGTGGACAATTGGCACCGCCAGAGGACGATCGCCGCGGGCGTGACGACAGCGAGGCGGTGCTTGGCTACGAACAGGCGCCGAAGATTGGCTCTGACGGGATCCGGGCGCGCCAGGATCAAGATTCACGAGACTTATGGAAAGGCCCTAGCCATGCTCAAGACCATCGATCCCCGTCTTAACGCCGATGTGTTGCATGCTCTAGCTCTCATGGGCCACGGTGACGTCATCGTCGTCGCCGACGCGAATTTCCCGGCCGCATCGACGGCGGCAAAGACGGAGTACGGCCGCCTACTGAATTTGAGCGGTTTGTCGTTGGCGCAGGCCGTCGAGGCGATCCTCTCGTTGATGCCGCTCGATACGCTGGTGGGCGACGCCGCGTGCCGAATGCGTATTGACGAGGACCCGACTGCCGTACCGCCCGTTCAAGCCGAAGCTCAGGCGGCGATCAACGCGGCCGAAGGCCGTCCGCGCCTGATTGTCGGCGTCGCAAGGCAAGAATTCTACGATCGAGCGAAAAGAGCGTACGCGGTCGTGTTGACTGGCGAGCGACGCTTTTACGGCTCACTGCTACTCCGGAAGGGCGTGATCGACCCACCCGCATGACAAAAGGCGCGAATCAAAGTTCAATTGAGCTGAGGACGCAATTCGGAAGAAGTTGAGATGTTTGAGCGATCATCTTTAAGCGAGCAAGTCGAAGTCGCATTGAGGAACGAGATCACGTCGGGCCGAATGGCGCCCGGCCAGAGGATCAGTGCGAACGATCTAAAGACGGCGTGGAATATCAGCTCGACCCCTTTGCGCGACGCGGTTCGCTCGCTGGAGGCGCAGGGTTTCGTCATCGTTGAGGCGCGCAAAGGCATCTATGTCGCGCCCATGGACACCAAGGCGGTGAGCGAGATCTTCGAGCTAAGAATTGCGCTCGAATGCATGGCAGTCGAGCGCGCGACGCCTTTGGCGCCAGAGAAAGATACGTCCCGAGTACTCAATGGATATTTGGACGCGGAAAAGGCCGCCGCGTCCGGCGACCTCTCTATCGCCAGCAAGGTGGATCGTTCGGTTCATGATTTCACCCGAGCGCACTGCGGTAACGAGAGGCTGCAGAAAGCGCTCGCCTCGCATATGGAGCTGATTCGCTGGGCGCAGCGCGCTATCAACCGCAAGGTGCCGGCGGCCTATGTGATCGCGCTGCCCGAACACATTCAAATTATGAGAGCAATGTGCGCCCGTGACGCTGATGGGGCGGCGCGCGCGATGCGAACGCATCTTGAAAATTCTCGCGAAAGGCTCAAGGCGCAGCTCGCGACAGATGGGGGCTGGCGAATAGGCCGAGCTAGCCATGAAGAGCCGGTCAATCGAGACCTGGACCGCAGAGGCCCCAGCGCGAAACGAATTCGCTCGTAGATCCTGGCGCGCGGACATGACTCCATCGTTCGAAGCCAAAGTCAGCGTGCGGGCGCGAGCAGGCCGGACGGCATGCGCAAGCGCGGGGGCCGACCGCCTTCCAAAGGAGGGTGCCTAGCTTCCCAGGGCTGATGGTAAGACGATCGTTTGTGATGCATCACGTCAGAAACATGAGGGAGGGAATAGCGATGCTGTCGTTGACCGAGGAGCCGACCGTTGCGCTCGACTGCCGCAACTGCCTGGGCGAAAGCATCGTCTGGGACGACCGCGCGCGGCTCCTTTATTGGGCGAACATCCACGACGGTGAAATTTGGGCCTGGAACCCATTCGCGGAGAAACAGCCGATCGTGATGAAGCTCCCGGAGCGGATTGGCGCGCTCGGCCTGCGCGAGCAAGGCGGATTGACGCTCGCGCTCGCTTCCGGGTTCGCGCTGTTCGATCCGGTTTCGCGGAGTCTTGAGCGGCTGGCGGACGTCGAGCGGGACCTGCCCACCACACGATTGAACGATGGCCGCGTCGGCCCCGACGGTCGCTTTCTCTGCGGCGGCATGGACGAGGGCTCGCCTCAGCGACCCCTATCGTCGCTCTACTCGTTGGGCCGCGATCGAACGCCGCGAAAGCTGCTCGGTCAAATCTCTTGCGCCAACTCGCTGTGCTGGAGCCCCGACGGGGCGGTCATGTACTTCACGGACATGCCGACGCGGCGGATCGACAAGTTCGACTACGACGTCGCGACTGGCGTAATCGCGAACCGAGGCGTCTTCGCCGACCTCTCCGACCAACCCGGTTCGGCCGACGGCTCGATCACCGACGCCGACGGCTTCCTGTGGAACGCGCAGTGGGGCGGTTCGAAGCTCGTTCGGTATCGGCCCGACGGATCGGTGGAGCGGGAAGTGCCGCTGCCTGTGTCGAACCCAACCTGTCTCGCCTTCGGCGGGCCTGACCTCGACATTCTGTTCGTTACGTCCGCTTGGTTCTCGCTGACCGAAAAACAACGAGCGCGCGAACCGCACGCGGGAAGCTTGTTTGCGTTCCGTCCGGGAGTGAGGGGACGCGCGGAACCCCGTTATATCGGTTAGTTGATCCACTTGTCTGGCAAGGAGAAAACGCCATGACGCGCTTTACCAATAAGAACGTCATCGTGACCGGCGCCGCCGCAGGGGTGGGACAGGTTATTGCCCAGTCCTTTGCACGGGAGGGCGCGAATATTGCGATCCTCGATTTCCAGTCGGCGGACAAGACCGAGGCGCTAGCCGGCATTATGCAGCGCTTTGACACTCGCTCGGCGCAAAGTGCGGTTTTCGCGTGATCGTTTCGGCTTTCTCCCGATCGTGGACGCGCCCCGTCGCCGCCGGCGTTGCGCCAGCGTTCGGGGCG
>Ga0326728_10010788_pt1 | contig 21205 bp, 17 predicted proteins | sample MB3enrmetagenome_FD_207602 | JGI IMG/M metagenome (GOLD analysis project Ga0326728, IMG submission 207602) | Lab enriched peat soil microbial communities from McLean, Ithaca, NY, United States - MB31MN | ecosystem: Environmental > Terrestrial > Soil > Wetlands > Peat | place: USA: New York... | reverse complement strand
GCTGCTGCCGGTGGCGACGAATGGCATCCAAACGCGTTCTGATCGTGGATGATGAGGAGAACATCGGCCGCTCGCTGCGGATGATTCTGGAGCGCGAGGGCTATGCGGTGAGCGTGTGCCGGAGCGTGGCGGAGTTCAACCGCCATCCCGACGCACAGCGCGCCGACGTGTACCTGCTCGACATGAAACTGCCGGACGGCAACGGGATCGACCTGCTGCGGGTGGTGCGGCAGAACGGCGCCTCGGCGCCGGCGGTCATGATTTCGGGTCACGGCACCATCGCGGACGCGGTGGAGGCCACGCGCGCGGGCGCGTTCGATTTCCTGGAGAAGCCGCTGGGCCGCGACCGCGTGCTGCTGGCGGTGAAGAACGCCCTGGAACAAGGCAGCCTGCGGCAGGAAAACGAGCGGCTGCGGGAGATGGTGGGCGGCGCGCCGAGGATGATCGGCTCGAGCCCCGCGTGGGCGCGCGCGGTGGAGCAGGCGACCATGGCGGCGCGGTCGGACGCGCGCGTGTTGCTGATCGGGGAATCGGGGACCGGCAAGGAGCTGCTGGCGGCGCACATCCACAAATCGAGCCCGTTTGCCGCGGGGCCGTTCGTGAAAGTGAATTGCGCGGCCATTCCGACGGAGCTGATCGAGACGGAGTTGTTCGGGCACGAAAAAGGATCGTTCACCGGCGCCACGGCGGCGCGGCGCGGCAAGTTCGAGCTGGCGGACGGCGGCACCATCTTTCTGGACGAAGTGGGCGACTTGCACGGAGCTTCCCAGGCCAAGCTGCTGCGCGTGCTGCAAGAGGGCGAATTTCACCGCGTCGGAGGCGAGCAGATCATCCGCGTGAGCGTGCGCGTGATTTCCGCGACCAACCGCGACCTGGGAGCGCTGGTCACGGCGGAGAAGTTTCGCGAGGACCTGTTCTACCGGCTGAGCGTGGTGCCCATCCGCGTCCCGGCGCTGCGCGAGCGACCGCACGATGTTCGTTTGCTGGCGGAATATTTCCTCGAAGATTTCTGCGCGCGCAATAATTTTAAGCCCAAGAAGCTGGACGAGACGGTATTCCCGGTGCTGGAGACCTACCTGTGGCCGGGGAACGCGCGCGAGTTGCGGAACGCCGTCGAGCGCATGGCGATTCTGACGCCGGGCGAGCGGCTGACGCGCGAATCCATCCCGGTGGAGATCCGGGTACAGCGCGAGACGGGCGTGAAATCGACGATTCAGGAAGCGCGGGAATCGGCCGAGCGGGAGCACGTGCTGCGGGCGCTCGAGGAATCCAACTGGAACGTATCCGGCGCCGCGCGGGCGCTGGGGATGGAGCGGACCAATTTGCACAAGCGGATCCGCGCGCTGGGGCTGAGCCGGGGGAAGTAGAGGGCTTATACTTTAGGCAGGGGAAGAACCGATGGACAGACAACGGGCACATCAGTTGATTGATCAGCTCGGCGCCGCCCAGTTCGACGCCGTCGTCAGACTGCTCGAAGTAATGGTGGAGCCGCTGGCGCGCTCGCTGGCCCTGGCTCCGGTGGAAGAGGAAGAGATCACGCCCGAGACGGTCGCGGCGCTGGACCGCGCCCGAGCTTCGCTCGCCCGTGGTGAAGGCATTCCGCACGAGGAGATTTTGCGCGAGTTCGGGCTGAGCCAGTGAGCGAAGACGCTACGCACGAGCGGATCGCCGTTATCTGGTCGCCAGAAGCTCGCGCGGATCTGCGCGCCATCGAACGCGGAACCGCGATGCAGATTCTCCGCTGCGTGGACCGTTACCTGGCCAGCCGCACCGGCGACGTGAAAAAGCTCAAGCCTCCGTTCACTGGCTTCCGGCTCCACTGTGGCGACTACCGGGTGTTCTTCGATCCCAAAGACGAGAGCACCATCGAGATTACCGGCGTCCGCAACCGGCGGGAGGCGTACCGCTGAGACCCGGAACGGGGCGATGTATCACGCCCTCTGCCGGCGCGAAGCGCCGTTTTCACGCTACGCCAAGCCGCTGCGCTGCAAAGTCCAACCTTGCGATAGTGGTCGCCTACGGAGAAAACGCTCAAGGACAACCAGAAGATTTAAAGGAGACCGTCTCTTACGATAAAGACCTGGGTTGGTTCTACTTCGAGTTGGACGCAGTGAATCGTCAGATTCGTGTCTGGACGACAACGGGTTCTAAGCTGGTATCGTTCCCGCAAAGTCCCAGCAAGTAAGTCGCTTCAGGGTTCCAGGGACAGTGTACGAATCCACCGTGGCCGTCACGTGTAGGCTTCGGAGCGATGGCGGACACCGAAGATGCGCATGGCATCTTCTTCGAGGGTGAAGAGCACGCGGTAGTCGCCGAACCGGAGCCGGAACGCACCGGCCATATCGCCGTGAAGCACGGTCACCTTGCCCGAGCCGGTCTGGGCGAAACGGAGAATGCCCTCGAACAGGCGCATGGCCGTTGCCTGGTCCAACGAGCGGACGTCGGCCTTGGCTTCATCGAGCTACTCGATGCGGTAGGGCGGCATTACTGGGCGTCTTCCGGCCGGAAATCTTCCGGCTTGAGGCCGAACTCGGCAAGAGCCTTCTCCATCGGGATCCCCTTGCCTCCGCGTTGCGCAAACCAGGGCTGGCCGGTGTGTAAGCGGCGGCGGTCCTGCTCCGTCACGGGTTCATCGTCGGGCGGGGCCGCAGCCACAGCGCGGGCGACGGGATCGAGGAGCATGAACTCCAGGAAGCGGACGGCAGTGGCAATCTGTGAATCCGGCAGCCGTTCGATGAGCTCGTGTGCGTGATGCTTCTCCGTGGCTCCGTTCATAGCTGTCCCCGAGACTATCATAGCCACTACTGAGCTGGGCGTGGGCGAGCTTGATTCCGGGTTGGGCGGTGGAGCGCCACAGAGACGAAGTGACCAACCTGCACAGGCGCATCCGGGCGCTGGGGCTGAGCCGGGGGAACTAGCGGGCTTATACTGTAGGGGTGGAAGAAATCACATATACAGTGCTATTCGAGCCTGCCGAAGAGGGTGGGTTCGTGGCGACCTGTCCGGCGCTCCCAGGACTTGTCACAGAGGGCGACACTCTCGAAGAGGCGCGCGGAATGGCTAGGGATGCCATTCGGGCCTACCTTGAAAGCCTGCGTAAGGAAGGTCTTCCCATTCCGGGTGATAAGCGGATAGAGCTGGAACCCGTAAAAGAGCAGATCTGTGTTTTTCTGCCTGCCGCTTGAGTTCCCGCCTTCCGAGCCTCAAACCGCGAGCAGTGCTGAACGCGCTTCAACGCGCCGGATTCGAGATCCACCACGTTTCGGGAGGCCACTACGTTTTGCGGCATCCGGATGCGCCGTCGCGGCGCGTGACGGTTGCATATCACAACAAGGACCTGAAGCGGCGGACGCTCGAATCCATTGTGGACCAGACTGGGCTGTCGGTGGACGAGTTTCTGCGCTTCCTTTGATCGGCGCGCTTGGTATTGCTTTGATAGGTAATCCGGCGGGCCATCATAGCTATTATAAGGTTGGGAGCGAACGGGCTTGATTCCGGATTGGGCAACCGAGCGGCGCCGAATGGTGGAAGCGCAACTGCGGCGGCGGGGTATCCACGACGAGGGCGTGCTCCGCGCCATGCTGGAGATTCCACGCGAGGAGTTCGTGCCGGCAGAGTCGCGAGTGATGGCGTACCAGGACGAACCAGTTCACATTGGCCACGGGCAGACCATTTCGCAGCCGTATATGACGGCGCTGATGGCGGAAGTGCTGGAGTTGACGGGCGCGGAGACGGTGCTCGAAGTCGGCGCGGGGAGCGGGTATGCGGCGGCGGTGCTGGGGGCGGTGGCCGCGCGCGTGGTTACGGTCGAGATCATTCCCGCGCTGGCGCAATTGGCTCTGGAGAATCTGCGGCGGACGTCGCGCGACGCGAACGTCACGGTGGTGTGCGGGGACGGGTCGCTGGGGTATCCGGAAGGGGCGCCATTCGATGCGATTTCGGTGGCGGCGGGCGCGCCGGAGATCCCCGCGGCGCTGCTCGGGCAACTGAAAGATCCCGGGCGGCTGGTGATTCCCGTGGGAGATTACGGCGACCAGGAACTGCGCGTGGTATCGAAGCAGGGCGGAAGCATCGATTACCGGGTGGCGGTGTTGTGCCGGTTCGTTCCGCTACGCGGCGGAGAAGGGTGGGAATAGATGCGGTTGCGCACGGCGGGAGACAGGCTCAAAGTGGAGCACAGCATCATCGACGGGGTGCGCGGAATTCTGGAGGAGCTGCTGGCGGCGAACCCCGCCATCCGCTCCGTGATTCCGGGAGTGATCCGGCCGGTGCGCGACGCCAGAGGCAAGGTGCGAGTGCGGGTGACGGTGCCGACGCAGAACGGGTGGAAGGCCATAGCGCTTAGCGCAGGGGCGCGGCAGGAGTTGTTTATCAGCACGGAGTTGGGGAAGGAAGAGCTGGAGGCGGCGCTCAAAGGGGCGGGGGCGGTGGTAGTGTGACTCCCAGGTGCAGAGTCGCTATGCCGCCGGTGAAGCGTTCGTAACGCACTTCGGAGAAGCCGGCGCGGCGCATCTCTTCCGCCAATTCCTCAGCGGAGGGAAACTTGCGAACGGATTCCGGGAGATACGTGTAGGCATCGCGCGAGCCGGAGAGCACGCCGCCGATCAACGGAAGGATGCGGCGGGAATAGAAGTGATAAAGCGCGGCGAAGACGGGGTTGGGCGGTTCGGAGAATTCCAGAATGGCGGCCATGCCTGCGGGGCGTAGCACGCGGCGCATCTCGGCGAGGCCGGCGCGATAGTTCGCCAGGTTGCGGAAACCGAAAGCTACCGTGACGAGGTCGAGCGAAGCATCGCGCAGCGGGAGGCCAAGGGCGTCGGCTTCGAATAGGTCCGCAGCGCCTTTCCCACGCGCGGCCACAAGCATGGGGTGGCAGAAATCGGAACCGAAGACGGGTGCGCCACATTGCCGGGCGAGGGCCAGCGTCAGGTCGCCGGTGCCGCAGCAGATGTCCAGGACGCGCGTGCCGGGGCGATTGAGGATGGGGCGCACGCGGCGGACCGTGCGGGCGCGCCAGAGGCGGTCGATGTTGAAAGAGAGCAGGTGGTTGGCCAGGTCGTAGCGGCGCGCCACGCGGGCGAACATGCCGCGCACCCAGGCGGCGGCTTCCCGCTCATCGCGCGCGCCTTGGGGAGTGGCGCCCATCACGCGAGGGCGGAGCGGATGGATTCGAGCACCAGCGTTTCGTCGATACCCGAAACCACCACGACCTCGCCGATGCGCACGGGCAAGACGAAGTGAACTTTGCTCCGCACCGTCTTCTTATCGTGCACGAGACGCGCGAGTAGGTTGGCGGCGGGGATTCCATCGAGCGGCGGCGTGGGGCCGTAGAGCCGTAACACCTCGAGGATCTCCACGCAGTCTTCGGCGGAAAGGTAGCCCGTCAGTTGGCCCAGGAAGGCGGCGGCGCGCATGCCGAAGGCGACGGCCTCTCCATGCAGGAAACGGGTGTAGCCGGTTTCGGCTTCGAGAGCGTGGCCGAAGGTGTGGCCGAAATTGAGTATGCGGCGGAGGTCGCCCTCGCGCTCGTCGGCGGAGACCACGTCGCACTTCATCCGGACCGCATCGGCGATGATGCGGTCGACGGCTTCCCTCTGGCGGGCCAGCACCTCGCGGCTGCGATCGGCGAGGAAGCGGAACAGATCCGGTTCGCGAATGATGCCGGCCTTGATGACTTCGTAAAGGCCGGCGCGGTATTCGCGTTCGGGAAGCGTCGCCAGCACCGCGGGATCGATCAGCACCGCGAGCGGCTGGTGGAAACTGCCGATGAGGTTTTTGCCGGTGACGAGGTTGACGCCGGTTTTGCCGCCGAGCGAGGCGTCGACCTGCGCCAGCAGCGTGGTGGGGACCTGGACGACCGGAATGCCGCGCATGAAAATGGCGGCGAGGAAACCGGCCATGTCGCCGACAATGCCGCCGCCGAAGGCCACGACGAGGCTGGAGCGGTCGCCTCCGCGGAGCACCATTTCCTCGGCGAGTTGTTCGACCGGCGCGAGCCGCTTCTGGTCTTCGCCGCCGGGCAGGTGGAGCACTTCGTACGCCACGTCCGCCAGGCCGCGCGCGAGCGTCTCGCCCTGGTGGCGCCACACATCAACGGTAGAGACCACGAACAGCTTGCCGGCCTTGGAGGGGATGTACTGCGCGAGGTGCCCGATGACGCCGCGCTCCACAACGGCGGAATAGCAGCGTTGAGGCGTTTCGACGCGAAAAGAGGGCATACGCAATTTGTACCATGGGGAGATTCGACTGTTATGATCGCAGTAGCCGATGAATCCGGACTTTCTCGTCATTGGAGCCGGAGTGGCCGGGTTGCGCGCCGCCATCGAGCTGGCCGAGGCGGGCCAGGTGCTGGTGGTGGCCAAGGACAGCCTCCGGGAATCCTCCTCCGAATACGCGCAGGGCGGGGTCGCCGTCGCTTTGAGCGACGATGACGAGGTCGAACTGCACGAGCGGGACACGCTGAACGCGGGAGATGGCCTGTGCGACCGCGCGGCGGTGCACACGCTGGTGGAGGAAGGCCCCGCGGCGATTCAACAGCTCATCGAGTGGGGCGCGGAGTTCGACCGCCAGGGAACCAAGCTGGCATTCACGCGCGAAGGCGCGCACAGCCGCAACCGGGTGCTGCATGCGCACGGCGATTCGACGGGGCGCGAGATCGCGCGCACGCTTTACCACAAGGCGGCCTCGCTTCCCAACGTGACGTTTCGCAGCTATGCCGCGGCCACCGATTTGCTGCTGGCCGAGGGAGTGTGCGGCGCATCGTTCCACGACGCCAAGACCGCGAGCGACATCGCGATCTGCGCGCGCGGGGTGCTGCTGGCGACCGGCGGGCTGGGAAACGTGTTCCTGAATACCACCAACCCCGCGGTAGCCACCGGCGACGGCGTGACGATGGCGTACCGGGCGGGCGCGGAGATCGGCGATATCGAATTCGTGCAGTTTCACCCCACGGCGCTGCACGTGGAAGGCGCGCCGCGGTTTCTGCTTTCGGAGGCCATGCGCGGCGAAGGCGGATACCTGCGAAACGCCGATGGCGAGCGGTTCATGGAGCGTTATCACCCGCTCAAGGAACTGGCTCCGCGCGACGTGGTGGCGCGCGCCATTGTGGCGGAGATGAAGCGCACCGGCGCTGCGCACGTATATCTGGACCTGACGCACCGCGAGGCCGGATTCGTTCGCGGGCGGTTTCCGCGTATCTACGAGACGTGCCTGCGGTATGGCGTGGATTTCGAGAAGCAGCCGGCGCCCGTGGCGCCCGCGGCGCACTACGCCATGGGGGGCGTTCGCACGGACCTCAACGGGCGCACCAGCCTTCCGCGCCTCTTCGCGGCGGGCGAGGTGGCCTCGACCGGCGTCCACGGCGCCAACCGGCTGGCCAGCAATTCCCTGCTGGAGGGCGTGGTATTCGGCGCGCGCGCCGGACGCGCCATGCGGGAAAGCGCCGCAGCCCTACGGACGGCCCCCGCGCGAGTGACGGAGGGCGGGGATGAAACCCTGGTGGAGCAGACGCGGCGCGTGGCCTGGGAGAAATGCGGAATTGTGCGCGACGGCACCGGCTTGCGGGAGGCATGCGAATGGCTGGCGCACGGGTCGGCGCCGCGCAACATGCGCGAGGTGGTTCTGCTGATCGCGCGCTGCGCTCTGGCGCGCGAGGAGAGCCGCGGCGCGCACTTCCGCACCGATTATCCCGGAAAGCGCGCGGAATTCGCGAAACATTCGGTGGTCGGGAAAGATGTGGGGATCGTCTTCCGATAAGCGATAAGATGGAGTTACACCAACCATGAAACGCAGAATCCGGTCGACGACAGTGATTTCGATCCGCCGCGACAACAAGGTCGTGATGGCGGGCGACGGGCAGGTCACGCTGGGCAACGAGGTGATCAAAGCGTCGGCCAAGAAGCTGCGGCGGCTGTATAACGACAAGGTGCTGGCGGGATTCGCGGGCTCGACGGCCGACGCGTTCGCGCTGTTCGCGCGCTTCGAAACCAAGCTGGAACAGTACAACGGGAACCTTTCGCGCTCGGTGGTGGAACTGGCCAAGGAATGGCGCACGGACCGCATCCTGCGCCACCTGGAGGCGATCCTGCTGGTGGCGGACGTCAAACTCACGTACCTGGTGAGCGGGACCGGCGACGTGATCGAACCCGACGAAGGCATCGCGGCCATCGGGTCGGGAGGCCAGTACGCGCTGGCGGCGGCCACGGCGTTGCTGCGCAACACCAAGCTTTCGGCGCGGCAGATTGCGGAGCAGGCCATGGAGATCGCGGGCAAAATCTGCATCTACACCAATGACAATGTCACCTACGAGGAGTTGGAGTAGCCATGGTGATCTATCTGCCCGCGCAGTCCGTGGATGAGGAGCCGCTGCTGGATGAGCTGACCCCGCGCGAAATTGTGCGCGAGCTGGACAAGCACGTGGTGGGGCAGGGCGAGGCCAAGCGCGCGGTGGCGATTGCGCTGCGCAACCGCATACGGCGGCAGAAGCTGGCGCCGGAAATGGCCGAAGAGGTGATGCCCAAGAACATCCTCATGATCGGCCCCACGGGCGTGGGCAAGACGGAGCTGGCGCGGAGACTGGCGCGCCTGGCGAATTCGCCGTTCCTGAAGGTGGAAGCCAGCAAATTCACGGAAGTGGGCTACGTGGGGCGCGACGTGGAGTCGATGATCCGCGACCTGGTGGATATCGCCATCGACATGGTGCGCGAGGAGCGGCTGGATGAAGTGGCCGACCGCGCCGAGCTCAATGCCGAAGACCGGTTGCTGGACCTGCTGATGCCGCCGCAGCCCGAGCCGAGCGAGAGCGTGGAGCGCACGCGCGAGAAACTCCGCGAGCGGCTGCGTGAGGGCAAGCTGGACGAGCGGCTGGTGGAGATCGACGTCAAGGACCGCGGGCCGACGCTCGAGGTGACCACCAACGCGGGCATCGAGGACATGGGCATCAACCTGAAAGACATGCTGCCCAACCTCTTCGGCCAGAAGACGCGGAAGCGCAAGATGCGGGTGGCCGAGGCGCTGGATTACCTGGTGCAGGAAGAAGAACAGAAACTGATCGACATGGAGCAGGTGACGCGCGCGGCGCTGGAGCGCGTGGAATCGAGCGGCATCATTTTCCTGGACGAGATCGACAAGATCGCGGGGCGCGAATCGGGACATGGGCCGGATGTGAGCCGCGAGGGCGTGCAGCGGGACATCCTGCCGATTGTGGAAGGCACCACGGTCAATACGCGCCACGGTTTCGTGCGCACGGACCACATACTCTTCATCGCGGCGGGCGCGTTCCACGTATCCAAGCCGAGCGACCTGATTCCCGAGCTGCAAGGGCGGTTTCCGATCCGCGTGGAGCTGAAATCGCTCACGGTGGAGGACTTCATCCGCATCCTGAAGGAGCCCAAGAACGCGCTGGCGAAGCAGTACACGGCGCTGCTGGAGACGGAAGGCATCAAACTGGTGCTGACCGAGGACGCGCTGGAAGAGGTGGCGCGTTTCGCCGCGCAAGTGAACGAAGCATCGGAAAACATCGGCGCGCGGCGGCTGCACACCATCATGGAGAAGATGCTGGAAGAAGTGTCGTTCGCGGGGCCGGATTTGAAGAGGAAGACCGTCAGGGTGGACGCCGCCTACGTGCGCAAGCAGCTTGCCGATATTGTGAAGGACCAGGATTTGAGCCGGTATATTCTGTAGGGGGGCGGTTGCCAATCTGCCCGTAGCCGGGCTACTTTCCGGTAAGCCCGTCTCTCGTCCACAACCCCGTCTTTCGGCCACGAACCGGGGCGGCGCGTCGAATGGTAGGATCAATCGTATGGAACTGGCGATTCGAATACAGATCGAGGAATTGCCGGAAGGCCTGTTTCTTGCGACTTCGGATGAGCTTCCCGGCCTCGTGGCGCAAGGGCGGACAGTTGCCGAGGCGCTCGAGATCGCGCGCGATGTCGCCCGGAAACTGATCGAAGCCCGGCGCGAGCGCAATGGGGTTCCGAACTTGCCGACGACCAGCGAAAGGCGGGACTACACGATCGTGGTCGCTGCCAAGCCGCCGGCAGCCACGAAATCTGGTTCAATTCCCACACGGACCGCTATACAACGGTGCCAAACCATCCCGGCGATATGCCTGAAGGAACGCTCCGGGCGATCCTAAGACAGGCTGGACTCGAGACAGGCGATTTCCTGCGAGTGTGAATTGCGGTAGCCCCGTCCGCCGGTTGCGATCCCCAGTCCAGACCGTGTTAGCGGCGTCCCGCGGCAGACCTGTCGGAGGTCAAGGTCGAATCAGCCGGCGGATTCGGGCACCGCGATGCGGTTTCATTTTCGCGGGTCGAAGCGCACTTCAACCTCGGTTTTCACTTTGACGGGGTGGCCGCCCCGGACCGTGGGCCGATAACGAAACTGAGACCACACTACACTCTCGCAGAGTTGCGCGGTGCTTTCCAGATCGGAGATTTTCCCTTCCTGGTCGATGACCACTTTGCAACTGACCGTTCCGCCCTCGGGCTGCCAAAGGGGTGCGGTTTGAACGGGCGAACCCTCCATCAGAAGAGCGCGTTGTTTATCCGCCACAACAGAGACTTCGGGGATGTTCTTCTCCTCGGCCGCGGCCTCTTTGTTCGGTTCCGCGGAAGCGGCGCCGCTCTCCGTAGATGTAACGGGCTGTATCCGAGTAACCAGGAAAACGGCCCTGGCGGGATACCGTTTCACAATGGCGCGCAAAGCCGCGGCCTGCGCGTCGATGGCATCAAAGGGCAGGTTGCTCCAGGCCGTCGTGACGACACGCTCGCAGCTTGTTTGGAGCGGATAGCCGTTCTTGCCCTGGTCGGGATCGCCAATCTCGTCAATGGTCTTTTGCGCGTAGACGCCCTCGGCAACGTACTGGTCCCCGTGGACTACCTCAACGGGTGTCCTCAAGAACAGGCGGTAGCGACGCGCGCCTACCCAAAGGTACACAGAAGGTCCACCGGCGTTCAGAGCGGCATCGCTCGCCCCGCCCGATTCCGTCAGAACTTGGGCCTTTCCCTGGATTTTGTCTAGCGCGGCCGCGGCTTTCTTGGATTCGTTGGCCGATGGCTGGCTGGAGCAACCAACCAATGCGGCCAGCGTAAGTACGAGAAAACAGAAGATGCGTGCGTTGCGGTTCATCTGTCATGCCCTCGCTTTCGAGACGTATTCGTCCGAATCTGAAGGTATCACGGGGCGCGATCGCTTACAACGGTGCGCGGTCCGCCGCCGTCCGGCGCGCATTGTGCGCCGTGGGCCCGCCGCATACAATGAGTGTTGGCAAACCCGGAGTTTCCAAAGGAGCCGTCATGTCCGCGCATCGTGTGGCTGCCGTAGTTTTCGCGTCCGTCTTGATCGCCTTGGCTTTCCCGATCCCCGCCACCGCCCAAAACCCGGCCGGGAAGCCCGCCTCCGAACCCTATTCCTGGAAGAGCGTCCAGATGGTGGGCGGCGGTTTTGTGGACGGTATCATTTTCCACCCCACCGCCAAGGGCGTTCGCTACGCCCGCACCGATATGGGCGGCGCCTACCGCTGGAACGGCCGGACCAAGCGCTGGGAACCGCTGCTCGATTGGGTGCCGTACGAGGATTCCAACCTGATGGGCGTGGAGAGCATGGCGGTGGACGCTGCCGATTCGAACCGCGTGTACCTCGCCTGCGGCACGTATACCAATGCCAACACGCCCGACGGCGCCATCCTGCGCTCCAGCGACCGCGGCAAGACTTTTGCGCGTACCAACGTGCCTTTCAAGTTCGGTGGCAACGAAGACGGCCGCGGCAACGGTGAGCGCATGACCGTGGATCCCAACAATGGCAAAGTCCTGTACCTCGGCACGCGCCAGGCCGGCCTGTGGAGAAGCACGGACGGCGCGGCGACATGGAGCAGAGTGGACAGCTTTCCCGATGTGACCGAAGCGCCGCCCGCCGGTGGACCGCCGGCTGCGGGCCGTGGGGGCTTTGGTCGAGTCGCCCGCGGCAGCGGAATCGTCGTCACCCTGGTCGACCCCCGCAGCGGCTCGAAGGGGCACATTAGCTCGACCATCTATGTCGCCGTCTCCCTGATGGGCCGGGACAACCTGTTCCGCAGCACGGATTCCGGGAAGACCTGGCAGCCCGTGCCGGGCCAGCCCACCCAATACCGGCCCACGCACATGGTGATGGCGTCCGATGGAACGCTCTACCTTTCCTACGGCACGGCGCCCGGACCCAGCCGCATGACCGCCGGCGGCGTCTGGAAGCTCGATACCAACTCCGGCGCCTGGACCGAGATTACGCCCGTGAAGCCCGACGCCGCCAAGAACGAAGCGTTCGGATGGGCCGCGGTGGCCGTGGACGCGCGCAATCCCAAAGTGGCCATCGCCAGCACGTTCGGCCGTATGAACGGAGCCGGCGGCGAGGACGATATGTTCCGCACTATCGACGGCGGCAAGACATGGAAAGCGGTGTTCGGCGGCGGAGGCGGCGGCACGTTCGATTTCAGCCTGGCGCCCTATACGGCCACCACTCCCATCCACTGGATGTTCGATATCGAAATCGATCCGGCGGATTCCAACCACGCCATGTTCACCACCGGCTACGGCGGCTGGGAAACCTTCAACCTCACCGATCTGGACAGTGACAGGCCCACCCGATGGAGCATCATGGCCTCAGGCATCGAACAGACGGCGTTGCTGGATATGGCCAGCCCGGCCAAGGGCGCGCACCTGCTCAGCGCGGTGGGCGACTACGGCGGGTTCGTGCACTGGGACCTCGACAAGCCGTCGCCGGAAGGGGCCTCCAGTCCGCCGGTGTTCAACAACACCAGCGGGATTGCCTGCGGCGAGAGCCAGCCCGAGGTGATCGTGCGCGTGGGCGTGTGCTCGCACCACCACCTGCCGGGCTTCAACATCAGCTACTCGCTCGACAGCGGCAAGACCTGGCAGCCGCCGGCCACCCAGCCCGCGACCCAGCCTTCGGCGGCCGGGCCGCAGGGCGGCGGAAGGGGGCCGAGTACGGGAGACATCGCGGTTTCTTCCGACGGCGCTACCTGGGTCTGGATTCCGCGGGGCTACCCGGCGTTCTTCACCACCGACAAAGGCGCCACGTGGACCGAGGCCAAGGGCGTGCCCAACAACACGCGCATCGTCGCGGACCGCGTGAACCCGAGGAAGTTCTACGCCATGTCGCTGTTCGAAGGCAAGCTCTTCCTCAGCACCGACGGCGCCGCCACCTTCGTCGAGCAGCCCATCACCTTGCCCGGCGGACTGCCCAGGCGCAGCGGCGGCCGCACTGATAGCAACAGCGGCCGGGACCGTCTCTACACCACCCCCGGCAAGGAAGGCGACATCTGGCTGGCCGCATTGAACGGCCTCTACCACTCCGCCGATACGGGCAAGACCTTCATCCGCATGGACGGGGTCACCGAACTGCACGGCTTCGGTTTCGGCAAAGCCGCGCCCGGCGCCAGCGACCCGGCCGTATACATGATCGGGATCGTGAACGGCCAGGGAGGCATCCTCCGCTCGGACGACTGGGCGCAAACCTGGACGCGCATCAACGACGACCAGCACCAGTGGGGCCTGGTGACGCAAATCACCGGCGACCCCAAGCTGTATGGCCGGGTCTACGTAGGCACGTTCGGCCGCGGAATCCTGTACGGCGATCCGGTGCGGAAGAGGGGCGAGCGGCTAGCGAGTTCTGATATACGGAAGCAGACTCAGCCGTAAGGCCAGTACCTGGAGAGCAGCGAACAAGGCCACCACGCCAAAAGCGGCCGCCGGGCGTAAGGTCGTTCTCCAGCGAAGACCCGCACCAATTCCGCATAGACACCCCGCCCCAACGATCAGGGTCATGGCGATCTCCACCGGGGAGAAGTGTCCCGTCAGAATCCGCGCCCACCCTAGAAGGAACAGCCAAATGGCGATCATGATTGCAAGCCAAATCACGAAGCAGGGTAAGGCAGACCACTTGGCAAGTTCCCGATGCTGAAATCCCCAGACAATCGGAAACCACAGGGGTAGCGTCTGAACTTCATGGCGCAGAGACCCGTTGCTAACGGCACCCACTACGTAAAGCGCTACCAAAACAGCCAACGAACTGTAGGCGATCCATTTCGAAAAAGCCGGCATGACCCTCCGATACGAAACGACCCCGAAGTTTGTTCCCACGTTTTTGCAGAGCAATCGACTCGCGGCTTACCGGGCTGCCCCGCATCAGACTACAATTGGGCTTCGCACAACCTTTCCGTGGAGGAATGAGATCATGAACTTCAACTTCCGAATCCTGGTTTTGGCCGTTGGCACGGTATCTCTGCTGACATCGCAGAGCCTGGACCCCGCCGTGTTCAAGGAGCCTCCGGCCGAGTTCCGCGGACATGAGATGTACGGCTATGGGCAATTCAACCTGTCCAATTTGTCGGAGGAGAAGATCCGCGCCGACGTGGACACCATGGCCAAGCGGAACTTTGGCGGATTTGCCGTCGAGCCGAGCGGAGGCCCCACTACCGGCCTGCCCGCGGACTATCTGAAGGCGACGGGGCGCAAGCCGTCGAGCGAGGGCGCGGTCTACCTGAGCGACGAATACTTCAAATACTACCGGACGGCCTTGGAGGAGGCCCGGAAGAACGGCATGGAAGTGATTCTGTACGACACATGGGCCTACCCCACGGGGATGGTGGACGGGCAGCTCTATGCCAAATACCCGCAGTACATTGCCAAGAGCCTGGAGATGGCGGAAACCAACGTGACCGGTCCGGCGAAGGCGGAACTGACCATTCCCGGGAATCTCTACGTGGGCGCCGTGATGATGAACCGCGACACCTTCGAGCTGGTGGACATCAGCTCGCAGGGCGGGGCCGGGAAGCCGCTGTCGGTGCAGGTCCCCAAGGGCAATTGGAAAGTGATGGCGTTCTATCTGGATGCCACCATCCGGCCGGCCTCGCAGAAGGGGGCCTTCGTCGACTATCTGGACTCGACCGCCATGGACGCGTTCATCTCCCTGAGCTACCAGAAACACTTCGACCATGTCGGCGAGTTCTTCGGGAAGGAGATCAAGTTCTCTTTCTGGGACGAGCCGGCCATGCATCCCGTCGACGGACGCATGTGGACGCCCGCTTTCAACCAGGGATTCGAGAAAAAGTATGGCTACTCGCCCATGAAGTATTACCCGGCCCTGTGGTACGACATCGGCCCCGACACCGCGGCGGCCCGCAACGCGCTGTTCGGATATCGCGCGTACCTGTTTGCCACCAACTACGTGAAGAAAATCGAGGATTTCTGCGAGGCGCATGGCATCAAGGCGGGCGGCCATTTCGACCAGGAGGAGATCGTGAACCCGGTCCCCGTGAACGGCGATTTCATCAAGCTGTTCGAGTACCAGGGCGTGCCGGCGGTGGATGACATCTACTTCCTGGGGCGGTCGAACCCGGGGTACAAGATTGCGTCGTCGGCGGCATTCAACTGGGATAAGCCGGTGATGTTCGCGGAGACTTACGCGGCCTACAACGGGATTAACGAGAAGACGGTCTACAAGGTGGCCATGGATCAATACGCCATGGGAGTGAACTTGCAGGTGACCAGCGGCGGGCCGGGGGTTTGGAACGCCGCTTACGTGCCCGAATTCAACCGCTTTCTGGGCCGCATGAGCTACCTGCTGCAACATGGCCGGCACGTAGCGGACGTGGCCGTGCTGTACCCCATCGCGGCGCTCCAGGCGGCCTACCAGAATGAGGGCGGGCAGCACCCGGTGCCGGCGCAGAACCCGGAGCCGAAGATCAATGGCGAGGCTTCGGCGCGCGAAGGCGGCGTCACTCCCGCCGAGATCGACTACCAGGATATTGGCGAAGCGCTGTTCCACGGATTGCGGGTGGATTACACGTACCTGCATCCCGAAGTGCTGGCGGAGCGATGCACGGTGGAGGGGTCGAAGCTGATTCTGAACAATAAGGAGAACCGCGAGGAATACAGCGTGCTGTTCGTCCCCGGCGGCGACACGCTCGCGGTGGCGGCCGCGGCGAAAATCAAAGAGTTCTACGACAAGGGCGGAGTGGTGATTGCCACCAGCAAGCTGCCTACGAAATCGGCGGAGTTCGGACGCGACAAGGAGATCCAGAAGATGGTGGCCGACGTGTTCGGGTTGCCGGTGAACGACCCTCCCACGGCGGACCTGCAGCGCGCCATGGGCGGCCGGCTGGTCACCTTCTATTTCTCCAAACGCAATGCGGCGGGTGGACGAGCGTACTTCCTGCCCAAGCCGGAGCCTTGGGTGCTGCAATGGGCCTTGGGGCAAGTGCTGCCGGTGAGGGACGTGAACATCCAGGAGCCGATCCCGTTGTTGAAGAAAGGCCCGGACTACGATGGCGCACTGACTTATCTTCACAAAGTCAAGAACGGGCAGGACATTTACTTCTTTGCGAATTCCACCGACAAGCCGGTGGATACGAAGGTGGTGCTGCGCGGCAAGAAGGCATTGCGGATCTGGAACCCGCACACCGGCGATTCGCAGGCGGCCGAACTCACCGCCGGCGAAGCGAATGGGCAGCCGGTGACGACGGTCCATCTGGTGCTGCCGCCAGTGAGTGCGTTGTTCTACGTCGAGGAGTGACGTTTCAGACCTTACTTCTGCGGACCCGCTGGAAGATCAGGATTAGCGGCATGGCCGCCAACGCCAGCCCCGCCAGCAGCCGGAAATTATCCATATACGCCAGCAGCGTGGACTGGCGGATGAGTTCCGTATAAATCAACCCGTACGCCTGCTGTGAGGTGACAGCTTGCTCGAAGGCGTTCAGCTTCTGCTGAAAAGCGGGATTGGCCGCCGACAGGTGGCCCACCAGGATGGACTGGTGAATCTGCGCGCCGCGATGCGGCGCGAAAACCAGGCGCGGGTCGCCGTGCCAGTGTCCCGCTATGGCAAACGGGCGTTGCCGGATTCACGGTGGACTCAGCGCGGGGCCGAAGACCACGGAGGGAATCGCGCGGATCCGGCGGGCCGTTACGAAGCACGGGCGGTACTCGGCGGCGGCGAGACTCGAGCGGCAGCGGTACCGTGCGCTGCTCCGGGAAGGTCACGATTTGATACGCCGGATACGCAACGAATTTGTTGGATGAACCAGTTCGTGTGATGGTCGAGGCTATTCTGAATGGCGATTCTCTGTTCTATCCAACCCGGGCTTGATCGACTGGGTCAGCCCGAGGCGGCTGGGATCCGGTCTTGGGAACGAGCTGGGGGGCGAGGGATTTTCGGGCTATATTGCTCACTATGGTTATTCTGAGCATTTTGACGACGGGCTCCGAACGCCCGATTGAGCATCCTCTGAATCGCCCCACAGAACGCCACGCAGTCGAACGGTGGGCCGCTGTCTCGGATCTCAGCCATCGCCATGCGATCGCGCGGGCGGCGGCGCAGACCACGAGCAGCGCCCCCCGGGTGCGCTTCGCCCGCGCACGGGAGTCTGGTGGACACGGCGTGACCGCTTACCAACGGCGAAACTGCCCTGGGCAGCTCCGGTGGCCGACGAGGAGAACACCGCTTCCCAAAAGATAGCCCCGCGTGCCCACGGTGGTGAGTACCCGCGGAGTACGATCAGTACTGTTATCGACGGGGTTTCCAGAGCTATAAATGTCTCGGGAGGACCATCCGGGCAATGAAGTATCGGAGGGTTTCATTACGCTGCGAATGTGGGCGGCGCGCCAATCGAATCAAGGACATCGGCTTCACGGCCGGCCATGAGCTGGTCCTACACTGGCGGTGTCCGGGGTGCAAACGGGTTGTGTATGTGGTCAAGTTACTCTCCGATTGCTGGCGGCACTGCCCTCAACCAGAGAATGCCCAGCATGTCGAACAGCGCGGCCAGATTGCCTTCGGGCCTGACGACACGAGATTCCTGCGCAGTGTTGGCGTGACTCTCCTCGCAGACGGATAGCGCCACTTCGTATCATGGCTTCATTCTCGTGTACCTGCGATTCTGGCCTTTTCGTTGGAGCGCCTGGTGCTGCGACACCGCCCTGACCTCTATCGCCGCGTCAAACCCTCTCCGGCATCCTGGGGGGCGGCCGGGAATACCGCGAAGACCGAAATCCCAACAAAACTGGGGGCCTTACAGGTTCCTGCACAGAGCCTAAAATGGCAACCCAGACAGTGAGTTCTTTCCCAACTTCAGCTTGTAGCCCGCAAACGCCCCGTTGGCTCCATTAACCAAATAGAACATCACTCCGTTAACGATTTATTACTGGAACTTAAGTACTATTAGTCCTATGATCGATCCAGGCGCATGTCATTACTGACGCAGCCGGGACGATAAATCTGCATGAGGAGACGCTGGCCATGTGGACTGGGAAGTCGTTCATTTCAAACGGTCCAGCCCTGGATATAGAGCCTAGAGGCGGTGTAGTGGTTGTCATCGACCGACTCCTGCGCATAAGACATGTGGTACTAATAGTACTCATCGTAAAGGAGTGATCTATGAAACGTGGTGCGCTTTTACTCTCTTCCGTACAGCCCGATGGCAGCCTGCCAGCGCTGACGTCGTGCGCTCGACTAGTCTCGCTCTCGATTCTGATCTGTTCGGCGGCGTTCGGACAAGGGCAAGGCCTGTCGATTACGAACTACCAACTCGTGAGCGCTCAGACGATCCAAAGAACGCTGAACGTCACATACCGTGCGGATCTCGTGAACACCGGGACGGCGCTGGAAGCGGTGACGGCCATAGTGACGAGTCTGAATCCATCAATTGTCCAAGTGGCGGCGGGACAAGATACCCTCCAATTCGCGCCCGTGCCGGCCAACAGTCAGGTGACCAGCAGCAACACGTTCACGCTACAAATCGATGACAATGTCCCCGCCGATTTTTCCCAACTGCAATGGACCCTCCAGACCGCGGGGATCCTCCTACCCGCGAATGTAACGGTGCCGCCGGGCGATACGGTGAGTTTCCCAGTGACGTTGGGAACCGCTGCGCCCGCGGGCGGCGTGCCCATCACGCTGGCGAGTAGCAATTCCTCGATCGCGATCGTGTGGCCCCCGGACTTCTCCATTCCGGAAGGCGCGACGAGCGCCCCGCGCGTGGCGCCGACAGTGACCGGCAATAGCGCCGGATCGGCTACTATTACGGCCTCCGCGCCCGGGTACGCAACGGCCCACGGACAGGTGCTGGTGACGTCGGGCGGGACTACAGCCACGACGATGAGCTTCTGGCCGGGAAGCCTGACGCTCAACGGGACCGCAACACAGAACCTGACGCTGAATCTGTCAGCGCCCGCTCCGGCCGGACTGGTCGTCAGCCTCAACTCTAGTTCCGTGACTGTGGCCACGGTGCCGGCGACGGTGAGCTTCGGGACGGGCACGGCCACCGTGTCCGTGCCGGTGACGGGCGTGTCGGCGGGATCGGTCACGATCACGGCAAGCGCAACGAACATTGCCAGCGCAACCGCCAGCGTGACCGTCACACAACCGGCGTCGGGGGGGATAATCCTACCCGGGAATGTCACTTTGGCGCCGGGCGATACGGTCAATTTCCCGGTGGCATTGGGAAGCGCTGCGCCCGCGGGCGGCGTGCCCATCACGCTGGCTAGTAGCAATTCCTCGATCGCGATCGTGTGGCCCCCGGACTTCACCATTCCGGAAGGCGCGACGAGCGCCCCGCGCGCGGCGCCGACAGTGACCGGCAATAGCGCCGGATCGGCTACTATTACGGCCTCCGCGCCCGGGTACGCAACGGCTAGCGGACAGGTGCTGGTGACGGGGGGCGGTACAACCACAACTACGACGATGAGCTTTTCACCGGGAAACCTGACGATCAACGGGACCGCGACACAGAACCTCACGCTGAATCTGTCAGCCCCCGCTCCGGCCGGGCTAGCCATCAACCTGAGTTCCAGCAACGTGAGCGTGGCCACGACGCCGGCGACGGTGAGCTTCGGGACGGGTATGACCAGCGTGGCGGTGCCGGTCAGGGGCGTGTCGGCGGGATCGGTCACCATCACGGCTAGCGCACCGAACGTTGCCAGCGCGACCGCCGGCGTGACCGTCACACAACCGGCGGCGGGAGGCATCCTACTACCTTCCAGCGTGACAGTCACGCCCGGCAATACGGTGAATTTCCCAGTGGCATTGGGAACCGCCGCGCCCGCGGGCGGCGTGCCCATCACGCTGGCTAGTAGCAATTCCTCGATCGCGATGGTGTGGCCCCCGGACTTCTCCATTCCGGAAGGCGCGACGAGCGCCCCGCGCGTGGCGCCGACAGTGACCGGCAATAGCGCCGGATCGGCTACTGTCACCGCATCCGCCTTCGGCTACCCAACCGCCAGCACCCAGGTGCAGGTGACCGGGGGCGGTACAACCACAAGCACGACGATGAGCTTCTCACCGGGAAGCCTGACGCTCAACGGGACCGCGACACAGAACCTCACGCTGAATCTGTCAGCCCCTGCTCCGGCCGGGCTGGTCGTCAGCCTCAGCTCAAGTGATGTGACCGTGGCCACGGCGCCGGCGATGGTGAGCTTCGGGACGGGCACGACCACCGTGTCCGTGCCGGTGACGGGAGTGGCCGCGGGATCGGTCACGATCACGGCAAGCGCAACGAACATTGCCAGCGCAACCGCCAGCGTGACGGTCACCCAAGCGGCGTCGGGGGCGATCCTACTGCCGACCAGCGCGACGGTGGGGCTGAATCAGTCCGTAGCGCTCCAGGTCACTTTGTCGGCGCCGGCGCCGGCTGGCGGCGTGACTGTTTCGCTGGCCAGCAGCGACACCTCGACGGCGACCGTGACACCCAGTGTTTTCATCGCGGCCAGAAATACGTCTTCGACCACGCAGCCGCAGGTCAACGGCATCAAGCTCGGATCGGCGAGCATCACTGCATCGGCGCCGGGTTTCACGCCAGGCAGCGCCCAAGTCCTGGTAACCGCAAGCGAAGGGAGCAGCTTCTTCTCGCCGGTGTTCGGCCTGACGATCATCGCCGGCTCTACGCAGGACCTGACGTTGAACCTGGCGCCTGCGCCGGCCAGCGGGATCACAGTAAGCCTGAGTTCCAGTAACACGAGCGTGGCCACCGTGCCCGCCACCGTGACTTCCTTGGCAAGCTCGGCCGGCATCACCGTGCCGGTGACCGGTGTAGCAGTGGGTTCGGCCACGATCACGGCCAGCACACCGAGTTTCGGGCCTGCCACCGCCACCGTGACCGTCACTTCCGTGAATGACGTTTCGGTCACCTGGTACGGAGCCTGCTGGGCCACTTTGACTC
>Ga0326728_10010784_pt1 | contig 21213 bp, 15 predicted proteins | sample MB3enrmetagenome_FD_207602 | JGI IMG/M metagenome (GOLD analysis project Ga0326728, IMG submission 207602) | Lab enriched peat soil microbial communities from McLean, Ithaca, NY, United States - MB31MN | ecosystem: Environmental > Terrestrial > Soil > Wetlands > Peat | place: USA: New York... | reverse complement strand
TGTAACTACGGATTCTTACGATTCAATTTTTGGTGGCGAACTGTTACGGGACATCGTTGGTAAATCCTGCGTGGAGGTCATGCCCCATTGTAGCTCCTGCGTCTATCATTCTTATTGCGGATCTGATCCAGTACGAAACTATTTGGAGACCGGCGATATCACCGGGAAACGACCAAATGATTTCTGCCATAAGCTTAAGCTGATTTTTAATCTATTATTCAAAAAGCTCAAGCGCAATGATCCGGATGAGATAGATGTTTTCTGGTCATGGGTCTCATCATGCAGCCTAGAGGAGATCAGACGTGAAGCTGTTTAAAGGGATCGCAAATAATATATCAGCGCCGGTGATCGGTATTGTGACGCGAAACCCATGGACATTGAAGCGTAAGGATTGCGTTCTGGTTACCGAGGACGATCACGGATTTATATCAGGATTTGGTGGTATAATTGCTATGGTCGGGGACAAGAAAACGTCCTTACCAACTATCCAGGCTCAAAAAGAAGACCTCAGGGCTCTTACGGATGGTGATTGTGTCAGTTTGAATCAAGACGGAACAGTGCGGGTGGTTTGGGAAGAACAATCGTCAATGAACGCCTTGCTGCTAACTGAAGCGTGCGACTGCAAATGCATGATGTGTCCGCAACCGCCGAAACCGCATGACAAGTCATTAGTTGTGATAAGCCGCCGGATTTTAGGCCTTGTAAAGACGAATGCAAGCCGGATGATTTGCTTGACTGGTGGAGAGCCTACACTGCTTAAGGAAGAATTTTTCAATATTTTGAGGTTGATTGACAAAAAATGCCCGGAAGCGTCGACGATGCTTCTAACCAACGGAAAATCTTTTACAGACTATAATTTCACGAAGAAATTCATCGCGTCGAAACCGAAGAATCTTGAAGTTTGCGTATCGCTACATTCAGATGTCGACGAGGTGCATGACCAGATTGTCGGTGTTAAGGGTAGTTTTTACAAGACCGCGATGGGGCTTCAAAATTTAGCACGCTTTCGTCAAGCGATTGAAATTAGGGTGGTTATCAATAAGCTGAATTTTAACAGGCTGGAATCAATCGCGAATTTTATCATAAGGAACTTCCCATTCATCAATCACTGTGCGTTTATGGGAATGGAGGTGACCGGATACGCCAGAGACAATTTCGACAGCATATGGATTGATCCGACTGAATATAAAGAACAGCTCCAAAAAGCTGTTAAAATTGTCAGCCGAGCCAATTTAAATGTGTCGATCTACAATATCCCGCTATGTCTCCTGGAACGAAAGGCATGGGGTTTTGCAAAGAAATCGATTTCCGGCTGGAAGAATGCTTATTTGCCAGTTTGCGAACCTTGCAGTGTTAAATCAGAATGTGGTGGGGTTTTCACGACATCCGGGGCATTCCAGAGTTGTAATATTCATTCGCTTGCAGATGCATAATAAAAATTTATATTGGTTGATTTTATTTCGAAGAGGCCTAGAGTAGATTTAAGAAATATTTAAAGGGGGTGGTAAATATGAATAATTTCAGCAAAAAAGCTAGCTTATTCACAGCAGGCGCCCTGGCCCTTATCGGGCTTTCTAACAAAAATGTTCAAGCATTTGATAACTCGGATAAAGCTCCTTTGTTCTTGGAACATGGTAGTCATGTTCTCGGCGCTCCGTCCACAGACCATGAAAGTCACTATTCGCACGAATCGCATGCATCACATGCTTCACACGCGTCTGGATACTGACACCAACCTCTCACACTCTTCGAAATTTTAATGGCTTCTGCACACAGCAGAGGCCATTTCTTTAAGGAAGGCAGCATGCCACGTCATAGGAAACCAGTTTCTCCTGAACCATCTAAATTTGTAGCAACCCACGCAGAAGAGATTGCTAAAAAAGCAAACGGGTTAATTGTGGATATTGCCTGTGGATACGGCAGAAACGCCGTCTGTATCGCAGATTTTGGGACAAAGGTGTTTTGCTTAGACAATAATCCCGAAGCTTTAGAGCATATCGCATCATTAGAAACAAAAGGACAGTTACAAACTCAACATGTAGACTTACTCAAAGATCCATGGCCGTTTGAAGATAACTCACTCGGTGCAATCATTAACGTCCATTTTTTGACTTCAAAATTGCTTGACTGCTTCATATGCTCACTTAAAATCGGCGGACTTTTGCTAATCGAGACGATAGATGGGCATGGTAACAATTATCGGCAACTGCCGCCACAAGGCTTCATAAAAGCGGCTCTCGGAGATATGTTTGATATCAAACATATAACTGAGAGAAAAGTTGGGCCGATTGAGAGTGACGCATCTACGCTGAAGTTGTTTGCGATAAAGATAAATGCGGCCATTGCACCTATGCGGCCGTTCCTTTAGGCTGCTGCATATTTTCCAGGGTCGGGTACTATTGAAGGTGAACATTTCGAACAGTTCACGAACGGGGTATTGACCATGTGCGGTCGATTTACATCACTGCTGTCGCCGGAACTCCTGGCCGCGATCCGGGAGCTGTTCGGCGTGCCAATGACCGAGACCGCCGAGCCCCGAGAGGACAATAAGGGGACAGGCAGCAAATAGCATCGCTGAGGACCAATAAGTAGCCTGTCCCCTTATTCTTCGAAACAATAATCGGTATTATGTCTTTGGATTTACCGAAATTGGAGATAGTAAAATATTAAATACATAGATAGAATTAATTCAATATGAGGTGTTGACATGGACATTCCCAATCTGCCAACAGATAGTTATTACAAGTTCTGCGCACTCATCGGCACTTTATTGGTATTTTTAATAGGTTATTACACTTTCCACAGATATAATATTTTAGAATACAATATGTTGCAACTAGAATCACACATTAATATAGATAGTAATCATCATTTAAAAGAATTAGAATCAATTAAATTATTGAGTACATTAAGAATGAATTTAAAATACAAAAACAATAAAATAGCCTACTCAACTGATGAAGATGGTCTATATTATTCAAATAGTGATATTATTAAATTGAAAAAAGAATTTAACACGATATTATTTAATTCACGTAAAAGGCAAATCGATTTTCAAATAAGAAGTGATAAACTACAAATATATTTAAAACAAATTAAACAACTTTTTTATATCTTTTATCCAGCTTTTTTAATCGGAATTATATTGGCATTGTACGGTTACAGAAGGTGGTATCAAATTCAAAAAATACAAGATGGTCTGCTTAAATTGCAGCTTAATAATAGCCAGCCTAAAGAAGATATCCCGCGCCCTAAAATAGAACTGAATGAACTTAAATGGCTCAAAATGTTATTTGCTAAGAAAATTAGATAGGGACGCGTCTCAATTCTTCAAAAAAAATGAAATGGAGACGCGGCCCTTCAGTAGTTTTGAGACAATATCAATGGCTGCTTCTTAAATAAATGTCTCGTGTCAAGGGCAGTTCCCGCAAGGTTCTAATAAGGGGACAGGCAGCAACTAACATCGTAATGGACCAATAAGTAGCCTGTCCCCTTATTGGCCTTTTAGCTCTCACATATAGAAGGTTTTGCTTATGTTCAACCCTGAGACTCTCAATAGACTGGAAGCAATGACTGATTTTGTTGCCTTCGAGAGACTCTGTTGTGATCTCCTTGCTGTATACGGTCAATTTCAAGGCATCGTACCGCAAGGTGTTGGGCGAATCGATGGAGGCAAAGATGCAGTTCTAATAATGCGCGAAAAACAACATGTCAGCAGTTTGCGACAACGCATAGTATTCCACTTTAGCATTCGAAAAGACTATAAGAAAAAGTTATGGGAAGATCTCGGAACTACCCGTAAAAATAATATACCTGCCGATCTTGTGATTTTCGTAACAAATCGACTGGTCACGCCAACAAAGAAGGACCAGATTAAGGCTGATGCTTTAAGGAAATTCTCTTTTGAAATTGAAATCTTTGACCAAGAATGGCTCCGAATCCCTCTTGATGATGAATTCCAGCGTCTTCGTAAGGATTACTTTGATTTAGATTATGATCCGCAGGTTTTTCACGATCTAAAATATGTTCTCGAACAACCAGAGCGGCATCCAAATGTTGCAGATTTCGAATCTGGTGCATATTACCGTCATGGATCACTCCACGATCAAATTCAAGAATTTTTAAAAAAAGAGCGTCGGTGTCTCATTATTGGCAAGCCTGGGCATGGTAAAACTGCTCTTGCCAAGGCTGTCGGATGGGAGACACTGTCACATAATAGTCGCCAGATAGTTTTTTATATATCTGCTCGTGTACATCGGTCTTGCAATATTTGGCTATCCCACATTAAGGCATTTGACCATGATTGGGTCACATATATCCTCGACGATTGTCATCAGGCCCCCGAACAGGTCAATGCCCTTCTGGAAAGTTGGGGGGAAATTAGAAAGTCAAAACTCCTGATTATTTCATGGCCGCTCGATTCAAGTTTAGTTGGTCCAGAGGTTGAGAACTATCAAGAGATACTCAAGGCGGTTAGAGTTGACGTTGAACCAGACAAAGCTTTTGTTGGCCAGATTGTCGAACACATCTTCAAGAGAAAGCAATTGGTGCCATGCAAAATTGGACCTCTTCAGCTTGTAGTAGAACGCTGTCATGGTGATTTGCATATCCTTGATTTTATGGTAAACGCTTGGCTCAAGCAGCCAACATGCGTCAATCTTAGTGATGTACCAGAGGAAAGTATTTTAGAGGAGGTTTATAGCCGGTACCTTGGCCGCGATTGGGAGCGGTATTGGCGGGACATAGTTTCAATAGCGGTTCTCTCCCAGTTTGAAATTTCTGTCGAATCGCAATGGTTTCAAGACGAAGTAGTAACTGCACTCAGGTCAAATGCCTTCGTAGAACGAATTGTTGAGTCGGTGGCAAACGTTCCACAAGAGTACTTACGCTTCTTTCACTCCACTCCTGCCAAATATTTAATAAAAGCCGCTTATCAACGCGGAATACTCCGCGTCTCGGAAAATAACTACATACTTCAAAAGCTAACTTCGTACGTACTTTTCTGTCCGGGAAACCTTTTTGAAGTATTTCTTCAGTTGCATCGCAATGGTCGCGATGACCTACAAACCTCTCTATACTCTAATAAACTAGTAATTGAGGCTTTCGAAGGCTTCGTTCAAACGGTTCAAATGCCTATTTCAGATACTTGGTTTATCGACTTTTGCTTGTTAGTATATGGATGCTGGAAGCAGGATGGTGGCACAGGTCTATTTTCAAAAAAACTGATACGGGTATTTAAGGATCATTTTGGTTATGAAGATCGACATCTCTTATTTAGATCTCTCAGTATAGAAGTTCTATTTTTCTGTCTCTGGGCTATATGTAAAATTGATCTTGAATTCGTCCCTGAAGTTTTTGGTGCTCTCGATTACACTCAACTTGGAAAGAGATCCCACTTAGTCAGTATCCGTATCATTAGTACATTTATACAAAACGCCCTTCTGGCAAAGGTTAGCAAAGAGAACCTCAATGATTTCTTCAAGGGACTTGATTTTAAAGGAATTGGTGAGCGCTCGCGAGACAAAGGCATCCCTACAATCAAGGATTTCCTAAAACTTGCCCGTCAGTCTGGGGTTAGCAAAGAGAACCTCAATGTTTTCATCCATCGACTTGATTTTAAAGGACTTGGTGAACGCTCGCGAGACATAGGCATCTCAACCATCAGGAGCTTCCTACAAAGTGCTATTCAGGTAGAGGTAAGCAAGGAACACCTCAATGATTTCTGCCGTGGACTTGATTTTAAAGGACTAGGTGAGCGCTCGTGTGATAAAGGCATCTCTACGATCATGACTTTCCTAAAACTTGTTCGTCAGTCTGGGGTTAGCAAAGAGAACCTCAATGATTTCTGCCGTGGACTTGATTTTAAAGGACTAGGTGTGCGCTCGTGTGATAAAGGCATCTCTACGATCATGACTTTCCTAAAACTTGTTCGTCAGTCTGGGGTTAGCAAAGAGAACCTCAATTTATTTTGCTGTGGACTTGATTGGAGACGAATCGGAAGGGATATAAGCACTTTGATCAATGATAAGCCGCTCCTTTTCGAAATCCACATGGTTTGTTCGAATCCTGGGATCGATTCGGACATGGCAAGGAAATTTGCCGATGGTATCGGTTTGGATGCAATACGCTCTACTCTCAATGAACCAAATGCACCTGACATTATAGCTACGTTGAATATGTTACTTCTGCGGAAATGCTCTTATGGCCATGGAACCTTGATAAGAAATGGTGTGAATTTTTGCAGAGAATTGTGGTTAAGTTCCTTCATAGGCAAGGCTTGCGCTAATGTGTCGCCTGAACAGATGTTGATTCAGTCCAAATATCTCAGTTTTGCGTTAGATCAGCTTAGGGAGCAGCCGCCAAAGCCGTTAAGCGAGCTGCTATCTGGTCGCGTGCTTGAGTTAAAGCAGTGGAATATTCTTATTCATAATATCAAGCTTGCCGACAATATTTGCTTCCGTTCTGAGTTAGAGCCGTTATTGAGGGGACTGGAGCAGACGCAAATGGCTCAACTGTTATGCAATGCTGACATGCTGAATTTGGGTTATTTTTTAAGCAGATTTGCACCGGATACCGGCGACTTTGCTTGGCAACCTTCTTTGCCCAAAGAAATCTCAGATCTCAACTTTTGTACTAAAATAAATTCAGCTTCATTGAAAGAGATTGCGTATCCACTTTTAAACTTGCGCTTCCTTAATTCGTCGGTCTTGTGCTCCAATTTAGCAGATGTTATTGACCATAATTCAAAAATTATATTGGATAAACTCTCGAATACTGATCTTATGACACTGGATTTTTTTCTGTGGAACCTGCTTACAGCCAGGGATTCTATGGATGCTCCACATATTTTGTCTGACGCATCCATTTGCTCAATAATACTTGATATCGCGAGGCACTCGCCGAAAAACCAAGAAGATTTAACCGCACTCTGCGGGACGTTACATTTGTGGAAATGGCCCGAAATCAATGATCTGCTTCCTCTAGTGAAATTGGATTCTGCTATTCAGCATAGTGTATCCTCAGCGAAATCGAATAGTATTAAGCTCATTAGGCTGACTGCGGGCCTTGCATCAATTTCACCGGAGAGTATCCCAGCCCGAGACTTTCAAATAATTCAAAGCGGGCTTTCAGAGATTACATTCTCGATAGAGGTCCCCAGCCATTACATCGCATTAGAGCACGTGCGGAAATGGATAGGCACAATTTCATCAGAGTAGTGTCAGCTAATATCACATAAGCCAAAAAACAACTGGGTTATCTGCATAGCTCATGCACTCAATATATGTTGTGAGGGGAAAATGGGGTCAGGCTTTCAGGGGAAATAAGGAGTGACCCGAATGGCGCTCATTCTCCAGGGCGCCGCGGTACAATTCCATGTTCGCCAACATACTGATGCGCACCTGTTCGCTCAGACAGTATTCCGCCTTTGCTCTGCAGGATCGAGCGTATACACCTCACACAGGACCGGTTGCGGCTCAATGGGCAGGATGGTCCGGGGCGGACATGGCGCCCCCCCCCGGCTCCTTATTTTTTCAACCTGTTATAAAAAACATCCGTCACCGGCGACCAAGAATGTTCCGGCCTGTAATCACCAGAAAGAACATCATAGATATACTGCCCGACCGTAGACCCGGCCAGGGTCGGCAACCCGGTCGCTCCTCCGACCGTCTTGGCATCCTGGATGATCGCCTTATTCCAATCCACATTCCCGGCAGCCGCATTAACCGTTTTGGTGACGCCGTCCACGGCATCCTTGCCCCATTGCAGCACAGGCGAGAGCCGGGGCTCCTTCCCCTTTTCGCCGGTTATCCTGCTTTCCGCATACTCGGCAATATCCCGCATCGCCGGGATGCCGTCGAACAGGCCGAGCGTGAGTCTGGCCAGGATCCACGCCGGCAGCTTATCCGGATCGCCCGGCTGCTTGCCGCGCAGCAGATCGAAGATCAAGGCATTGGCCACGTGCCCGGCCAGCAGGGTGGTAAGCCCGAGGGCCGCTGTCTGTGAGTTGAATCCCTGATCCTTGAACGCCATGACCGCCCGGCGGTTGTTGTTGTACTGGATGAGGGAAGGGCCGATGAACTGGGTCAGTTCCTTCATGTACGGGTTGCGTTGCACGGCGGAGAGGTCCCCGGCCCGGCCGGATTCCTGAGTCATGCGGTAGATGGAATCGGCGATCCTGATTGCGGCCTTGCCCTGAAGGCCTTGCTCCTGGGCGTCGATATACCCGGCATGCCACGCCATGACGGCGCCGATCTTCCAGAAGAACGTGCGTGAGGCAATCGACCAGTGCCTGATATCGTCAAAAACAGAATGTTGCCCTACCAGCGTGTTCAGGGCCTGGGCAATGTCCCGGTCAAAGCTCTTGTCAACGTTCCGCATATGGTCGCTGGCCTGGTTCGCGAACCGGGTCGCCTCCACGGGGTTGCGCAGGTACTGCATGATCCCCTTGAAGGCGCTTGCTATCCTGACCTGCTGCATCATCAGCGGGACGCCTATGGCCAGTTCATTGACCGCGTTGGCCACCTTGAAACCGAGCACATAGGTGCTCATGTTGCTTCTGATCTGCCTCCGGAACTTCTCGATAGTGTCGGAGGCCTCGGGCGATACGTTGTCCTGGTTGACCGTGTACCTGACCCAATCCAACAGGTTTTTGTAATACGCCGCGCCCAGCCGCTCGTGGATGGCGTCCTTGATCTCCGGCCGCTTGAGCAGGCGCTGCGTATCGGTGGCGAATTGCCAGTGGGAGATATCGGTTATCACCTCGTCCAGGTGGCGGGAGACAATGGATTGCCAATCAAGGGACAGGGGAGCGGCGAACGAGGTCCGTTCCTTCATGTACCCCTGACGTGTTGAGCTGCCGGCGTATTTGTTGAACATCTGGTCGAGGGTCGAGGAATCGGATTGTTTCTCGCCGGCAGCGCTGTAGCGGGGATCGTATTTCACCGGATAGTAACCTCCCTCCAGGGTGCCGTTCTTGATCTCCATCGGCAGGGGCTTAATCCAGTTCGGCTCCACTCCGGTACGTTTGCGCGCCAGTTCGGCGGCCTCCGGTTTGAGCGAGTCGATGGTTTTCCAGATGCCGTTCACCACTGCGATCTCTTTGGCCGACAGGTGGGAAAGGATCTCCTGCAAGGCGACGTGATTGAGGATCTGGGGCGCCTCGTCACCCTTGAAGCGCAGCCCGCCGCGCATCAGCTTGTCAAGGTTGCTCTCGTTGCCGCAGTTCAGGGCGATGGCAATAATGTCATCCTTGACCAGATCGGCGTTGATGGCGTCGATGTGGATCTTGCCCATGCTCCGGTCGATGGCCTTTGCGTGGGCATACTCCATGATCCTGGGGAAAAGCATCTCCCGCAGCCTGATCTGGTGATCGGCCGCATCGTTGTACCGATCCCAGATGAATTCATGCCACGGCCCGGTTTTCTTCAAGCCATCGAACCGCTCGAACATGAATTCCGGCAAGAGCACCGGGATATCCAGGTTGACTGCCTTGACCCGGTCCATGAGCGAGGCCGCGCCGTCGCTCTTGCGCTCCATGTCGGCCTCGCCCTTGACCGATCTGAAAAGCCGGTTGGACAAAGAGAGCGCCGCCTGGGTGATCTCCACCTTGCGCCCCTCGGCGTTCACCTGATTGACCTGCCGGGCCGCATGTTCCAGCATCCGCATGGAGTCATAGACCCCCCGCAGCTCATCCATGGACAGGTTGCGGTAATTGGTGCGCTGGATCTCCTGACGGACAGCGTCCGGAATCGGCAGTTCCACCCCCTCCTCATCCTTCATGCGGTTCAGGAAGGCATCCAGGGACTCCCGGTGCTGCAGCCGCTCAAGGGCTTCCCTGTTGCTGATGCGGTCGAAACTGTAGCGATCCAGGATGGCGCGGATCTGATCGAGGAACTGGCCGCCGGCCTTGCCGAACTTGCCCAGTTCCTTCATGGTCCCCATCCTGGCGGCGTAGGCCTGCACCTTGTCCGCGAAGTCCCGCGCCTTGACGGCCTCTTTGTACAGGTAATGGTTCAGCAGTTCCCGGTATTTTGCCTCCCCGGCCTCTTGGTAATTCCTCTTTGCCGCCGCCTCGAACGATTCCCGAGCAGCCGACCGGGCCGCATAGGCATAGAGGTGCGGCTGAATCTCCGCTACCCGTTTCAGCCCCATGGTCTCGGATGCGGTGATCTTGAAGAACTGAACTGGTGGTATGGCCCCGAGCATGGCGTCACGTTGAGCGCGATGCCGGGCGTCCTGGGCGCGTCCTTCCGCCGTGTACCACCGGGCCGTGGCGTCGGCATCGGCCTTGCCTTCCCGTTTCGCGGCGTCAACGAACGGCTTGACCTCTCTGGCCTTGCGCTGGATCGCCAGCAGCTCGGCACGCATGACCTTGCCCTGGGCGTCGTTGTGCACTGCATTCAGGGCCTGTTCGTGAATGGAACCGTCCGTCATCATATCGCCGTAACGTTCGCGCATGCGCCGGTCGGTTTCAGCCTTGACGTACTCCTTCATCTTCGGGGCTCCGGCCATCTTGCGGACCATCTCATCGCCGGAACCGAATCCGGCCATCTCGGCAACCGCATCGGGATGAAGGCCCCCCTCTTTCGCGTAGATGCGCTGAAATTCACGCGGCAAGCTTTTGACGAACGCCTCCCCGTACTGCTTCACCAAGTCCGCCCGGGAGAGCTTGATATCACCCGCATCGCGCCCGTCGAAGGTCTTGCCGGTGGTCAGCACTTGGTATGTTTGATAGATCGGGTCTGCCTTGGCTTCGGCCTCCACCTCTGCCCAGGTCTTTTTGCGCTCTGCCTTCCACCAGGACTTTTGTTCCCGGTCCTTCTCGGCCATCAGCTTGCGCAGCAACTGCTCTTTCGCCAGCTCACCGGCCTGTTCGGCATCCTTGCGGTACAGCTCGAATTCCGCCTGGGACATGCCGGCATCCTCGGCCGTGGCGAAGAGCGGCTTCATTGCCTCCATGTCGCGCATCCGCTCGATCTCGCTATCGGTTGCCAGCATGCGGTCGAACACGTCCCTGACCTCGGGATTCAGTTCGACATTGAGCGCGGCAAGATCCTTGTAGACGCCGATCATCCAGGCTTTCATGCGCTGGAATATGCCGTGGGTCTCGACACTCGGGGCTTTGCCCTCCATGATGTACGCCTCAAAGGCGCGCGCCAGCTTCTCATGATGTTCGGTCTGGATCGCGTCACGGGAATCCACCCCGGCGAACTTGAGCAGGGTGGCGTAATCGTCCTTCACCTGTTGCGGGGCATCGGGACGCTCGGCCAGGTCGCCCAGGACCTCGGTGAAGAAATGGCCGGATTCGTGGATGAACGTGGAGAGGTTGGCGTCTTTCAGCAGGCCGATCTCGAAATTGCGGGCGTTGTCGAAACGGATGTAACCGCGCTTGGCGGATGAACTTTCTTGATAGTAGGGGGTGTTTTCAGCCTGAGCAAAGGCGTCCTTCAGGCGGCCGTCCCGACGGGCCTGGGATTCCATTGCTTCATGGAACGATTGCTGCTCGGAGGTGAGTTTAGGGGATGTTACGCCCCGGAGAATGCCGGGAGCGACGATAAGGCGGAAGGGATATTTTAACTCGACTGGTGCAACATCGCGCCCGACCGCCGCAGGTCTGACCTGGTAAGGAGCAAATCCTGCTTCCCTGGCTTTTTGCGCGTCGGCTTTGGTGAGGGGGATGCCGTAACTTGATACGTCGACTTCACCGGTGCGCTCAAAATCTCTTTTATAGGTTTCAGGTACATTAAGACGCTCCGCAAAAGTGGACCTGTCGTTATTATATCCGTAAATATATGACTTGGCTATTTCGTCAGCAGCAATGCGGCTTGCAGCATTTTGGCCGTATCCTTCTCCCTTGACATCAGGGGTGTTTTGGTACAAAATTATTTTGTCAGCAGAGGGGGGTGCCTCACCCACCCCTTCGACCTGTGCTGACGGAAGCAGTTCTGGTGAGGGGGACTGTTTTAATTTTTTCCCGACCTCTTTCCAATCGTAGGTGGTAAGAAATACCTTGCCATCGCGCTCAATCGCCTGAACCACGACCCGCAAAACAGTCCCGTCTTTGAAAACGCCGAGCAATCCATATTTGTTGCCCTCGGGATCAACCCGCACTTCGTCGGCAAAGGTCGCATTCGCAATTACTTCCCGTGCCTTTGCCAGCAACTTCATCCGTCTGGCGATATTCTCGGGGGACAACGCCCGTTCATGCTCTCCCAGGATATGCGATAGCCCCAAATCGGTAAATGACACTTCCTCGCCGTTGAAAGCCGGAGATTTTACCGGATGCCCTTCAAGTTCATTCCGGTAATATTCCGTGCCTATCTTAACCGCCTCTTCCGGCGTTGTTTTTTTTGTGTCAAACAAGTTGTCTACATCGAGCCTCGGCAGCAGTGATGCTATCTTTGTGCCTTTTTCGATGTTGTTGGATGCCGTGATATCTATCTGGTTAACCCCATCCTTGAACACGATAACCGGCTTGTCGGATCGATCATGCGATGCGGATTGATACAAATCCCTTACCCCGTCAGTTGCAAGGTGATTGACGGCGGACTGGCTAAATTCATCTCCCTCCATCGGGATCGTCAGCGCTTTCCTGATCTCCTCATTGCTCATCTTGTGGACGTCAACCCCCATCCGGTCCAGGTGGTCTTGCAATTGTGTCAGCGCCAGATGTTCGTCCATCAGCTTGGAGTTCCGATACTGATCGCTCGACACCCGGCCGCCGCGCATCTCGTTATCGATGGCGTCCAGCAGGTCGTTGACCGTCGATCCCTCCGTGAGATACCCCTTTCCCACCAGCATCTCCCTGGCCTTGTCCAGTTCCATGCCGTCATCGCGCACGACCTTGCGCTGAAACGGCTTGCGGTCGGCATCAACCTCCATCTGGGCCAGCTCGCCTCCTGAGTCCTTCAGGCCGGTTTCGCGCAGGGTATCGAGGAGGGATGGTCCATGCACGTCCGACTCCTTCGGCACATCCCCGGCCCGCAACCGCTCCAGCATCGGGTCAATGGATGTGTCGATGCTGATCCGGTCGGTCAGCGCCTTGTCCATGGGGCGCGCCAATTTAAGGTTATAGTTCGAGTACAGCTCAAAGGGATCCACCCCGGATCGTTCCCCCATGACCCGGAAGGCATTTGCGACCAGTTGCGCGTTACGTTCCGCCGTTCCGCGTTCGGTGCCGATGCCCAACTGCTGCCCTACCAGATCGTCATAAACTTTGTTGTACGACTCATTGCCCTTGACCGCTTCCTGAGACCGGCTCAACATATCTTTCAGCGTGTCGATGAGGCCCCCGCCGTTCTCGGCGTTGTCCTTGACGGCCTGAACGTGGGCCTCGGCCTCGCGCAAGGAGGCATCCCCAAGTGCAAGCTTGGCATCCTTCACCAGTTCTCCGAATGATCCAGGCCCGACAGCTTTCCGGTGAACTCCCCGAACGGAATGACGATATCGGAGCCGGTCTTGTTCGCCTCGTGGTACGCCTCGGGATTGGACAGCACTTCATCCGCTACAATGGCCGGATCGAGGCCGGCGGACTGAAACAACTCATTCCACCGGTTCACCGGGACATAGGCGTTGTCGATGCCGGCATATTCCGCAGCCACATCGCTCAAATGCTGCTGCACCAGGGCAGGGGCGCGGTTGTTCACCTTGCTGTCCTGGACGACGTTGCCGATCTCGGTAAGCGCTTCAGCTCGGCGTCCGGCCTGATACTGATCATAGAACGGCGCCAGGCTCTCCATCAGGCCGTCTCCCATCATCGGCCGCCCCGTCTGTATCGCATGCTGGGCACCGAACAAAAGGCCCATGGCAAGATCGTGGGCCATGGTCTCTGGATCCAGCAAGTTGATATCGTCCGCCAACTTGTTGTATCCGACATAGTTCAAACCGGCCTTCTCCAGGCCCCGGTCGAGCGCCCCGAATGCCGGGTTGAATAACGCCCCCCTGACCAGGCTGTTTGACAGGGAGCCACCCCCGAACGGCAGTTTCGTCATGGCGTATGAGGTCATGCCGGATTTCATGGCCATGGCCAGGGCCGTGTCGGGATCGACTCCCTGGGCGGTCAAATCGTCATACTTGTCGTTGGTGGCCTGCCCTATGATCTCGGCAAGCCCGGCATTCCCGGACAGCAGCATGGGCACCAACTCCTGCACCGACCTGACCAGCTTCCCGCCGAAGGTCTGCGAAGGATCGGCGGCAGATTCTTTCTGAATCCGGGAAAAGGTGTCATAGAGCTGGGAGGCGAATTCCTTGTAATTGTCGTCACCGTTGACCGCATCCACCGCAGCCGCCATCGGGAACGCCAGCTTGGTGGCCAGCTTGCCCGTGCCCCCTTGGATCGCCTGATACGGTTTCGTCCCATACTCCGTGGCAAAGTAATTCGCCTCGGCCTGATCCCGCGCGGTGCCAAACTGCAACGTCGATTGAGAATCGGATGAGGGATGAGGGTTGAGGGGTGAGAAACCGTTCCTGGCCAGATCCTCCAGCCGGGTCAGGGCAGGGATATCGTCATGGGCCACGGCGGCATTGTCGGGGTCCATGAGCGTCCGGGCCGTGACCGGGCTGGTTGCCGGCAGATCGGCGGCCTGCTGCTGCAACTGCATCAGCTTGACCGGCGCGCCGTTTCTGATAAGCCCGACCGGAACGTTGCTTTCCCTGGCCAGGCGCTGCCACTCGGCTTCCTGATCGGGAGACGTGCCGGATTGGGCGGCCTGAGACAGCACCGCTGGGAGGGCAGCCGTGTTTGCCTGCCCCTGGCTCGTTACCTGATTGATGATTGAGAGAACGCTATTGTCATCCATGGCTTAACTCCTTAAAGGCGTGAATGGTGAAGGGTGAGGCGTGAAACGTGAGGTGTGAGACATGAGGAGTAAAGACTTTAACCCCTCACCATTCACTATTCACCATTCACGGATTTAAGTTACGGTTCCTCAAACCCCGCCTGCACGAACTCTATGGCCGAGGCCGAGGTGAAGCGGATAAACCGCGTGTCGCCGTAGGCCATCCAGGCCTTGAGCGGGGTCTTGCGCGAATACCACCAGTTGCGCACCGTTCGGGGGGTTACCTCCATGGCCTGGGCCAACTCCAGGGCGCTTACCCAGCGGCGTCTGCGCCACGTCTCCATGCTCTCCTCGATGTTCATTGCTCGCCCTCCATAATATTTTTGGGGTAACTCTGTGGCAGGTCAGCCCAGTAGCCGCACATGATGCAGCTATACCCTTCCACCCAGGCCTGCTCATCGGCATCGCGTTCCAGGGTCGATGGTGGGGTGATCACTGCCACCAGTCGAATATGCTTAGAATGACATTTGGGACATTCCATATCTCACCTCAATTCGACCAATTCCTGTGGATAAGTTCGGCGGTATCTGAACATAAAAAAAGGAGCCTGGTAATTCCCAGACTCCCTAAACTTCCACAAACTTCCCGATAAATTTTGGGTATGCATATTGCAGTTTAAATGGGCTCCAAATGGATAAAAATAAAATTCACGGAAATATGCAGTTGCGCTATATTCTCCCAATATTTGGGTGAATATAGCGCAAATCCGGCCTAATATATGTCTTTGGTGCAACAGTTTTTTGATGTTTATGGCCAGAAATACAATCAATTAGAAATAAGCATTCGCTACTGCATACTCCCAGGTTGGTCATGGAGCAAATTATGATTGAGGAAATAAAACTCAGAAGTTGGTCAAAGTATGACGAAGAAGTTGCACTGATGTCATTCCGAGTCTGGCTTTTCAGGGGACATTGCGACGCAGCTTGGAAATTAGAGACGTCTCTCTTTCGGCTATTTAGAGACCTTCAAACTACTTTTGAAGTTTCACAACAGGAGAGTAAACGACGATTTGCGCGAGACAATCACGAAAAGGCAATGATTAGCCATTTCAAGGCAAATGCACATCTCTATCTAAAAAGCCTTCCCACAAATTCACAATCAAATCTTGAGTGGCTCTCAATAATGCAACACTTTGGGTGTCCAACTCGTCTTCTTGATGTTACCTCTTCACCATATATTGCCCTCTATTTTGCCCTCGAACAAGGGCACGGAGATGCGGCAGTGTATGCTTTTAATCACGGTGAGTTCAGAAAGATCGATCAAAGGGTATTGAGCAAAGACTATAGTCGAGAGGTATTAAACAATGTTAAGGGAGATAAGGCATTTATAATTCCATATGAACCAAAACATTCTAATGAACGGCTTGTAGCTCAACAAGGAGCATTTCTCGTCCCGAGCAATAATTACGAGACATTTGAAGAGATTGTTGCGATTTATGAGACAGAAAAAGCAATCGTAAAGAAATTTATTATACCTGCTCGACTTCGTTTGGAAGGATTGAAAAAATTGCGAAGAATGAACATAACAGCTGCTTCATTGTTCCCTGGGTTGGAGGGTTTTTGTAGGTCACTTCGAGATCAAGTTGAGACATCATCACAATTGAAAAGATTTGAAGAAATGGAATGATCAACTAGCGCCAAGACCGGCCCAATGAGACTTAAAGTGAGACTTAAAGGGTCAGCCCTTGACACGGGACAATTGACATGAATTCACTCCAAAAATATCTCATGTCAGGGGCAGGTCCCTCAGTTTTTCATTGAATTCCACGCCCGTGGGAGTTTGGGGGACATCTTATCTAATTCATGCGAGATAAGTAAGGTGTCCACCGAATCCGATACGAATATTTTCGAGCAGGGTTGAATTTGCGAGTAAAATAATGCGGAGGTATTGAATGTCTTGGGATTGTCCTTCTTGCGGAGTAACTGGTAATGACGAAAATACAGTCCGATGTATTTGCGGATACGAATTGGATATTAAAGGCCAATACGTTAGCAATTTGTCACCATATGAGGCTGCATCTGGTATTCAAAGATTTCTTAACTGGTTGATTGATCATTTAGTTATATTGCTTCTAATATTTATTGTGGCGTTTATAGTTGGGATTTTGTTGGGAGTTATAATGGGAGTTATTAATAAAGAATTGTTAGACAGTACATATCATAAAATAATGTGGCCTATTGTAATTATTATAACAATGGCATATTACGTCATTTTTGAATCTATTACTGGAAGAACATGTGGTAAATATATTACCAAAACAAAGGTTATTTGCACTGACAATACGAATATAACCGTTAAACAAGCTATTATTAGAACCATTTGCCGCTACATACCATTCGATGGCCTTTCTTTTATTTTGTCTAAAGGAGGCTGGCATGACAGAATATCAAAAACCATAGTGATTAATTTAAACAAACCCAAGCCTTTTGAACAATTGGAGTCTAAGATTTCTCAAGATGACAAATGGTTCTGACTTAGGACAAATCAATGACATAATGCTGATTTCGCCTTGACCGGTACAATAATCAGTATTATTCCCCTGAATTCTCCCAAGTTAAACCAAAAAGGAATGTAACATGAGTTACAATGTGTTTGAGACCACAGGAATTGAAACAGGATTCGAGTATTTCCGCATATTTGATGTTATAGAGGAGAAAGATCTTAAAATTTATTGCGAACGTCAAAAGAGGCCTTAAAGGGTCAGCCCTTGACACGAGACAATTGACATAAATTCACTCCAAAATGTCTCATGTCAGGGGCTGACCCCTCAGTTTTTCCTTACCTTTTCTGACTAAATATATTACGTGAGGTAACAAAAATGTCGCCAAAATCTCAGACGTTATTCCATTTTACCAAATCAGAAGATAAACTAAAAAGCATATTGTTGAATGGTTTTTATCCTAACTATTGTCTTGAGGATTGTAGATGGTACTATTCTAAAACAAACTATGTTGCAGTAATTATGACTTGTTTCTGTGATATTCCACTATCTCGAATTAGTAATCATATAGATACATATGGCCATTATGGCATTGGCTTAAGCCGAGAGTGGGCTGTTTCAAAGCATCTTAACCCTGTTATATATATTTCTGAGGATAGTAATCTTTATAATTCATTGATGGATATTGCTAATACTGATTTAATAATAGACAATTATAACGATAAAAAAGAATTCAAAAGTCAATTGAGAATGCTTAGGGCACATGTAAAGCCGCTTGAGGGCAATATGGTAATTGAAGGAGTTGATAAGTACGTTAAATTTTATAAAGAGAATGAATGGCGATATGTTCCAACAGGCAGGAGATGTATCGTTAATAAAGCTACTTATGATGACAAGCCTATTTTAGATGAACTTTTTGAAAGAGCTAAAAAAGACCCTCTAAAATTTAAAGCAACAGATATCAAATACATTTTTGTTGAAAAAGAAGTTGAAGTTTTACCAATGATCCATTTTATAAGATCAAGTAAATTACCAAGAAGTGATGTTTTAGCTACACGTGTGCTTTCAATGGAAACAATAGTAAGAGATGTATAAGGTTTAGAACAAATCGGGGACACAGTACTATTTCGCCTTGATCAGCACAATAGGAACAACACTGGTGACAGGCTTGCCATTAGGATATTTCTGATATTATCTCACTACAGCCAGGGGGAGTCTTCCGGGGTCTGGCTTGACTTTATGCTATTTATGGAAATGCAGAAAGATTAACCTGACCCCACTGGTTTTCTTTGATAGTCGCTTCAAGAAACTTTCTGCAAGCTACATTAACTGGTAATCATCTAGCTATGGGGCTACTTCCTTGAACAATGACTATGAGGATATAAAATATGCAAACACACCTCGCTACAAGAACGTTGAAAGGAACACAGAAGCCAAACAAGGATGTACAAGCACTGTTTGCAGTACAGCCAAACAGAAAAGCCATACTCTTCATACATGGTTTTAGCGGCGATGCTATCGATACTTGGTCAGACTTTCATGGGCTTTTACTGGAGTGTCCAAAATGCACTAAAAGAGATGTGTTTTTTTATGGTTATGACGGCTTACGCGCAGAAATGAACGCAAGCGCAGCTATTTTTCGTGAATTTCTTGACTGGTTTTTCAATTCGACAAAAATACTTCTCAACGAAAATCTGCCGCAATCAGCACCACGTACAAATGATTTCGAATATGATGAGTTAATTATTGTCGCTCACTCGCTGGGGGCGGTCATTGCACGTCGTGCTCTCCTTGATGCGACTAACAACAAGTCAAATTGGGTCGCAAAGACAAAAATGATTTTATACGCACCAGCACATAAAGGTGCCAATGTAGTAGACCTCGCTTTAGAGGTGGCTAGCTCTTTCTCTTTCTTAAAGTTATTCGGTATCGGAGCCCGCTTTACATCGCCCTTAATTGACGAGTTGAAACCTGAGTCGCGATCACTAAAGAAACTTCTCGAAGACACAAAGACGGCTACAAAAAACGGCACAAACCTGCATCTAATTGCCTGTAAGGTGGTACTTGCAGAATACGAAAAAATTGTCGTTAACGACATATTCGGTGACGATCCAGCACCTTATGCGATCCCAGAGACCACACACACAAGCGTTTGTAAACCGAATAGAGATTTTCTTCAGCCATTTTCACATTTGGAGGTATGTCTATGAATCTCCAACAAGCAAATTTTGAAGATCTTATTACAACTTACTACTATGGCACATCGGCGTATGAGGCAGCTGGACATCTTGTCGGGTTGATTACGCGCGAACAGTCTCAACCGCTCGCGACACTTCTTAGAGACTACCGTAAGAGAGCTGTCAATATGCCGAGTGAGATCAAGTTTCGAGAAGCAGTAGACGATTTAATGATCTGTTGCTCAGCAATGGAACTAGCTTCTCTAATAGGTTTTATACCAATATTTCAGCAAACCGATTTCGGAAGTAAGATTCTTCTTATCCTCGAAAATAAATATGTCCGTTTATATTATGAAGAGTTCTATCCGACTAAATTGCCTCAACTGTTACGCTGTCGACTTGCAGGAGCACACCATGTAATTAACGGCACTGAATTATATAGTAATTTCATGGCGTTTCTTGCTTTAGACCGTCGCTTTATGGAAAAACTTAATAACTGCTATTTACTACGCATGTTGGATTCATTCACTATAAAAGAGTACAGATTTAGTGACGTTGTCAACCTCTTGAGCACGCCAAATAAATTTATTGAGCTTTTGTTGGTCGCACCTGATAAACGCGATGTTATGTCACAAACACTTAACGAGTTCAGTTCACTTATGCAATTCTGCTTTGATTTGCGTAAACTTTTAATCCTGACAGAGTCACAACCACTATTTCAATCGGCAATTTGGAACCACTACAGTTATTGGTTCCAAATCATAGGTAAGGAACTAAGTGAGCAACTAGGTGAAGCGTTGCAACAATTTATAAAATGGAAGCCTGTAATTAATAATAAAGATACAATTAATACAATTTATTGTTATGTTACTAAAGCAAAAGCTGTATTAAGTGAATTAACATCAAATAATTATAGCATACCTGTGGATGATTTACTTGATGAGTTGAATTATGAAGTACTAGATTTTGAAATAATTTATATTCTAAAACCAGCGCTTGGTGAAGACGTCATCAAAGAGGTCACCGATAAGGTATTGGGTATCATTTTGACTTATAAAGGCGAGTGTTTTAGACTGGACGATTGGGGTGTCAGGCAACTAGCCTATCCTATAAAAAAATATGCAAAAGGTCGTTACTGTTATCTTCGTTTTAATGGTAGGCCGGATTTGATTGGCGAGATGGAACGGTGCCTCAAACTTGACGAAAATGTGCTCAGGTACCAGAGAAACATTATTACCAAAGAATCGGTAGCAAAAATACCTTCATTTGTTGAATTTGATACGATCGAGGTGGATGAAGATGAAGAGGTTTCAGAAGACACCAAGAAAATGGCAACTAAAGAGTTTTAGGAACAGTGGGGGTTCTGGGGACACCTTATCTAATTCATGCGAGATAAGGGCAACATCAGCGGGGCCTGCCCTTGACGGCCTGTTGCCCAAAGCAATAGTTACTGGTTTTGAATAATTAATTGTGCTATTATGCCGCCATCATTTGCTACTTGGAGACGAGCTATGATGGGAGTCCAGCAACAACCTCAAAGCAGTTTGTTCCACTTTGGCATCAACATCGATAAGAGAATTAGAAGTAACCATCCACTCAGGAAGGTGAATGAACTTATCGATTTTGATTTCGCCTATCTCGAAGTGAAAGATCGTTACGGCAATAACGGCAACGTTTCAGTCCCGCCGCCGGTTATTCTGAAACTCATGCTGTTGCTTGTTTTCTACAATGTACGCTCTGAACGGGAGTTGATGGATAC
>Ga0326728_10010782_pt1 | contig 21216 bp, 14 predicted proteins | sample MB3enrmetagenome_FD_207602 | JGI IMG/M metagenome (GOLD analysis project Ga0326728, IMG submission 207602) | Lab enriched peat soil microbial communities from McLean, Ithaca, NY, United States - MB31MN | ecosystem: Environmental > Terrestrial > Soil > Wetlands > Peat | place: USA: New York... | reverse complement strand
ACGACTTGAGCCAGCGCATCACCGTATTGGATGCGATTGCCCTGGCGGGCGGATTCCGTGATTTCGCCAAAGTCAAGAAGATCTATGTGTTGCGCGTCGGGGCCGACGGGAAAGAGCAGCGGCTGCCATTCAATTACAAGCGGGTGGTGGACGGCGATATGGCCCAAAACTTCCAGTTGGAACCGCAGGACACCATTGTCGTGCCTTGAACGGGGACGGGGGGAATGGACATGAGAATGGACATGAGAAGGGAATGGAGAAAGGAATAATAATTGAGATGCTGGTCAAAAAACTGCAATTCCTAGCTTTCATATTACTGGCCGCCGTAGCGCTGCAGGCACAAACCTCCAGGCTGCCGGCCGACCCGGACAGCGAATCGCCACAATCGGCCCAGTCCGACAGCGTGTCCACAGCGCCGGCCTCTGTGCAGCCGGCCCATCCCGGAGGCGAGGGACCGCAACTGGCGGTGGAATCCGACCCGGAGTACAAGAATGTTCTGGTCGGAAACGTGGTGGGAAGCGCCAGTTTCGACGACCATGCCCTGCCGTCCCAGCAGACCCCCGGTGGCTATATCAGCGACATCCGGTTTGCCGTGCAGCCGAGCCTCGCTTTTCAGCAGACCCGGCAGACGGCGAGCTGGACGCTGAGCTACACTCCCGGAGTCAGTATCAGCCAGCACGACGTCAACGATTACGAGTACACACAGAATGCGGGCGGGGAATTCATTTGGCAGCCCTCGTCGCGCTTCCATTTACAGCTGCGCCAGGACTATACGGTTACCACCAATCCTTTCGAATCCGTGGGCCGGGAGCCGGTGCTGCCCACTTTGGGCGGCTTCACTGGCCCAACCTCCAATGATCTGTTGCCGAACACCAAGCGGGAAATGATGGTGTCCAATGCCGAAGTCATGACGCGCTTGAGTCCCCATAGTGCTATCGGCTTTACCGGCGGATACCAGAAGTTCGATTACACGGGTCTTCCGGGCAGTGCCAACAGCCTGGTGCTGACGGCGTCGCACACGTACCTCGGCACCGCGTTTTATTCGTTGCAGGTTTCGCGGACCACCACGATTGGCGTGCAGGCCGCGGTCTTCGATATTTTTTCCGACCTTCAGAATTTCTCCCGAGCGCGCACTCAGGCTTACGATGCTCAGCTTTTTGATGCCTGGCAGTTCTCCGCCCACTCGGTGCTGACGATCTACGCGGGTCCGGAGTATAGCCGTGACTACGAGCCGGGCGATCTGCCTTTTGCCAAACACTGGCGTCCGGAGGCCGGAGCTACCTACGCGTGGAACGGCCAAAAGAACGCCATTACCCTGGACTACGTCCGGCGCATCAGCGATGGTGGCGGATTGATGGGTTCTGCCTTGACCAACCACGGGGTGGTCGGTCTGCGTTCCCGCCTTACCAGGTCTTGGGGTGTCGAGGGCCGGTTCGAGGCAACCGATCAGATTGCGTATGAAGGGGAGGTGGAATTCCGCTCATTCTGGGCCGGAGGCGCCATCACGCGCGACTTGGGCCGTGACTTACGGTTGCGGCTCGACTATGCCAGGGTGCGCCAGACCGCATACGAGTCGGCGTTGCTGGATCCCGGCCTGGCTGGATTGATCGGATTTCCCACTGGAGACCACAACTTGATCCAGTTTTCGTTCGATTATCACTTTGTAAAGCCGGTGGGCAGGTGATGAATGCAGGATGAACAAACAACGCGGCATGCGTTGACGGTGCGCGATTGTCTGCGGATTCTCGATCGTCGCCGCTGGTGGCTGCTTGCGCCCCTGTTCGTTTGCTGGGCGGCGATTTGGACCATTAGTTGGCTTTTGCCATCCCAGTTCCGCTCCGAGACCTTGATTCTGGTGGAACAGCAAAAGGTCCCGGAAGAATACGTAGTCGCCAACGTTTCCGTGGATGTGCAGGACCGGCTTAATGCCATGAAACAACAGGTGTTGAGCCGGACCCGGCTGGAGAAGATCATCGAGCAGTTCCAGCTGTATCCGAGCGAGCGAAAGCGGCAGGGAATGGATGCTGCCGTGGAGAAAATGCGCGACACCGATGTGGAAATCAAGCCGGTGGAGACACCAGGGCGGAAGGGGGAAGCCGCGGCCTTCGTGATTAAGTATTCCGCCCCCAGCGCCCGGCTGGCCCAGACGGTGAACGCTCAGCTGACCTCGCTCTTCATCGACGAAAACATCCAGGAGCAGTCGCAGATGGCGGAGAACACCACCGATTTCCTCTCCAGCGAACTGGATGACGCTCGCAGCAAACTGGCGGAGCAGGAAGACCGGATCAAGCACTTCAAGGGACAGCATCTGGGAGAATTGCCGGCCCAAATGGAGAGTAATGTCCAGATTCTTACCGGCCTGCAAGACCGCCTCCGCAGCCTAACGCAGAGCTTGAACCGGGCGCAGGAACAGAAACTGTATCTGGAGTCCCTCCTGGCCCAGTACCGTTCGGTGAAAGTGGGGGGAGAACATGGCGCCACGTCACTTCCCGCACTCGACCAGGAGTTGGAGCGGCTGCGTTCCGAGCTGACCGCGGCCCAAACCCGCTATACCGAGAAACATCCCGATGTGATCCGCCTCCAGAACGAGGTCGCCAAGACGGAGAAGCTGAAGCAGCAAATCGAGAGCGATCTGGCCAGCAAGGGAAGCAGCGGCCTGGACACGGCGCCCACCACCACGGCCGAACTCCAGGCCATGTCGCCCATTTTGCAGATTCAGGGCCAGTTGAAGGCCAATGAACTGGAGGTTCAGGACACGCATCGGCAGGTCCAGCAGATGGAGGCGCAGATTGCCGCCTACCAGGGGCGGTTGAATTCCGCTCCCGTGGCGGAGCAGCAACTGGCCGACCTGACGCGCGATTACGACCAGTCCAAGGCGAATTACGATTCCCTGCTGAAAAAACAAATGCAGTCGCAGCTGGCGACGAACTTGGAAAAGCGGCAGCAAGGGCAGCAGTTCCGCATCATCGATCCCGCCAGTCTGCCCAATCAGGCGTATTCTCCCGACCGGCTGAAGTTCAGCGCATTTGGCCTGTTGGCCGGCTTGATTCTGGGAATCGGATGCCTGAGCGCGGCTGAGTATGTGGATGATCGAGTTCGCGGCAGCCACGACGTAAAAATTGCCGGCGCCCGCATCCTGGTGGGCATTCCCCACCTGATGACGCCGCTGGAGGAACAGCAGCAGGCGCGCCGCCGCGTGCAGGAATGGTGCGCGGCCATCTTGCTGGCCGTAGTCATTGTGGCCGGCAATGTTTTGACGTTTTACAAAGGATAGGCATGTACGAAAAATTCTACGGTCTCGCGCGGAATCCGTTCGGGCTCAGTCCCGATCCCCGCTTCTATTACCCGACTTCCGGGCACAACGAGGCCCTGGCGAATCTTTCTTACGGGATCGCCAAGCGCAAGGGTTTCATCGTGATGACCGGCGAAGTGGGCACCGGGAAGACGCTGTTGATGCGTTACCTGATCGAAGCGCTGATCAAGACCAAGGTGCACTATGCCTATATCTTCAATCCCCGGCTTTCCGCCGACGACTTTTTGAGCTACGTGCTGACGGATTTTGGACTGAAGCAACCCAGGGCCTCGCGCAGTGACATGCTGCTCCAGTTCAATCACTTCCTGATCGACGTGTACCGGCGCGGTTCCACCGCGGCGCTGCTGGTGGATGAAGCCCATCAACTGAGCAGTGAATTGCTGGAAGAAATTCGCCTGCTGACCAACATCGAGACCTCGCAGCAGAAGCTGCTGCAGATCGTCCTGGTGGGCCAGCCGGAATTGGACCAGATGCTGGACTCGGTGGAGTTACGCCAGCTCAAGCAGCGCATTGCCTTGCGTTGCCGCCTGCAGCCGCTGGAAGAGAGCGATGCCCGCGGCTATATTGTTCGCCGTTTGCAACTGGCCGGGGCGGGCGAGCGGGCCAATCAGCTCTTTCCCATGGAGACGATCCGGCGAATTCTGCATTTTTCGCGCGGAATTCCCCGCATCATCAACACCATTTGCGACAGCGCCCTGGTCAACGGATATGCCCGGCGGGAAGCGGCCATTCGTCCTGACGAAATCGAAGAAGTGGTCACGGACCTCCGGCTCAACGTGGAGGCCGAAAACGCCAGCGGCTCGCCGCCCCCTGCCGGCGGCAATCAGTCGGAGCGCGCCATGATTGCGAGTACGCTGCTGGGCCTGGCCAAGATGCTGGATCCCGAGCAGGTGCGGCGCCTCCAGAAAAGCCCGGAATCGGCCGAACCGAAACCGGCCCCGACGCAAGGAGTGCGAGTGTCATGAGTCGCATTTTCGAAGCTTTGCGGCAATCCGAACTCGAAGCCCGGCAGCACGAACTTAGCGGTCTCCCTATTCCCGAGGCGCGGCTCGATGTGCCGGCGCCCCTGGGATCTTTGGACCAGGCTCGGCCTGCCGCATCCGCGGCAGACGAGGTGCCGCTTGCCCTCCGCTCCGGCTCCGGATTTGATCTGGCGCAGCTCAGCGTGGTCGTCCCCAGGCCCGCGTCTCCCGGAACCCTGGTGGCCATGACCGATGAGCGCGGGCTGGGCGCGGAAAAGTTCCGCGTGCTCGCCACACGGCTCTCGAATATAAGGCGCACCAGCGAACTGAAAGTTTTGGAGATTACCAGCAGCACCAGCGCGGAGGGTAAGACCCTGGTGAGTTCCAACCTGGCGGTCACTTTGGCCAAACGATCGGGACAAACGGTGCTGCTGATCGAAGGCGATCTGCGCAAACCCGCGGTGTGTCCTCTGTTCGGCTTACCATTGCCGGGAATGGGTCTGGGGGATTGGTGGCGCGACCAGAATGCCAGCATCGTGCCGTATATCCGGCGCGTTGCCGACAGCACGCTCTGTCTATTGCCCGCCGGCGTGGTGCAGCATCCGGTGACGGTGTTGCAATCCGGTCGTATGACCGACCTTATGCGGCAACTCGCCCAGTGGTTCGACTGGATTGTGGTGGATACCCCGCCGCTGTTGCCGATGGCCGATGCCAACTTGTGGGCCCGGCTGGCCGACGGCACCCTGCTCGTCATCCGCGAAGGCACGGTGCTCCGCCAATCGTTGCAGTCGGCGGTGGACAGCATGGACAGCCCCAAACTGGTGGGGTTGGTGCTGAATGACGCTTTCGATTATGATCGCTCCAGTTACGACAGCTACTACGCCTACAGCAGTAGTCCGGCCCCCAAAGCGAAATCGAAGGTGACGCGTTGATCCGTTTTCTCAATGCGTATTTTCCGGCACGCACGGTGCTGCTGGGATTGTCAGAAGTCCTGCTGGCTACCTTGGCCTTCTGGACCGCCATGGTGGTCTATCAGGGCGCGCTGAACACCAGGATTGCGCTGCATTACGAAGGCGGCGGCGCCAAACTCGCCCTGGCCGTGGCCGTAGCTGCCGGTTGCATGTATTGTTTCGATCTCTATGACTCGATGGTGCTGCGCAGCCGGCGCGAAACCTTCACCCGTGTGATCCAGGCGCTGGGATCGGTCTGTATCGTTCTGGCCTGCATCTATACGGTGTTTCCCGCCACCCGCATCGACCACCGCGTGGTGCTTACCGGCGTGGCGCTGGCCGGCTTGCTGTTGTTGCTTTCGCGCCGGCTGTTTCTGTTCGTCAACAGCCGCCCCGCCCTGATGGAGCGAGTTGTCGTTTTGGGCGATGGGCAACTGGCCCGCGCTCTGCTCGATCAATTGCAGGACCGGCGGGAATTGGGTTTTCGCGTGGTCTGCCAGCTGACGGAAGAGCAGGAGTGGAACGGTCAGGAAGGTTTTGGCGAGGATACTTTCTCGCAGGAACTGCAACGCGTGATCCGGTCCCAGGGAGTGGAAAGGATCATCGTTGCCATGGGCGACCGGCGTGGCCGGTTGCCGGTCGATGCGCTGCTGGAACTGAAAAAAGCGGGCATGAAAATCCAGGACGGCGCGGAACTGTTCGAAATCATTACCGGCAAGGTTGCGCTCGACTCGCTGCGGCCCAGCACCCTGTTGTTCTCCCCGGGTTTCCAGGTGTCGCGGCATTTCCTGGCCTTCAAGCGCCTCTGTGCCATTGTCATCTCCAGCTTCGGGCTGGTCCTTACGCTTCCGCTGATGGCGGCGATTGCCATTGCCATCCGTTACGATTCATCGGGGCCGGCGATTCTCCGCCAACGCCGCATCGGCAAACACGGCAAGCCGTTCACGCTTTATAAATTCCGCTCCATGAGTGCGGGCTCGGAAAGTGGCGGGCAATTGCGTCCGGCGGACATTGGTGACGAGCGCGTCACCCGCGTGGGCCGTTGGCTGCGGGCTGCGCGGCTCGATGAGTTGCCGCAACTGTGGAACATTCTGCGCGGTGACATGTGTTTCGTGGGGCCGCGGCCCTTTGTGCCCAATCAGGAGGAGTATTGCGTACGCAATATCCCCTTCTACTCTCACCGTTGGGCGGTGACGCCCGGCGCCACCGGCTGGGCGCAGGTGAATCGGGGATATTGCGTCACCTTGGAAGACAACGTCGAAAAGCTCGCCTACGACCTTTTTTATATCCGGAATATTTCCGTGGGTCTGGATCTGCTGATCCTGTTCAAGACCATCAAAGCCTTGCTGCTGAGGCGAGGCGGGCAATGATTTCGTGGAGTGGCATCGCCGTGGGAGGCTTCTGGCTTTCGCTGCTGGCGATCGGTTACACCTATTTCGGCTACCCCCTGATTCTATTTGTCTGTTACGGCCTGGCCCAGGTCAGCCGGGATTGGCGCTACCTCGTGACCCGCCAGGAGCGGCGCGTTCATGGATTGCGTCCGGAAGACCTGCCCGCCGTCAGCTTTCTGGTGGCGGCCTATAACGAAGAACGGGATATCGCCGGCAAGCTCGAGAACCTGCGCGAGATCGATTATCCGCCGGAAAAGTTGCAGGTGGTGATCGTCTCCGACGGTTCCACGGATGGCACCAATGCCATTCTGGAAAAGGTTTCCGATGCGCGCTTCCGGATCATCCTCCAGGAGCAACGCGCGGGCAAAGCGGCGGCGCTGAACGTGGCGTTGGCGGCCGCGGCCCATCCCATCCTGGTGCTTTCCGATGCCAGCACCCTGTTCGCGCCCGAGGCAGTGCGCCAGCTGGTGCGGCATTTTGCCAATCCCCGCATTGGCGCCGTATGTGGCGCGCTCCGCTTTGAGGCGAGCGCGGAATCCCAGCAGACGGAAGGCGTGTACTGGAAATACGAGACCACGCTGCGCCTGATGGAGGCCCGGTTGGGGGCGACGCTGACTCCCAGCGGCGCCATTTATGCGGTGCGGCGGGAAGCCTACGTTCCGCCCGGGGCCGATGCGCTGGTGGATGACATCATTACCTCGATGAATGTGCGGCGCCAGGGCTTGGGCGTGCACTACGATCCGGAAGCCCTCGCCGTGGATCGTCCGCCCTCTTCGGTGGCGGGAGAGTTTACGCGGCGCGTGCGCATCGCCATGGGAAGTTTTCGGGCGCTGCCCGCCCTGCTCACCGTGCCGCTGGGCGGGTTTACCATGTTTGCTTTTTTCTCTCACAAAGTTCTGCGCTGGCTGGTCCCGGTCATGATGCTGGCGCTGTTGCTCACCAGCCTGCTCCTGTGGCGACGTCCGTTGTACCTCGGATTCCTGATCCTGCAGGCGTTGGTCTATGCCTGGGCCGGCCTGGGATTCGTCTTCCGCCATCACCTGCAGCGCGTGCGCTTCGCGCTCACGGGGTATTTTCTGGTGGCCATGAATCTTGCCTTTCTGGTCGGGTTGGTGCAGTGCATTACCGCGCGGAAAGAGGGGGCATGGCAGCGGGTCCGTTAAATGGCAATCGCCGGCTCACCGTTGTGGCCCTGATCGACGCCCTGGGCTGGACCTATGTTCGCGATTCCGGCTTCCTGAGCGATCTGCTTTCTTATCGTCAGCCGGTGCGCACCGTGTTGGGCTTCAGTTCGGGCGCTATTCCCACCATGCTGACCGGCGCGTCTCCGGCGCAGACCGGGCATTGGAACCTGTTCTATTACAACCCCGAACATTCGCCGTTCCGCTGGCTGCGGCCCTTCCGGATTCTGCCCCACGCGCTGCTGGATAACCGTTACACCCGCGCCGTGATCAAGCGCCTGGGACGGCGGGTGCTGGGGCTGGGGCCGTTGTTTGAATGCTGTGTACGGCCCAGTCTGCTGCCCTGGTTCGACTGGATCGAAAAGAAGGACATTTTCGCTCCCGGCGGAATTAGCGGCGCCGCTTCCGTTTTCGACCGGCTGAGCGAACAGCACATTCCGTTTCGCGTGTATTCGTATCGCGATGGCAGCGATGTGGTCCTGTTGCGGAGCGCCATTCGCGATCTGGGCGCCGCCGATGCCCGCTTTTTCTTCGTCTATCTTTGCGAAATGGATGCGTATCTGCACGGGCATTGTTCCGAACCGGAAAATGTGCGGCAACGCCTGGGCTGGTATGAGCGGCAATTGCGCGAGCTGTTCGGTGCCGCTCTTGCCGCCGACCCGGAAGCCAGTCTGACGGTGGTTTCCGATCACGGCATGGCGCCGGTGCGTAAGTATTGTGACCTGACGGGAGAAATCGAGCGCCTCGGGCTGCGCATGCCGCAGGACTATCTGGCGGTGTACGACTCCACCATGGCGCGGTTTTGGTTCTTCAACGATGCGGCGAAGCTCAAGATAATGCCGGCACTGCACGGGGTGCCGCTGGGACGCGTTTTGAACGAAAGCGAATTACAGGAACTGGGAATCGCCTTCGGCGACCGCCGATACGGCGACGTCGTCTTCCTGCTGGAGCCCGGATGCATTGTGGCAAGCGGCGACTTCAACAGTTCGTCCTGGATGCCCGCCGGTATGCATGGATTCCATCCCGACGACCCCGATTCCGACGCCATCTTCCTGTCCAACAAGAAGCCGCCCCGGGCTCTGCGCACCATCGCCGACGTTTATCCCTGGATGGCAGACTCAGTGGGGTTACAAAAAACATGAGAGCAACGGAAGCGGCAGGAATTTCAAATTTCAAATTTCAAATTTCAAATTTGAAATCCTCGTCTGCATTCGAGCATGGCGATAAGAACGAGCCTCGCAACCCGCAACTCGCATCTCGCGACCGCAGGGGCGTCAGGTGACCTCGCTGCCCATTCCGGTTGCTTTCTTCTCCAACTCGCTAGCGCGGGGTGGGGCGGAAGAGCATATGCTGACGCTGCTCCGCGGGTTTGACCGGAAGCGTTTCCGGCCATTCCTGGTGTGCCCGGACGAAGTCGCGGATCTCGTCGCCGGAGATGTGCCGCCGGATGTGACCCTGCTGCGGCTGACGCTGCGCAGCCCGCGGCAAATTCGCGAGATAGTCCGACTGGGCGCTTTCCTGCGCCGGCAGCGGATTGCCGTCCTGCATTCCCACTTGTTTTACGCGAGCCTGTTCGCCTCGCCGGTGGCCCGCGCGTGCGGCGTGCCGGTGATCGTGGAAACGTCGCACATCAACGAATTCTGGCGGCAGGGATGGAAAGCCCGGTATTTCGTGGATCGTCTGGTGGGCCGTTGCGTCGACCGTTATATCGCCGTGTCCCATGCCAATGCCCGATACCTGATCGAGATCAAGGGCCTGCCTGCACGCAAGGTGGAAGTGATTCAAAACGGCTGCGATCTGCGCCGCTTTGTGGTTGTGCCATCGTCCGAACCGGCGCGGAGGGCGCTCGGATTCGCGCCCGAGGACCAGGTATTGCTGGTGGTCGGCAGGCTGGAGCCGCAAAAGGGACACGCTGTAATGCTGCAAGCGCTGGCTGCGCTGCGCCGGGAGTTTCCGCGCGTACGCCTGGCGTGTGTGGGAGAGGGCGCATTGCGGGCGTCATTGGAAGAGCAGGCTCGCGCCGCGGGATGTCAGGACATCGTGCGCTTCGCCGGATATCAGCGCAACATTGTCGAATGGTTGAGCGTAGCGGATGTGGTGGTGCTGCCGTCGCTGTTTGAAGGCTTGCCGCTGGTGGCGATTGAGACCCTGGCGGCGCGCCGTCCCATGGTGGCAAGCGCCGTCGATGGCACGCCGGAAGTGGTGATCGACGGACGGACCGGACGGACGGTGCCCCCCGGCGATTCACAGGCGCTGGCGGAAGCCATTGCCGGGCTCTTGCGCGATCCCGCGTGGGCAGCTTCCCTGGCGGGCGCCGGCCATGCCTGGGTGTGGGAACGCTTCAGCGAAGAACGCCAGATTCGGGAAACGGAAGAACTGTATCTAAGAGCGTGGGAAGGCCGCAAAGGCACGTCAACTGGCGTCTCCCGTCTCCCGTCCCCCGTTCCCCGCCCGACGCCAGTGCCTCCAATTCCTGCGGGAGACGGGGGACGGGGAACCGGGGACGCTCAAGCCTCCATTCGCGAAACCGTATGCGCAATTGTCGGCCGCGTTTGCCGCCATTACTGGAGCGATCGCTTGCGTGCCCTGCTCCTGACCGGCAGTGTGGCCCGGGATGAAGCGACGATTCTTTCCCATTCTGACAGCTCCCGAGCCCTGGGTGACGCGGATTTTGTGGCCGTATTACAACCGCACGCACCTTTGCCGGCCGCCAGCGCGGTGGCGGACTTGACCGCGAAGTGCGAGTCCGAATTGCGTGCCGCCGGCGTGACGATTCACGTGGGCATGGCCGTGGTTCACGACGATTATTTCCGCCGCCTTCCCGCTCACATCTTTACTTATGAGCTGAGATGTTGCGGACGCATGGTCTGCGGAGAGGAGAATCCCTTAGAGCTTATCCCTGATTTCCCCGCATCCGCGATCGATACCGAGGATGCGTGGCGGCTGTTGGCGAATCGCACCATTGAACTCCTTGAGCTGGCGGAGAGGCGGGAACCCAGTGGTAACTTGGCGGGCGTGCCTGAAGAGTTGCACTATCGTGCAGTGAAGCTGTTTCTGGACATGGCGACTTCGCTCCTGGTTTTTCTGGGCGCCTATGAACCCACCTATGGCCAGCGGGCCAGAAAGTTGCAGGAGTTGGCGGAGCGCCGTGAGGAGCAGGTGACGCTTCCTTTTGAACTGAAGGCTTTTGCCGGACGGGTCAGCGAGTGTACCCGTTGGAAACTTGGCGGCGTGGCCGATTTTGCGGCCAGCTCTGAACTGTACCGGGAAGCGCTCGACTATGCCTGTCGATTGTGGCCCTGGGAGTTGACCCGGCTTACTTCCGCGGCGCCGGAAGCATCGCCGGAGATTTTATTCGCCGGAATGGCGGCGCGGCAGAGCGCGGGGCAGAAGCTTCGGGGATGGCTTTCGATAGCCCGGCGCATGGGCTGGCTGCGTGGTGTGCGCCGTTGGCCGCGCTGGCTAGCCATGAGTCCACGCTGTACTCCGCGCTATTACATTTATGAGGCCGCTTGGCGTCTGGTGGCAAGCGCGGGAAACGCGCGCCAGATCAGGGCGCTGCTGCCGGTTGCCGGTGCGGATAGTCTCGCCAGCGCCGTGGCGTGGAACTACCGGACTTTTCTGACGGAGACGCGCGCATGAACGCCGCGGTGGGGGGTGACATGTCCAGTCCGGTAATGGATACGACCTCTGCGCGAACCCCGATCCCCGGGCCGTATAAGCTGACGCCGCTGTCCGCCGAAGACGCCACCCGCTGGGACGAACTCGTAATGGCTTATTCCGGCTACGAGATCTTTCACCGCCAGGCCTGGCTTGATTATCTGGCAGAGAGCAGGAGGGTTTCCGTCCGCAAGTGGGCCGTCTGTAAGGACGGGCGCCGTCTGGGCCTGTTTTGTGGCGGGGAAGTTCGGAAAGGGCCGTTTCGAATTCTGGGCAGTCCTTTGAAGGGCTGGTACACGAACTCCATGGGCGCGCTGCTGGAGGCTGGCGCCGATCCGGCGGAGTTCCTGCGCGCGCTGGATGTTTGGGCCCGGTGCGAAGGCATTGCCATGGTGGAGTTTGAACAGAATCGGTTTCCCGAAGAGGTGCTTGTGGATGCCGGATTCAAGCCGGTGGAAGATCTTACTTACCGGGTTGAATTGGACGACGAAGAATCCATGCTCAAGCGCTTGCACAAGAGCCGCCGTTACCAAGTGAGGAAGGCGATGGCTTCCGGCCTGCAGGCGGAGATTTGCGAAACCTCTGAAATCGTCGACGAATTCTATGACCGGTTTTGCGCCACCATGCGCAGAAAGGGCGTTGCCCCGGGATTTCCGTGCTCTCACCCGCAACTGCTGTTCGATCATCTGCATCGCATCGACCGCATCCTCGGTTTGCGGATCCGCGATGCCCAGGGCCGGTTGCTGTCCGTGGGCCTGTTCCCGTTCGACAACCAGACCCTTTACTTCTGGGGAGGCGCCGATTCGGGGGAAGGGCGGGAGCTTTTCCCCAACGACTTTCTGCATTGGAGCGCCATGTGCCTGGGGCGGGAACGGGGCTTGCGGTGCTATGACATGAGCGGTTATGGGCGCTTCAAAAGCAAATTTGGCGGTGAGTTGGTGACCTTGCGGCGCTGGCATAAGGCGTATTGGCGCTCGGCGCAGTGGGCGCGCGATGCCTACGCTTTTTGTCACCGGAAACGGTTGAGGGCCCGTGCCTGGCTGTTGAAGTTTTCGCAGAGCTCCCCGCCGGCAAAGGATGGAGACGAAGGATGAATGGCAACTCTCGCAGCAAAGTGATTTTGCGGGCCGTGAACGACGGCAATCTGGCCGCGATGGTCCACGAGTGCATGGAGTTTTGCGGCTGGCGGGACATGGTTGCACCCAATGCCAGGGTGGTGATCAAACCCAACTTGTGCACGGCGGTTCCGGAAAAACTGGAAATGTCCAATACCGACGTGCGCATTACACAGGCGGTATGTGAACTGCTGCTGACGCGGACCCGGAACGTGACGCTGGTGGAATCCAGCGGACTGCGCTACTCGGCATGGGATGCCTTTCATGCCTCCGGACATACCGAAATGGCCAAGCGGATTGGCGTCGAAGTGGTGAACCTGACCGAGAGCAGGTGGGCGCCCATGGACGTGGGTCCGGCCAAGCAGGTCCAGTTGCCGGTGATGATGATGGAATGCGATGCGTTTATCACGCTTCCCGTGTTGAAGACCCACGCGCTGACCTACTACACGGGTGCGCTCAAGAATCAATGGGGTTGCGTGCCGCAGTACGACCGGATTCTCCTGCACCAGTATCTGGACCCCATGCTGGCCTTGCTGCACGCAATCTTTCGTCCCAAGCTGGCGCTCATGGATGCCATCGTCGGCATGGAAGGGCGCGGACCGGTCGGTGGCAAGCCGCGCCGGCTCGATTTGATTTTGGCGAGCAGCGATTCCGTGGCGCTTGATGCCACCGCCATGCGGCTGGTGGGCCTCGACCCGGCGTTGTGCCGGCACATTCAAATGGCCGCCGGGCAAAAACTCGGAAACACCGATGCCACGCAAATCGACGTCGATGGCGACTGGCAGCGCCACGCCACGCAATTTGAGCCTGCCATTCGCGATAAGGCAATTGGAGCCATGGACTATATGAGCCGCTATCCCTGGTTCGTCAAGTACATGCTGGAAAAGGATATGGTGTTTTACCCCTTCCGTGCGGCGGTGCAAGTGCTGCGCAAGGTCGGGATCATTGAGGGAGCGTGAACCAGACGGATAAACGCCAAGGACCGCAGAGAGAATTAGATGATTGAGTTTTACCAATTGAGCAATCGGGTAATTGAGCAATCGGGTAAAGTCGTCCGGCAGGATTCAATTACCCGATTACCCGATTTCTCAATTACTCATTTTTCTCCGTGCCCTCCGTGCCCCCGTGGTGGAAATTTGTGTTGGGAGCAAAAGTGAGAATCCTCCACCTGGCCATCGTGCCGCCGGCGCCGGCCACCAACGGACATCGCATCCGTTGCCGCAGCCTGGTTTGCGCTTTGGCGAACGAAGGTCATCGGATATCTCTCTTGAGCTATGCTGCCCCGGAGGAGATCGCGTCGCCGTCGCCCGAATTGACGGACCTCTATGAAGATGTTCAGCTGGTTCCCGAGCCGCGGGGCAGTCAGATTGCGGGAAGATTGAAGGCGCTTTTTTCACCGCGTCCCTATGGGGCCTTGCGCTTTACTGCTCCGGCAATGCGCACCGCCGTCAGCGAGAAACTGGCGCAAGGCTTTGATGCCATCCTGTGCGAAGACATCTACATGGCCGGCAATGTGGCGTTGACGCGGTTGTCTGGCCGAAGACTGATGGCCGACCCGCGGCACGCCGGGGCAGGCGACCAACGACTGCCGTTGTCGGCGGGTTTTTCCGGCCAAGGGCCGACAGCCGAAGGCCAACGGCTGCCTCTATTGTTGAACAAGCATGACATTACCTACCGGATCGTGGACCAGTTCGTTCGCGGGGAGCGGAACTGGCTGAAGAAGATTTACGGGCGGATGGAGTATCACAAAATCCGCCGGCTCGAACTTGCGGTTTGCGGTTCGGCTTCGGTGGTGCTGGCTTGCTCCGATTGGGACAAGGAACTGCTGGCCCAGGATTGCCCCGGCGCGAAGATTGCCGTGCTGCCCAATGTGGTGGATGTAGAGACTTATTCGTCCGCGACCGGCGACGATGGGAAAACCGTGCTCTATACGGGCGCCATGGATTGGCTGCCCAATCAGGACGGCGCGGAGTACTTCATTAGCGAGATTTTGCCCAAGCTGCGGCAATTGACCGTGGGTACCCATTTTGTGGTGGCGGGCAGAAACCCACCGCCGGAAATGCTGCGGCGTTATGGCGGCATCCCGGACGTGCATTTTACCGGTACGGTGCGCGACATTCGTTCCATCATTGCGCAGGCGGCGGTGTGCGCCGTTTCTTTGCGCATCGGCAGCGGCACCCGAATGAAAATTCTGGAAGCGGGAGCCATGGGGAAAGCCGTGGTTTCCACGACCCTGGGAGCGGAAGGCCTGGGGTTGCGGCAGGGCGAGGAAATTCTGCTCGCCGACGATCCCCGAAGCTTTGCGCAAGCGGTAGCTACGCTGCTCAAGGACCCGGCTTTGCGGCGGCGGCTCGGTCAAGCGGCACGGCAACGCGTGGAGCGCGACTATAGCCTGGCGGCCTTGCAATCGCGAATCGCTGAAACGCTGGCCCCGCTTTGCCCGAAACACGCTGACGGTGACAGCCGGCGGAAAACTGGAATGGTGGAAAGCCGATGATCTTGTTCTACACCTTGATCCTCTCGTTCCCGCTGATGCAGCATCCGCTGTTTGGACGAGAAGTCGCCGGCTTTACGGTAGAGAAGTACCTGGGGGTTTGTTGCATTGCTTATGCCCTTTTCTATGTCGCCCGCGAGAAGCGTCACGTCCCTATATTCCGTAGCGGCCCGGTCCAAGCTTTCCTGGTGTTCTATTTGTGGGCGGTAATCTCCTACTACGGAATCAGCGGCCCCGATGCTTCGTCCGATCTGATAAGGGTTTACACCGGACATCTGGCATTCATGTTCGTAACTTTTTGTCTGGTGGATTCCATCGAACGTTTGCGCTGGAGTCTGATTTCCTGCGTTGCGGCGATGGGACTGGCTTCACTCTATTGTATGCGGGAATGGCAGAAGGGTATTGTCGAGTACGGTTTGGGCTACCGCCCCGGCTACGTGACCGGCGATCCCAACTACTTCACCGCTTCGGCCATTTTGTGCCTCCAAGCGGCCATCTTTTTTATCCTGTACCGGCGAAGGAAATGGGAGTTGTGGTTCGCGCTGGCCAGCCTGGCCATCACGATTCCCGCCATCATCGTTACCGCTTCCCGCGGTGGCTTCATCGGCCTGATGGCCATGTTGGCATTCCTGGTGTTCCGTTCGCGCCGGCCGTGGCGCAACGGGCTTGCATTGGCGCTACCTCTACTAGCAAGTTTGGCCATCATGGCTGCATTGCCGCAATCGCCGCTTGATCGGCTACTTCACCCGGACAAGAGTGATGCCACTTCCGCCGATATCCGTCTCCAACTTTGGGACGCCGGCATGGGGATGGTCCGCCAGCATCCGGTCTTCGGCATTGGATTGGGAAACTTCAAGTCCTCTGTCAGCGGGTCCTTTCCCTCAAATGCAGATATGGACCACATCGCCCACAACACCTACATGGAGAACGCTGCGGAAATGGGGATACCAGGGTTGCTGATGTTTCTGGTCATTCTCGGATCGACGTTTGTGACCTTGGAACGGAGCCGGCGGCGGGCTCGCGGAATGGGCGTGGAGTTTATTGCACAAATCGCGAACACCCTGCAGGCGGGACTCTTCGGTTTTGCTTTCTCCATCTTCTTTCTGTCGGCGGAATTTCTCAAGCTGCTTTGGTTTTCTGTGTTCCTGAGTGCGGCGTTGCCGCAAGTGTTGACCGCCAGCTTCTCACTCCAACTAGCCAAGGCCGGGCTTGCTGGGGGCCCCGCGGAATCCGCAACAGTTCAAATTCCGGAGATTCTCCAGGTGCGGCAACTAGCGCCGCCGTCCCCGGCGGCGGACTCCGGTTTGAGTCGAGGGGAACAGGACCATTTGGAAGATCAAACAGGGCCCGCCGGTCCCGCATGCGGGACCAGCGCTACGCCGACACCGGGAAGCGATGTTCTCTACAATCCCGACAACCTGACGTCGCCGCTGCATGCCATTCTCACCGCTCCGCCCAGGCGCAAATCATGAGGGCAAACCAGCACAAACCGACTTTGGGGCACACGCTGGTGTCGAATACCGTCTCCAATGTGGGCGGCCAGGGACTGCTGCTGTTGCTGACCTTCTTTTCGACCCCGTACATAACCAGACAATTTGGTCCCTCCCGCTACGGTGTACTGGTTTTATTGGTCACCTATGTGGAGGTTTTCAACCTGCTAAATCTGGGCATTAACACTGGCCTGTTGAAATTCGTCTCCGAGTTGCTGCCGCAGGGAAAACTTGACGAGGTGGGACGCTACTTCGGCTCCGGTCTTACGCTATTTGGCGGCGGCGGAATCCTGATCGGCGTCCTCGGCGCGGTCTTTGCCCGCCCCATCGTGTATCACATGATGAACCTGCCATCAGTGGATCGAGCCGAGGTTGTGCTGGCCTTCCACATTGCCACCGCGGCTTTTGTTCTGCGTTTTTGGGCGCAGCCTTTCGCGGCCATGCCCCTCGCCGTGCAACGCTTCGATATTGCGGCGGCTATCAGCGTCGGCGGCGAGGCCGTGCGGATTGCGATGATGGTGTTGATGACTTTTTGGGGGCATTTCGTGATTGCCGCCCTGCTGGTCACAGTAGGAGTAAATGCCGCCTCCCTGGCCGCGAACGTGCTCGCCACCAAGTGGCTAATTCCGGGAATGTCATTGCGGCCGCGTTGGTCGAGGACTCACGTCCACTCCGTTTTTCACTACTCCAAGTACGTGCTGGTAGGGCAAGTCACGGGGCGCATCGTCAACTCGGCTGACGTCGGTATCCTTGGGAAGTTCCAACCGGTGTCTGCCGTGGCCTTCTATGGCATTCCGTACACGATTGGCTACAAGATGTGGGTGCTGTTGGCCAATGTGGCTTCGGTGGTGTTTCCCGCCGCCAGTGCCCTCTCCGGTACCGGCGAGTTGGAACGATTGCGGGAACTCTACTGCCGTGCCACTAAGATCGTCGCCGGCATGGGTATATTGATGGCAGCAGTATTGGTGATGTTCGGGCGCGAGGTGCTGCTGTACTGGCTGGGACCGGTTTTCGCTGCCCAGGGCACGGTTGCCTTCCGGTTATTGATCGCCGCCTTCTGGATCAATTCATTGCAGCATGTTCCCTTTGCGGTACTGCAGTCCACTGGACGAGTAGACCGCACCGCGCGCTTCGCCGTGGTCTATGCCATCAGCAATGTCTTCATGTTCTTTTTGTTGATCCCGCGCTTTGGCGTGAATGGCGCAGCTAGCGGCTTCTTGATAACGCAGGTGCTTACCATTCCCTGGTTGATCCACACTTGCAATTCCTGCTTGGCGGTTAAGGGAACAACCGTGTTCGTCCGTGCCTGGGTGCGGGTGCTTATCGTCACCGGTATTGCGGTGATGTTTGCGTTCTTGCTGAAGCCTTGGGTAAATTCCTTGTTCACCCTTATGTGTGCGATTGCCGCGGTCATGGTGGCTGGGGCAGGAGTGGGACTCGTTGTGATATTGGATGGCCGGGAACGAGCAGCCTGCTGGTCCGTGCTGAACCGGTGGGCGCCGTTCGAGTTTGCGCGGGATGGCGCCGGAGGGCGGTAGTTCAAGATGGGCAAATTCATCAGCTTTTCTTGCTACAAAGCTACGCGCGAGAAGCGTAGCGCTGGCGTCCTCGCCGGCGGGCCCCGTTTGGCGAGTGCGAAGGCACTGCTGCTGCCCCTCCTTTGCGGCGCTCTGATTCTGGCCTTCTTGCTCTTGCCCCCCGCAGTGCAGGCCGGTCAGGCAACTTCGACGGAACTCGACCGCTATGGCGGCTGCCGCGGTTTGAAAGTTCCCGGCGGCGCCACCGGGTATTTTCGCCTCGCCCGAGTAGGCCCACGCTGGATATTCGCAACTCCCGAAGGGAACGCCTTCTGGTTGCGTTCCGTGTACAGCATAAGCACGTTCGATGGCGGGGAGATGCTGGAGCGTTCTCTCCAGCGCAAGTACAACACTGGATCGATTCCCTGGGAACCCTACATGCAACACGCCGTGCGGCGGTTGCGTGAGTGGGGATTCAATACTATTGGCGAGCACAGCAGCCACTACGCATGGCCAGTGCCCGCCTATACAAATAAGGGAAACTCGGAACAGATGCCGTTCATTCGTCTCATTCGTCCGTCGCGATATACCGTCGTCGGCGGACAGGTGAAGAACATCATTGCCGGACTGGATGGCAGAACTTATACGGGATGGCGCGGGGGGCCGTTTCCCGATGTTTTTGCGCCGGCGTTTGCAACGCTCAGCCAGGCGTTGGCGCGGGATGCCATCGAAAGGATGCTGGCCACGCCGCTTACCAATTCGCCCTGGCTCGTGGGCACTACCCTGGATGACGCAGACGAGCTGTATGGTTTCGGAGCTGAACCGGACGCGGTGCCGGACCACTATCACTCTCATCTGGGATGGATGGCCGCCGCTACTGCCCCCAACCAATTCACCAACCCCGAAGACCACAAGCCCTACTCGGACACCCACGTTTACACCAAGTACGCCTTTCGTGATTTTTTACGCAATAAATACAAGACCGTTGCGGCGTTAAATGAGGCATGGAGAGCGCATTACACCACTTGGGATTCCGACGGCGGCTGGCCCAATGGCAAAGGCGTACTGGATGAAAGCGGCAGAAATCCCTGGCTGGGAAGAGATTTCGACCGCCTTTCCGATACCGTCCCGCAAGTTCGCAAGGATCTCGACGAGTTTCTGGAACGTGTGGCCGATCGCTACTTCGCGACGGTTGCGGATGCCGTGCGCGCCTATACTCCGCATCACCTTGTATTTGGCCCAGCCTCGATTGCAGCGGGCGCGAGGCCGGAGGTTTTGCGGGCGGCCGCGCGCCATTTGGATGCCATCCAGGTATCGGCGCCTCCCGGTCGCCCCGACTTGCTGCAACGGGCATACGCCATTACCGGCAAGCCCCTGTTCGTATGGATTACATTCATGTCGCAAGCCGACTCTCCGTTGGCGGACACGCCTGGATGGAAGGGAGGCTACGATTTACCCACCCAGGAAGCCCGCGGCCAAGCCTATGCCGGATACCTTCGCAGTCTGCTGAGCCTTCGTTCCCCTATGGATGGTGCATATCCCATGCTTGGTCTGGATTTTTGGGCTTGGACGGACAAAGTCGTGTGGGGTGAGCGAAACAATTTCGGGCTTACCAGCTACCATGACAACGCCTACGATGGCAAAGAAGATGTGCGAAGTTTGTCGCGGGACGCTGCCGGAAATGCCGTTGGAGGAGAGATGAGGGACCATGGCAATTTCCTGGGAGCGGTCACCGAGGCCAATCAAGGCGTCTGCACTACGTTGCGCCAGGAATGGAAAGCGGCATCAGTCCCCCAGGCAGCCAGGAAGGCCGGCAGCAAATGACTATGAGTCGGGAAGTGCTGCGATGAAAAAAAACAATCGGGCGGCAACGCCCCTTTCCTTGCAAGTTGCGGCGGTGTTTCCTATCGCGGGCGCTGCCTTTGTGCTCTTGCGCAGTTCGGATTATTTTGCCGTGGATGGCGCCTTACGAGCGCTGGAGATATACCAGAAACACAAGCCTTTTCTTCATCCCAACAACCATCTTCTGTACCCGCTCAACGTTTATGTCTGGAGCGGTCTACTGAGTGCTCTGAGAATCCGCGCCCAGGGTCCACTGGCATTTCTGGCTATCGCTCAGGCCATGAACGCGGTTGCCGCGGCGTCATGTGTCGCCATTTTGTATGGCATTGCCTATCGGCTGACCAAGAGTGTCTCAGTTGCAGCTCTGGTGGCCGGTGGCTGGGGTGTGTCGCGAGCCGTGCTTGCCCACGCCACGAATTCTGCCGAGCCGATGGTCGGTATGTTCTGGAGTGCCGCCGCCATGGCGCTGCTTCTTTATGGAGTTTCGCGCAACCGCCGATGGCCGGCGGTCGGCGCGGGATTACTGCTGGGGTTGGCTCTGGCCACCTATCAGACCATGGTTCTGCTGTGTGTACCCATGCTTTTCCTCTTGTGCCGTTATTCCGCAGCCCGGAGTGCACAGGGGCCAGAATCCTACGACAGTTCGCAAACTTTTTGGACGCTTCTTAAGTCGCGCTTACCGGACGTTTGTTGCTTCCTGGTGAGTTTCGCCGCCAGCATTCCGATTATTTATGGCACTGCTTACTATTTATCGGGAACAAGAAAACTGGCGGAGATGATTGCCCGATTTGTGCAGGTGGATGCTGCTCAGGTGTATGGTGGCGTCAGTGCTATGAAGCTGCTGACTGTGCTGCCCGGATTGGCGTACGCGCTGTTCCCCTGCCTGCCGCAGCATTGTGGATTTCAGTGCCTTGCCGCCCCGGAGCACCGAATCTGGGTTCCCATCGCGGCGACAGCGATATGGACGGTCGCGATGGCAATTATTGCCACCATTGTCCTTGCCCGAAAAATATGGCCGCAAATAACCGCGCACGAGCGGCTCGCCGCCACTACGTGCGGCGTCGGTTTGATTGCGACCATAATCCCCTCCGTCATCTGGATGCCCGCGTATGACAAGTTCTGGTTGCAGCCGTTGGCTTGTCTGTTTCTGGGGGCGGGCGTCACACTTTACGGCGCTTGGCGGTTGCCCAATAAACAGCAGGTTGGCGTTCGGCTTCTGCCGCGCCTCGCTTGTGTTTTCGTCGCTGTGCTCTGGGCAACAAATCTCGCGGTGGCATGGACCGCCGCCAGGCAAGTCCCAC